>Ga0187766_10001917_pt1 | contig 12254 bp, 11 predicted proteins | sample 0216_QUI02_MP05__4_FD_132971 | JGI IMG/M metagenome (GOLD analysis project Ga0187766, IMG submission 132971) | Tropical peat soil microbial communities from peatlands in Department of Meta, Colombia - 0216_QUI02_MP05_20_MG | ecosystem: Environmental > Terrestrial > Soil > Wetlands > Peat ... | reverse complement strand
GAGGCCGCCGAACTCGGTGATGAGCCGCGTGTGCCGTCGCTCGTAGATCATGCCGACCATCAAGAAGAGCGCGCCGGTGCTGAGCCCGTGGTTGACCATCTGGATGATCCCGCCCACCACGCCCTGCATCGTCAGCGTGAAGAGTCCCAGCACCACGAAGCCGAGGTGGCTCACGCTCGAATACGCGACCAGCTTCTTGATGTCGGGCTGCACGGTGGAGACCCACGCGCCGTAGATGATGCCGATGATCGCGAGCGTGAAGAGCAGGGGCGCCCAGTGCATGCTCGCCTGCGGGAAGAGGGGCAGGCAGAAGCGGAGGAAACCGTAGGTGCCCATCTTCAGGAGCACGCCAGCCAGGATCACGCTGCCCGCGGTCGGCGCCTCCACGTGCGCGTCGGGCAGCCAGGTGTGGAACGGGAACATCGGCACCTTGATCGCGAAGGCGAGCGCGAAGGCGAAGAAGAGCAGGTCCTGGGTGCGGCCGGCCGGGATGACGAAGCGCACGAGCACCGGCAGGTCGAAGGTGTAGGCGTTGGTGGCGGCCCCGTGCTGGAAGTACACGAACAGGATGGCCACCAGCATCAGCAGCGAGCCGGCCAGCGTGTAGAGGATGAACTTCACCGCCGCGTAGACCCGGTTCGGCCCGCCCCAGATCCCGATGATCAGGTACATCGGGATCAGCATCGCCTCCCAGAACACGTAGAAGAGGAAGAGGTCGAGGGCCACGAAGACGCCGAGCATCCCCGTCTCGAGCAGCAGCATGGTGATCGCGAACTCCTTCCATCGCGACTCCACCGAGTGCCACGACGAGAGGATCACCAGCGGCATCAGGAAGGTGGTCAGCAGCACCAGCAGCACGCTGATGCCGTCCACGCCCACGTGGTAGCTGACCCCGAGCGAGGGGATCCACGACTTGATCTCCACGAACTGGTAGTCCGCGGAGCCGCGGTCGAAGCGGAAGAAGAGCGGCAGCGAGACCACGAACGTCGCGATCGTGATCGCGAGCGTGGCCTGCTTCGTCAGCCCCTCCTCCCGTCGCGGCAGCAGCAGCACCAGCACCGCCCCGACCGCGGGCAGGAAGGTGACGATCGACAGGAGGTACGCCATCGCGGTCAGCGCCGCGCGAGCAGGTAGGCGACCACCGCCACCGCGCCGATCAGGAGGCCGAGCGCGTAGTTCATCACGAAGCCGGTCTGCACGCGCCGCAGGCCCCGCGCCCAGCCCGCCACGACCGTGGCCACCCCGTTGACCAGCCCGTCCACGACCTGGGGGTCGAAGACGCGCGCGAGCCAGAGCGAGAGGTAGTAGATCGGCTTCACGAACAGCAGGTCGTAGAGCTCGTCGACGTAGTACTTGCGGATCAGGAGCTGGTGGAGCGGGTTTCGCGCGACACCGATGGAGGCCGCGCGCACCGGGGAGCGCCCGTAGACCATCCAGGCCAGCGCCACGCCCGCGATGGCCACGAGCGCGGAGAGCACCAGCAAGCTGAAGGCCACGCCCGCGCTGTGCTCGGCCTCGTCGAGCGGCAGGACCGGCGAGAGGAAGCGGGCGAACGCGGTGCCGTGCGAGGACGGGATGCCGACGGCCAGTCCCGCCACCACGGTCAGGATCGCGAGCACGATCAGCGGGACCGTCATCACCGCGGGCGACTCGTGGATGTGGTGGGCGACCTCCTTCGACATGCGCGGGCCGCCGAAGAAGGCGAGGAAGACGACCCGGAACGTGTAGAACGCGGTCAGGAACGCCGTCCCCAGCAGGATCGCCCACAAGACGTAGTGGCCCTCGTGGAAGGTGGAGCCGAGGATCTCGTCCTTGGAGAAGAAGCCGGCCAGCGGCGGGACGCCGGCCAGGCCGAACGCGCCGAGCAGGAAGGTCACGGTGGTGGTCATCATGCGCGGGGCGAGCCCGCCCATCTTGCGCAGGTCCTGCTCGCCGCCGAGCCCGTGGATGACGCTGCCCGCACCCATGAAGAGCAACGCCTTGAAGAAGGCGTGGGTGACCAGGTGGAAGATGCCCGCCGCGTACGCGCCGACGCCCACGCCCACGAACATGTAGCCGAGCTGGCTGATCGTGGAGTACGCGAGCACGCGCTTGATGTCGGTCTGCACGAGCCCGATGGTGGCCGCGAAGATCGCGGTGACGCCGCCGATCCACGCGACGACCTCCAGGCTCATCGGCGCCATCTCGAACAGCTTGTGGCAGCGCGCGACCAGGTAGACGCCCGCGGTGACCATCGTCGCGGCGTGGATGAGGGCGGAGACCGGCGTCGGGCCCTCCATCGCGTCGGGGAGCCAGGTGAAGAGCGGGATCTGCGCCGACTTGCCGCACGCGCCCATGAACAGGAGCAGCGCGATCGCCAGGTAGACGCCGGGGGCCACGCTCGCGTCGGCCTTGCCGAAGACCTCGCCGTAGTTCAGCGTGCCGAACGTCACCCAGATCAGCATGACGCCCAGGCCGAAGCCGAAGTCGCCCACCCGGTTGACGATGAAGGCCTTCTTGCCCGCGTCCGACGCCGACTGCCGCTCGTACCAGAAGCCGATCAGCAGGTACGAGCAGAGGCCCACCGCTTCCCAGAACACGTAGAGGACGAGGAAGTTGCCGGCGAGCACCAGCATCACCATCGAGAACGCGAACAGGTTCAGGTAGGTGAAGAAGCGCGCGAAGTCCGCGTCCTCGTGCATGTAGCCGGCGGAGTAGAGGTGGATCAGGAAGCCCACGCCGGTCACCACGAGCAGCATCACCGCGGTGAGTTGGTCCACCTGGGCGCTGACCGCGGTCTTGAAGGGCCCCGCCACGACCCACGGGAAGAGATCGCCAACCCAGGTCTCGCCGTGCCACACGCGCGAGAAGACGAAGCACGAGGTGACGAAGGAGGCGAGGAGCGCGGGCACCGCGATCCAGTGCGCCTTGTGGCCGATGATCCGCCCGAACAGCGCGTTGACCAGCGTCCCGATCAGCGGGAAGAGCGGGATCAGCCAGACGAGTCGTGACATGAGTGTCTGTTCGGGTGCAAACCCGCAACACTCTAAGCGGAACGGGGTCGGGGTGTCAAGGATCGGACCCCTCGCCGCCGTCGCGCAATCGCGGCTCGACGAAGCGAAAATACATGAGCGGAATCAGGTAGAAGAGGAGCAGCTGACCGGACAGCATCCGCGCGCTCGCCGCCCTCTCGTCCGGCAGCATCAGCGACAGGCCGAGGTTCATCAGCACGTAGGCCACGACGGCCAGGCCGGCGCGCTTGGGCCCTCCCGGGACGAGCGCGAGCAGCTTCCGCCACTCCACCACCTGCACCCGCCCCCGCCCGCTGGTCGGCGCGCCGGCCTCGCGCATGCGAACGATCATCGCGCCGAGCAGGAAGAACGCGACGACGAAGAGAGCGAGCGCGACCGCCGCGCCCCAGGCGGAGGGAAACGGGGTGAACGTGGAGAGGTGGAGCGCACCGCTGGCCGTGAAGCCGGCGGCGGAGGCGCGTCGGAAGATTTTTCCCCAGTCCGGGCGCGAGGACACGGGACCCTCTCTAGCACACTCCGGAAACCTAGGTGGGGGCGCGGGCGGCTGCTACCATGAATCCCGTGCCCCGGTCCCACGCCCGCGTCTGGTTGATCCTCTTCCTCGTCCCCGCGCTGGCCGTCCTGGGCGGCGTCGGGTACCTCGCGTGGCGGCAGAGCGTGCCCGCGGTGCGCGTGCAGCTCACGCCGGTGCCGAAGTTCATCGGCGTGCGCACGCCGATCACGCTCGACCTGCACGCGGCGCGCGGCGGCGTGCAGTCGGTCGACGTGCGCATCCTGCAGGGCGGCACCCGCGTGAACGTCGCGCAGCAGACGTTCACCGGCCCGCCCAGCAACGAGCAGCGCGTCCAGCTGGTCGTCGCGGGCGGCTCGCTCGGCCTCCGCGAGGGCTCGGCCACGCTCGAGGTCCGCGCGCGCGACGGCTTCTGGCGGCCCATCCGCGTCGACGACCGGACGATCGCGAGCATCCCGGTCACGCTCGACTTCACGCCGCCCACGCTCGAGATCCTCTCGTCCACGCGCTACCTCTCGCGCGGCGGCGGTGGCCTCGTCGCGCTGCGCGCGAAGGGCGCCGCACGCGTCGGGGTCACGGTGGGCGACCTGTTCTTCCCCGGCTTCCCCGCGGGCGCGCCCGACTCCGGGCTGCAGGTGGCGCTCTACGCGCTGCCCTGGAACCTGCCGCCCAACTCCCCGATCACCGTCGTCGCGCAAGACGAAGCGGGCAACGCGGTCTCCCGCGCGCTCGCGGTGGAGATCCGGCCGCGCAAGTTCCCGATGGACACCATCGAGCTGAGCCAGCAGTTCCTCGCGAGCAAGATGCCGGAGCTCCTGCCCGAGCGCGGGCCGATCCCGCCGGACCAGCTCCTCGCCGCCTTCCTCGTCGTCAATCGCGACAAGCGGAAGGAAGCCGAGGAGATGAAGCGCAAGCTCGCGCAGAAGACGCGGCCGACGCCGCTCTTCGACGGCGCCTTCGTGCAGCCGCGCAACACCAAGGTCTTCTCCAACTTCGCGGAGACGCGCACCTACCGCTACCAGGGCCAGGACGTCGACACGCAGGTGCACCTGGGCTACGACCTCGCGTCGCTCAAGAACAGCCCGGTGCCCGCGGCGAACTCCGGCGTGGTGGTCTACGCGGCGCCGCTCACCATCTACGGCAACGCGGTGGTGATCGACCATGGCTGGGGGTTGCAGACGCTCTACGGCCACCTCTCCACGATCGAGGTGAAGGAAGGCGACGAGGTGAAGAAGGGGCAAGAGCTGGGCCGCTCGGGCGCCACCGGGCTCGCGCTGGGCGACCACCTGCACTTCGAGGTGCTGATCCAGGGCGTCTCGGTCACGCCGGTGGAGTGGTGGGACGGCAAGTGGATCCGCGACCACGTCGGCCGTCCGCTCCGCGAGGCCAACATCCCGCTGCTGCAGGGCGACCAGCCCGCCGCCGACGCCGCGGCCGACGAGCGCCCGGCTTCTCCCCCTCGCTCCGCCCGCCGCCGACGCTAAGACGGGGTCAGGTCTTGCATTACGACATTCGGCTCAGGCCGAAATGTCGTAATGCAAGACCTGACCCCACAGCGTGCGCGGGGGGATGAAGTCGCCGATCACGCCCATGAGGTGGGCGAGCAGCGCGGGCCGGTGCGCGAGGACGTGCGCGGCCGTGTTGGCGAGGCGGCGGCGCGCGATCAGGAACTGCAGCGCGCGGGTCACGCGCGCCTTGTCCGCGAAGGCGGCGCGCCGCGCCGCCCGGTAGGGCGCGAGCGCGGCCGCCGAGAGATCGCCCCGCTCGAGCGCCGGCTGCGCGGCCTCGGCCAGCAGCTCCGCGGACCGCAGCGCGGTGTAGAGCCCCTCGCCGGTGAACGGGTCGTAGAATCCCGCCGCGTCCCCCGCCAGCAGCACGCCGCCCACCCGCGGCTCGCTCACCCGATAGGCCAGCGGCCCCATCACCATGAGCGGCCCCTCCGCTTGCATTCCCTGGAGCCGCGCCGGCAGCCGCCGCAGCTGCTTCATCCGCGCCGCGAAGAAGCTCTCCATCCGCCCGCGGTAGGGCCGCGCGTGCGCGAGCGGCACGACGAGACTCACGTTCACGATCCCCGGCGCCACCGGATTGAGGATGGAGTAGTCGGGCGGATCGACGTAGATCTCCCCACGGTCGCCCGGACCCGCGATGCCCCGCACGTGCTGGATCAGCGCCAGCCGCTGCAGCCGATGCGGGCGCACCAGCCCGAGCGCGCGCGCCACCACCGACGCCCGCCCGTCGGCGCCCACCACGAGCCGGCTGCGGATCCGCAACGCCTTGCCCTCCGCGTCCTCCGCGTCGACGCCGACCACCGCGCCCGCCTCCACCACGACGCCGGTCACCCGGTGCCGCTCGCGCACGTCGACCGGCAGCGCACGCGCCCGCTCCAGCAGGAGGCGGTCGAGGATCAGGCGGCGGATCGCGAGGCCGTGGTCGCGATAGCCCCGCCACCGCCCGGTGGTCGGATAACGCCCGTCGAGCACGGTGCCGTCGGGCGCGGTGATGCGCATGCCCGCGAGCGGCTGCGCGCCCGCTGCGTCCACCGCCTTCAGCACGCCCAGGCGGTCCAGCACGCGCGCGCCCTCGGGCGAGAGGTACTCGCCGCAGATCTTCGGCCGCGGGAACTCGGCCTTGTCGAGCAGCGTGACCGACCAGCCGCGCTCGGCCAGGAGGATCGCGGTCGCGCAGCCCGCCGGCCCCGCGCCCACGACCACCACGTCGGCCCGGCTCATCCCGCGCTCACCCCGCGGCCATCGCCCCCTTCGCGCGCACCGCGCAGAAGCGGAAGTAGGGCCAGTGGTGCACCACGCTCACTCCGCGGAGCCCGGCCTCCTCGCAGAGGCGGTCGACCTCGGGCGGCGTGTAGGAGCGGCGCACCGAGAGCGGCCCGTCGTGGCGCGAGATCGCGCTGCGGGTGATGAAGCGCGTGATCAGCCACACCACGGCGTGCGCGATGCGGCTCCGCACCAGGTCGTTGACCACGAAGCCCACCCGCGCGGCCCGGTCCATCTCGACCAGGTAGCGCGCGCCCGCGTCGGGCTCGAGGTGGTGCAGCGTCATCGCGGAGATGGTGAGATCCACCGCGCCCGGTCGGATCGGCAGCGCGAGCGCGTCGCCGCGCAGGAAGGTGATCTCCGGGTACTCGCGGACGATCCGGGCCGCGATCTGCAGCGTCGCCGCGTCGCGGTCCAGCGCGAACACGCGGATGCGCCGCCCCTCGCGGCGTGCCCAGCGCACGAGCGCGCGGGGAATGTCGCCCGCCCCCGTGCCCACGTCGAGCACGGTGACGAGCCGGTCGGCGGGCAGGTCGGCGAGCAGCTTCCGCACGTGGATCATCGTGACCATGCGCCCGCCGAAGAGCCCGTTGACCCGCGAGATGTCCGTCATGCAGCACGCCATCTCGGCGAACGGCACGGGCTTGGGACCGTCGATGATCTCCAGCGTGCCCACCGCCCGCGCGAGCGGAGCGAAGAAGGGCATCCTACCAGCGCAGCAGGGCGCCCTCGGCGGCGAAGCCCGGCCCGAGGGCGATCATCAGTCCCCAATCTCCCGGCACGGTCTCGCGCGAGCGGAGCAGATCGTCGAGCACGAAGACCACGGTGGCGGACGACATGTTGCCGTACTCCTGGAGCACGCGGCGCGAGTGCGCGAGCTGCGTCTCGTCCAGCTCCATGAGCTTGCCGACCTGCTCGATCACCCGGCGCCCCGCCGAGTGCAGCACGAAGTGGCTCACGTCGTCCTTCTTGAGCCCCTGCCCGGCCATCAGCGCCTGGGCCATCTCGGCCATCATCCCCGCACCGATGCGCCGCACGTCCTTGGAGAGCACCACGCGGGGGCGCCCGCCCGGGTACTCGAAGCCCATCGCGCCCAGGTGCTCGGAGCGGAAGAGGGTCCGGTGCTCGACGATCTCCGGCCCGTCCGCCTCGGTGCCGAGCGCGATCGCGCCCGCCCCGTCCGCGAAGATCGCGTGTGCCACCGCGCTCTCGAGGCGATCGTCGAGGAAGTAGGCCGCCGAGCAGATCTCCACCGCCACCATCACCGCGCGGTGGCCGGGGAACGCGCGCAGGTGGTTGGCCGCCTGCTGCATCGCCACCATCGCGCTCGCGCAACCGGTGTCACCCACGTGCACGCGCTGGACGGTGGGCTTCAACCCGAGCTCGCTGATGATCTGCGCGTCGAGACTCGGGCACACACGACCGGTGCACGTGGTGGTGGCGAGGAAGTCCACGTCCTCGCGCCGCCATCCTGCCCGCTCGATCGCGCGCGCGACCGCGGTCTTGCCCACCTCGATCGCGCCGCGCCGCCACCGGTCGTTGAGCTGATCGACGGTCTCGTCCTTCGTGAAGGTGGCCGGGTCGAAGTAGAGGTGGCGGGTCTCGATCAGGCTGTTGCTGAAGAAGCCCATGCGCCGCGGATCGTCGTAGCCCGACATCCGTAGCACGGTGGCCTGATCGTAGCGCCAGGGCGGCGTCGCGGTCGCGACGGCGGCGATCTTCGGCGCGGACATGCTCGCAGGCTACACCGCGCCTCTTGCCTTGTCCAGACGACGAGGGCAATATCGGGTCGCGTCGCGGTGCGTGAAGTCGCGGCGCGTGAAATCGGCGGACCACGTCGTCAGCGAGGGAACCTCGATGCCACTCTTCGCGTTTGAAGGAAAATCGCCGCGCGTGCACCCGACCGCGTTCATCGCCCCCACCGCCAACCTCATCGGCGACGTGACGGTCGAGGAGAACGCCTCGGTCTGGTACAACACCGTCCTCCGCGCCGACTTCAACCCGATCGTCGTTCGCAAGGGCGCCAACGTGCAGGACTGCGCGGTCATCCACGTCACCCCGGCCGGCGGCGTCGAGATCGGCCCCGGCGCCACCGTCGGCCACCTCTGCCTGGTGCACGCGGCCACCGTCGGCGAGGAGGCGCTGGTCGGCAACTCCTCCACGCTGCTCGACGGCGTCAAGATCGGCGCGCGCGCCATGGTGGCCGCCGGCTCGCTGGTGACGCCGGGCACCGAGATCCCCGACGGCGTCCTGGCCATGGGCGCGCCCTGCAAGGTCAAGGGGCCGCTCGCGGGCACTCCGGCCGAGCGCTGGGTGCAGATGAACCCCACCGGCTATCAGGCGCTCGCCCAGCGCCACCGCAAAGGCGTGCAGCCCGCGTGAGCCCCGACCCCGGCCGCCACGTCCTGCTCACCGGCTTCGAGCCCTTCGACGGCGACAGCGTCAACCCGTCGGGCGAGGTCGCGAAGCGGCTCGACGGCCGCATCATCGGCGACTCGACCGTGCGCGGCGCGATCCTCCCCGTGCAGCACGAGGCGGCGCGCGGCGTCGTGGCGCCGCTGCTCGGCGCCCCGGGCCTGGCCGCCGTCGTGCACCTGGGCCTGGCCGGCGGGCGCGCGCGCGTCTCGCTGGAGCGCGTGGCGGTCAACGTGATGGACTACTCGCGGCCCGACGCGCACGGTCAGGTGCTGCGCGACGTGGCCTGCGTGCCGGGCGGACCCGCGGCCTACCTCAGCACGCTGCCGCTGCGGGAGATGCTGGCCGCGCTCGCCGCGGAAGGCATACCGGCGGCCATCTCCAACACCGCGGGCACCTATCTCTGCAACGACGTCAGCTACACCACGCTGCACGCGCTCGCGCTGCGAGGCGCGCGCATCCCGACCGGCTTCATCCATCTGCCGTTCCTGCCCTCGATGGTGAGCGCGCACGATCTCGAGGAGCCGAGCATGGCGCTGGCGACGATGATCCGCGCCGTGGAGTGCGTGCTGGGCTGCCTCGCGAGCTAGGCGGGCGCCTCCCGCCGGTACAGGACCCCGCCCAGCCACGCGCACGGGAGCGCGGTGAGCGCGAGCACGATCGGGTACCAGACCGGCCCCAGCTGCATCGGGATCGTGGCGATCGCGCCGGCCGCGCTGACCACGAGCCCGACCGTGCCCAGCACCAGCGCGTGGCGCATCGGGTTGCGCGGCGCCAGGCGGGCGGCCACGTAGCCGCCGAGCACCCCGTACAGGATCCGGTAGCCGAGCGCCAGGCAGATCAGGCCCGTGGCGTACATCGGCTCGCCCCACGGCGGGTAGACGTGGAGCGTGTGCAGTACCTGGTCGGTCACGAGCGAGAGCCCGACGACCGCGACGAATCCGCAGAGCACCGCGCCCGTGCTCCGCCCGAGCCGGCGCGGCGGCGTACCGGTTGCCGTCATCTCGATCTCCTCGCCCGCATTGTCGACCGGACGGCCCCCGGCCTCAATCGAGAGCTGCTCGATCAGCCGATCTGTTGACTATCAACCGCCTCGTTGATAATCTGCCCTCCGTGGACGCCCCGCGCCGGCCGCTGCCCTTCACCGACGAGGTCGAGGATCCGCACGAGGAGCTGCTCGACCGCGTCTTCTTCGCGCTGTCCGATCCGGTCCGCCGCGCCATCCTGAAGCGGCTCGGCCGGGGGCACCTCCTCGTCTCCGAGGTCGCGGCGCCCTTCGACATCTCGCTCCAGGCGGTCTCGCGGCACGTGCAGGTCCTGGTGCAGGCTGGCCTCGTGCAGCAGGAGCGCACCGGCCGCATCGCCCGCTGCCGCCTGGAAGTGGGGCCGATGTTCGCGGCCGCCACGTGGATCAACGAGTACAGCCAGTACTGGCAGGCCCAGTTCGACGCCCTCGCCGGCTGGCTCAAGACCCTGAAACCGCAAGCGGTCGCGGCCGTCGACCCGCACGCCGCGAACCGCCCGCAAGCCCACGAGCAAGAGGAGGGTGCGATGAGGTACCGGGAAGCATCCAGAAAGGTCGCGGCCTATCGAAAGCGCATCGAGGCGCTCCGCCGTCGCATGCACGGCGCGCAGAGGCGCGTCACCCCCGCGCCGGTGGAGGACTACACGCTGTCGACGACGAAGGGGCCGGTGCGCCTCTCGCAGCTCTTCGGCGGCAAGCGCGACCTGCTCGTCATCCACAACATGGGCTCGGGTTGCCCCGCGTGCACGATGTGGGCCGACGGCTACAACGGCCTCTACCCGCACCTGGCCGACCGGGCCGCGTTCGTGGTCTCGAGCCCGGACTCCCCGGCGGTGCAGCAGCGGTTCGCCCGCTCGCGTGGGTGGCGCTTTCCCATGGTGAGCCACCAGGGCACCACGTTCGCGGCCGACATGGGCTACCGCACGCGCTCGGGCGACTGGCTGCCCGGCGTCTCCGCGTTCCGGCGGACCCGCGACGGCGTCGTCCGCCTCGGCGACACGGGCTTCCATCCGGGCGACGACTTCTGCTCCGCCTGGCACTTCTTCGATCTCTTCCCGGAGGGCGCGGCGGGCTGGCGGCCCCGGTTCCGCTACACCTCGCAAGGAGCATCCCGATGACCCAGCACCGGATCGTCTCGCACGAGGAGTGGGTCGAGGCGCGCCGCCGCCATCTGGCGCGCGAGAAGGAGTTCACCCGGCTGCGCGACCAGCTCTCGCGGGAGCGGCGCGAGCTGCCATGGGAGAAGGTGGAGAAGCACTACGTCTTCGACGGACCGAGCGGCAAGGAGTCGCTGGCCGACCTCTTCGAGGGCCGGCGCCAGCTCGTCGTCTACCACTTCATGTTCGACCCGAGCTGGGACGAGGGCTGCAAGAGCTGCTCCTTCTGGATCGACAACCTCGACGGCATCGTCGTCCACCTGAACCATCGCGACGTGAGCTTCGTCGCCGTCTCACGCGCGCGCTACGAGACCATTCAGGCCTACCGCGAGCGGATGGGCTGGCGGGTCAAGTGGCTCTCCTCGCTCGCCAACGACTTCAACCGCGACTACCACGTGACGTTCACCGACGAGGAGCGCGCGACCCACCGGGCCTACTACAACTACACCACCGGCTCGTTCCCCGCGCCCGAGGCCCCCGGGATCAGCGTGTTCTACAAGGACGCCGACGGCGCGGTCTACCACACCTACTCCGCGTACTCGCGCGGTATCGACATGGTGAACGGTGCCTATCACGTGCTGGATCTGGTGCCGAAGGGTCGGGACGAGGACGGGCTCCCCTACCACATGGACTGGCTCGAGCGACACGACAGCTACGACCGGAGCCCGACGCCGGTCGTGATCGCGAAGGGGCCGACGAAGCGCCCCTGAGGCAGCTCAGCCGAACGTGAAGCCGGCGTAGCCGGCGGCCGCGACCTCGTCGCACTTCTCGCGGTACCGGGGCGCCCCGCCCGCGTACACGACGAAGGTGCGCTTCTGCTTGCCGGCCACGTTGGAGTTGATGCCCATCATCCAGGAATCGACCTGGGTGAACAGCATCCGGCGGCCCGTGTCCAGGACGTGCTGGGTCCACTCGCGCTCCGCCTCGGTCGTGGGCTCCACGCGCGCGTGGCCCCGCTCGCGCATGTGGGCGATGAGGTCGGTCACCCAGTCCACGTTCTGCTCGATGCAGCGCGGGATGTTGCAGAAGGTGGCCGCGTTGTGCGGGCCGACCAGCGTGAACAGGTTCGGGAAGCCCACGATCTGAAGCCCCAGGAACGTGCGCGGCCCCTCCGCCCACGCCTCCCGCAGCCGCCGCCCGCCCAGCCCGCGCACGTCGATGCGGTCGAACGCGCCGGTGATGGCGTCGAAGCCGGTGGCGTAGATGATCATGTCGAGCGGGTGCTCGGCGGCGCTGGTCTCGATCCCCGTCCGGGTGATCCGCTGGATCGGCGCCTCGCGGACGTCGACCAGCCGCACGTTCGGCTGGTTGTAGACCTCGTAGTAGCCGCTCTCGAGCGGCACGCGCCGGGTGCCGAAGCCGTGG
>Ga0187766_10001914_pt1 | contig 12261 bp, 13 predicted proteins | sample 0216_QUI02_MP05__4_FD_132971 | JGI IMG/M metagenome (GOLD analysis project Ga0187766, IMG submission 132971) | Tropical peat soil microbial communities from peatlands in Department of Meta, Colombia - 0216_QUI02_MP05_20_MG | ecosystem: Environmental > Terrestrial > Soil > Wetlands > Peat ... | reverse complement strand
GCGGTGAAGGTCGAGCGGGTTTACCGGACGGTTTACCCAACGCGGAAGAAGGCGAAGGAAGATATTGCGCGGTATATCGAGCTCCGCTATAATCGGACGCGTCTTCATTCGGCGCTCGGCTACCGGACTCCGCAAGAAGTCCACGACGAGTACCTGAACCGGCAGCTCGCAGCATGAATTAACATCAATTTAGCTGTCCGGAAAACGCGGGGCGGCCCAGTACAACCGCATACCCCAACCGGTCTGCTTTGACGGGGGCTCGCGGCCACCGCGTCCTGGGCGCTCCTAGCGGCCGCGTCGCACGCAACCGGCTGCGCCGACCCTGGACCCGCCGTCCAATCGCAGGGGCTTGACGCCTATCGAGGAAGACGGAACAGAGCAGGAACCACCCACGGCCGGGAAGCCTGGCGCCGGCGTGCAACGATGACTTTGACTCAAGCAGCCGGTCTAACCGAGCGAACCGATCATCACGGAGTGAGACGGAGGCCTACCATGATGAACGACGCTGACCTGCAACCTGCGGTAGCCGCGGAGTTCGTGGCGCTCGCTGATCTGCTTGACTCGGCCACCGATGCGCAGTGGGACGCCCCGTCGCTGTGCGCGGGGTGGCGGGTCCGCGAGGTGGTGGCGCACATGACGATGGCCGCGCGCTACCCCGAGGACAAGTTCATGGCCGAGCTGCGCCGCTGCGACTTCGACTTCGACCGCCTCTCGAACGAGATCGCCAGCCGGGATGCCGAGCTGCCGGCGAGCGAACTCGTCGCCAGCCTGCGCTCGGATGTGATGCAGCACTGGACGCCGCCGGGCGGCGGGTGGCATGGCGCTTTGAACCATGTGGTCATTCACGGCCTGGACGTGACCGTGCCGCTGGGGGTGCCGCGCCGGTCGTCCGATGACACCATCAGGATCGTCCTCGATGACCTCACCAGCGGTGGCGTGCAGGAACACTTCGGCACCGACATCGAAGGACGTAGCCTGCAGGCCACCGACCTTGACTGGTCGTACGGGTCCGGCCCGCCACTGCGCGGCGCGGCCGAAGATCTGGCCCTGGTGCTGTGTGGCCGGGCAGTTCCAGCTGGGCGGCTGGAGGGCGAGCCGCTTTAGACCCGGGCCAGAGACATCGGGCCCTGGCTGCCGGGCGCCTAGCCGGCCTGGCGGGCGGTGAAGGCCTCGCCGAGGTCTGGCATAGCGGTGGGACGAGCAGTCCCGCAAACCTGACTGCACCACGCCGACGTTTCCTGGTCACCACCGGAAGTACGGCAACCCGGCCGTACAGCCGAGGAAACTGGGTACCTTTAGGGAGGTGGACGGTGCCGCGGCCCGCAGTGTGCTTACAGCAAAGTGAGGGGCCTGTGCCGAGCGGTCACTGCAATCCGATACCATCCGCCCGTGCTACGGCCAGCGGAGGGCCCGTCTCGGTGAAGCACAAGGGGCAGCATGCCTATCCCATGGCTAGAGTGGACAGTCTAGTAAATCCTCACGGGCGCTCGCTCCGTGGTCGCGGCTCTGGCAGCGTCCATCGCGTTGTTGCCCGAACGCCGCCACTGCCGGGCTTGGCGAGCAGTCGTTGGCCTCAGGTCACGGCGCGATACAGCTTCAGGACCTCCGTACCTGGGCGCAGCCGCCGCCCGCCGGATAAAACCCGCGAAGAACACCATCACCGGCGTGGCCACCGCGAACCGCCACGCCGACCATCGGCACGCCCTCTCGCAGGACTTCCGAAGACTTACGTCCGATCGGATACCAGATCATGCTGGCGACTTCGGCAACGCGCTCGACCGACTTTGAGACGCCTGATCATGCATCGGTACGCGCTCAAGTTAGTCCGCCGCGTTGCATCGCGCCTGGCCAGGGCAGCTTAGATAAGTCGCCTGTTAGACGAAAGGTCCAGCTAGCAGAATCGCCGAACCCGCTCCGTGAGACCATATTGCTTTTATTCCGTACATTCTGTACACGAGCTTCGCTTTGGTATGCTCACGTTCCCGCGGCTATTTATCTATCTGGATTTCGAGATCTACATGCGACGCGAACGGTGTCGTATCGCTTGAGTAGATGGTAGTATCAAACGAGGGTTTGCATTCTCGCTCAGCAACGATCCAAAAGGCGTTTATGAATAAACCGTCCGCCCAGCCTGGATGGCAGGTAGCTCCATCTTCATGAGCCACTCGGTGCCTTCATCCTTGTCAATCATAAGCCGAGCACTTGGTATCTGCGCCGAAGCCGAACCAGAGTAGTTAATCGTCGTCGCGTCGCGACCACTGATAAATAGCTGGCCACCAATTTTTCCAAGCGCTATGCCGCCACGATCAGCCGAAACGCCTTGCCCTGCTCGTGGCCAGGCACATTGCCCGCGTGCGCTGCGGCGCCGCTCCGCAGTACTTCGATGCCTGGCTGGCTCGGCACGGCGGCGGGGAGCCGCATCCGACGGATCTCCTCGAGTGCCTCGTCGCCCTGGTGGCGTCGGAGTCCATCGGGATGCCGCCGAACGGCGCGAGCGACGAGCACATCGAGGGCTTCGTCGCCGAGCACATCTGGCAACTGCTCACCCTCGAGGATGCTCTGACCTTCGGGTTCCAGGTGCGCGTGGACAGCCCGATTGGTCGGTCACGGACTCGGGCGGGGACGGCCTGGCCATCTACCGGTGGAACGGGGCCCTCGTTTTCAGCCATCTGGGAGCGCTTCCGAGGAAATCTGCAACCTGCCCCTGGCCCGCTGGTCCGCATGATTGAATCCAACCCAACCCGGGCCCCTGCCGCCGAGAACGCTATGCGCCATTACCCCGGTCGCGCAGGGGCGCGGGCCAATTCAGGTGTACCCCCGTGACGACCGGAGCATGGCCAAGCTGAGGTCTTGTCATGAAGTCATTTACGCAGACGTCGACAGCTACGCGGCCCGAACTAGTCCGGGCCCGCGATTCGCGCCAGTGGTCAAAGGGCGCGGTACTCAGCCGTGGGTTCCGCAGATTTGAGCCGGGGATAGTGGCTGGATCCGTGGCCTGACCTGCGGGAACGCTCACTTGGCTGGTGAAGGGGCGTGTCACTAGCCGGTGGCGTTCCTGCTGGTCAGGGCACTGCCGGGGCGGCCTCGATGATCTTCTTGGGGGTGCGGCAGGCTGAGCTTGGCTAGCAGGTCGCGGTGGGCCTTGGTGAGCTAGGCGGTCTGCAGGAACGTGCCTGCCGGGCCGGTTAGGGTGCCGAGGGTGAGCAGGTCCACCTCGTCGGTGATCTTCCTCCAGGTGGCGCCGGCGGTCGTCTCGGCGATGCGGATGAGCCGCAGGCACGAGCCAGCACAAGATGACGTAGGCCCGGATGCGCTCTTCCTTCCGGCGGTAGACGGGGAGCACGTCGATGACCTGCTTGAGGTCACGCCAGCGGCGCTCGAGTTCCAGAAGCTGCCGGTAGCCGAGGGAGATGTCCCCGGCCGCGAGCTTGGGCTCGGACGTGCGGAGCAGGTGCTTGCCGTCGAGGTTCTCCTCGGCCTTGACCTTGGCCGCGTCGGTGCGCACGAGACCGCCGGGGTGACGCGCAGGAACCGGTTCAGGCCGGGCTTGGCAGTGATGACGGCGCGCCACTCGGCCCGCTTCGTGGCGCTGAGCTTGTCGCTGTCCTTGATCAGCTCGCCGAGCTGGGCGAGCATCCGGGCGCAGACCTTGGCGTCCGGCTCGGCGGCGTCGGGGTGGAAGCAGATCACACACCGCTCGGACTCCCTGATGCGGACTTCCTTGACCCGCAGACTCTCAGCCACATCCTGGCAGCGGCCCTGCCGGGACAGGGCCGCCTGCGCCTCGGCGGAGCCGGAGCGCAGCCCGATGAATAGCGGTGGTCGCCTGCGCGCAGGTGGCGGCGGTTCTCCGCTGAGGTGAACCCGCGGTCGGCGACCACACGATCCTGGCCAGGTCCAGTCCCGCATCTCGTCCTGGACCTGGCGCATCAGCGCCGAGTCGGCCGTGGTACCCCGCCAGCACCAGATCCGGACGGCGATGCCGTCGCGGACGGCCATGCGGATCATGACCCGGGGCAGGTCGTCGCGGTGGTCCTTGGACTTGCCGTAGGCCCGGAACGGCGCCGGCTTGCCCTCGGCTGCCTTCAGCTCGTCGCCGATCACCTGGCCGTTCTTGTCCCGCGCCACGGGCTCGTCTTCCTCATGGGTCTCAAAGTAGGTGCTGGTGTGGTGGTGTCGAAGAACAGCAGGTCGATCTCGAGGTTGAGAAGGTTCGCGACCTGGCCAAAGATCTCCTGCTCGACAGGGTCGTTGACCTGGTGCAGCCAGTCCATCGTCCGGTAACACGCGTCATCGCTCGTCTCCGGCAGCCCGTCGATCCAGGTCCTGCGGCCCGCCCGGTGCGACGCAGCTTGGACGACGGATCCAACGCCCGGTTCGCGACCAGACCGAACCGCTCTGCGCACGCGTCCCGGCGGGTCGCCGCGAGCCGGGTCACCGCGAGCCGATCCCCAGCCGCCGCCACAGCTGATCCAGCAGCCACGGCCCGCCGAACGACACCGACCCCTGATACGACAGGCCCGGCCCTGATTGCCGCCGCCCCGGCGGGATCCAGCAGTCGGCACAGCGACCCGGCCAGCCGCTCGATCGCGGCCTATCGACGTGGTCCTCCCGGCTGAAGTTTATGCAGCATCCGCATCGTGGCCGACTTGGCGACCGGGTCCCACTCGTTATCGACCAGTTGCAGGTAGCGGAGGGCGCTACCGTCCTTGTTCTCAGCTGGTGACCAGGCGCAGAGTCCAGGCACGGGTGGCGGCTTCCCGGCGCAGTTCGTAGATGCCTGCCGTCATGCTCGGCCCCGGAGCGGCCTCGACCCGCCAGAACTCGAGCTCGGACTGGCCTGGCTCGGCGTTTGGAGCCTGCCACCACTCGCGGTTGATGACCCAATGCTCCAGGATCGCGCGGACGGTATATAGCCGGTCTCGCCACACAAACCGGACCGGCCTGCCGTCGTCCCTGGCCTGAACGTGGACTGGCTCGCCGTACACCCTATTCATGGCTGCCGTCCTCCCAGCCCGCCGCAGTGCTCGTCGGGCCAGCCGATCACCGGGTTGGCCGCTGTTATTGGAGGAAGACAGACAGCTTTCAGTGATCGGCACCGGATTGATCCAAGCACTGCGATCGAATATATCTTCGTTCGAACAGGGATGCAAATCAGCTTTGCTAGCTCAGGAGTCAACGGCAACGGCATGGGGGTCCGTCCAGGTCGACCCGCATGTCATGCAGCACTCGCTGGAACGGTTCTGAGGGCTGTGCGCCGTACACGGCTATGAGTTCGGATCAGCGCAGCCTGAAGGTGCGCACCTGGCTGGCGATGCCAGCCGTCCTGGCCTGCACTTCATCGGTGCCCGCCCGCGCCGAGGAGGCCACGTTTATGCAGCCCGGGAAACTGATGCTGCGGTTCAAGATGATCGACTCCTTTGCCGGGACGCCGCGGGTGAGCAGAGCGGCCCACGCGGCATCATCGCGGGCACAGTCGGCCAAATCCAAGATGACGTGGCCCGCCGACAGCACGGTCAGATGTAACCTGCCGGGCCCGAGGTCGAAGGTGCACGTTCCGGATGCGGTGGAGACTGCGTCGACCTCAAACTGAGGGTCTTGCCTGCCTGAATAATCCGGCCTGCCTATGAAGACGCTCAGCACGACCGCCTGGCCGGGCACCGTCCTGCCCGCTCCGAATGGCCACCCCAGCGGCATGGCCAGGCCTTGCACTGTCTTGTCGGCTTTCGCCAATGGCGAGGCCGAGGCGCTGCGATAGGCAGCAACCGACAGCATTCCCGGCGCCCCTGAGCTCCATGGCGCCGGGCTCGCCGGGTTCCCGCAAGAACACCCAGGCGAGCAGGCCGAGCAGGCTGAGTAGGCCCAGGCCCGCGGCCAGGGCCAGCGCCCTCCTGCGCCGGTAGGACGGACGGAGCGCGACGTTTTCGTGATAGTCGGCATTCCGGAACATACGCGGATTATGTAAGCCGCTTCCAGGTGTCCACCCGGAGACCCGCCGACCGGAGCCTAAACCGTTACGTGCTGCTGCCCGGCCCCCGGGGTACAAGACCGGTTGAGGGGTGTGCGAACGATGGCGGTTCCGCCGCGGCTGGTCCGGCCATGATGGCGACACTGCGGCGCGGCTTGCCCGCCGATGAGGACCGGTACGGGTGGGAGTTCAAGTGGGACGGAATCCGCGCGATCGCCTACGTCAGTGGCGCGGCGGTTCGGCTCGTCTCGCGAAATGACAGGGAGATGGCGGGGAGCTATCCTGAGATCGCTGTACTCGCGGAGCGTGTCACCACTCAGGTGATCCTGGACGGGGAGATCGTGGCGCTTCGCGCAGAGCGCCCGGATTTCGGTCTGCTGCAATCCCGCATGCACGTCAGGCGGCCGACCGCGCGGCTGGTCCAGGAAGCGCCGGTGCAGCTGTACCTGTTCGACCTGCTATACCAGGGGCCGGACTCCTTGCAGGAACTTCCCTATACCCAGCGGCGGGCCCGGCTCGAGGACCTCGGCCTGGACGCGGACCCGGTGCGGACCCCGCCGTGGTACCGTGATGACGCCGCGGCGGTGCTGGCCGCCAGCTTCGCGAACGAGCTGGAGGGAGTCGTCGGCAAGCCGCTGGCCTCCCGCTACCACCCCGGCCAGCGCCGGGACTGGATCAAGGTCAAGAACGTGCGGCACCAGGAGGTCATTATCTGCGGCTGGCAACCCGGCCAGGGCCGCCGCGCGAACATAATAGGGTCGCTGCTGCTGGGTGTCGACGATAACGGTCGGCTGCAGTACGCCGGGAACGTCGGCACCGGGTTCACCGATGCGACGCTCGCCGACCTGATGCGCCAGCTGGTCGCACTGCAGCGCGAGACCAGCCCATTCAGCACGTCGGTGCCGCGCCGGTATGCCCGCGGCGCGCAGTGGGTCGAACCCCGCCTGGTCGGCGAGGTGGCGTTCAGCGAATGGACCGCCGACGGGAGCCTGCGGCACCCGAGCTGGCGCGGGCTTCGCATCGACAAGAATCCCAAAGACGTGCACCGCAATGCCTAAGGGCGTTACCCTAGCCCGAGCCTGGCGGCCGCCTAGGCTCAGGACTCCCCATATGAAGCAGCCCTGTCAAGCAAGGGACCGCACCGACGCCCAGGCACCCCAGGCCGGCCGCACGCCCCACCACCCGCCGACCACGGCCTCATCCCGCTCACCGTCCGCGAGGTCAGGCGCCTGCTCGGCGCCGGACTAGACCGGCCGAAACCGCCCGGCCACGCGCCCGCTGGCTCCAAGGGCGACGCCGCCACCAGGCACGATCCCGCTGGTTCCACAACGTGCCCGCCTAGCGCACAACTACACCCTGGTCAAGTAGCGATTGGAGGCTGCCGTACTTGGGCCATTCGCTGAGTGAAAATCGGCGCTAACCGTCCAGGCAAGTAACTACCTCAACATACAACTACTGACAACTACTGCTACGCTGGTGCCTGATAGGAACGGTATGTCGATAGCAACTTCGTCTCGGTTGATAACACGTGGCAGGTCACCGTCATGTCGCTTCGGGACCGCAGCATATGGCACCGGATTGGCGCGCGCAGCCGCCGTGGCGTGTACGCACAAGGGCGATGTGCGCACTGACACTGAGGTCGCCAGGGCGTCAACCCGGGCAGGAGAAGACCATGCGCAGCATATGGGCCGGTGCCATCTCTTTCGGCCTGGTCATTATCCCGGTGAGGCTCTACGCGGCGACCGAGCAGCGTGACATCGCGTTCCGCCAGGTTCATCGCAAAGACGGCACCAGGATCCAGTTCCGCCGGGTGTGCATGCTGGACGGGGAGGAAGTCCCGTACGCGGAGGTCGCCAAGGGCTATGAGCTGCCCACCGGTGACATGGTGGTGTTGACGGACGAGGACCTCGCCGACCTCCCGCTGGTAACCGCCCACCGGATTGAGGTCCTGCATTTCGCGCCGAACGCCCAAGTCGAGCCCATCTACGCGGCCAAGAGCTACTACCTGGAACCCGAGCCGCTCGGCGCCCGGGCGTACGTGCTGTTCCGAGATGCTCTGGAGAACTCGGGAAGGGTCGCCGTGGCGAAGGTCGCACTGCGCCAGCGCGAGGCGCTGGCCGCGCTGCGGGTCAGGGAGGGGGTCATCACGCTCGAAACGCTGCTATGGCCAGACGAGGTGCGCAAGCCCAAGTTCGCCTTCCTCGACGAGAACATCAAGGTCGGGCCGCGCGAACTGAACATGGCCGCCTCGCTGATCGATACCATGACCGAGGATTTCGACCCCGATCAGTACCACGACGCCTACCGCGAGGCCCTCGAAGCCGTCGTCCGGGCCAAGGTCGAGGGCAACGAGATCGCCCGCCCGGCCAGCCTGGAGACCCCGGAACCCAAGAGCCAGCCCGCCGACCTGACCGAGATACTGCGCGCTAGCGTCGCGGCCGTCAAGTCCGGCCGCGACGATGCGGACCGCGCCGCCAGGTCAGATGGCTCCGAAAAGTCGACAGGCGCCCGCAAGTCACGCGACACAAGCACGCCAGACCGTACCGAGTCAGGCCGGGCCAGGGCGGACTCTGGCGCCAGATCCGCGACGCGTCGCAAGGCCAGCGCATAGGGTAATAGGACTCTGGTGAGACACAGCACTACTCGCCCATGAAGCCGCATGCACCGGTCCGGCCGCTCTGCTGTGGGCTTCAGGTACAGCCCCGCCCGGGGTTCCTGTGAGCGCACTGAACGAGCTAAGAGCCGGGTCAATCGGCGAGGAGTTCGTGTCCCTACTACGCCGGACGATCAGGGCAGTGGCCGTCGCCCGCAACTTCCCCCCTCCCGACGACCTAGAAAGCTGGGGAGAGGAAGCCGTGGCACGCATAGTGTCAGAGTTCGTAGCCGACTCCCAGACCTCGCGGCGGCTGCTTGACCTTGCCACCGCATGTGCGACCGATCAAGCGTTGACGGCACGCCTGCAGGGTACTGTGCGCAACTTCCTCGCCGATCTTGGACGCCGGACGCCGCTGGGAAAACTTGTTGTCCGCATCAACGAAGTTCTCGCCCGGGATGAGGAGTTCGTCCGCACACACGGACGCTGGTCTCTCGCCGGTAGTGCGCTCGAACCCGGAGCGGCAGATGTGGACCGCCTAGCCAAGGTGATTGGCTCGCACAAGGTCTTCGCGCCCCAGTGGGGCCACGAGGCCCGCCGCGCGGCGCCTGTTGCCGATGCCGAGACGATCGTGTCGCTTTGCAAAGCACTGCTTGGAGCAGCCGGTGGCTCCCTTACACCCAGGACGATGGCTGCTGCCATCGGCATGCGTCTGGGCATCGGGCAGGCCCCCATGTCCCTCGACGCAGCTTCGCTTGATCCAGGCTGGCCGGAAGGCTACCCAGCGATCGACTCGACGGCAGACGTAGCGCTTCGTGCATCCCGGGCAAAGGAGCTCCTAGCGCTCCTAAACGACCGCGAGCGCATTGCGCTCGCTTGGCCGGAGTACACGGTCCGTGAGCTTGCGCCGCTTCTCGGGGTCGGGCCGTCACAGGCGCACGTCGTCAGAAGGAGGGCGATCCAGATGCTCAAGGAGGAACTTGCCGATGACCCCGACGCGGAAGCGGTGGCTGGCTGGGTCCTTGAACTCGTAAGAAGCTGGGCTGAGCACTGGACAGGGCGGGGAGTTCCGGCGTAAATGGTTGATGCGATGAGGCACGGAGTCAGGCATCCCCTCGACGTAGATCTCGCTGACTTTGCCGGCAATCTCGTCGATGAGGCGCAGAGCGAGGCACTGGAGGACCATCTCAGCGGGTGTCTCCTGTGCCGGATCAAGGTGCGCCGTCTGCGCGACGCATTCGGCGAGCCACCCGGGGCGCTGTACCCCGTCCAAAGCGGGGCCGACGGCAGCATGGGCATTAACGCCGGGCTTAGCGTCACGGCCCCTCGGGTCTCGGTCGCAGATGTCGGTGTCGATCGGCTAGCGCCTGGCCAGCTGTGGGCAGCTGGGGCCGATGAGCGGCTCCTCGTCCTTGTCCTGCGGGAAGGGAATGGGCGAGTTTCCGTCGTGCCCGTGACTTTCGACGTGCTCGCCGCCGACGATGAGACGATCATCGTTGAGGCTGCGCTCTCCCCGTTTGAGATTGCGGTCGCTGTGTACCCGATGCTTGCTGCAGAGCTACCTCAGTTCTCACTGGTGGCTTGTTTCGGCCAGCTGGTGGAGGCCGGCGATGTTGACCAGTTGCTTGGTGGCGCCCTTCCCGGCACGACACGGGGCGAGCCTATAGACGGTCCCACCGACCCGCGGCTCGAATTCCGCCAGATGCTGGCTGACTACTTGGGGGCGCTGGAAGAGATCAGACCCGATCCCGGCATCGCCGCAGACGCACTTCCTCCCTTCGAACATATCGCTTCGGTGCTAGCGGCGCAGCTGCGCGACCGCCGGGGCCACGCCTGCAGACTCTATCGACTCAGTTCCTGGGAAGGGCTGGTCCTCGCCTACTCGAAAGGCTGGACACCTGTCGCCACTGTCGACGAACTCGGAACCGTACTCGTCGTGTTCGACACACCGGCCGGGCTCGCCGGCGGGGACGACTATAACGCGGCCATCTCAGTGCTGACCCGGTACAACGCCACCGCGGTTGTCGTCCTGGCGACGTCGCTCAGCGCCAACGCGGAGCTGTTCGATGCCGCATCTCTCAGCTACGGCATCAGCGTGCCGTCTGGCAAGACCAGCCCGCCGGCGCCGCTGCAATCTGGACTAGCCCCCGCCGACGCCATAGCGAAGTTTCTCGAGCAGAGCTCCGCATGGTCCGAAGCCTCGTGGTTGAGCCGCGCTTCCACGACTCCATCAGATGTGATCGCTACCCTCTCGAGCTCCGCAGCCTCGGCGATCAAGGAGGTGGTGCGCAAAGGGCGGCGTGCCAAGATCGCGCCAAAAGCCGCCGGGTACGCGTCAGTGGAGCATCTCGCCCAGGATCTGGAGGACTTGCTGCGAGGCGCACTCGCCGGTCATCAGATAGTACAGCGCCTTTCTGACCTTGCCGATAGGAGCAAGCAGTGATCCGCCGGATTCGGCTAGAGAACTGGCGTGCATACCGCCAGCTTGATCTGCCCGTCGGTCCAGGCGCGACCTTCCTAGTCGCCGCGAACGGGGTGGGAAAGAGCTCGCTGCTTGAAGCTGTGCGCTGGACGCTATCGCCAGGCGTAGTGCCCAGCGACCCGACTGTGATCCGCCACGGGCACAACGAGGCCACAGCGACTGTGACGCTGCTAAGCGACGAGGGAGAACTCGAAGTACGACGGGTCATGCGCTTGCGCGGCAACCGCGGGCTCTCGTCGTTCGACGCCACGCTCAACGGTCGGAAGCTCCAACAGCCCGATTTCGGACGATTGCTCGCTGAGGTCTGGTCCGCGGACTTGGCTTTCGTGTCAAAGACCGCGTTCCTCACCGAAGACCTGCGCGTCGAGGAAGACGAGCCCGATCTGCGAGCACACCTGTGTCACGTGTACTCACTCGATGAGCTGCAGCGTGCGCTTGCCGAGATCGGCCCTGCGCTCAGCCAGGCCAACCGGGAAGTGAAGTCCGCCCGCGCCGAACTCACGGCCACTGCGGAGGAACTCCACGTCGCAAGGCAGGAGCGGGCTAGCCTCCAGGAGCGAGTAGAAGCGGCACGATCTGAGGTGTCTTCGGCTCGCGAACGGCACGCGAAAGCTCTGCGAGCTGCCGAGCAGGCACTAGCGGGACAACGACTGCGCGCCGCAGCCACTGCATGGGATGAGCAAAGTGCTGCGCTTCGCCAGGACATCGAAGGGGTGACCGGTCGGCGGGGGCATAAAGCATCGCTACATGATGCGCTCCGCCGAGCGAAATTGTCGGTGCGCCAGGCAGTGGATGCCGCCCGGACCGAGCAAGCGAGGCTTAGCGCGCGGCTCGAAACGGTGGAGGAAGCGCTCGCGAGCCTTCGGGCAGCCGGAGGCCAGTGCCCCGTATGCCTACGCGACCTTGACGACCGGAGCCGCGGACGGGCAGAACATCTCCACTCAGAAGGCCGTAGGGAGCTTCGGGAACGGCTGCAGGCAGTGGACCCGCGGCCTCTCGTTGAACGCCTCCTCCGAATCGAGGCGCTTGAGTTGCGGGTCGCAGCTCTGGGAGAGCGACCTGTCCCTGAGGGAGCGGCTGACCTCGACGCTACCAACGCCGAGGCTCTTACGGCCCAGGCAGACCTCGAGCGCACGGTCGGCGCGCTCAGGGAACTCGAGGTTGCTTCCCGGTTTGCGGACCAGAACATCGACCACATCGCGGCCGGACTCGCTGACG
>Ga0187766_10001913_pt1 | contig 12261 bp, 10 predicted proteins | sample 0216_QUI02_MP05__4_FD_132971 | JGI IMG/M metagenome (GOLD analysis project Ga0187766, IMG submission 132971) | Tropical peat soil microbial communities from peatlands in Department of Meta, Colombia - 0216_QUI02_MP05_20_MG | ecosystem: Environmental > Terrestrial > Soil > Wetlands > Peat ... | reverse complement strand
GAAATCATACGGAAGCTTGACCACGAAGCCTACCGTACCCCGGTGAACCGGCGTAATCGGCACCCGATTTCCGTCCAGGTTGGTCAGTGGATCAAAGACAATTCGCGTGTCGTCCAGCGTATAGCTGCCATAGAGGTCGAGCCAGTCCCAGGGACGGACCGAGAGGGCAGCCTCGATCCCGCGATGACGGGTGCGCTGGATGTTCACGCTTTGCACCCCCAGCTCTCCGAACTCGATCACGCTCGAGTCCACGATGATCTCGTTGTGCACTTCCATGAGGTACAGGGCCAGGCCGGCGGTGACCCGCGGGCTCCGCCATTTGAATCCGGTCTCATAGGTGTCGGACGTCTGGGGCTTGAGATACGGATTTTCCGCGAACACCCCGGCATATTCCGTCAGGCTCGGAAAACGGAAGCCACGGGAATAGGAGACATACGTCGAAGCGGGTTCTGAGATTCGGTAGGTGAGTGCGCCCTTCGGGCTCCACTCGTGGGGCTGAGGGCGAGGGAAGACGGTCTGCGTCGGGGCTGGAGGCATGGTCTGCTCGATATGGTCGCTCGCCTTGTCGTAGCGTACGCCCCCGCTCAGCAGGAGATCTGGCGTGAGATTGAGCTCCTCCTGCCCGTAGAGCGCCCACACTTCGCGCGAGCTCCGCGAGTTCACAGGGGCAGGCGGCATCCCGAGCTCGCTGAAGTTGCTGTTCAGCGAAGCGTCGTCTCGGCGTAGATCGGTGCCAAAGATGAAGCGGTTTCTGAGTTCAAACAGAGGAGCATCGATCTGCACCTGGGTGTTGAGTCCGTTGGCTTGCTGGTCGAGATCCCCCGAGAAGACAAAGGTGGGGTCTCCCTCGGCCGAGCTGTCGTGTTTGTGCCAGGTGTAGGGCGAGAAGGTGACCAGCAGATGGTCGACGGGGGTCACCTCGAGCGACATACTCGCGTATCGAACCGTTGCATCGTCGAAGTTCTGGTTGAGACTTGGAGCTGCCGCCTGGGGTCCGAGTCCGCACATCCCGTTGGCGGGGTTCTCGCCAGAGAGAAGTTGGGAGGCGGTGCAGGGTTGGATCTGAGCCGCTGTGAGGGCTCCCGGGATCTGACTCTCATAGTCCTGATAGCCCCCCGAAAAGGAGAGTGCGATGCGATCGGTGAACGCGTAACGGAAATTCGATTGGATGGCCCGCGATCGGAATTCGGCCCGATCCCGGTAGTCATTCGAGCTGTCGTAGTCTGCGAACAGGGAGGCGCTCAGGGGGCCGTCGGTCCCGGCCGCGCGGAGGCTCTGTTCCACGGTGTGGTGGCTGCCTCCCACGTTCCCGTACGCTCCGTAGACGGTGTGGGAGTCGAACTGAGGGGTTCCCTCGCCGTTGCGCGTAAAGATCTGAATCGTTCCGCCGGTGGCGTTGTCGCCATAGAGCGCGCTCACTGGGCCACGCACGATCTCCACGCGCTCGATGTTGTCCAAGTCGATGAGCGCCCAGTCCGTCGTGGCGGTGTTGGGTTCGTTGGTGCGCCGGCCGTCCACCAAGACGAGCATGCTCGAGCCCCCGCCGCTGCCGTTCGCAAAGCCCCGCGCCTCGACGTCGTAGCCCGTGGGGCCCGACGTGGTGTTGGTGACCATGATGCCCGCCTCCCTGCGCAAGAGCTCGGGCAGATCGCGCACACCGCTTTGTTCGATCTGGGTCCGATCGATCACGGTGACATTGCCTGGCGTATCGAGCACCGTGCGTGAGGCGCGGGTCGCGGTCACCGTGGCCTCCCCCACGGAGTGCGGTGGGTTCGACGGGGTCGGCGGGTTTTGCGTCGGGGGCGCCGCATTTTGATCCGACGGGTCGCTGGGCGCCGCTTGTGCCCCCGTGTCGGGGGAGGCCGACGGCTCGTCCGCCGTTGCGCGGCAAGGAGCACTGAGCAAGACCAGCGCGATCGAGAACCACGCCGTCGCGAACCCAGGCCGCGCTGTGCAGTCCAGGCGGGAGCGCGAAGCGAGAGCCACCACGGGACCTCCCTTCACCTCCGCGGAACACGGTGAGGGAGCGCCCCCGGACGGGCTTCGGCTTGGACCCGGGACGCCACGCACCGCTCTTTCCACGAAGAGCAGTCGCACGCATGCACGCGCCCAGGCAGGTCTCCTGGCTCATGGGTGAACGGCGGTGGCTCGGGGGAAAAAACCCCGCGCCGCGCCGTGTGCTCCGTCCGCGCCTTCCCGAGATCCAAGGGGATCCGGTGGCAGCGTGGCGGTCGGAACTCCCCAAACACAGTGGCGGGACCGCGGCCGATTCTTACGGCCTTCCCTTTTCACCCGTGTAGGGCACCTGGGCGACGACAGCAGAGGCTTATACCACCCGATTTGAGACAGGGTCAAATGCAGGGGAGGGGCCCTGAACGCTTGACCTCGGCGCTTACCGATCGGTAAGCTGCCTCCATCCTGGGGGAGCCGCCGCCGCGAGGAGACGAAAAATGGACCGCTTCGACACCGATACGCTCGTTCGGAGCGTCTTCCACGACGACTATGGCCTCGAGGCCAGCAAGCTCGAGGCGCTCTACAGCAAGGCGAAGCGGCACCAGTGGAACGCCGAGCTCGATGTCGACTGGAAGGAGTTCGCTCCGGACGCGCAGATCCTCGATCCCAAGCGCGACATCCTCTCGCGCCTGGGTTGCGTGCAGGAGCTTCCCGAGGCGACGCGGTGCAAGCTCTACCGCGAGGCGGCCCTCTTCACGCTCTCGCAAGTGCTCCACGGCGAGCAGGCGGCCCTTATGACCTGCGGCCAGCTCGTAAACACGGTTCCCGACGTGGAGGGCAAGTTCTCAGCCGCGGTCCAGGTGATGGACGAAGCGCGACATATCGAGGTCTTCGCGCGCTATCTCGCGCTGCATGGCCACCACTATCCGATCGATCCGGACCTCCACAGCATCGTCCAGCAGCTGCTCAGCGAACCCGACTGGGAAGCCAAGTGCGTGGGAATGCAGGTGATCCTCGAAAGCGTGGCACTCGGATTCTTCCGTTTGGGCGTCGAAATGTCTGAAGAGCCGGTGCTCCGACAGTTCATCGGCCGCGTGCACGAGGACGAATCCAGGCACGTGGCGTATGGGGTGCTCACCCTGGAAGAGCGGATTCCGCAGCTCGACGAAGCGACGCGACGCCGGCTGGAAAACTTCGCGTACGACGCGGTGTGCAGGATTGCCGGTCGCGCGAAGCCAAGCTTCACCACCCAGATGCGCGCCCTGCAAACGGCAGGCATCGATGCGATGACGTTCTTCCCGAAGCTGATCGCGGAGTTCTCAAATCCGGAGGACATCGACTTCACAGGGCTCGCCGACCCGATCGTCGATACGGTGCTCCCGAACCTCCTTCGTGTCGGCCTCGTGCCGGAGCGCCACCTCCTTGGCTATCTCGCCCAAGGCTTCCGAATCGATCTCGACACGAGGATTCTCGAGGATATTCATACCTTCCACGCCGATGCGAAGCAGGCGCGCGCGGAGCTCCAGGCGCGCGGCCAAAGCGCGACTCACCCCTGGTGAGGGCGGCAGACAAAGCGCCGATCTAGGACGCGAGGACATCCCGCAGCGCCTCGGCGAGGCGCCCGACACTGTATTCAGTCGCGTTCTCGCCCATGAGACCGATGCGCCAGATCCCTCCCGCGAGTTTTCCAAGCCCGCCGCCGACCTCGATTCCATGGCGGTCGAGGAGGCGTCGCCGCACCGCGGCTTCTCCCCGGCGGAGAACAGACTCGGGGAGGCGGAGGGAGGTCAGCATGGGCAGGCGATGGGGCTCAGCGACAAGCGGAGAAAAACCGAACTCTTCTACCGTCTGAAGCAACAGGGCGGCTGCGCGCCGATGCCGCAGCTCGCGCGCCGGCATCCCTTCCGCCTCGATGCGGCGCAGTCCCTCCGCAAGGCCGCGTACGTTGCAGATCGGAGCGGTATGGTGGTACACCCGCTCGGAGCCGAAGTAGCCCGCGAGCAGAGAGACGTCGAAGTACCAGCTTTGTACCGGCCTTTGCCGTGCCCGGACACGAGCCAGGGCGCGTTCGCTGAAGCTCGCTGGGGAGAGGCCGGGCGGACAGGACAGACACTTCTGGGTGGCACTATAGGCGGCATCGACACCCCACTGGTCGAGGGTGACCGCGAGTCCGCCCAGCGAGGTGACGCAGTCCAAGACGAGGAGCGCTCCCGCCTCCTGCGCCGTGCGGGCGATTGCCGCCACCGGCTGACACACGCCCGTCGAGGTCTCTGCGTGCACGAATGCGACCGCAGTGGGGTGCGTGCGCACAATGGCGTCCGACATCGCCTCGTCGTCGAGTGGGGTGCCCGGCTCTGTCTCCACGCGCACCACCCGCGCGCCCATTCGCCCTGCGACGTCGCACATGCGTTCACCGAAGACCCCGGCAACGCCGATGACGACGGCGTCGCCCGGTTCGAGCAGATTGGCAAAACACGCCTCCATCCCACCGCTTCCGGTCGCGGAAAGGGGAATCGTGAGGCGATTTTCGGTCTGAAAGAGTCGCCGCAATGACGCTTGGACTGCGTCCATCTCCGTGAGGAAGGAGGGATCGAGGTGCCCGACCAAGGGCTCGGCCATTGCGGCGAGGACCGTGGGAGAGACGTTCGAAGGGCCGGGGCCAAGGAGCAAGCGAGGGGACGGAGATGCAGTCATCATCGCCACATCTTAGACGCGGATCGGTTGACACTGAAGGGACCGAACCGTACCTTCCTCGCAAGCGTTCTCTCGCATGTGCCGCTTGTTCTCGGCACATCACCTCGATCCTCCACGGGAGACTCCGCGCGCGTGAAGCGCTGGCTCGTGGCTCTTGTCGGAATCGCTCTGGCCGCCGCGGCGTTTCTCGCCCTTGCGAGCGCACGCCGTGCGGCCCGGCCGGAGAAGCCACAGGCCAACCCGCTGCCACACGCCGAGATCGACGACGCCTCCCGCGCACAGTTGGAGCGGGTGATCCGCGAAGCAGAGCGCGAGGAGCGACGCGGCAAGTGAGTATGTTTCTGCGAACCCGCGAGGACTACGAGAAGGAAGAGCTCGAACGGCTGGCTCCCTACGCGGCAAAGAGTGCCGAATCCCTGGGGCGCGTCGTTCTCGAAGCCCCGCACCCCCACCGCACGGCATTTCAGCGCGATCGGGATCGGGTGGTGCATTCTCGCGCCTTCCGACGCCTCGAGTACAAGACTCAAGTCTTTGTCTACCACGAAGGGGACCACTACCGAACCCGCCTCACGCACAGCCTGGAGGGCGCTCAGATCGCCCGCACCATCGCGCGCGCCCTGCGGCTGAATGAAGACTTGGCTGAGGCCATCGTGCTTGCCCACGATCTCGGCCACACCCCCTTCGGTCACGCCGGCGAGCGAGCGCTCCACCGCCTGCTGAAGGATGCGGGGGGCTTCGATCACAACCGACAATCACTCCGGGTGGTGGACCTCCTGGAGGAGCGATATCCCGGCTTCCGGGGGCTCAATCTGACCCAGGAAGCACGGGAGGGGATTCTGAAACATGGAGCGCCCTGGGAGCACCCGGTACCGCTCCCCCCGAAGACGCCCGAGCGCTCCCTCGAGGCACAACTTGCGGATTTGGCCGACGAGATCGCGTACACCAACCATGACCTCGACGACGGGCTGCGCTCGGGTCTGCTCACCCTCGAGATGCTCGAAACATGCGAACTGTGGGCGCATACGCGGCGCAGCGTTGAGCAACGCGCCACGGCTGCGTCTGAGCGGGTGGTGCGCGCTCAGATCATTGTGGAGCTCATCAATCGGATCGTGACGGATGTCGTCGAAGAGAGCGCGGCAAGGCTGGGTGAGCGCGGTGCAAGATCCATCGATGAGATTCGGGCCGCAGCGACTCCCCTCATCCGACCTTCGAAGGCGATCGCAGAGGCTACACGGGATCTCAAGCGCTTCCTGTTCGAAAACCTCTATCATCATCCCCGGGTGCTGCGCATGAACCGCAAGGCGGAGCGGATCCTGGGCGACCTCTATCGTGTCTACCGGGACGATCCCCGGCAGTTGCCGCGCCACGTGACGCGACGGTTCGCGGCCGACGGCGAAGCGCGGGTCATCGCCGACTACATCGCCGGAATGACCGATCGCTTCGCCCTTGCGGAGCACAAAAAGCTGCTGGATCCCCATGAGCCCGTCTGAAGGGGTGGGTGCGGCAGCGGTGCAGGTCGTACTGGTGACGGTGCCCGACGCTCAGGTGGCAGGCCGTCTCGCGCGCGCCCTGGTGGAGGAGCGTCTCGCCGCCTGCGTCAACCTCGTCCCGGGGATTCGTTCGATCTATCGCTGGGCCGGCGCCGTGCAAGAGGAAGAAGAGGTGCTCCTCGTGATCAAGACCCGGGAGGACCGCGTCGAGGCCCTGAGCCAGCGCGTGCACGAACTCCACCCCTATGAAGTGCCTGAACTGATTGCGGTCGGCGTTTTCGGAGGCAGTGAGCGCTATCTCGCATGGCTGCGCGAGGAGGCCGCGCCGTGAGCCTCGCAGAAGCGCTCGAGGGCGCAGCCTCGGCGCTCCCGACGCTCGGGGACGCCATCCGTCCCGCGAACGGTGATCCGGCTCGGCTCCTGGCGGCGCTTTCGCCCGTGGATCGCGTAGCCGTGTTGGGCTGGTTGTTCTTCCATGCGCCGGAAGCCGGCACGGAGCTCGCCCACGCCTGGTGTGACGAAGGACCAGGCGTCGAGGCGGTGCTTGGTGTAGAGGAAACCGCGCTCCCCAAGCCCGGGCGCAAGGCGCTTCGGCGCGTGGTCCACGGCTTGCGCGCGCGCGGCATCGCTCCGGCCCCTGCGCCGCCGCAAAAGGTCGTGGCGACGCTCCCGCGCGTGGAGGAGGAGATCGAGGCGGCCTTCCTCTCACCGATCGATCCATCGGGGGCTCGGGTGGCCTACCTGATCGAGTCGGCTCCGGGGACTGGAGCGCGCCTGTTCGAGATGGTGCTCGACGAAGAGCGCGGTGTGGTCGAGTTTTCGGCTTATACCGCAACCCGGGGCGAGGCCCGACGCTTTGTGCGAACGGCACTCGCGCGCCAGGGCTCGCCTGCGACGGAAGTGGCGGCCGATTCACTGCGGGCACTGATCGGGCGCATCGCTGCGGGTCAGCCTGGCGATCGCGCCTTGCCGCGTGCGTTTGCCGAGTGGCGAAATCGCGTTACCACGAGCGCTCCGGACGCGCGCACCCCCGGCGAGCTCGCGAGGGCGGAGCTGGGAGAGCCGACGGCCGACAGTGGCAAGCGCGCCGCGGAACTCGTCGCCGCCGGAGAGCTGGGGCCTTGGCCGGCGCCGGTCCCGGTCCTTCGGAAAGCGGCCGAGGCCCTCAAGGAAGCCTCCAGGAGCCGGCTCATCGTCTCCGGGGTCCAGCGCCGGGACCGGAGCGAGGTCGCTCTACAACAGGCGATCGCGCTCGTCTTCGATCCGGCGCGAACGGAGCGCACGGCGGCGCGCCTTGAGGAGACGGCCTACATATTGTGGAAGAGGGGAAGAGAGGACGACGCCAGGGCGTGTCTTGCGGCGGCGCGCGGCCTCCGTGCGGGTCCGCTGACGGACCAACCGGTGGCGCGCGCGCTGCTTGAGGTGGCCCTCGGCCCCGTGCTCGAGAAGCTTCGCGAGGAAGAAGCGTCCGCGCTCATCGTGAAGCCTTAGGGGGGAAGGGGTGCTGCTGGCCCAGGGCAAGATCTGGCGTGTCTCGCTCGCGCGAGGGGCCGACGCGGTTCTCCTCGGCATCTTGCGGGAGGGGTTGCCGGAGGAGGCTGGCGAGATGCGGGATTTGCGCTTCGAGGTCCCGCTCAGTCGTTGGAATCGACTGCTCAAGCACGTGCTGTCCGACCGCAAGCTTGTGGGGGGGATGCTGCTCGATTTTGCGAGTCAGAAGGATCTCGTAGCGGGTGTCGTCGGGAATGACCGCCTGCTGGCTGAACTGCAGCGCGTCGTGCTTGAGGCCACCGCCGCCTTGGTGGAGGCCGGAGCGCTCGTGCTTACACCCGCGGGCGCCGACGGCAACTAGCGGAACAGGAGAAATCGGATGCGCAGGAGATTTGGACGTCGGCGCCGCGGGGGCAGCGCTGACGATGGGCGGTCGAACAGCATTGACCCGCAGTGGCTTTCCCGGGTTGCCGAAGAAGCGCGCATTCCTGCGCGCTCGCTCGTCCTGCTGGTGACAGACGAAGTCCCCGCGAGCCTTGCGCTCGTGGGCAGCGGCGAGTCGGAGACGGGCGAGCGCTGCCTCGTCGCGGTGTCGCGATCGGGAGGGGAGGCGCTCATTGCGGTGCTCGCCGTGGCCTCGCGGCTTGCGGAGCAGGAGGGCTTTCGGGGCACCGCGGTGGCGGTGGCGCCGAGTTGGAGCTTGGCCTCTCGCCAGCGGCTCGGACTCGTGGGGGAGTTGCCCTACGCGCTCCGTGCGGAGACGGTGCCACAGCTCGAGTCCCTTCCGGTCACGGTGGATGCAGAGCCGATGGGGCCCCCGGCGGTGGTTGCGCCCTCCCAGGTGCATCGCCACCTCGCACGCCCCGCGGATCAGGAGCTCTGCCGACGCGCACTTGCAGCTCTTTCGGGCCTCGCGGCGAAACACGGCGGCGCAATCCGCGGCGTGGGGCGCGCCGTCGAGCTCGTGCTGCTGGCGCGGCGTGTGGCTGCGGTGCGGGTGGATGAAGACGGCGTGCTCCTCGACACCTGGGTCGGAGGCCGGCGCACAGAGCGGCTGTCTTCCGATGCCCTCGCCGACGCGCTCGATCGACTCGAGGGGGTGTTGCGCAAGCACTTGAACGACCGTGAAGTTCGTGACGGCGAGCCGGGCTTGCGCTCGCGGCTTGCGCCCCGCCTGGCGGAGGCCGCCGGCTTGCGGGGGCTCCTGCGCTGGCCGCTCGGGGGACGGGATGTCGACGCTCTGGACTTTGCCGCCGTGACAGCGTCTGGCCGCCCTGCCGTTGGTGCTGTGCGCGCGCAGCTCACGCTTTCGCTCCTGGGACCGATCCTCGACTCCGCCGCGTCGATTGCACCCGCACTCCCCGGTCTGCTCGAGTCCGTGCCGCCTCCCGTCCGTCTCGAGTCCCCGTGCCTCGTTTTGGCGGCAGAGCGGTATGACACGGCCGTCCTCCGGGTCCTGGGCGTGTTGGGGCTGGAGGCTGCCTGCTACGAAGTTCTTGGGGCCAGCGGTCGCGAGCCGGAACTGCGCCTCGTGACAGGCGCAAGCAAGGGGGCGGACTCCGCTGATCGTAGCTCTTCCCCGCGCGCCGAGCGGTCTGCGCCCCGCGAAAGTACCCGAGAGTCGCAGCGCCGCGGCGCGCGCCCGGAGCGTCCGGGCCCCAGTGTCTCGGCGCCGCCCCGTCCCGAACGCATGCGGGCTCCAGCGCAGGAAGACGAGGGCCTGCCCGGATTCTCCGACTACACGCCGACGCCCTCCCCTCGCGCTCGAGGGCGCGAGCCGGAGGCCGCGCCCCGCGAGGGCGGCGGGGTCCCTCGCTTCGAGGAGGTGTCGCTGTTCGAACTCGCCGAAGAGGACTCCGGAGCCCGAGCTCCCCTCGGCGAGGACACCGACGGGCGTCGCCGCCGGCGCCGACGCCGGGGTCGTGGACGCGGCCGCGCGCCCCGAGGAGAGGGTGAAGAGGGCGAGGGCGGATCAAGGGACGAAGGGGAGTCCCCCTCTGCCGAGGATGAGCGTCCACTTCCTGCTGCGGCGAGCGAGCCGGAACTCCTCGAGGGGGACGAAGAACCCGAGCTCGGCGAGACGCTTGCACCCCTCGCTCCCGATGTTCCCGAGTTCGTCGAGGAGCCGGAACCCTCGTACGACGATGAGGAAGAGGGCGAAGAGGAAACGGATCCCGAGCGCGAGCGCATGCGCCGCGAACGCGAGCTGCGCCGCCGCGCACGGATTGCGAAGGCCGAGCCCCTCCCCGAGCCCGAGCGGCCGGCCCGCCCGCCCCGTCCACGTCGCGCCGCGCTCGTGGCCCACGCCGATCGGGACTCCCTGGCCGCGGCGACGTTGCTGGCTCGGGACCTTCGCATGCTGGAGGGAATCTGGGTGTATCCGCAATCCGAGCTCATGACATTCTTCCGGGGGGTGGCTCCGGACCTGCGCGAAGAAACACCCATCTACATGATTGGATTCATGGCGTCGCCGGCGCGAGAGACGATCCAGACGGCGGGGCTGTACCGCGATCGCATCTTCTGGTTTGATCACCACGAGTGGCCGCCCGAGGACATCGAGGCGCTGCGTGACGCGATCGGTCGCGAGACGGTGCACGTGGCCCCGCATACGCGCAGCTCGGTTCCCCTCGTGCTCTCCACCTTCACGCGCCGCAGCCGGTTCTCGGACAAGCTGGTGGATCTCCTCACGGGTCGCTTCACCCAGCATGACTTCGAGCGCTGGGGTCGCGTGTGGTGGTCGCGCCTCGAGGCCGCCTCCGGGCGCACCGGGGACCGCCGCGCTGAACTCGAGCCGCTTCTGGCAGGTCGACCGAGCGATCTCTCCCGAGATGCTGCCCTCGTGGCGTCGCCCCCGCTGCCGGCAGAGGCGGATTTTGTCGCCGGGCGGGACTTTCGCCTGGTGCACTTCGGGGGCTACGTCTTGGTGACCGCTCCCGTGCCCGCAGGGCTGGATGTCTTTCTTTCCGCGCGCATCGCTCGGGAGCGCTATGCGGCAGAGCTCTCCTTGGCGTGGACGGAGGGGGAGGAGACCTTCATCCTCGCCAGCGACGAGGGCTCGGCCCGGCGCTCTCTCGACGTCCTCGGCATGGTGGAGCACCTGGTCGGGAAGCACGCCTGGATCGAGAGCCTCCCCGACGCCGACCACGTCGCGCGCTTTCGGATCCGGAGCGCCGCCGCGCACCCCGAACGCATCGATGAAGCGCTGGCAGAGATTGCGATGGGGCGCTCCATCCTCGAGGGCTGACGCGCCTGAGCACGGCGAATCTCGTCGAGATCTTCTCGTCGGTCCAGGGCGAAGGCCCGCACGTTGGCGAGAGCACACTCTTCCTGCGTCTTGGCGAGTGTGACCTGCGCTGCGACTGGTGCGACTCGGCCCATACCTGGCGACCGGCGCGCGAGTTTCGCATCGAACTCACGCGGGGGAGTGCACGCTTTCGCTCGCGGCCGAACCCGGTGTCGCTCGAGGAAGTCCTCGCCGCGGCCGACGCGCTCGACGCACGATCCCACCGATTCGCAAGCCTCACGGGAGGTGAGCCCCTCTTGCAGCCCGAGGCCGTCGCCTTCCTCGCGCGGGGTCTGCGGGCGCGCGGACCTCGAATCCTGCTGGAGACTCACGGGGTCGCAGTGGAGGCGCTTGGCAAAGTCGTCGAAACAATCGACGTGGTGTCGATGGATTGGAAGCTGGCGAGCGACGTGCGCCGGGAGTCGGATCCAAGGACCGGCCCCCGCGCCGACTTCCACGAGATCCATGAGCGCTTCCTGCGCATGGCGCAGACGGCACCCGAAGTCGTGGTGAAAATCGTGATCACGCCCTCGTCACGGGATGAGGAGATCGACGAAGCCTGTCGGCGCATCGCTTTAGTGTCGCTCGAGACCCCGGTCGTGCTCCAGCCTGTGACTCCAGCACTGCATGTCCATGAGCGACCCACGGCAGAGCGCATGCTGAGCTTGCAGGCCCGCGTGGCGCGTGTCCTCCCGAAGGTCCGAGTGATTCCCCAGACCCATAAGCTCTACGGGGCGTGGTGACGGGGAGGCCCTGCGCTCTCAAGTGTGGCCGGCCTCGGGTCGATCCAAACGCTTGGACGGAGTGGGGGTGGCGTGGACCACAAGCGATCCAAGCGCGTGAAGCGCCGGATCACCTGCGAGCTTGTCATCGAGGGCAAGCGCTACTCGGGCATCATGCTCGACGTCTCCGCCACCGGAATGTTCGTCCAGACTGCGGTCAGCGCCGGTGTGAATCAGGAGGTCGAGGTCCACCTGGCGGCGACCCGCACCACCCCGGAGCTCACGGTCCGGGGGCGGGTGGCCCGTGGCCGGCGGGTCCCCCCCCAACTTCTGGCGGCCGCGGGGGGCTGGCTCGGCCTGCGCATCATCGATGCGCCCCCGGGTTTTGCACAACTCGTCACGGGGGACGACGAGGCTCCTTCGCCGGCCTGCTCTTCCCGGGAGCTGACACGACCTCCGAAGAGCGACGAAAAACGTGACGTTCCGCAGCGACGCTTCCAGGTCCGGCTGCAGGCGATCGGGAGCACGCGTTCGCGCCTCGTCAAGGTGCAGTGTGCCGACGCGAAGGCGGCGAGAGTCGAAGCCTGTCGCGTGGTGGGGAGCGGCTGGGAGGCGGTCGACGTGAGTG
>Ga0187766_10001912_pt1 | contig 12266 bp, 12 predicted proteins | sample 0216_QUI02_MP05__4_FD_132971 | JGI IMG/M metagenome (GOLD analysis project Ga0187766, IMG submission 132971) | Tropical peat soil microbial communities from peatlands in Department of Meta, Colombia - 0216_QUI02_MP05_20_MG | ecosystem: Environmental > Terrestrial > Soil > Wetlands > Peat ... | reverse complement strand
GACCGCGACTGATGGGGATCGTCAACGCCACCCCCGATTCGTTCTCGGACGCCGGGCTCGGTCAGTCGCTCGAGGATCGCTTCGAGCTGGCTCGCTCGCTGCTCGCGTCTGGGGCCGAGATGATCGACATCGGCGGCGAGTCGGGTGTCACCAACCGACCGCCGGTGGATCCGGCGCGGGAGATCAAGCGCGTCGTACCGCTGGTCGCGCGGGTGGTCGGAGAGCTTGGCGCGCTGGTCTCGGTTGAGACCTACAAGCCGGCGGTGGCCCGCGCGGCGGTCGCCGCCGGGGCGTCGATCGTCAACGACATCAGCGGCCTGCACGATCCCGAACTGGCGGACGTGTGCGCCGAGACGGGCGCCGGTTTGGTGCTGATGCACACCCGTGTCGCGCCCAAGCGCAAGCAGCTCGATCGCACGTACGAGTGGGGCGTGCTCGAGGACGTGCAGGCGTTCCTTCACGATCGGATTGAGCACGCGATCGGGCGCGGCGTCGCGTTCGAGCAATTGATTCTTGATCCAGGTCCCGACTTCGCCAAGAGCCCGGCGCAAACCGTCGAGGTGCTGCGACGGCTGAAGGAACTGCACGCGCTTGGCCGGCCGCTGTTGCTGGCGGTCTCGCGCAAGGACTTCATCGGAGCGATCACCGGCGCTGGGCCGAGGGCGCGGCTGGCGGGCACGCTCGCGGCGATCGGTCATGGTGCCGACGCCGGGGCGCACATCCTACGCGTGCACGACGTCGCGCCGACCGCCCAGTTCCTCGATGTGCGCGCGGCGCTCACGGGGGCGGCGGAGGTGGACTCGGCGCTGCGGCTCGCGGATCAGCTGCGCTGGGAGCAGGTCGACCACTCGGCACGCTAGATTCACGGCATCGCCGGTCGCTGTCACAACGCGATCGGAGCCCACCGATACCGCCCGAGGAGGTCAGTCAGTGTCCGTTGTCGACCGCGCCGCGCTCCAAGCAAGCCCACTCGCCGATCTGCACGCGATCGCTTCCGAGCTCTCGATCGACGGCTATCGTCGCCTACGCCGTCCCGAGCTGATCGATGCGATCGTCCGCAAGCAGGGAGCCGAAGGCCGGCAGCTACAGGAGGCGCCCACCGGCGAGGCGGAGCGGGAGCGGGCCGGCGAAGCCGCCGCCGAGCCCGCGCAGGCGGGCGACCAGACCAAGGGCGTCGCCGACGAGCTGGCCGAAACACTCGACGACGAGCTGATCGAGGCTGTCGCCGACGAGCTGACATTGCACGACGGGGGGCGGCCGCCGGTTCGCCGCCGGCGGGGCCGGCGAGGAGGTCGAGGACGGGGCGCCGCACGTGACGAGCCGGCCCCGCCCGAACCGGAGCGGGCCGCGCGCGAAGCGGAGCCGGCCGCGGAGGCTCAGGAGGGCGAACGCGAGGGGAGCCAGGAGCTGGTCGAGGGAGTGGTCGAGCTCGTGCCCGGCGGGGCCGCGTTCCTGCGCGTCCACCCGCCCGATGCCTCAGATGACGACGTCTACATCTCGGCCGCGCAGGTCAAGCGCTGCGAGATCGTCTCAGGCGATCGAGTATCGGGTCCGCAGCGCGCCCCCCGGCGCTCGGAGCGGTTTGCGTCGCTGACCCGGGTCGACACGATCAACGGCCGCCCGGCCGGAGAGGTCGCGGACAGCGCTCGCTTCGACGATCTGCCCGCAACTTTTCCCGACGAGCGCTTCGAGCTGCGGTCCGATGATCCGACGATCGCCGCGGTCGAATCGCAGACGCCGTTCGGAAGGGGCTCGCGCGTGACGATCGTGGGGCCTCCGGGCGCCGGCAAGAGCGAGCTGCTGCGCAGGCTCGCCTCGGTGCTCGCCGGCCAGGACGGGCTCGACCTGTTCCTGGTGCTCGCCGGGGTACGGCCCGAGGAGATATCCGAGTGGCGCCGCGGCGCGATCGAGCCGGCCGACGCCGTCAGCCTGGCGGCTTCTCCCGATGCTCAGGCCCAGACGATCGAGCAGGTGATCGATCAGGCGCGGAGACTGACCTCCCGGGGAGCCGACACGGTCGTGCTCGTCGACACCCTCGGCGGAGTTCCCCCGCACTTCGCGCGCAGGGCGCTGGCAGCGGCGCGTAACATCGAAGGCGGCGGCTCGCTGACCGTAATCGCGACGGCGCCGGAGCGGGTCGGCGGCGAGACGACCGTGATCGCGCTCGATGTGCTGCTCGCCAGCACCGGCCGCTTCCCGGCGATCGATTCGCTGCGGAGCGGCACGCTTCGCGCCGAGGTGCTCGTCGGCGAGGAGGGCGCCGAGGCGATCATGCGAGCGCGTGCCGAGGCGCTCGCGTAAGGCGGGCGATCACCGCTCGTTCGCAAGCTCCGCGATTACGCCGTAGCCGGACCGTGCGAGATCAATAGGCGGTACACCGCGATCGGTGCCGGGGTGAGGCCTTGTAGCGCGGCTGTTGGCCGCGGGCCCACAGCGTGTAGTCCACGTCCGCGGCGCACGACCGGGGCCGGCTGGCGACGAGCAGCTCGACCGCGTGCAGCGCGCACGCCCGGATCTCGACCTCCTCGGGTGATCCGTGCTCGATCAGCTCGCCGCGGTCGATCCGGTCCACGAGTTGCGGATCGAAGCGCAGCACGCCGTCGAGGCGCAGAACGTGCGGCACCAGGTTGTCGGCGAACATCGTCAGCCGGTGAAGATCGGAGAATGGCGCCACGCCCGCCCGGGTCAGGTCTGCAGCGGCGATCTGCGCCCGCTTGAGAAACGGGACCGCAAGGCCTTCGTAGCCCGAGGTGTCGCTGAACGACTCCCAGCTGCCCAGCAGCGCGGCGAGCCGGGCGGCGGACTCGCCGGCTGCATCGACGATGCCGGCAAAGCGGCCCCCGAACTGCTCGGTGACGTGACTGCCGAGGTCCTGCAGCGAGCGCGCGAACAGCTCCATCAGCTCGTGCCGGCGGTCCTGGAGCAGCGTCTCGGCGATCTCGGCCGCGTCGATCTCGGCGAGCTCCTCAGCGCCCCACGGCCCGCGCGAGGCGAACCGCTCGCGAACGCCGATCGCGATCGTGAAGTAACCCGAGCGTCCCTCGCGCTTGTGCAGGGTGGGGAACCAGCCCGAGCCGAAGTTGATCGCATCGAGGGTCAGCCAGAACGCCGCGAGCTGCTCGCGCGTGCCGCTCGCCGGATCTGCCTCGGCGTCGCACGCCGGCGCCTTGCGCCCGATCTGAAGCGCCTCGGCGTACGCCGGGATCGCCGCCGGCTCGATCGAGACGTGCCGTGACTGCTGAGCCACGCGGGCGCAGGCCACCCTGATCTCGCTCATCAGGTCGCTCACCGACCGACAGGATGACGCCGTCGCCGTGGCCCCGCGACGCCAGCGAGTGCGGGAGCGCCGACCACCCCGGCCGCTACCGTTGAAAACCCGCCCATGCCCGACACCACGACCGAACTCGAGGTGCTCCTCTCCGGTCTCAACGGTCCGCAACGTGAGGCCGTCACCCACGGCGACGGACCGCTGCTGATCCTCGCCGGCGCCGGCTCGGGCAAGACTCGCGTGCTGACTCATCGAATCGCCTACCTCGTCGCGACCGGCGCGGCGAAGCCAAACGAGATCCTCGCGATCACGTTCACGAACAAGGCCGCGGGGGAGATGCGCGACCGCGCCGGGCTGCTCGTTGAGCGCCGCGTCCGCGCGATGTGGGTGATGACGTTCCACGCCGCCTGCGCGCGCATGCTGCGCGCCCACGCAGACCGGCTCGGGTACACGCGTCAGTTCACAATCTATGACCAGGCGGACTCCCGGCGGCTGATCAAGCGCTGCCTCGACGAGCTCGGGATCGATCCAAAGCGGTTCACGCCCGCGGCGGTCCAGGCGCACATCTCCGATGCCAAGAACAAGCTCCGAGACGCGGATGCGTACGGTCGACTGGTCGGCTCGTACTTCGAGCAGACCGTCGCCGACGTGTTCCGCTCCTACGAGCGCGAGCTGCACCGGATGAACGCGATGGACTTCGACGACCTGCTCGTGCGCGCGGTCAACCTGCTCGAGCTGTTCCCCGAGGTGCAGGAGCGCTACGCCGACGGCTTTCGCCACGTGCTGGTCGACGAGTACCAGGACACCAACCGCGCGCAGTACCGATGGCTCCAATTGCTGGCGGAGGAGCACCGGAACCTGATGGTGGTCGGCGACGATGCGCAGTCGATCTATAGCTTCCGCGGCGCGGAGATCCGCAACATCCTCGAGTTCGAGGACGCGTTCCCCGACGCACGGGTGATCAGGCTCGAGCAGAACTACCGCTCGACGCAGACGATCCTCGACGCCGCCAACGCGGTCATCCGCAACAACCGCGCCCAGAAGCCCAAGTCGCTGTGGACCGATCTCGGCCAGGGCGATCCGATCAAGATCCGCGAGCTCGGGGACGAGCACGAGGAGGCCCGGTTCGTCACGGGTGAGATCGAGCGGTTGATCGACGAGGGGGTGTCGCGCTCGGAGATCGCGGTCTTCTACCGTACGAACGCGCAGTCGCGCGTGCTTCAGGACACGCTGGTGCGGACGGAGATCGCCTACCAGGTGGTGGGCGGCACCAAGTTCTACGAGCGGGCGGAGATCAAGGACGCGATCGCGTACCTGACCGTGTTCGTCAACCCGCAGGATGTCGGCGCGTTCACGCGGATCGTCAATTCGCCCAAGCGCGGGATCGGCTCAACCTCGGTCTCGCGGGTGCTGGCGTTCGCGAACACGATCGGGATCCCGATCTGGGACGCTGCGTCGGAGCCCGAGCAGGTGCCAAGCCTGGGCGCCGCGGCAGTCAAATCGCTACGGCGGTTCATGGGCACGATGCACGTGCTGCGCGAGCGGGCCCGGTCCGGAGCCCCGGTGTCCGCGTTGCTCACCGAGACGCTGCAGGAGACCGGTTATCTGGAGGCGCTCAGGGCCGAGCGGACGATCGAAGCGCAGGGGCGGATCGAGAACCTGGGCGAGCTGCTCAACGTCGCGGCCGAATACGACGCCGGCGCGCCCGAGGGCGAGGCCACGCTGGCGGACTTCCTGCAGCAGATCGCGCTGATCTCCGACGCGGATGAGCGCGACGACGACGAGGGTCTGGTGACGCTGATGACGCTCCACAACGCAAAGGGGCTCGAGTACCCGATCGTGATCATGATCGGGCTCGAGGAGGGCGTGTTCCCGCACTCGCGCGCGCTCGACGAGGGCACACTCGAGGAGGAGCGCCGACTGTGCTACGTCGGCATCACTCGCGCCGAGCGCGATCTGTACCTGACCTACGCCCGCACCCGCAACGTGTTCGGTGCGCGGGCGTGGGGCGCGCCGAGCCGCTTTCTCGGGGAGATCCCTCCGCATCTGACCGATCGCGAGGAGCAGGTCTCGCGAGGACTCGGCGCGGTGCGCGCGCGGGCGACCTCGTGGAGCTCGCCGGCGGCCGCGCCGCAGCCAACCCCGATCGCCTTCCGGCTCGGAGACGATGTCGCGCACCCAACGTTCGGCGAAGGCGTAGTCACCGGAGTCGAGCCCGGTGGAATCGTCGTGATCCGTTTCAGCAAGGACCGTTCGGAGCGCAAGCTCGTCGCCGACCTCGCGCCGATCTCCAGACGCTAAGAGCCCGCGCAAAACGGATTTACTACCGTGCCGCGCGCATGACCGCGACGATCATCGATGGTAAGACCGTGGCGGCGCGCGTGCGCGCCGACGTGGCTCGGGAGGTGGTCGCGCTGCGGGAACGGATCGGTCGACCGCCGGGTCTGGCGACGATCCTCGTCGGCGAGGACCCGGCCTCGGTCGTGTATGTCGCCGGCAAGCGCAAGGCCTCGGCGGACGCGGGAATCGCGGACCATCACCGTCACCTACCCGCCAACGCCGGTCAGGACTACGTGGCCGCGGTGATCGCCGATTGCAACCGTGACCCCGGGGTCGACGGGATCGTGCTGCAGCTGCCCGTGCCCGAGGGGCTCGACGGGGCGGAGCTCACCGCCCTGATCGATCCCGGCAAGGATGTCGACGGCCTGACGCCGCTCAGCGCCGGGCGGCTCGCGCAGGGCACGCCGGGACTCCGACCGGCCACGCCGCTGGGCGTGATCGAGCTCCTGGACGCCTACGAGGTGGAGCTCGAGGGGGCCGCGGCAGTGGTCGTGGGGCGCTCGGATCTGGTCGGAAAGCCGCTCGCGGCGCTGCTGCTCGAGCGAAACGCGACCGTGACGGTGTGTCATTCGCGCACACGCGAGCTCGCCGCCGTCTGCGCGCGCGCCGACGTGTTGGTCGCCGCGACCGGGCGGCCGCGGATGATCGGCGCCGAGTTCGTGAAGCCGGGAGCGGCGGTGGTCGACGTTGGCACCACGCGCACCGATCAGCGACTGGTGGGCGATGTCGATTTCGATCCGGTGGCCGAGCGCGCCGGCTACCTCAGCCCGGTGCCGGGAGGCGTGGGCCCAATGACGATCGCGATGCTGCTGCGCAACACGCTTGTCGCGGCGAGCGGCCGGCACGCCGGCTAGGATGGCCGCCGAGCAACTGGCCCGCGCGGGCGCGAGAAAGCGAGCCGCGTTCGACGCGCGTGCGCGATAGGCTGACGGCAGATGGGCTTCGATCTGTCGCGGTTGCGCGGTGGTGAGTGGATCGCGGGCGCGAGCGCGGTGCTGCTGCTCGCGTGCGAGTTCCTGCTCAAGTGGTACGGGCCGTTGAACGGCTGGCATGAGCTCACGCACCTGCGCTGGCTGGTGCTGTTGACGGTCGTCGCGGCCCTCGCGTTGGTCTATTTCGAGGCGACCAGGCGCGCTCCCGCGATCCCGGCCACGCTGAGCGTGATGGTCACCGTGCTCGGGGGCCTGAACGCGCTCGCGCTGATCTACCGGGTGCTGATCAACCCACCGGGTCGCGCCACGCTGAGCGTGGAGGCGGGCGCGTTTCTCGGCCTGCTCTCGGCGCTCGCGCTCGCGTACGGCGGTTATCGCTCGATGCGGACCGAGGGAATCGCTGAGCGCGACCAGGTCCAAGCGATCGAAACCGTCAGGCTGGGCAGCGAGGACGAGCCGCTTCAGGACGCCGTCAGTCTCGGGCACGAGAACGGATCCTAGAATCCGGCCGAATGCTCGATCGCGACCAGGTCCTTCATGTCGCCCGTCTCGCGCGTCTCGAGTTGACCAACGACGAGGTCGAGCGGCTGGCGGCCGAGCTGTCGAAGGTGCTCGACCACATCGAGAAGATCAGCGAGCTCGACCTCAGCGGCGTGCCCGCGACCTCGCACGTGCTCGACGTCGTGGGTGCGCTCCGTGCCGACGAGCCGATGCCGTGCCTGTCGCCCGAGGCGGCGCTCGCGAGCGCGCCCGAGCCGCTCGAGGGTGGCTTCGGAGTTCCGAGCCCGGCCACATGAGCGGCGAGCTGGTGGAGCTGACCGCGACCGCCGCGGCCGAGCGCGTACGCGTCGGGGAGCTCGATCCACGCGAGCTGTTCGAGGCCTACCGCGAGCGCGCCGCCGCGGATCACCTGAATGCGTTCACGTGGGTCGCCGACGCCACGCCCGCCACGGTGGCGAGCGATGGTCCGCTCGGGGGCGTCCCGGTTGCGGTCAAGGACCTGTTCTGCACCAGGGGCGTACCGAGCCAGGCGGGGTCGCGGATCCTCGAGGGCTACCGCCCGCCGTACACGGCCACCGTCGTCGCGAAGCTCGCACGTGCCGGCGCGCCGCTGCTCGGCAAGACAAACCAGGACGAGTTCGCGATGGGATCGTCGAACGAGAACTCCGGCTTCGGGCCGGTGCTCAACCCTTGGGACCGTGGACGCGTCCCCGGGGGGTCCTCCGGCGGCAGCGCGGCCGCGGTAGCCGCCGGCCTCGCGCCTTGGGCGATCGGCACCGATACCGGTGGATCGATCCGCCAGCCGGCCGCGCTGTGCGGGATCGTCGGGCTCAAGCCGACGTACGGCGCGTGCTCACGGTACGGAATGATCGCGTTCGCCTCGTCGCTCGACCAGGCCGGTCCGTTGACCCGCGACGTGACCGACGCGGCGCTGCTGCTGCGCCACATGGTCGGCCATGACCCATGCGACGCGACGTCGGTCGAGTTTCCCGGGGAGATCGCCACTCCGCGGGCGGAGCACCTGCGCGGGATCCGGCTCGGGGTGCCCGAGGAGCTAACCACCGCCGGCGCCGGGGTCGAACCCGGCGTGCGGGACAGCTTCGAGGCGACGCTGGCGCTCGCCGAGGCGCTTGGAGCCGTGGTCGAGCCGTGCCGCTTGCCGCACGCGCCCCACGCGCTGTCGGCCTATTACCTGATCGCGCCGGCGGAGGCATCGGCGAACCTCGCCCGGTTCGACGGCGTGCGCTACGGACTTCGGGTCGACGGCGACGCCGACCTGATCTCGATGTACAGTCGCACCCGCGCCGCCGGTTTCGGCGCCGAAGTCAAACGGCGGATCATGCTCGGCACCTACGCGCTGTCGAGCGGCTATTACGACGCATACTACGGGACCGCGCAGAAGGTGCGCACCAAGATCTCCGAGGACTTCAAGGCGGCGTTCGAGCGGTTCGACTTCATCGTCACCCCCACGAGTCCATGGACCGCGTTCGAGCTGGGAGCCAAGGCCGATGATCCGCTGGCGATGTACCTCAACGACTTCTGCACGGTGCCGATGCCGCTGGCGGGGATTCCGGCGATCTCGATTCCCTCGGGGCTCGCCGGAGGCTTGCCGGTCGGCCTCCAGCTCACGGGACCGGCATTCAGCGAGAGCCGGCTGCTTGACACGGCCTACGCGCTGGAGCGGGCGATCGGGTTTGACGGGAGGCCCGCAAGGCGATGAGCGACGACAAGCGCTACGAGCCGGTGATCGGCCTCGAGATCCACGTCCAGCTGCGCACGCGGACGAAGATGTTCTGCGGCTGTCCGCTGTCGTTCGGGGACCCGCCGAACGTGCACACCTGCCCGGTGTGCCTCGGGCTCCCCGGCTCGCTGCCGGTGGTCAACGCGCGCGCCGTCCATTTCGGCGTGATGATCGGGCTCGCGCTCGGATCCGAGATCGCCGAGCGCTCGCTGTTTCACCGCAAGAACTACTTCTATCCCGACCTGCCGAAGGGCTACCAGATCTCCCAGTACGATGTGCCGCTGTGCCGCGGCGGGCGGCTCGGCGAGGTGCGCATCCACCGTGTGCACCTGGAGGAGGATGCGGCCAAGCTCAACCACCTGGGCGAGAGCGGACGCATCCATGGTGCGGATCGCAGCTGGGTCGATTTCAACCGCGGTGGCACGCCGCTGGTTGAAATCGTGACCGAGCCCGACATCCACTCACCGGAGCAGGCCCGAGAGTGGTTGACGCTGTTGCGAACGACGCTCAGGACGCTCGGTGTCTCGGACGTGGACATGTCGCAAGGTTCGCTTCGCTGCGACGCCAACGTGTCCATCAGGCCAACAGGCTCGGGCGAGCTCGGAACGAAGACCGAGCTGAAGAACATGAACTCGTTCCGGTTCCTGGAGAAAGGCGTCAGGGCCGAGATCGAGCGGCAGGTGGGGCTGCTCGAGTCCGGCGAGCCCGTGGTCCAGGAGACCCTGCACTTCGATCCGACCTTGGGCCGCTTGACCCCCTTGCGCTCCAAGGAGGAGGCGCACGACTACCGCTACTTCCCCGAGCCGGACCTGGTGCCACTGCTGGTGACCGAGGAGCTGCGCGCCGGCGCCGCGGCGGAGATCCCCGAGCTGCCGGCCGAGCGCGCGGGGCGGTTCGAGCGCGAGCTCGGGCTGAGCCCGGACCGGGCCCGCGACTTCGCCTTCCGCGCAGAACTCGGCGACTATTTCGAGCAGGCGCTCGCCGAAGCTGCGGCTGCCGTGGCCGGCGACGGTGCGAGGGGCGCAAACGGCGCCCCCGGAGCCGTCGATCCGGTCGAGCTGGCGAACTGGATCCCGCAGCTGGTGGAGCGGATTGGATCGGAGACAGACCCCGCCGACAGCAAGGTCGCGCCCAGCAGCCTGGCGACGCTGGCGGCGATGGTCAAGGCCAAGGAAGTCAGCCGCGAGGCGGCCCGCGACGTCCTCACGCGGCTGGTGCGGGAGGGCGGCGATCCGCGCGCGGTCGTCCAGCGCGAGGGCCTCGGCGCGCTCAGCGGCGAGCACCAGCTCGTCGAGGTGGTCGACCGCGCGATCGCTTCCGACCCCGCGGCCGCCGAGCAGCTCCGGACCGGGAACATGAAGGCGATCGGCCCGCTGGTCGGCTACGTGATGCGCGAGACGAAGGGACGCGCCGACGGAAAAGAAGTAGCGCGGCTGATCCGTGAGCGCGTCAACACGCGCTCGTAGACGCGCCGCTCGGCGTACGATGAGACGCCGGTTGCCCACGGACCTGAGGAGGCCCAGGAAATGTCGCGACTGATCAGGATGGACCAAACTGGCCACACGACAGTGGCGGAGTGGACGGCTGACGATCCGGCGATGATCGAGGCGGCCGTCGCCGCTTTCCGCGCCGAGCTCGAGGTGGGCTATTACGCCGTCGTCTCGCGCGGTGAGGGCGAGGCGGAGCACGTGCGGGAGCTGCCGATCGACGCCTCGCTGGTGATCCTGCGGCTCCCGGTCTCGGGAGGCTAGTTCTGAATGCGGCAGCTCCTGACGCCGGCCTGCCGGGCGGCGGCTCGCTGCCCGAGCTCCAGACCGTCTACTGGCGTCCGCGCACCGATCAGCGGTCCCTGACGCGTGCCGCACGGTTGTGGACGCTGTCGACAATCGCGCACACGGCCCCGTTCGTCGTCGCCGCCGTCGTGCTGGTCGTGCTGGGGCCGGTGACGCTGCCGGTCGCGCTGATCCTGCTTGCCCACGCATGGATCATCCCCGAGCTGTATGCGGCTCGCGGCGCGAACGTCGTCAGGGCGCGCGCCGCGGCGGGCCCGGATGTGGAGCGGCGCGCGCTTGGATTGCTCGCAGATCTTCTCGATCGGGGACCCCGCGAGCTTCACGCTCGGACCGGCCTCGTGCTCGAGCCTGGCCGACTGGGCGTGTGGCTCGTGGGCGAGGCGGGCGCGTTGCTGATCAGGCCCGGCGGCCGGCGCGTGCACTGCTACTGCGTGAAGGTGGCCGAGCAGGGGTTGCCGTCGAGCGACCGGATCACGCACCTGTTGCTCGCGCTGCGAGAGGACGAGGCCGGATTCGCGACCGTTGCCAACCTGGCGTTCTCCGGTGCTTGCTGGCGCCTGCGCCGACGGCTGAGCCCGCCGGCGCGCGAGGCGCTCCTCGCCGCGGTCGGCGTCTCCGGCGATCGACAACGACGCGTATCGCCAGCCGCGGGGCCGACGCACCGAGAACAAGTTTATACCTAGGGCCAATGCAGGCTTGCAGGCGAGCGCGGACCATACCCGCTATGGCTCGTCCGACCGTATCCTTGAAGCTCCTCCTCGTCGCCGATCGCCGCCCCGCGCCGCAGTCGTCCGCTGCCCGGGTGCGCCGGTATCGCTTGGCGCGCGTGAGGCTCGATGGCCGTCCCGCTGGCGCGGTATCGCCTTACGAGCACATCAAGCGCGTCTACGACTGAACCGGCGTCGCCGTCGCGTAGCGCGTCGGACCCGCTGTGCGGCGCGCTACGCTTCAGGTATGCAAAAGGAACTCGAGCCAACCCGGGCTCGCCCACCGGTTGTACGCAAGGCAGCCGCGGGCCTGATCCTGGTCGCTGCGGCGGCGCTGATCGTGTGGGGTGCGATCGGCATCATCAAGGCGATCTTCTGGACCGGGGTCGTGATTGCCGTGATCGTGGCGGTCCTGTGGGCGATTAAGACACTCGTCTGGTAAGGACAGGCCCATGCACGACATGGGGCTGCTCGTGATCATGTTCTTCTTCGGTCTGGCGGGCGGCATCATCGGACGGATCAAGGGCAGCTCGTTCTTCCTGTGGTTCTTGATTTCCGGCCTGATTCCATTCTTCGGACTGCTGACCGCGGTCTGTTACCGGTTCGAGGATCGCGAGCTGCGCCGCCAGTGTCCGCGCTGCGGACGGGTGGGCAAGCTCTACGACGCCGTCTGCATGCGCTGCGGAGAAGAGCTCGAGTTCCCCGACGTCGCGATCCCGTCGGAGGCAGCGCTGCGTCGCCGGGCCGCCTAGCAAACGGCCGTTGTTAGACTCGCCTGTCCGAACGCGTGCGGACTCCCGCGCGTCCCCAAACTTTTCGCTGAGAGGAGGCGAGCGCCATGCGTGCAGTCGACGCCCTGATGGAATGCCTGAAGGCCGAGGGTGTCGAGGTCGTATTCGGCCTGCCCGGCGGCGCCAACCTCCCGACCTACGACGCGTTCTACGACGCCGGCATCCGCCACATCCTCGTCCGCCACGAGGCCGG
>Ga0187766_10001910_pt1 | contig 12269 bp, 14 predicted proteins | sample 0216_QUI02_MP05__4_FD_132971 | JGI IMG/M metagenome (GOLD analysis project Ga0187766, IMG submission 132971) | Tropical peat soil microbial communities from peatlands in Department of Meta, Colombia - 0216_QUI02_MP05_20_MG | ecosystem: Environmental > Terrestrial > Soil > Wetlands > Peat ... | reverse complement strand
CTTGTCCTAGGACTGCGGCACGTCAGTGCCAGTTCCATCCGGCGATCTCGATGCTTAGGCTTGTTGTTGCTGGTTCCCCTCTCGCTTCGCTGGCAAGAGGTGACTGGCGTGATGCCGCCCTGGACCCTGGCGGCCCGGTAGCTGATCCGTGGAGCGTCAGGAGTCCGGTCATGACCGCCAGCTGTAGTCATCACATCGTCTGCGATGGCCGCCCCCCGCTGTCCCGGGGCCCGCGTGACGGCCCGGATCCTAGATCCTGGCCCGTGGGTGGTGACCGTGACCGATGTAGCCGCCCGCGCCGCCCGCCTGCCACTAATGTCACCGTGGGCAGTGACGCCGCGGCCGGAATACAGGGATGGTTCCCGGTGACCTCGGGCTGCGGCATGCGGCGTGATAACCGGACCGCTAGCGGCCACACCGAGATCCGTCGAAAGAAGCGTCAACCCTTGGATGCACCGTCGAGGGATGAGTCCCGTGGATGAGAAAGACAAGGCCAGGGAACCGCAGAAGCAGGCCGCCGGAACCAGGCGCCAAGGGGAACTCAGCTACGGGCCCACGCAAGAGGACTGGCCCGACCCGCTCAGGGAACCTTACGAACCGACGCAAGACGAACTCGACTTGCTGCACAGCCAGGTGCCAGGGCACCGCTGGAGCGGCTGGCGTCGGCTGACCGGTGATGAGGGTTACTATGCTGCCTGCTCGTGCGGGTGGCGCAGTACCGAAACGGGCTTCGTGAGCCCGATGCTGCACCAGGTGAGAGAGCACCTGGACGCCGTCTGGGCGATACGCGGTGGACGCCCGTCAGCTCGGACAACCCGGGCCCCGGCCCGCGACGAGGACGAGGGCGACGCCAGCCAGCGCGAGCCGGGACCAGACGAGCGCGTACGAGAACTCCACGCGGCGGTGAAGAACCAGCAAGAACGCCTGTCCCGGTCCCTGGAACGCTCGACAGGTCTGCTGTCCGTCAGCGAGGACCAGGCCGACCGCTTCGTGGCCGTGCTCGAGCACGCCGCGACGAGAATCGCACCAGAGTGGGACCGGGCCACCGGATCTGTGCGAAGCGCAGAAGTCCTGCAACGTCGCCTCGAACGCGCGAAGCAGCTACGTACAGGGATCGTTGCCGCTGCCGCGGCCCTCGCCGCGATAGCAGAGGAAGTCGCCCTGGTCAGCCAGGACCTGACCATTCGCCATCCCAGGGGTGCCGCTGAACATCGGCGGCTGGCCAGCGACGTCAGCAAACCGGCAGGCGGAGGTCCGGCCGACCTGGCCCGCGCCGCCGCGGCGGAACGGGCGCACTGCAGCGAGGACCTACTCGATCAGGTGGTTGACCGGATTTTCCAGGTCGGCCTGAGCCTGCAGTCTGCGGCCGACCTCCCACACGAGGACGCCATGCACTCGATTGCCGATGCCCGGCAGCGTCTGGACGACACGATCCGGGAGGTCCGCGACCACGTGTTCGCCGCCCGCGGCCACGACGGCCCGGCCAGTCCGGTACCGCGGAACGGACCTGGCTAAGATCGGCGCTCGCCGGGCGGCGTCCGTGACACTTGGCCCGCAGACGACCCGGACTCACCAGCACGCCGTGATCCAGTTATCTGGTCCTGCATAGCAGGCGGCCCGGCTAGGGCCCGGGCAAGGCGGTCAAGGAATGTAGCGCATCCGAACGACGGTAGCGCCTGGGTAGCCAATTGTGCTGTGGGAAGTTCTAGGGAACGAGCGAAGATCGAGGTCATCGCCCTGGTTGCCTCCGCCGGGGGCTTGGAGGCGTTGTCGGCGGTCATTCATGATCTGCCGGCCGACCTGCCGGCCGCAGTGGTGTGCCGGGGAGCGCGTTGCTGTATCCGCTGCGCGAGGAGGCCGAGGACCGCGTTATCGGCGTGCTGGTGCTCGGCGCTCACCCGCGCCTGCCGGTCGACGAACGTTACCGGGAGTTCCTGGCGCTGGCGGGGGGAGACGGTTTCGGCCCGCGTAGCCGGATCCTGCGCATGGCAGCGCGAGCGCCAGCGGCTGGAGCGCCTGGCCGAGCTCGATCGGGCCAAGACCGAGTTCTTCTCCAACGTGTCCCACGAGTTCCGCACGCTCGGCTGGACACTGTCCCGCGCGATGCCGCTGCTAGGCGATGACGGTGAGATCGTCGAGTGGATCGGGACGGCGACCGACGTCACGGCACGACACGATGTCGGCCAGCGGCTAGGTGAATCGGAAGAATAACTCCGTTCCCCGCGGACAGCACCGACTCAAACCCGGCACGGTGCGACACCGGGTCGGGCGAGGCGCAGTTCATGCGCCAGGTGCATCTGCTCCATCGTCCGGGGCCACGATCACCAAAGGGCAGGCCGCGCCGTGCAGACAGGCTCGCGCTACCGGTCCGATGGCGGGCCACGTCTCGCTCGCAGACTGGCCTGGTTGATAAGCACTACCGAGGACGAGCAGTACGGCGTCGGCCGACCGGTCGATCAGCACCTTGGCCGCTGCACCGTCAGCTAGTTCAGATGACAGATGACCCGGCGGCAAGGCCTGGCTCGCCAGCTGCTCCGCGGCCAGCAGCGCCGTCCCGGCGGCCCGGTCCTCATCGGCCCGCGACGCACCCTGCCGGGGCGCGCACGGCTGCGCCGGTCGCGGTCATCGGCGAAGATGAGATGCACGCTGGCCTGCCGCAACAGTGCCTCTCGGATCGCCCAGCGGACCGCGGCGGCGGACTTGCCAGTGCCGTCCACGCCCACCACGATCCGTCCTTCGGCGGGGTCGGCATTTCCGGTCAACTTCTCTCCTAAGTGAAGCAAGGATGGATGGTTTCCCAGGCGGGGAGATGTACTTCGACGGACCCGTATTGGCCTTCGAGCCACAGTCCGCAACGCGGATCGGTCGGCGCACGCGGACCGTCCTGCTATGACCGGGAGGCGTAAATGTCCCGGCGGCCTCGGCCCCTGTACACGGCCACCGGTCACCGCGATCGTGCGGGCGCCGACGATACGGCACCGGTCACGATATCAGGGGCCGCGGGGACTGCTCACTCAACTCACCACCAGGCTAGTAGCTGCTACTACTGCCTGGGTCCGGGGCAGCATTACCCGTACTCCCAAGATACACGCGGCGCCCTGGCGCAGTGAAGACCTAGGAGGGCAGTCAGGACCGGATGCTGCGTGAACGTCCAGGCGTCAACTGGCGTCAACCGGTTCCCCGGAGTGTTCGCTGACGCAGGACCGGCGGTAGGCACCTGGCTTACAGGGACTTTCCGCCGCCAGTCCGGGACCTTAGACCCGGTGCTGAGGTAGCGGATCGGCGGTTTGCTTCCAGCATGGGTATGCCGTGGCACCAGCTGGAGCGTCTGTGCCGGGAGCTGACCGTACAGTCGGCTGAAGCCCGGCAGCGGTCAGCCGAGAACCAGCAGCGGTCAGCCGAATCTCAGCAACGATCCGCGAAGCTCATCGCCCGCAGCGCCGAGCTAAGAGCCCGGCTAGCTGAGATTGATTACACGTTGGCCTGCATCGATCGGCGGTTCGAGCACCTGCGAGCTGATGGGCAGGTCAGCCCGGCCGCGTAGACCTGCCAATCTCATTATGGGCGGTACCTCACCTGTATCGGGCAGGCCTTGGGTCTCGGACCAGCAGCGACTTCCATTAACCCTTGCCTGGCCAAGCCTGACGCCCCGCCTGATGCGCCTGGTCACCCAGCTGAGGAGCCCATGCCGCCCCTGCTGGATCAAGCCTGCCCGATTCATGGGAGCCGGCTGTGCCGGAGCCGCACAGGTGCCCCGGAGGTCAGAGGTCGCTACGCTTGCCATGTGTATGCATCCCCGTCCACTGTGGTACTGAGATGAACGACATAGAATCAGGCCGGGTTGACCCTGGCGAGCCGTACGGCATTGTGGCCATCGCGGCGTCCGCCGGCGGCATCACCGCTCTCGGCCATGTGCTGAGTGGCCTGCCGGCCGGGTTTCCGGTTCCGGTGGTGATCGTCCAGCACCTCGACCCGCGTCATAAGACCATCATCGCCGAGGTACTCGGGCGCCGCTCGAAGCTGCCGGTCAGGCTCGCCCGGGATGGCGAGAAGGCCGAAGAGGGCACGATCTACGTCGCCCCGCCGAACCACCACCTCCTGGTGGGCGCAGACGGAGTGCTGATGCTTTCCAGCAGTGAGCTCGTTCACTTCGTGCGGCCCTCTGCCGACCTGCTCTTCGAGTCGGTGGCCGGGTTCTACGGACCGAGGGCCATCGCCTGCGTGCTGACCGGAACAGGCAGTGACGGGGCGATGGGCGCGACCGCCGTCAAGTCGAGGGGAGGCACCGTACTCGCCGAGGATCCGGAAACTGCCGAATTCAAGGGTATGCCTGAGGCGGTCGTCGCGGCCGGGGCAGTCGACTTCATCTTGCCGCTCGACGAGATCGCCACCGTGATCCGCGGGCTCGTCGAGGCGAGTCCGTCATGACGGAGCCGGGAACCGAAGAAGACACAGACAGCAACCTGGAAGACTTGCTGGTATTCATCCGCGACGCCCGCGGCTTCGATTTCACTGGATACAAGCGGTCATCCCTCGCCCGGCGCATCCGCAAGAGGATGCATGAGGCCGGGGCGACGGACTTCGTAGATTACCGGGACAGGCTGGAGAGCAGCGCGGAGGAGTTTGGCCACCTGTTCAACACCATCCTGATCAACGTAACAGGCTTCTTTCGGGATGCCGAAACCTGGACTTTCCTGCAGCGCGAGGTCATGCCGGAACTGATTGCGGATACGGAACATGCCCGTGAGATCCGGGTGTGGAGCGCTGGCTGCGCCAGCGGTGAGGAAGCGTATTCGCTGGCGATAACCTTTGCCGAGGCACTTGGCATCGAAGAATGCGCCAAAAGGGTAAAGATCTATGGTACGGACGTCGATGACGAGGCCCTTCGCGACGCCAGGGCAGGCCTCTATCCGGCGAAAACTCTCGAATCAATCCCCGGCCAGCTGAGAGACAAATACTTCGAGCAGAACGGAACTCAGTTCGCCTTCCGGCCGGACCTTCGCCGCCGGGTGATCTTCGGTCGGCACGATATCACTCGCGATGCTCCGATCTCCCGGCTTGACCTGCTGGTCTGCCGTAATACGCTGATGTACTTCAACGTTGAAACCCAGTCGCAGGTCATCGACCGGTTCCACTTCGCCCTGCGTGAGGGAGGTTTCCTATTCCTGGGCAAGGCAGAGATGCTGCTGTCGGACGGTGAGCGGTTCGAGGTCGCCAGCATGCCGCAACGAATCTTCCGGAGACGGCCCGGCGCGGCCGGGCCCAGGTATCAGTCGGTGCCCATGAAGCTCGACGTCACCGGCAGTCCGGATATGCGTGAGGCGAGCAGGAAGCGCCAGCTGCGGGATCTCGCTCTGGAGGCGGCTCCGTTCGCGGTCCTCGGCGTCGATGCCGAGGGCGCCGTCGTACTGCTGAATACCCAGATGCGGAACTTGTTCGGGATGACCTCCCGCGATCTCGGCCGCCCGTTCCGTGACCTGGAGATCTCTTACCGGCCGGTCGAGCTGCGATCGTTGATCGAGCGGTCCTATGCCGAGCACAGAGTCGTCCGTGTCAGCGGCGTAGAACGGCGAGTAAGTCCGGACGAGGTTCAGTATCTCGATATCCAGATCCATCCGCTCTGGGGTAACGACGGACACGGCGCAGGGGTGATGGTGCAATTCGTCGACGCCTCAGCCGCCACCCGGTTGCAGCTCGAGATCAGGCGCAACCTGGCAGATCTGGATACGGCACATGAGGAACTGCAGTCGACCAATGAGGAGCTGGAGACCACCAACGAGGAACTCCAGTCCAGCATCGAGGAGCTGGAGACCACCAACGAGGAACTCCAGTCGACCAATGAGGAGCTGGAGACCACCAACGAGGAACTCCAGTCCGGCAACGAAGAACTCGAGACGATGAACGAGGAGATGCGGGTCCGAACCTCCGAGCTCGACGAAGCGCGGACGTTCCTCGAGGGGGTGCTGTCCAGCGTGGCCGCCGGCGTAGTGGTCCTGGACGCACAGCTCCTGGTCAGAAGCTGGAACAAGGGAGCCGAGGAACTCTGGGGCCTGCGCGCTGACGAGGTACGCAATCAGGGTTTTTTCAATCTCGACTTCGGGTTGCCCACCGCGGAAGTGCGCGGCATCGTGCAGGAATGCCTCCTATCCGGTCGCCGGACGGGCCCGGTCCGGGTAGGCGCTGTCAATCGCATCGGCCGTACGATCACGTGCACGGTGACGTGCTCGCCGCTGAAAGGCAATAGTCGCGGTGACGGTGAGGGAGCGGTCCTGCTGATGGAGGAGGTTTACCAGGGCTGAGCCGGGTGATACCGTTTCGGCGCCCGGCTAAGGCCTGGCTCTGGGCGCGGTCGCTGGATCGTTTACGGGCAGCTCACCGCGGATCGTGGCGCACGCCACGTCGATCAGCGTGCGGTTGCGCCGACGGGCGTAGCGGCGCAGTATCTCAAACGCGGCGGCCGGCGCGATACCGAGCCGTGCAGCAACGATGCCCTTGGCTTGCTCGATGAGCACCCGGCTGTCGAGCGCGTGCCGAAGCTGCTCGGCCGTCCGGGCATTCTGCCGAAGTACCCGCTGCTTCAAGATGGCGATGGCGGCCGCCTCGGCCAGGACCTGCGCCAGTCCGGTCTCCGGGTCGCCGACCTGGTACCCGTCGGGGCCCAGTACGCTGACCACGCCGATGGTCTCCTCATGGTGCCGCATGGGCAGTGACGAGACAACCGCGAAGCCGGCCGCGCGGGCTGCCGCCGCGAACCGCGGCCAGCGCGCGGTAGTTGCGGTGACGGATTCGTTCAGCACGGATCGCGCGCTGCGGTAGCAGCGGGTGCCCGGGCCCTCGCCATGGCTCCCCTCGAACGAGGCGAGGTCGAGCGCTCGCCCGGTGCTGGCCGCAGCCGCCGTCAAGCAGCCGCTGCCGTCGGCGATGAGCACCGCGACTTCGGCCGGGTCAAGCAACTCCGCCAAGCGCATGGCGAGGCAACGTGTGCAGGCCGCCTCATCAAACCCGGCGCTACCGGTGTCTGCCAGCTCAACCATCGCCTCGGCCAGCCAGAGTTCACGGTTGTCCACTGCTCGTCGGCCTTTCCGCGCATCACCGCCTCTTACCCTGCTAAGATTAACGCCTCGGGTATGACGCCGACCAGCAGCCTGTGACGCAGTCGGCGGCCGGCGTAGGCTTGCTGACGTGTCGCCACCGGAAAATGCTCGCGCCGAAACCCGCGCGCTGTGGCGGCGCGTCGCAAGCGAACGGCGGCGGGCCGCAAGGGCCGCTGCTCTCGCCGCCTGGCACCAAACGCAACCAGCCCCCGCACCGGAGTCCCTGCGGTCATTTCACCGCAGGATGGCGGAACTGTATCGGCAGGTCGAGGCGCGCCACCTCGCCACGGCCAAGATTGCCGAGATGCACGCCACCCGGATGGAAAGATGGCTCGACGGCGCGGAGGGCGAAGCGTTGCGGCCCGTGTTCATGGCCGCCGTAGCCGCCACGCTCGGCGTCCCCAGCGCAGCGGCGACGCTGCGCGGTCAGCGGCACGCCGCGGTCATGGTGGCGGCCTCGGATGCCACCGCGCGTGGCGCCTACGAGCTGGAGTCCGTCATGGCCGAGGGACCTGCCACCGAAGCCGCGACGGAGGGCATGTCCATCACGGCCGCGGGCGGGGCGCTCCTGGATCGCTGGCCACGGTACGGCCCGGTCGTAGCCGAACTGGGCGTACGTGCGGTGATCGCGGCGCCGCTAGGGTTGCCTGACTCGTGTCTTGGCGCGCTGTGTGTCTATGACCGGAAACCGGCCATCGCGGAGAATCTGGTCACGACTGCTACCTCGATCGCTGACGTGCTGACCCATATGATGCTGCATGCCGGGCCCATCCCGGCATCCGATGAGAGCAATTCCGCCCTGCCGCTGTTCGATGAGGCCGACTACCAGGCCGTCGTCCATCAGGCGGCCGGCATGGTGTCGGTGCAATGCGACTGTGGTGTCGACGATGCAGAAGACCTACTCGCAGCGCGCGCGTTCGCCAGCGGAACGCCCGTTGAGGAAATCGCGATGCATGTGGTATGCGGCGAGACATTCTTCGGCTGACCACCAGGTGTCCCTGAGGTGCCAGAACATCGGAGACAGGGAATCCTGCATCATCGCTCATGACCCAAGGGCCGGCGTCGCGGTGGAACGCGTAAGGACCCGGGCTGTCCGAGCCGGGTCATGGCCCGGGCCGTATGGCCAGCGCATCGTGGGGGAGTTTCCGGTCGATGACGTCGCGGGCCACGTCGATGAGCCTGCGATTATTATCGCGCGCGTATCTGTTCAGCAGCTGGAATGCCTCGTCTACTGTCACGGACAGGTGCTCAGCGAGCATTCCCTTGGCCTGCTCAATCACGATCCGGCTGCGCAGGGCAGCCTGCAGCTGCTCGGTGAGCAGGTTGCGCTCCCGGATTGCCCGTTCCTGAATCAGTGCGATGGTGGCGACCTGGGCCATGGCCCGCGCGATCTCCAGGTCCGCGTCGGTGAAGGGTTCATCGTTGCCGCGGAACAGGTTCAACGCGCCGATCGTGTCGGTGTGCGCCCGCATCGGGACAGCACACATGGCCTGGAATCCAGCCTCCGATGCCCGCGGCGCGAAGACGGGCCACCGGCTGCGGCTCTCTGCTGCGCTTGCTCGCACGGCCTCGCCGGAGCCGAATGCTTCCAGGCACGGGCCCTGCGCGCTCTGGATCTCAAACAGCTCCAGCAGCCGCATCCGCTCCTCCGAGGACGCAATCAGTCGCAGCCCGCCGCGCGTGTCGGCGAGCATCACGCTGGCGGCTTCGGCCCGGATGATCTCCACCGAGTCGACCGAGAGGCCGTGCAGGAACTCGACGACATCGAACTCCTCGGCCAGGGTGTCCGCGAGACGCACGAACGCACGGGCGAGCAGGCGCTCCCGGCGCCTGGCGTCGTCGTCGTCGTCGTTGTCGCTGCCCCGCGGACCTGCGCGCCCACCGGTCGGCATTCCGCTGACCTCACTCACCGAATCTCACCCGCCGTTCGACAACGTCCTGCGCTATGTCGTAAATGGAACGCCCGCTCTCAAATGCCGTGGCCCGCAGGCGGGCGAGAGCGTCAGACGGCGTCTCATCCAGCTGCGCGGCGATCATCCCCGTCGCCTGGTGAACTACTATCCGGTCCATGCCAGCGGTTTCAATCAGCGCCGCCAGACCAGGGTGGCCAGGCGGGTCCTGCAGGTACAGCATCGCGTCACGGGCGATGTCGGCCGCGACCAGTGCATCCGCCAGCTGCTCGTCGCTGAGCATGCCGGCCTCGTCACGGCACAGGTCGAACACGCCGATGCAGTTCGACCCTGCGCCCAGGGGAAAGCAGAACTCGGCGCGCACCCCCGGCTGGGTGGCGACTGCAGTAAATACCGGCCACCTGGCCGCACCATCAACGGTGAGGTTGGGCAACAAGACCGGCATCCCGGATGTGTAGGCCTCCAGGCATGGGCCTTCGCCCAGCTCGAACTGCAGCTCGGTGATCGTGCTGGAGTGCCGCCCGGCACCAGCGAGCATGCCTAGCGGCTCGGCGTCGGCAATCAAGGCCAGCGTGCAGCCCGACACCTCCATCTCACTGACCGCGAACAGGCAGAGTCGCTGCATGAGCTCATCGACGCGCGTGGTGCCGCCGCGCCCGGTGACCGCGGCGACGATGCGCGCCCTCCGCTCGTCTTTGCGAACCACGGCTCCAGCTCCTCTGACGGTTCCCCGGTATCATCTCCTGCGGGGAGATCCCGCCAACCCAACCGGCGACAGCCTCGCCGATGTTGCAGTTTAACGTGATCGGGCTTTCGGTCGCGGGCGAGGAAACGGCCTTCTAGGATCGGGCGGCGGAGGCTGTGATGGCAGACCCGAGGTGATTCGTGAACGCCCGGATCGTTGCCAGGGCTGCCGGTTGCAAGCTGGCCCGGTCCAGTCCCGCGCCCAGGCCGCCGAGCGGCGGCCGGTAGACCCCCGATACCTCGAGCATGGTGGCATTGACCCCGGCCGGGATGAGCCTGATGTCGGCATCCAGGGCCGGGACCAGTGCGCCTGCCGGATCGGCGGCTTCCCACCGCACCGCCCAGACAACGCTGTCCTCACGGATCACCATGTCACGGAACCGCACCGCCACCAGCCTGGATCTGCCCGGCGCAACAACGGGCGGGCGCATCCGGGCCAGCCCGGTCCGCCACTCACGGAAGGCATCCTCGGATGCGCGCCAAAGCAGCCCGCCGTGAACCAGGTTCGCCATCTTCGCCTGGGCTGCGTTGAAGCCGACATCCAGCCGGATCTCGGCCCCGATGAACATGCGGCAAGCCAACCAGAACAGGGCCAGACATGCAGGGGACCAAGGTCCCCACCTGCCCGGCGCAGGTTCCCGAGCTTCCCCGAGAGGGTTCGACTGCTTCACGACAAACGCCGAGGCCGGGCCTGCCTTCCAGGGGACACGCCGCTCAAGCTCACGAGCGCCCACTCGTTGATAACCGCGAGTCTGGCCTGTGGCCAACGGGCATGACGCGGGGTAACGTGTTGCCTGGCTGAATATCCAAACGTTGCTGGTCCTTCACTGCAGGGGCAAGCAACGTCGCCGCCCCGGACCCTGGCGGCTCCCACCTCATCATCCCGGATCTGGTGGGGCCTTCGTCTCCGCGCCCCGAGCCAGGTCCGGACGTATCTCGCGTGGTGTGCGCCTGATGGGCGGTGATGCTCAAGTATTTCGCTGTGGTAGACGACGACCACTCCGCGTGCGGAAGGGCAGCACAGGCGTGCGCGCAGGTCGTCATCGCTGATGTCACCGCTGACGCGGCCTTCGCGCCGCACCGGGACATCGCCGCCGCCTCAGGTTTCCGTGCGGTCCAATCCACGCCGCTGGTCGATTATTCGGGCCGCCTGATCGGCATGGTTTCGACCCACTTCCGGCACCCCTATCGCCCGTCGACCCGGGACCTGCGGATGATGGAACTGTACGGCGATTCCGCTGGCGATGCAGTTGCCCGGCGATTGAGCGTACCTGCCGGTGACGGTACGGACGATCCAATCGGCCGGGCGGTCATCTCAGCCCTGCTCGACCCAGGGAATGGCCAGGAATCCAAGGTGGCCGCCTGGCCCGGGCAGGGTAATACCAGGGACGGCCGCGAGGGCCGCTCGGCGGGCTCGTCAGCCTCGCTGGAGGACTCGATGTCCCGGTTCGCGGGGGACGTCGTATACCGGCTCTTTTCCGCTGGCCTGAGCCTGGAAAGCGCGCGCAGCATCGTCGGGAAAGGTCCCGCAGGGGACCGGGTAGCGGCTGCAATCGACGAGATCGACCGCACGATCCGCGACATCCGGACCATTGTGTTCAGCCTCAATCCAGACGCCGAACGGCTCTCTGCGGGACCTGCCGCGGATCGGTGGACCCTGTCGGCCGGCGGACACGCCAGCCATCCACCAGTTCGGTAGTGATCTTCCAAACTGGCCGCGGACCGCGGTAAGGTCACCGCCACCGTGGCGGGAGTCCTGTTCATCACTGCGACGGCCGCCAGCCTGCTCAATACCACCCTGCTGAATCCAGTGCTGGATGGCTCGGGGTACCTGGCCAGGACCGTCGCGCATCAGGACCGGGTCATTGCTGGCGTGGGCCTGGAACTGGTAGCGGCGCTTTCGGGTGCTGCTATCGCGATTTCGCTCTACCGGTCCTGGCCCGGCACCGCCCAGGTCTGGCCTTGGGCTCGGTCGGCTTCCGGCTCATCGAGGGCGTGCTCACAGCCTCCGGTCCGCCGTCACGGGGTAACCCTCCCGCCTGCTACAGAAATTGAATGGTCAGGGTCAGGGTTTCGTGTCTGCTTGATCACAGTCGGCGTGCCTGCGTGATTGGTGTGGCTGGCGGGTCTACGCCGGGAGTATGAGGTATCCCGATGGCGGCGGGCTGTCCGCTCAGGGACGAGCCCGGCGCGAGAAGCTGCGGCTGCAGGCCGCGCAGATGTTTGATCAGGGGATTAAGCCGGTGCAGGTGGCGCGGTGCTTGCGGGTCAGTACCAAGTCGGCGTATCAGTGGCGGCGGCGATGGCGGGCTGGCGGTGAGGCGGCGCTGGTGTCCAGGGGGCCGGGCGGGGCGGTGTGCCGGCTGAGCGGGCGGCAGCTGGCCCGGCTGCGGGCCGCGCTAGATGCGGGCCCGGCGGCGTACGGCTGGAGTGAGGACCAGCGTTGGACGCTGGCCCGGGTCACGGCGCTGATCGGGCGGCTGTTCCGTGCCCGGTACACGCTGCGGGGCACGTCGTACCT
>Ga0187766_10001909_pt1 | contig 12274 bp, 9 predicted proteins | sample 0216_QUI02_MP05__4_FD_132971 | JGI IMG/M metagenome (GOLD analysis project Ga0187766, IMG submission 132971) | Tropical peat soil microbial communities from peatlands in Department of Meta, Colombia - 0216_QUI02_MP05_20_MG | ecosystem: Environmental > Terrestrial > Soil > Wetlands > Peat ... | reverse complement strand
TCTGGTTCTGGTAGTTGCAGCGATCGCGTCGGCGGGGAGCGCCGTCGCGCTCGCGGCTGGTGGAGGCGGGATCGGGCCGACCACTGCGCCGACCACCGCGACCCAGGTCGGCACCACGACCACGTCCCCGAGCCCCCCGGCGCCCGCGCTGACCCACTGCGTCGCGAAGGGCATTTCGCTGAGCGTCTCGCCGAATCCGGCGCGCGCGAGCGACCAGGTGACGCTGTCCGGCCGAATGCTCGGTCTGAGGCGCCACGCGCCGCCGTGCATCGTGGCGGTCCTGCTGTGGCGCCGGCTGCCCGCGTGGCAACGGTTTCATCCGTTCTACCGCACGTTCACAAATGCAAACGGGCGCTATCAAGTCGTGCTGCCGGCGGGCACGGTGCAGACGAACTGGGAGTGGTTCGCAACCGGGACCAGGTTGCGCAGCCCCACGTTCCCGGAGAGCGTCCACGCGGTCGTGACGCTGTCCAGCACCGCCACATTTGCCGTCGCCGGCGATCGGGAAACGCTCAGTGGGCAGGTCACACCCGACGGGCCCGGACAGGCGGTCATGATCCAGAAGCACTCCGGCAAGGGCTGGCAGACGCTCGCGGTCTCCCACCTCGACCGGACGTCGAGCTTCGTCCTGCCGCACGTGTTCACGAGCAGCGGTCAGCAGCAGTGGCGCGCTGAGCTGCCCGCGACCAACCGCAACGTCGAGTCGCGCTCGGCGAACGTGAGCATCACCGTCGCGCCGCACACGGGAATTCACCTGATCCGTCATGTCGTCGTGATCATGCAGGAGAACCGATCATTCGACAGCTACTTCGGGACCTTCCCGGGCGCGGATGGGATCTCACCCGACACGTGCGTGCCCGACCCGATCAACGGCGGTTGCGTCGCGCCGTACCACGACCCCGCCGATGTCAACTACGGCGGCCCGCACGGCCAGTCGAACGCGACTGCCGACATCGATCAAGGCGCGATGGACGGATTCGTCGGTCAAGCCGAGCAGGGGATGGGATGCACCACCACCAACCCCAACTGCAGCCCATGCAACAACCAGCAGCCGTCGCAGAGCGAGCCGACGCAATGCGTGGACGTGATGGGCTACCACGACGCGCGCGAGATTCCCAACTACTGGACCTATGCCGAGGATTACGTGCTCCAGGATCACATGTTCTCGCCCGTCTCGTCCTGGAGCCTGCCCGCCCACCTGTATCAGGTCTCGGAGTGGTCGGCGTCCTGCACCAGCCCGACGAATCCATTCTCGTGTCACGGCGCGCCGCAATGGCCCAACCCCGACTGGCAGACGGGGACCGTCGCGAACATCAACGACCCCTCCGATCAGACCGCGCACTACGCGTGGACCGACATCACGTACCTGCTGCACAAGCAGAACGTGAGCTGGGGCTACTACGTGTTCCAGGGCACCGAGCCGGACTGCGAGAACGACACCTCGATGACGTGTGCGCCGGTGCAGCAGCAACCGCAGACGCCCGGGATCTGGAACCCGCTGCCCGACTTCACCGACGTCGCGCAGGATGACCAGCTCGCAAACGTGCAATCGCTCAGCAACTTCTTCACCGCGGCCAAGAACGGCAGCCTCCCGGCGGTCTCGTGGATCGTCCCGAACGGGACGGTGTCCGAGCACCCACCCGCGACGGTCAGCGCCGGTCAGACGTACGTCACGGGACTGATCAACACGATCATGCGCAGTCCGGACTGGAAGAGCACCGCGATCTTCCTCTCCTGGGATGACTGGGGCGGGTTCTACGACCACGTGGTTCCACCGCGGGTCGATGGCCAGGGCTACGGACTGCGCGTTCCGGGACTGGTGATCAGCCCGTACGCGAAGCGCGGCTTCATCGACCATCAGATCCTCAGCAGCGACGCGTACAACAAGTTCGTCGAGGACGATTTCCTCGACGATCAGCGACTTGACCCGGCGAATGACGGCCGCGCCGACCCCCGCCCCGACGTGCGCGAGAACGAGGGGATCCTGGGCGACCTGACCAGGGATTTCAACTTCAATCAGTCGCCCCGGGCGTCGTTGATCCTGCCGGTCCATCCGCCACCCGGGCCGGCATCGACGCCATCCTGATCCCGGGCGAGGCGAGCCCGTCGGCGCTTGCGGCGATCGCGCCGCTGGGGGGGCGCTGGGGGCGGCACTGGGGGCGGCGCTCGCCCTGCGGGACGCCGGCCGTCTCGCATGAATTAGAACCCAAGGCGACGTGCGATCCTCCGGTTGTCGCCGTTCTGCATGACATGCATGCAGATTCGCGCAAACCCGCGGCCGTGCTGCCCGGTTTGGGCGCTGATACATGCGATCCACCCGCGGCGGTCAGTCAACGTGGCAACCACGCGCCACGACTACGGGTTTGTCCCGATGCGCGCTGGCGCCCGGTCGGCGAACATCGGCCCCCGGAGCGCGGATCAAATGAGCGTCGCGCCGAGTGTCAGCAGACCCAGCCGCAATATCAGCCCGCCGACCGTGTGGGATCAGGTCGTGTGCGGCATCGACGGGACCGCGGTGAGCCTCGCGGCCGCGCGGGAGGTGGCTTTCCTGATGCCCCGCGCCGCTCAGTTGACGCTGTGCGCGATCGTCGACCCGGCCACGAGCGAACCAGCCGGGGTCGTCGCGCGGGCCGTCACGACCGTCGCCGAAGCGGCGCTCGGTCAGGCAATCGCCGAGATCTCACCTGATCGCGACGGCGAGCCGCGCGTGCGCGCCGGGGCGCCGATCCCGCTGCTGCTCGATGAGGTCAGCGGCCGCCGCGCGTCGCTGGTCGCGGTCGGGCGCTGCGCCCGTGCTCGCGCCACCGGGCTCGCGCTCGGGAGCGTCGCGAGGGCGATGCTTCACGATGCGCCCTGCTCGGTGCTGATCGCGCACGGCGCAGCCCGCGCGGAGGCGCCGGCAGGCGGCGAGGTGCTCGTCGTGCTCGACGCCTCGGCCAGCGGGCGCCGGGCGCTCGAGGCCGGCCAGGAGCTGACCGAGCGGCTGTCGCTGACGCTCCGGGTCGGATTCACCGGCGCCGAGCGCGACCTCTCCGGGCAGGACGGTTCCCGGCCGGGGCTCGGGGCCCTGCTCGCAGCATCCACCACCGCCCGGCTGCTGATCATCGGCAAGCAGCATCGGCGCGGCGTGCCGACGTTTGCGGATCTCACCGAGTGGCTGGTCCGGCGGGCCGCCTGCCCGGTGCTGGTCGTGGACTGAGAACCGAACCGGTCGGCGTGGCTTGAAACCGAGCCGGACTGCCTGCACCGACAGCAAACCGATCCGCGCCGGTCCGCGCCCGTCCGCGATGGTCCGCGCCGGAGGGGTCGCCTACGATCTCGCCTGTGCCCCGCCGAGCTCCCTGGTCGACCGAGCTCGACTTGCGCGGTGCCGGCGGCGAACCGGTCGACTTCCGGCGCACGCTGCTGTCGCACGGTGTTGCCGACCTGCCACCGAATACGATCGCGCCGGACGGCTCCCGCCTGGAGACGGTCCTGCCGGCAGGTTCGAGGTCGTGGCTCGTCGTGCTCGTCCCCGGTCGGCCCGCCCACGCGCGCCTGAGCGCAACCGAGACCGCAGCCGCCCCGCCGCCGGACGTGCGCGAGGAGCTGGTCGCCGAGGTTCGTCACATGCTCCGGCTCGAGGCTGACCTGAGCCCCTTCTATTTCGCCGCAGCCTCCGACCCGGCGCTCGCGTGGGCGACAATCGGCGCCGGGCGGATGCTGCGCAGCCCGACCGTGTTCGAGGATCTGGTCAAGACGATCTGCACCACGAACTGCGCCTGGTCGGCGACCGAGCGGATGGTCGGGGCGCTGGTCGCGGAGCTGGGGGCGCCGGCCGTGGACGCGCCGGCCCGCCGCGCCTTTCCGACCGCGCGCGCACTCGCCGAAGCCGACGAGCGCTTCTACGCGGACGTGGCTCGGGCGGGGTACCGCGGCGCGTATCTGCGGACGCTCGCGGGCGACGTGGCCGAGGGGCGACTCGACCTCGAGGCACTCACCGATCCGGCGCTACCGGATGCCGAGGTCGCCGACCGGCTGCTGGCGATCAACGGCGTCGGCCCGTACGCGATGGCACACATGATGATGCTGCTCGGCCGCTACCGCCGCCTGGTGCTCGATTCCTGGACGCGGCCGAAGTACCGGCGGCTGAGCGGGCGTCCGCGCGTGACCGACAAGGGGATCGAGCGCGCGTTCCGGCGCTACCGGCAGTTTGCCGGGCTTGCGTTCTGGCTCGTGCTGACCGAGGATTGGCTGGCGCAGCCTGACGCTCCCGTTGGCACCGGCAACGCGCCGCCCCCGCTGCTGATCGGTTGATCGCGTTGGATCAGCTGGTCGCGTTGCGGTACAGCCGCAGCGAGATCGTGAAGAACACCAACACCAGGGCGGCGGACCAGGCGAGCGACTGCCACAGCCAATGCCCCAGCGAGCCGCCCTCGAGCAGCGCCCGGACGGCGGAGATCGTGACGCTGAGCGGCTGATGGCGCGCGAACGGCTGAAGCCAGGGCGGCATCGTCGCGACCGGCACCACGGCGTTGCTGGCGAACATGAGGATGAAGAACGGCAGGATCCCGGCAACCTGCGCGGTCTCGGGATCCTTGGTTGCCAAGCCGATCGTCGCGTACACCCACGAGAACGCGTAGCCGAACGCGATCACCAGCGCCAGCCCGGCGAGGATCGAGCCGACGTCGTTGTGAAACCGAAACCCGACGAGCACGCCGAGCCCGACCATCACCGCAAGCGAGATCACGCTGCGGCTGAGATCCGCGAGCGTGCGCCCCGCGAGCACCGCTGAGCGTGCCATCGGGAGGCTCCGGAAGCGGTCGATGATCCCGCTCTGCAGGTCCTGGGCGAGCCCGATCGACGTCGTCATCGATCCGATCAGGACCGCTTCGAGAAAGATCGCGGGGACCACGAAGTCGACATAGCGGCCGCCTGGGACGTGAATCGCGCCGCCGAGCACATACCGGAACAGCAACAGCAGCATCGCCGGCTGAACCGCGCCGATCACGAGCATCTGGGGAGTGCGGCGGATGCGAAGCAGGTTGCGCTTCGCGACGCCCCCCGTGTCACGCAACGCGAGCCCCGGCGTGATCGGGCGTGCCGGCACGGCTTCCCGATCGAGCTTCAGCGCGGTCATCGCAGCATCACGTCCTGGGGCTGCGCTTGCGCACGGCCGTCAGCGGTCCCGTACGACGGAGGGACCCGACCGCCTGCGGCCCCGCCGGTCGCGGGAGCGCTGGTCAGCGACAGGAACACGTCATCGAGCGACGGGCGCCGGATCCCGAGGTCGGCGAGTGCGATCTGCTCGTCCTCAAAGCGGCGCCCGGCAGCGATCAACAGCGCCGTCCCCTGGTTGCTCGGGACGCTGACCCGCCGCGTGTCGGGATCCGTTCGCGGGATCCTGTGAGCGACGTCGGCGAGTAGCGCCGCGGCGCGCTCCAGATCGGCTGGATTGGCGACACGCGCCTCGAGCGTGTCGCCGCCCAGCCGCTCCTTGAGCTGCTCGGCGGTTCCCTCCGCGATCACCCTGCCGGCGTCGATGACCACGATCTGGTGTGCGAGGCGCTCTGCCTCCTCCATGTACTGGGTCGTGAGCAGCACCGTGGTCCCGGCCGCGACGAGCTCCTCGATGAACAGCCACAGGTCGTTGCGTGTGCGCGGGTCGAGCCCGGTGGTCGGCTCGTCGAGGAACAGCACCGGTGGCCGCGCGATCAGGCTCGCGCCGATGTCGAGTCGCCGTCGCATTCCGCCCGAATACGTCTTCACCAAGCGGTCGGCCGCATCGGTGAGCGAAAACCGCTCCAGCACCTGCTGCGCGCGGCGGCGGTACTCGCGCTTGCTCAGGTGGTAGAAGAGGCCGACCATCTCCAGGTTCTCCCGCCCGGTGAGCAGCTGATCGACGGCGGCGTACTGGCCGGCGAGTCCGATCATCGAGCGCAACGGGGTGGCGTCGGCGACCACGTCGCAGCCGGCCACGCGAGCCGTGCCACTGTCGGGTGCGAGTAGCGTGGTGAGGATCCGCACCAGGGTCGTCTTGCCGGCTCCGTTTGGACCGAGCAGCGCCACCACCTTGCCCTGCTCGGCAACGAGATCGACGCCGGCGAGCGCCTGGGTCTCGCCGAACCGCTTGGCGACCGCTTCGACCTCGATCATCGACGCTTGCAATGGGGGCCCTCCAGTAATATGGTACGGAACCGTGCCGTATCAGCATCATACACGACCGTCGCCGCGCGGGCGCCCGCAGCTGACCGACAATCAGCGGCCGAAGAGAGCCGGTCGCCCACTCGACGCGTCGCGCGACGCTGCGATCCTCCAGGCGGCGATCGACGGCCTGACCGAGCTCGGGTACGACCGGCTCAGCATGGAGGAGATCGCCGTCCGTGCGCGCGCCGGCAAGGGAGCCCTGTACCGGAGATGGCCCTCCAAGGCGGCCCTCGTCGTGGATGCGATCGCCCGCTGGCGCGAGGCGCGAGTCCCGTCCGAGCCACCCGACACCGGCTCGCTGGCCGGTGACATCGCGGCAATCGTCGACGGCGTGCCCGACTTCGATCAGGCAGCGCGGCAACAGCTGGCCGTGTTCATCGGCGCGGCGAGCGCCGCGGCCCGAGATCCGGAATTGAAGGCGGCGATCTCAGAACACCTGTTGCAACGGCCCCGGCGCGTGCTCGCCCAGGTGCTGGAGCGCGCGGTCGCCCGCGGCGAGATCCCGGCCGACCGCGACCTCGAGCTGCTGCCCGAGATCGTGATCGCCCTGAACTGCCTGCGGATGTTGCTCGGCGACGCGCCGGACCGCGAGCACGTCGGACGCGTGCTCGAGACGGTCATCTATCCCCTCGCCACCGGCGAGCCGATCCGCTGAGGAGGAGGGGCCGGGTCCAGCGCCCCGGGCGCCCGAGTTAGCGACTCACCTTGCCGGGCGCCGGCGGGCCGGTGCCCGCCCGCGCGGCTGCCGGGGTCGGTCGCGCGCCGGAGCGCTCGGAATCGGGAGCACCAACGGCCGCTCGGGCGTGACCGTCCTCGGCTGGCCATGGTGCGTGATCTCGAGCGCCATCCCTCCGAGCAGCGAATACGTCGCCTGCTCGTGGTGGACCTCGACCATCAGTCGCCGCCCGCGGAATCGGAGCCGGAAGCAGAGGCGGGCAAGGGCGTCGGGGAGGCGCGGAGTGAAGCTGAGCGCGCCGTCGTGGTCGCGCATCCCGCCGAAGCCGGCGACCGCCGCGATCCATGCTCCGGCGAGCGACGCGATGTGGATCCCGTCGCGCGTGTTGTGCTCCAGGTCATCGAGGTCCATCAGCGCCGCCTCGCCGAAGTAGTCGTACGCCAGCTCCACGTGCCCCACCTCGGCTGCGATCACCGCCTGGGTGCAAGCCGACAGCGAGGAGTCGCGAACGGTCAGCCGCTCGTAGTAGGCGAAGTCGCGCGCCTTCTGCTCGTCGCTGAACGCGTCCCCGCGCAGGTGCATCGCGAGCACCAGGTCCGCCTGCTTGACGACCTGTTTGCGATACAGGTCGAAATAGGGAAAGTGGAGCAGCAGCGGGTACTGATCCTCCGATGTCTCGTCGAAGTTCCACACCTGGTGCTCGGTGAACGACTCGGCCTGGGGATGCACCTGCAGCTCGGTGTCGTAAGGGATCAGCATTGCCTGTGCCGCGTCGCGCCAGCTTGCCGTCTCCTCGTCATTGACTCCAAGCTCGGCCGCCTGGTCGACGTGGCGCTCGACCGCGTCGACCGCGGCGCGCAGATTGCGCTCGGCCATCAGGTTCGTGTACACGTTGTTGTCCGCGACCGCGCTGTACTCGTCGGGTCCGGTGACGCCGTCGATCCGGAACCGCCCCCGCCCGTCGTGGTGTCCGAGCGAGCGCCACAGCCTCGCGGTCTCGACCAGCAACTCGAGTCCGGCGTCGCGCTCGAAGTCATCGTCGTCGCTCGCGCAGCGGTAGCGCGTGACCGCGTCGGCGATGTCGGCGTTGATGTGAAATGCGGCCGTACCGGCCGGCCAGTACCCCGAGCACTCTTGACCGGCGATCGTGCGCCACGGGAACGCGGCGCCGCGCAGGCCGAGCTGCCGGGCTCGTTCGTGCGCGCGGTCGAGCGTCCGATGACGCCAGCGCAGGGCATCGCCCGCCGCGTGGGGGAGCGTGTACGTGAGCACCGGCAGGACGAAGCTCTCGGTGTCCCAGAACGTGTGCCCGTCATATCCGGGCCCGGTCAGGCCCTTGGCCGGGATCGCGCGCTGCTCGCCGCGCGCGCCGGCCTGGAGGATCTGGAACAGCCCGAAGCGCACCGCCTGCTGGAGCTCCATGTCGCCGTCGAGCTCCACGTCCGACCGATCCCAGAAGTCGTCGAGAAACGCGCGCTGCTCGGCCAGCAGCCCCTCCCACCCGGTGTGACGGGCGCCGGCCAGCGCCGCGGCGACCTGGTCGCGGACGGCCGGCAGCGAGCGGCCGCTCGACCACCCGTAGGCCAGGAACTTGACGATCCGCAACGGTGCGCCGGGCGAGGGGTCGGCGGTCACGGTCACGCGTGCCACGTCCTCGTAGCTCTCCGACGACGCCTCGGTACCGGGCGGCCCGTCGACCACGTGGTCCATCGCGGCGCCGACCCTCAGCCCGCTGACCTTCGTCGAGTGCACCAGGACCGCGCGGGTGTCGCGGGAGTCGAAGAACTCGGATTGCAGCGGTGCCGCCAGGGCCGCGGCGGCGCGAGGATCGCCCTCGGCGGTCGCGCTCACCTCGTTGGTCACGAGCTCCGACTGCACCACCACCGGGATCTTGTCCTCGAGCGGCTCGACCTCGTACATGATCGCCGCGATCGCTCGCTGCGTGAACGACACCATCCGCGTCGAGGAGACTCGCACCCCCCGCCCCGTCGGCGACACCCACTCGGCCGCGCGGCGCAGCACGCCCGCGCGGAGGTCGAGCACGCGCTCGTGAGCGCGCAGCTCGCCGTAGCGCACGTCGAACGGCTCGTCGTCGACGAGCAAACGGATGATCTTCCCGTTCGTCACGTTGACGACCGTCTGCCCGGCTTCTGGAAACCCGTACCCGGCCTCGCCGTACGGGAGCGGGCGGACCTCGTAAAAGCCGCCGAGGTACGTCCCGGGAATCCCGAACGGTTCTCCCTCGTCGAGATTGGCCCGCAACCCGACGTGCCCGTTGGCGAGCGCGAGCACCGACTCCGTCTGGGCGAGGTAGTCGAGGTGGAGCTCGGTCTCCCGCACCACCCACGGCTCGACGGTGAACGCGGGATGGTCGATCACGGCGTGTCGAGCAGCTCGGCCAGGTCGCGGACCACGACGTCGGCTCCGTGGGCCCGCAGCGCCTCCGCTTGGCCTACTCGATCAACGCCGACGACGTAGCCGAACGCGCCCGCCCGCCCCGCCGCGACGCCCGCCAGCGCATCCTCGAACACCACTGCCTCCGCCGGCTCGACGCCGAGCGCTCGCGCGCCGGCGAGAAACGTGTCCGGCGCCGGTTTGCCCTTCAAGTGCTGGCGGTCGGCGACCACGCCGTCCACGATCTGCTCGAACAGGTCGTAGATCCCCGCCGCGTGGAGGACGTCGCGGCAGTTGGTGCTCGACGACACGACGGCGCGCTGCAGGCCCGCGTCGATCGCGGCCTTGACATACCGAACCGAACCCTCATAGGGCTGGACGCCGTCGGTGCGGATCACCTCGCGCACGAGCACGTTCTTGCGGTTGCCGAGCCCATCGACCGTCTCCGCGCTCGGGGGATCCTCGGGGGTGCCCTGCGGCAACTCGATCCCGCGCGACTCCAGGAACGACCGCACACCCTCGTATCTCGGCTTGCCGTCGACGTACTCGTCGTAATCGTCAACCGCATCGAACGGCACGAACTGTTCGCCCCGCTGCTGCGCCCGGCCCTGCAGGTACTCGTCGAACATCTGCTTCCAGGCGGCGGCGTGCACCTTCGCGGTTTGCGTCAGGACTCCGTCGAGGTCGAACAGGCACGCGGTGATCCTGTCCGGCAGGCCAAGCACCGTCACAGCTCCAGCTGCGGCCTCATCAACCCTGGATCCTAGCGAGGCTGATCAGATCGCTTGCGGGGCGCGACGTCCCGTGGTGGAGACCGAGTACTCCTGGTTCGCCTCCGAGGCCGCACTCGAGGTAAGCGCGAACCGCATGCGCAGCTCCGCGCCGCCGCAGGACCGGTTCACCAGCGCGAAGCCATCGCTCAGCTGCGAGATCAGCCCGAGCCCAAGCCTCAACCCCGGGCGATCGCCAGGGGGACGCAGGCCGTGGCCGTCGTCGGCGACCAGCACCCACAGCTCGCCGGCGGCCAGCCACGCAGCGACGTCGATCTGCCCGGGATCGTCGTCGTACGCGTGCACGACCGCGTTCGTCAGTGCCTCCGAGACCGCCAGCTGCACTGCGGCGAGCTCGCGCTCGCCGGCACCCGCCGCAGCAGCGAACTTCGTCATCGCATCGCGCGCGAGCCGCACGGACCCCGGCACGGCTGGGTAGGACTCGCTGATGGGCGGTGGTGGATCGACCTCGGCCAGAGCGGCCCTCCGAAGATCGTGCGTCAAGCTGTGCTCTTGGTTACCCCTATCGCGATCGCGGTAATCGGATCGGCGCGTCGGCGGCCGATCCGGCGATGATGCAGTCGCCCGCGATGCCTGACGCGCTTTCGAACCTCCGGATCCTCGACTTCTCGCGCGTGCTCGCGGGCCCTTTCGCGACGATGGTGCTCGCCGACCTGGGCGCGACCGTGACCAAGATCGAACGCCCCGACGGCGGCGATGAGACCCGCAGCTGGGGCCCACCGTACGACGACGCCGGCGAGGCCACGTACTTCCAGGCGGTGAACCGCAACAAGCACAGCATCGCGCTGGATCTCCGGTCCGCCGCGGCGATCCACCGGGCGCGCGAGCTGGCCGCCGAGTCCGACGTCGTGGTCGAGAACTTCCGGCCTGGGGTGATGGATCGCTTCGGCCTCGGATACGAGGCGCTTCGCGCCGATCACCGGTCGTTGATCTACTGCTCGATCACCGCGTTCGGGCGCGGGGCCGGCGCCGCACTACCCGGCTACGACCTGCTGCTGCAGGCGCTCGGGGGGTTGATGAGCGTCACAGGTTCGCCGGACGGGGAGCCGCAGAAGGTCGGCGTCGCGGTCGTGGACGTGCTCGCCGGATTGTTCGCGGCCGTCGGAATCCTGGCCGCGGTCAGGTATCGAGACGCGACCGGCGAGGGGCAGCTCGTGGAGGTCGACCTGCTGTCCGCGCTCCTCTCCGCGTTGGTCAACCAGGGCGCCGCGTACACGATCGCGGGAGTCGTGCCGACGCGCCTCGGGAATACTCACCCGAGTATCGCGCCGTACGAGCTGCTCGCCGCCGCCGAGGGTGACCTCGTCGTCGCGGTTGGCAACGACCGCCAGTTCGCGGCGCTGTGCGAGGTGCTCGGCGCGGCGTCGCTCGCGACCGACGCGCGTTTTGCCTCCAACGCGGACCGGGTGGCGAACCGGTCGGCGCTGCGGCGCGAGCTGGAGGCGGCGCTCGCCGCTCGGAGCGCCCGGGAGTGGGCGGATGCGCTGACGGTCGCGCGAGTCCCGGCGGGCGTCGTCAACGACGTCGGCGGAGCGTTCTCGCTGGCGCGGTCGCTTGGACTCGAACCGATCGTGACGATCGCGCGCGAGGATGGAGCGGCGGTGCGGCTGACGCGCAGTCCGGTGCGGCTGTCGCTGACGCCTCCCAGCTACCGCATTCCACCGCCCAGATTGCCCTGACCGCGCCCGGATCTCGGTCTATCGTTTGCGCCATGCCTGCATATGACGAACTCGCGCTAGGTGGCCGGGAGGCGGCGCGGGACCGCACGCACACGGTCTTCGGCCAGGTGATGGGGCTTGTCGCCGTGACGGTCGGGTGCGCGGCGTTGGGCGCGTACATCGGCCGCAATCTCAGCGGCGGTACGGGAATCCTGCTGTTCATCGGCGCGTTTGCGTGCATCTTCGGCTTGAACATCGCGGCGCGGCGCGGCGCGGAGCAGCTCGCGATCCTGCTCCTGTTCGGCCTCGGCCTGCTGCTCGGTCTGGCGGTCGCGCCCGTGATCGCCGTCTACGCAAAAGCGGATCCGGCGGCCCTGTGGCAGGCGGCCGGCGCGACGGGCGCGTTCGTCGCCGCGCTGGGGGCATTCGGCTATGCGACCCGCCGAGATCTGTCCGCCTGGGGGCGCACGCTGTTCTGGGCCCTGCTCGCTCTGATCGTGTTCGGGATCATCGCCATCTTCATCAAGATCCCGGCCGCCAACGTGATCTACGCGGTCCTCGGCCTGGTC
>Ga0187766_10001908_pt1 | contig 12274 bp, 9 predicted proteins | sample 0216_QUI02_MP05__4_FD_132971 | JGI IMG/M metagenome (GOLD analysis project Ga0187766, IMG submission 132971) | Tropical peat soil microbial communities from peatlands in Department of Meta, Colombia - 0216_QUI02_MP05_20_MG | ecosystem: Environmental > Terrestrial > Soil > Wetlands > Peat ... | reverse complement strand
GCCGGGCAAAGTGACGGCCGGGCCAGCAACCGGCGTGAACCCCAAGGACTACGACCTGGTCGGCCTTGCTATGCAGGAACCACAATATCGCTCACCCGGCGTACGCGAGCTTCTCGATGCGGTCGGCAAATCGCGCGTGCCGTGCATGTCGATCATGAACATGCCGCCGCTGCCCTATGTCAAACGCATCCCGGGACTCGATTACGAAGCGCTCAAGCCCGCTTATACCGATCCGAGCGTTTGGAATTCGTTCGATCCCAAGACCATCACCCTGAACAGTCCGGATCCGCAGGCGATCCGCCCGCCGGATGAGAAAGTCAATGTGCTGATGGTCACCTTGCCGACCAACTTCAAGGTAGCGCGCTTTGATGATGAGAAATCCACCGCGATATTGCGCCAGTTGCAGAACGAGATCGAAGCCATTCGCTACGAGGCGCCCGAAGGCAAGATCGAATTGCCGGTGAAGCTCAAAGTCTATGATTCGATCTTCGTGCCGCTGGCCAAATGGGCGATGTTGCTCGCTGGCAATTACCGCTGCGTGACCAAGGACGGCATGCGCACCGCGCAAGAAGCGGTCCATAGCGACATCGCCACGTCGCGCTCGGTTTACAATTTTGTGTTCGATCTGTGCGTCAAGCTTGGCGCCAAGCCTGAGGATCTTGTGCCGTTCGAGAAATACGCCGCGGCGGCGCAATCGCTGACGCGGCCGGCTTCTGCGGCGCGCGCTTTGCAGAACGGGGCACCGTTCATTGAGCGCGCCGACAAGTTGGTGCAGCTCATTGCCAGGCAGAAGGGCCTGAGCCATCCGGCCATTGACGCCCAAGTCGCCTTGGTCGATGCCAGGCTCGAGGCCAATCGCAAGAAGCAGGCGGCTTAGGCGCGCCGGGGTTCCAGCTCGGCCCTAGACAACCTTGACGTCCTGCCAAAAGCCGAATCGTCCACCGACCTGCTTCATCTCGGGTCGCGGCGCCTCGTAGCTCCAGGCCGCCCGGCTATGCCGCTTGCCGGCGACGACCACGTCATAAAATTGGACGCCGTGCGGACAAGCGCGGTCGTCCGTGGTCTTGGCGGCCTTTTCCAGCCAATCCAGGCGCACGGATTCGGGCGGAAAGTACTGATATCCTTTGCATTCGATTACGTTATCGCTGTCGGCGATGACCGCGCCCTCTACTATCGCCTTCATCGAGCTTGCTCCTCGGATGATGCTCTCCTGAACTTATATAGTGGCTGCTCCTATCCGTGAGCGTCCAAACCGGGGAAAACCCCCGCAAATCAACTGTATCCCCGACGCCACACTTCTTGACAAAGTGTGAGGTTTTCCAACGAAAGCATAAAAAGTCAGCATTTGCCCTCGATTTAATCTTGGCTGGTCCGTAACAAAATTGAAAAACTTGGGAAGTTTCAAAGCCGCGCACACCGGGTTGCGCAGGGGTGTCAAGGATCGGGCTTGCAGCGTTCGCTGGCGTCAACTGGCCCGTCTGCCGACAGGGGATAGAAAAAGGGGGTTGGTTATGAAACGAGTGGCTTTACCATTACTTATTGTGGCTGGTCTGACCACCTCGGCGCTCGCCGCCGACATGGCCACCAAGGCGCCGCCGGCGCCGCCTGCACCGCCGCCCTCGCCATGGGACGTGGCGATCACCGCGGCCTTGATGAACGATTATAATTTCCGCGGCATCACCCAATCGCGGCACCAGCCCTCGACGCAGGCGGGGTTCGAGCTCCGCTATACCGTCAATCCGCAGTGGCAGTACTACGCGGGCATTTCCGGTGAGAGCATCGACTTCCCGAACCACGCCGCAGCCGAAATCGATTTCTACGGCGGCGTTCGGCCGACTTTCGATAAGCTCGCGCTCGATTTCGGCGTTTGGTACTACTGGTATCCGGGCGGCGAGTGCTTCAACAGCAATATCAACACGCCCTGTAATCCGCCCGGCGCGAATCCTGCCCTAGGAGCTTTTGGGACCGCTCTCCCCAACGGGAATGTCGTCAAAGGCAACCTGAGCTTTGTCGAAATCTACGGCAAGGCGACTTACACCATCAACGATCAGTGGGCGGTCGGCATTCAGGAATGGTACTCGCCGTCAGTCCTCAATTCGGGTGCGGACGGCTGGTTCACCACTGGCAATATTACCTTCACAGTGCCTAGCAGCTACCTGCCAAGCGGCATCGGCATGTTGATTTCCGGTGATGCCGGCTATTGGGCACTCGGCACCAGCAGCAATTTCTACTGCACCAATCCCACGCTCGTTGCCGGAAACCCGATCTGCAGCGGCGCGTACCCCAATGGCGTGCCCTACCAGAGCTACTGGACCTGGGACGCCGGCGTAAGTTTCACCTATAAGGCGTTCACGCTCGATCTGCGTTACTATGACACCAACCTGACCAAGGCGCAGTGCAACGTATTCGACAGCGATCACACCTCGACATTCAACGGAGGGAACGTCACCAACTTGAACCCAGGTGGGCTGGGCTCCAATTGGTGCAGCGCGGCCTTCGTCGCCAAGCTGTCCTTCGCTACCAATCTGAGCAGCATCAAGTAGGATTGCTTCGGCGAATCTCAAATACGCGGCCGGCGACGGAAACGTCGCCGGCCGTTTCATTTCGGTCGAGCCGTCACCCTGTTCTGCCGGCTCACTCCGCCGCCACCAGCGGCACATCACGCACTTGCGCCGCCGTCTCGCTTGGGGCCACTTCAAAACGCCGGCGGTGGAATGCGCCGAGCGTGGAGCGGTGGCCGATCGAAACGATCGTCATGCCTTTGAGCCGCTCGTGCAGCAGCCGATAGAGGCTTGCTTCAGCCGCTTCATCGAGCGAAGCGGTGGCCTCATCGAGGAACAGGAAATCGGGTTCCTGCAGGATCACGCGGGCGATCGCCAGCCGCTGCTGCTCACCGAGCGAGAGCATCCGGTTCCAATGGGCCTCTTCGTCGAGTCGATTTGCCCATTGCCCCAAGCCGACCGCGGTCAGCACTTCAGCAAGCCGCGCGTTCTCGAACGCGCCAAGCCGCGCCGGATAGCTCACCGCCGCGGCGAGCGAGGCCATCGGGAAATATGGCCGCTGCGGCAGCAGCATGACCTTGGCGTCCTTCGGCACTTGGATGCGGCCGGAGCCGAACGGCCAGATGCCGGCGATGGCGCGGAACAGCGTCGATTTGCCCGCGCCCGAAGGTCCGGTGACCAGCACGCGCTCACCCGGCGATAAAACGACGTGCTCGGCATTGACCAGCGGCCGCCGGTTCGGCAGCTGAACATGCAGCCGGTCGATCGCGATCACGTTGGAATTGTCACGCGGCAAGACCTCGACCACGGGCGGTGTCAGCGCCAAATCGCGGCCGGCAACGATTGCGTCCTCGAATCCCGACAAGCGGGTGACCACGGCGCGGTATTGCGCGATCGATTGGTAGGCCGACACGAAATAAGACAGCGCATTCTGCACGCGTTCAAAGGCCGACCCCGTCTGCATCATCCCGCCGAGCTGCATCGCTCTGGAAAAATACACTGGGCTTACCATCAAGTAAGGAAAGATCACGGAGGCCTGATTGTAGCTCTGCGTGAAAAACATCAGCCGCTTTTGCCGCTTCATGATCGCGATCCAGTTAGCGACTATATTGCCGAAGCGATCGATGTGGCGTTCGCGTTCGGCAGCCTCGCCGTGCAGCGCCGCGACCTGTTCGGAATTCTCACGGGTGCGCACAAGATTGAAGCGAAAATCGGCCTCGAAGCGCTGCTGCTGGAAATTGAGCCGGATGAGCGGCCAACCGATTCTATGCGTGAGCACAGTACCAAAGACCGCATAAATCAGTGCCGCCCAGACCAAATAGCCGGGAATGAAAACGCCAAACAAATGCAACGGTGCGTCTTCGGACAAATTCCAAAGGATGAAAATGAACGAGCAGAGCGTCACGACGGAGTTGAGAATGCCGATGCCGATCGACAGAGTCTGCTGCACGAACATTTGCAGGTCGTCGGCAATGCGCTGGTCCGGGTTATCGGCGGCGTCGCCCAGAAGCTGCATACGGTAATGGTTTGCCGTGTTGAGCCATTGGCGCAGATAGGCCTGCGTCATCCAGCGCCGCCAGCGGATCTGCAGCCATTGATTGAGATAGGTCTGATAGACAGCGAGAACGGTATAGATCACAGCGAGCACGCAAAAAAACAGAATGGCACTGACAAAACCGTCCCAGTCGTAATTTTGCAGCGTATTGTAAAAGCGGTTGTACCACTGGTTCAGAATCACCGTGATCGCCACGATCGACAATTCGATCCCGATAACCGCGGCCAGCAAGAGCCGTCCCGTCCAGCGGTCCTCCGAACGAAAATAGGGCAGGGCCAACCGGACAATCGTGGCAAGCGTCGCGACAAGACGTCTCACGGGAACCTCCGCATCTAAACTGGCAGTCGCCCTCGAATCCTAGCTACGACGGCGTTGCACCGCTGATCACTCTGCAATCTGCATGCCTGACGCAGGGATTGGTGCAGCGCAATAACACGGGCCGGGCCTCAACGGCAGTCGGGGATGGCGGCAAATTTTGCTTTCATGATGTCGAGGCCGACGGCATTCTTACATGGTGCCTCCCGGCGCAATTGGGGGATGGCACGCCAAACGCGGTGACTTGCTGGGAGAAGCCGTACATGTTCACGCAAATCCTCGATCCTACCGGAAACCTGTTTGTGACCTGGCTGGTCGCGCTGGTTCCTGTCGTACTCTTGTTATTCCTGCTGGCCGGCCTTCGCATGTCGGCTTGGCTCGCCGTCTTGATCGGTTCGATCGTCACATTCCTTCTCGGCCTGTGGGTCTGGAAGATGCCGTTCCAAGACGGGGCCCTCGCTTATCTTTACGGGGCGGCGACCGGAATATGGAACGTCAACTGGATCACGTTTTGGGGAGTGATGCTCTTCAATACGCTGGTCACAACCGGAGCGTTCGACAAATTGCGCCGCTGGCTGGTGCAGCAAGGTACCCGCGACGTGCGGGTCCAGACTATCCTATTTGCCTGGGCCTTCGGCGCGCTGCTCGAGGGGCTAGTCGGCTTCGGCTATCCTTGGGCTTTTGTTGCGCCGATCCTGATCACGCTCGGCATACCCGCGCTCGACGCCATTCGCGTGGCGGCGATCGCCAACAATGCGCCGGTGTCATACGGCGCGCTCGGTGCGCCGATCATCGCGCTTGCGGCGGTGACCGGCATGCCGCTGCTGGCGTTGGCGGGCTCAGTCGGCAAGATCGTGGCAATCCTTGCGCTATTGCCGCCGTGGATCTTGCTTTACCTCGTGAGCGGGCGCGAAGGCATGAAAGGAGCTTGGCCGCTCGCGATTGTCGGCTCGCTCGGCTACATCGCCGGACAACTGCCGACATCGGTCTATCTCGGGCCGTATCTGCCCGATGTGATTGGCGCGATCGTTTGCTTCGCCTGCCTGCTGCTCTTGCTCAAGATTTGGCGGCCGGCGCAGACGCTCGGTTATGGCGGCGTGCCGGTGACGGCGGCGCAGGAAGCTCAAGCTGAAGGGCACGGGCTCACGCCCGGCGAAGTGTTCCAGGGTTGGCTACCGATCCTGGTTCTAATCGCTATCGTCGTGGCCTGGACCGGTCCATGGTCCAAGCTGCCGAGCATCGTAGCGGCGCACTTTCAAGTTAACGCCGCATCCTCGCTGGCGCCCGGAGCAACGGTCGCGGCGGTCTTCAACTGGACGCCGTTTGTCGGCGGTTCCGCCATTCTGACCTCTTGGATCGTCGTTGCGCTGTTGTTCCGCGTGAACGGCTCGCAGCTTGCGAAGATCTTCGCGACGACATGGTCGCAGATGTGGGGCGCTATGCTGGTCGGAGTGTTCATCTTCGGGCTGGCTTACGTCTTCAACTACTCGGGAATGGCTGGATCGCTTGCCAAGGCGTTTTCCGAGATCGGGCCGTTCTTCATCATCGTCGCTCCGCTGCTCGGCTTCATCGGCGTGGCGCTTTCCGGCAGCAACACCTCGACCAATGCCATGTTCGGGAAATTCCAGGCCTTGGTCGGGCAGCTGCTCGGAATGCCGGCGATGCTGTTACCCACGCTCAACTCGGTGGGTGCGGAGATTGGTAAGCCGATCGCACCGCAAACTGCCAGCGTAGGCGTTTCCACCAGCGAGTTCGTCCGCAACGAAGGCGAAGTTATTCGCCATAATTTCGGTTGGACGTTGGTCCTGCTGGTCTATCTCGTCCTGATCGGGATAGCGTGTTACTTCTTCTTCCCAAACATCGCGGTGCTGCCGAAATAGCGGGATTGGTACGGCAGAGCTGCGCTGTAGGTTCAAGAGGCATTGCCATGGCCGGGCTTAGCCCGGCCATGGGCATCTCATGAAAACAGGAAGAGATCAAAACGTCCGACGCTCGGCGCGTCAGATCTCATGAGCGCGTTCGCGGATTGCCAATGATAGTGCGTTGCTGTCGTGCCTTGCTCGTACTGCTTTGCCTTTCATTCTCGCCGTCGCTGGCGGTGGCCGGCGACCCGTTTCCATTTGGCGCGACGCTGATGCTCGATGCGGTGCCGATGCGCGGTTCCAAGCGCATTCCGGTGCTCGAAATTACCGAGAACGGCGCCGCTTCGATCGATCTATGGTGCGCCAGTGCGCGCGCTCAAGTGGTCGTCGCCGACAGCTCGATCAGCATCTCTCCCGGCGATTTGCAGAACGCACAATGCGAACCGGACCGTCAAACGCGGGATGCGGAGCTTTTGGCGGCGCTGGCGCAGGTCACAAATTGGCGTCGTCACGGCGACGTTGTCGAACTTCTTGGCGTGACACCGCTGCGCTTTCGACTGATGACGAACTGAGCAGGCTGAGCCACGCCCGCAGGACGCGAATGTCAGAAAGTCGACGCAACTTTCTCCTCTTTTTGCGGTTTTTTAGGTGGGATGCGCGGACCGCCAGATGGAAACCAGCATCAAACTCCTTTACAGCGGGGACGTTAGACAATTCCCGTGGCTGGAAGCGATGGTCGCGGCACTGGACGACCGCCTACGGCTGCGCCACGGGGTGATCGAATACACCAAATCATCCGGATGCCTGTTTCGCATCCAATTTGTTGCCGGCAGCGAAAATTATGAGTTGTCCGACGGCACCTGCATTCATCCCGGCGATCGCATCGCTCATCTCCATGTCTGGAACGAGCAGTTTCCCTGCTTTGCGGGCGAGGGACCGACACTCGCTTGGGCCCGCCGCGTCAACCATGCATTCGAATTTTCACCGCGGGAATTGGCAGGTTTTCTCGATGGCCGCCGCGACCTCGAAGACGTCGTCGCGATTTGCGCCAATATGAGTCTTGAGCCGGCGGAGCGCAGCGCCCAGCTCGTGCGGTTTGTCAGCCGCTTCGGTTTTGAACAAATCGCGGCGGCGAGTTCACGGTCGTTCCGCCAGCAGATGCGCTGGTTCGGCGAGAATATCCTGATCTCGATGATTGTGCTTACGCGCAACGCGGCCGCGCTTCGGGCCAACACGTTGCGGCGCGATCGCACTCTGGTATTTTTGTCGCGCCGTGAATTACGGCAGCGTTACGGGTTTGCACGCGATGAAGCGACTTGAAGATCGAGCGCATTGCTTGCAATTGCGACGCTGAGAGCAGCTTTAGCTGGGAATGAAAAACGCTGACCGGCGGCCGGATTCGTCCGTTCGGCTAAACCAGAACCAAACAAGTACGCCGATATAGACCAACGGAATTCACGTGAATCTATTGCGGTTTATGCAACCCTAAGTGAAAATAATTCATCTATTATTTGCGGCCAGCTCAAGATAGTCACAAAAGCGCCACGGGGTTTTCTAGCGCAGATTTTGCTGTTCGATGCTGTCAGAAAGCTGCTCGATACTATCGGGAAGCGCGGTTGGCGGGATTTCCTTCAAAAGCCCGCAAGTACAAAACTCCCTCCGGACCCGGTTCCCGGATGAGTTGAGCGGTTCTCATCTCTCTTATCATTGAAATGGCCGGGCGGAGATCGCGCTCACTGCGGCGCTGAAACGAAAGCGGCGCGGCACTGAGTGCCGCGCCGCGCTTCTTTCATCCGAGATGCAAAGTCTGGGCTCGTCTCAGTAATCCATGCCGCCCATGCCGCCGCCGGGCATGGCGGGCATCGCCGGTTTGTCCTTCGGCAATTCCGCGACCATGGCTTCGGTAGTGACCAACAAGCCGGCGACCGAAGCCGCGTCCTGCAGCGCCGCGCGAACGACCTTCGCCGGATCGACAATCCCTTTGTCGAACATGTCGACGTAGTCCTCGCCCTGCGCATCGAAGCCGAAGGTCTCCGACTTACTCTCCAGGATCTTGTTGACCACGATCGAGCCTTCGTAGCCAGAATTCTCAGCGATCTGGCGTACCGGGGCTTCCACAGCTTTGAGCACGATATTGATGCCGGCCTGCACGTCGGCATTGCCGCCGTGCAGCTTGCCGATCGCTTTTTTGGCGCGCAGGAGCGCAACGCCGCCGCCGGCAACGATACCTTCCTCGACTGCGGCGCGGGTCGCATTGAGCGCGTCCTCGACCCGGTCCTTCTTCTCCTTCACCTCCACCTCGGTCGCACCGCCGACGCGGATCACGGCGACGCCGCCGGCGAGCTTGGCGAGCCGTTCCTGCAGCTTCTCGCGATCATAGTCGGAAGTGGTCTCCTCGATCTCCGCCTTGATCTGGCTGACGCGGGCTTCGATGTCCTTTTTCTTGCCGGCGCCGTCGACGATCGTGGTCTTTTCCTTCTCGATCACGACTTTCTTGGCGCGGCCAAGCATTGTCGGGGTGACAGTCTCGAGCTTGATGCCGAGGTCCTCGGCGATGAGTTGGCCGCCGGTAAGAATGGCAATGTCTTCGAGCATGGCCTTGCGGCGGTCGCCGAAGCCGGGTGCTTTTACTGCGGCGACCTTCAAGCCGCCGCGCAGCTTGTTGACCACCAGCGTGGCCAGCGCCTCGCCTTCGATGTCTTCAGCGACGATCAAAAGCGGCTTGCCCGATTGCACCACTGCTTCGAGAAGCGGCAGCATGGCTTGTAGCTGCGACAACTTCTTTTCGTGCAGCAGCACATAGGTATCTTCCAATTCCGCCACCATTTTCTCGGCATTAGTGATGAAATAGGGCGACACATAACCGCGGTCGAATTGCATACCCTCGACGATCTCGACTTCGGTTTCCAGCGACTTGGCCTCCTCGACGGTAATGACGCCTTCGTTGCCGACCTTCTGCATCGCTTCCGCGATCATTTTGCCGACAGTGGTATCGCCGTTGGAGGAAATGGTGCCGACCTGAGCGACCTCGGACGATGAGCCCACCCTTTTCGCGCGGCTCTTGATTTCCTCGACGACCGCTTTCACTGCGAGATCGATGCCGCGTTTGAGGTCCATCGGATTCATTCCGGCGGCGACCGCTTTGGCGCCTTCCTTGACGATGGCATGCGCCAGTACGGTTGCCGTGGTGGTGCCGTCGCCGGCCAGGTCATTGGTCTTTTGTGCGACTTCGCGCACCATTTGCGCGCCCATATTCTCGAACTTGTCGTCAAGTTCGATTTCCTTGGCGACGGTAACGCCGTCCTTGGTGATGCGCGGTGCGCCGAATGATTTTTCCATAACAACATTGCGGCCCTTGGGGCCGAGCGTCACTTTCACGGCATTGGCGAGCGTCTCGACGCCGCGGAGCATACGCTCGCGCGCGTCGCCGGAAAATTTCACGTCTTTTGCAGCCATTGGTGGTTCCTCGGATGTCAGGATTTCAGATGTCGGGGGATCGTCGGCGCTTGCTCAAGCGATCACGCCCATGATGTCGGACTCCTTCATGATCAGGAGTTCCTCGCCGTCGAGCTTGACCTCGGTGCCCGACCATTTGCCGAACAGCACGCGATCGCCGGCCTTTAAGTCCATCGCAATGAGCTTGCCGTTTTCGTCGCGGCCGCCGGGGCCTACGGCAACGACTTCACCCTGTTGCGGCTTCTCCTTGACGGTATCTGGAATGATGATGCCGCCCTTGGATTTTTCCTCGGGCTCGACGCGCTTAACGACCACCCTGTCGTGGAGCGGTCGGAACTTGGTTTTCGCCATGATGATCCTCATCTGCCGCGGCGTGCTAACGCCGCACGATAGCATCAAAAACGTTATATTTATCAGCGCCTTAGCACTCTTAGAATCTGAGTGCCAAACGGCAAATAATGCGCCTGAGGCAGGGTGTCAAGGCAAACGTGGCGCAAAGCGTCCGTGCTGGTGCCTGCAATGACGCTGGATGACGGTGGCTTGGCCGATCAGAAGGTCTATTCTACGCCCATGCCGCCATCACGGCAGCGGGAATTCTGGACAGGGAATGCGCGGGCTCAGCCTCGAGGAGGCCAATACCATTTTGCGGCGACCTTTGCCGCCGCCAGTAAACGCAAATGCCGGCCGATGAGCGCGATCGTGCTCGATGCCGGCGGCCGGCGCGTCGGAAGCCAAACCGCCAAATCCGGGCCGTAATCCTTGCCGAAGCTGCCAACTGCGGGGACGATGTGAAACAAACCCAAAAGGTCGCCGCGGTACAAAAACACGGGCGATGTCTGCTCGGCAGATCACCCCTGATGAGTCGCGCTGCGACGAATAGTCCGGCCTTGGAGAGATTTTCATGAGCGCCTCGCGATTGCAGAGTGCTTGCGGCGGTGCGGCTTTTGCCGCGCTCGCGCTCGCGGCCTGTACGTCTAATACGCCGCCCCTGGAGCAGTCCGCGGCCACTGCGCCCATGACGCAGCCGGCAGTTCCATCGCAATACCGCGCGGAAGAGGTCGTCGGCCGCTGGGGTTACGGCGCCTTTCACAGTGATGCCGACTTAGCCCGCACCGCCGCCGCGGCGCGCGGCCAATGCGGCCAGCCAGTCGAGATCACGCGCGGGTCCAATGGCGGGGTGATGATGTATCTCGCCGATAGCGCACAGCTGCAGGAGTTGCAGCTTAAAGGATCGAGCAACGGCAAGAACTATATCGGTCCACCGGGCAATGCCGGCGGCCCGCAGGATCGTGAGATCGTGTCGTTCGATGGCCGCACCATGGTGCTGCGCTGGATGGATCCGGAAGTCGCCGGCCGCTATGGCACCGGCGTCTATGTGCGCTGCGCGCCAGAAGGTGTGGCGCGCACGGGAACCAAGCCTAAACCCGCTGCGCAATAGCCTGGCGCCCAACCGGGCGTCGTCAATGCTGATTGCCGCGCGCCGGCAAGTCGGCGATGCATGACATCAGCGGTGTTGTAACGATTCCGTATTTTTCACATCGTCCGGCGGCCGCCTCTTTGCCAGCCTCTGTTTTGTCGGATTGACGGACGCTCATGCCAAGCCCTGGCGCGTTCATCTTTGGTCCCTGGCGCGCGGTCAGCGTGCTCGGCATTACTCAGATCCTTTCCTGGGGCGCGCTGTTTTACCCACCGGTGCTGACGGTGCCGCTGATCGCCGCCGACCACGGCTGGTCGCCGCCCTTCGCCATGGCCGGATTTTCCATCGGATTGTTCGTCGGCGGCTTGTGCGCGCGCTATGTGGGCGGTGCCATTGATCGCTTCGGCGGCCATGCGGTGATGCCGGTCGGCTCGCTGATCGGAGCCGCAGGGCTTGTTGCGCTGGTTTGGGCACCTGGTGTCGCGAGCTACTTTGCCGCCTGGATCACGATCGGCATTGCGATGGCGGCATCGCTGTATGATCCGGCTTTTGCGACGCTCGGCCGAATCTTCGGCGGCGCGGCGCGCGCGCCGATCACCGCGCTCACGCTAGCCGGTGGCTTCGCCTCGACCGTGAGCTGGCCGGCGACCCAATTTCTCATTCAAACTGTTGGCTGGCGCGGCGCTTACCTGGTCTATGCAGCACTGCTGGCGGGCCTCGCCGCGCCGCTGCACGCTTTTGCCCTGCCGCGTCAGCCCGCTGACGGCGCATCGCGTCACGTGACGTCTGCCGACAGAGCTAGAAAAGTTTTCGTGCCTGCGAATGGCTTCGCCTTTGTGCTGGTGGCGGCGGGCTTTGCTTCCTATGCCTTTGTGCCTTCGGCGCTCTCGGCGCAGCTCCTTGCAATTTTCCAGCGTTTCGGCCTGGCGCCGGCGACCGTCGTCGCGATCGGCATGTTGTTTGGTCCGGCACAGGTCTTGGCGCGAATCTGTGAATTTTCGTTTGCGCGGCGCCTGCATCCACTATCGATCGCGCGCTGTGCGGTCGGTTTATTGATCGCGGCTTTTGTGCTTTTGGCGCTGTTGCCGTTTTCCGCAGCGTTGGCGGCGATCTTCGCGGTCCTGTTCGGTATGGCCAATGGGCTTTTGACCATCGCCAGCGGCACGGT
>Ga0187766_10001907_pt1 | contig 12279 bp, 10 predicted proteins | sample 0216_QUI02_MP05__4_FD_132971 | JGI IMG/M metagenome (GOLD analysis project Ga0187766, IMG submission 132971) | Tropical peat soil microbial communities from peatlands in Department of Meta, Colombia - 0216_QUI02_MP05_20_MG | ecosystem: Environmental > Terrestrial > Soil > Wetlands > Peat ... | reverse complement strand
CGCGAGGCCACCGGCCGCGGCATCGTGTTCGTGCTCTACCAGGCGGCCAAGAGCCTCGGCCAGGAGCTGCGCGGCAAGAAGATCGTCGTGCAGGGCTTCGGCAACGTGGGCGGTACCGCGGCGCGCCTGCTCTGGAACGACGGCTGCCTGATCGCGGGCGTGAGCGACTTCAAGGGCGGCGTGTGGAACCCCAAGGGCCTCGACGTCCGCCAGCTCCAGACCTACGTGGCCCAGACCGGGAGCGTCGTCGGCTTCCCCGGGGCCGACGCGGTCACCAACGAGGAGGTCCTCGAGCAGGCCTGCGACGTCCTGATCCCCGCCGCGGTGGACTCGGTCATCCACGAGCGCAACGCCGACCGCGTCAAGGCCACGATCATCGCCGAGGGCGCCAACGGCCCCACCACCCCCGAGGCCGACGTCGTCCTGCGCGACCGCGGGGTCACCGTGATCCCGGACATCCTCTGCAACTCGGGCGGCGTGGTGGTCTCCTACTTCGAGTGGGTCCAGGGACTGCAGTACTACTTCTGGAAGGAGAGCGAGATCGTCTCGCGCCTGCAGGAGATCATGGCCCGCGCGTTCAGCCGGGTGTGGCAGACCGCACAGAAGAACGGGGTCGACCTCCGCACCGGCGCCCTGATGGAGGGCGTCAGCCGGGTCGCCGACGCCCACGTGTCCCGCGGGCTGTATCCGTAGGGGCGGATCTCGCCGCCTGGCCGGTCGCCTCGATCGGCGGGCGGTGCATGGCCCACCAGAGGCCGACGAGGGCCACGATCACCCCGGCCACGCTCGCCAGCTGGGGCACCCGGAGCGAGCCCACCCAGAAGCTGTCCAGTCGGAGCCCTTCGATGAAGAAGCGGCCCACCGAGTAGAGCCCGATGTAGGAGAAGAACACCGCGCCGGGGTGTCGCCCGATCCGGCGCCTCACCCACCAGACCAGCAGGACGAACACCAGCAGGTCCCACAGCGACTCGTAGAGGAACGTCGGGTGGAAGTACTCGGCCTCGCGAAACTCGGGCGGGCGGTGGATCGGGGAGATGTAGAGCTTCCACGGGAGATCGGTCGGGCGCCCGAAGGCCTCCTCGTTGAAGAAGTTGCCCCAGCGACCGATGGCCTGGCCCAGCACCATGCTCGGCGCCACCACGTCGAGGCCCCGCAGGATCGGCACCTTCCACTTCCAGGCCAGTAGCGCGCCGACGAGGGGCCCCACGATGAGCCCGCCGTGCATGGCGAGGCCGCCCTCCCAGACCGCGATGATCTTCGAGGGATACCGCCCGTAGTAGTCCCAGTTGAAGATGACCTCGTAGGCGCGGGCCCCGATCAGCCCGGCCACCACCGCCCACTGGCCGGCGCGGATGAGGTCGTCCACCGGCAGCTCCTCCTCGGTGGCCCGTCGCTGGGCGAGCCAGAAGCCCACCAGCATCGCGGTGGCCATGAGGATGCCGTACCAGCGGACGGTGAGCGGGCCTAGGTGGAACGCGATGGCACCGGGCGAGGCGAACACGTGTGCACGATATCACCCGCTGTCGGGCGCCGCCCCGATTCTCCGACCGTCGACGCATCGCGTTAGGCCCCGGGCTGCCGGGGGCCGGCCCCGCCGCGTGGGAAGCTTGACAGCGCCTCCGTCATTAGGTATGCCGAAGCTCGTGCCTAACGGTTACCTAATCAGTCCGGGGAGCGGGGAGGAGAGAGAAGTCGGGCGCGCGAGCAGATCAGCGGGCACGACCGCCCGCATCCATAACAGCCAGCCACCCGCCCGCGCCACGGCGCCAGGCAGCCAGCCATCCAGACGATCCGCGGAGCGGATCACCAAGGAAGGTTGGCTATGGTCACCAGGCGGACGATCCGGGCGCTGGTCATGACCGGGGGAGTGCTGTCGGGCGCGTTGGGGCTTCACTCGGCGTCGGCCGAGGACGGGCCGACGACCCAGGAACTGCTCAACAAGATGAAGGCGATGGAGCAGCGGATCCAGTCGCTCGAGAAGCAGCTCGAGCAGAGGGGCGCGACCCCTCCGCCCGGAACCCTCGCGGCTCCGGCCGGCGCGGCTCCCGCGGTCGTCCCCGCGACCGCGGCGGTCCCGCAGCCGATGGTCCAGGTGGCGCCGACCGCCACGCCCGCCGCGGTGAACAAGGACCTCTTCGGGCTGATGCCTTCCCCGATCGAGGGCCTCAGGCTCGGCGCCTACGGCGAGCTCAAGTTCGGCACGCTGCAGAACCCGGACCACAACGGTCAGTGGCAGACCGGCTTCGACGCGGCCCGGCTGGTGCTGCTCCCCACCTACCAGTTCACCGACAGCATCATCTTCAACGCCGAGATCGAGTTCGAGCACGCCGGCATCGGCGTGGACGCCGACGACAAGCTCGCCGGTACCGCGGAGATCGAGCAGCTCTACATCGACTTCAAGATCTCTCCCTATTTCAACCTGCGCTCGCCCGGCATCGACCTGGTCCCGGTCGGGTACATCAACCAGCACCACGAGCCCACGCTCTTCTACAGCGTCAACCGCCCCGAGCTCGCCAATCGCCTGGTGCCGACCACCTGGGCTCCACCCGCCACCGGCTTCTACGGCAAGATCCTCGACGACCTGGGCTATCAGGTCCAGTTCAGCAGCAGCCTCGAGGACTTCGGGAGCGGCTTCGACGCGCGCACCGACGGCAACACCCCGGCCCCGTTCCCCACCGGCTACGCCCCGGGCATCGACGGCAAGAACGCCCTCAGCTTCGCGAAGCCGCCGCGTGGAGACTTCCGCCAGCTCAGCAACGCGATCGCCACGGCGGTCCGGCTGAACTACACCCCACCGATCATCCCGGGGCTCGCGGGCAGCAGCAGCGTGTACTTCACGCCGAACACCACCCCGCGCAACGCCTACTCCGATACCGGCACGCCGCTCCATCACTCGAACCTGACCCTGATCGACAGCGAGCTGCGCTACCGGATGCCCGGCACCGGCTTCGAGGCCCGCGGGGAGTACGTCCAGGTTTTCTTCGGCAACCCGGGCAGCCTGCGGGCCAACAACGACAGCGATCCCACCAACAACGTCGGCCGGACGATGTGGGGCATCTCGGGCGAGGTCGCCTACCACTTCCCGATCGGCCGGTTCCTCGGGAGCGCCTGGGAGGCGGTGCCCTTCTACCGCTACACCTACGAGAACCTCCAGACCGGCGGGTTCAGCGGGACCGACGCCAACACTCCGATCGGGGCCGGCCAGCTGCAGTTCCACACCATGGGCGTGGCGGTCTACCCGACCCCACAGCTGGTCCTCAAGCTCACCTACGAGAAGGTGATCGATCGCGAGCACGGCGGGGCCAAGTCGGACTCCGTGCTCGGCGGCGTCGGCTTCCACTTCTAGACGGGAGGGATCGGTGAAGAGACACTGGGTGACGTGGGCCGCGCCTCCGGCGATCGTGGTCTCGATCGCGGTGCCGGCGCACGCGACCCAGTACCTCACCGTCGAGCAGGCCCAGAAGCTGGCCTTCCCGGCCGCAACCCGCTTCGCCGAGGCACACGTGGTCTTCAAGCCCGCGGACGTGGCCGAGATCGAGCGCCGCTCGGGCGAGAAGGTGCGCACGCGCGGTCAGCAGGTGTGGCGGGCGCTCGTGGAGGACCGCCTCGTCGGCTTCTTCATCGTCGACTACGTGATCGGCAAGCACCTGGTGATCGACTATGGGGTCGCGCTCGAGCCCGACGGGCGGGTCCGGATGGTCGAGATCCTCGAATATCGCGAGTCCTACGGCGGGGAGATCAACAGCGCGAGCTGGCTCGGCCAGTTCGTCGGCAAGACCTCTCACGATGCGCTCCAGGTGGACCGGGACATCCGGAACATCTCGGGCGCCACGCTGTCCTCCCACCACGTCACCGAGGGCATCCGGCGGGTGCTCGCGTTCTATGAGACCTGCCTCCGCTAGCGCCCGGCGGGCCCGGCCGCTGCTGGGCACCTTCGTCGAGATCGCGGCCTGGGGGCCCCCGGGCGTCCTCGACGGCGCCATCGACGCGGCCTTCGCCGCCGTCGCCCAGGTGCACGGGCTCATGAGCTTTCACGAGCCATCGAGCGACCTCGGCCGCGTGAACCGCGAGGCGTCTCGTGGTGCGGTCACCGTGCATCCCTGGACGTCCGCGGTGCTGCGCGCTGCGCTCGACCTGCACCGCGTCTCCGAGGGCCTCTTCGACATCACCGTCGCGCCCGTGCTGCAGCGTCTCGGACACCTCCCGGGGCGGGCACCGGGCGGCCATCCGGCAGAGGCCCCGCGGGATGCCGGCTTCGAGCTTCTCGGCGCCGACCGGCTCCGCTTCCGGCGCCCCGGCGTGAGGATCGACCTGGGCGGCATCGCCAAGGGCTTCGCGGTCGATCGCGCGCTCGACGTTCTGCGGGACCACGGGGCGAAGCGGGGCCTGATCAATGCGGGCGGAGACCTGGCCGTCTTCGGCGCGGCGGGCGAGCGCGTCTGGCTCCGGGACCCGCGCCGGCCGGCCGCGAGCCTCGGCCACGTCACGATCCGGAACGAGGCGATCGCATCGAGCGGCGGTGGCCGGGCCCTGGTCGTCGATCCGCGACGGGCCGCGCCCTCCCTCGGGATCCGCGGAGCGACGGTGCTGGCTCCGTCCTGCCTGCTCGCCGATGCCCTCACCAAGCTCGTCCGGATCGCGGGCGAGGCCGCCGGCCCCGTGCTGGAGCGCTACGGCGCGAGCGCGCTGTTCCTCTCGGCGGGTGGCCTGGTCCACGTCACGCGCGACTGGTCCACCCGGGTGCGCCGTGCGTCTTAGCGCGCGCTTCCAGGCCGTGCTCTACCTCACGGTGGGCGCGCTGGTCGTCACCGGCACCGTGTGGCTCCTGCTCGACCGCGCGACCTGGCCGGAGACCGCGACCTACCTCCTCCGGCTGCACGGCGCCGCCGCGATGGTGACCCTGGTCCTGCTGGGCACGCTCCTGCCCTTGCACGTCCGCGTGGGCTGGCGGCGGGGGCGGAACGTGGCGAGCGGGATCGTCATGCTCGCGACCAATGGTGCGCTCGTCCTGACCGCGTTCGGCCTCTACTACGCGGGCTCGGAGAGCCTCCGCCACTGGACCAGCGCGCTACACACCGCGATCGGCCTGGCACTGCCGCTCCTGATCGTGGCCCACGTCGTCCTGGGCCGGCGCGCGCGCCGGGCGGCCGCGCGCCAGCGCTTGACCGCGCTCCGTCAGGGCCTGTAGTCGAGCCCGGCCTCCGCGAACTTCGGCCGGAATACCGGTCGGGCCAGGAAGGCCATGAACGCGCGCGCCGCCTCCGGTGAGCGGCTCCGCGTCGCCAGCCCGGTCGAGTAGACCGTGACCTTCTGCAGCGACGGCGGCAGGGGGCCCACCAGCCGCACGCCCTTCACCGGCACGATCTCGCTGATCTGGTGGACGACCAGCTCGGCCTCGCCCGCGGCGACCTTCTCGGCGGGATAGCCGCCGGCCACGAGCTGGGTCTTGCCCCGCACCGCGTCCGCGATGCCCATGCGCTCGAGCAGGCCCGCGAAGTAGATGCCGCTCGTGGCGCCCTGGGCGGGATCGACGTAGACGAGCGACTTCGCGGCCAGCAGCGTCTGCTTGAAGGCCTCGGGCGTGCCGATGTCGGGAAGCGGCGCGCCCTCGCGCACGCCCACGCCCATGCCGGTCCGCGCGATGTCCACGCGGCTGCCCGCCACGACCGCGCCGCGTGTCACGGCCTCGTCGATCGCTACGTCGGTCATGATCACGACGTCCACCGGCTCGTTGCCCGCCAGCCGCTGGCGCGTGACGCCCACCGTGCCGAACGACAGCTCGACGGCGCGGCCGGTCTCCGCGCGGAACGCCGCCGCGAGGTCGGTGACGACGGAGCGCACCGCGCCCGCGCTCCACACCTGTACGTCTTGAGCCTCCGCGGCGGAGGCTCCGAGGGTCAGCAGGGCCAGCCATCCCGCCACGAACAGGCCGGTTCGCATATCCGCTCCTCTCAGGGCGCCGGGGCCAGCCCGGCGGATGGGTTCAGATCGTAGAGCTCGCGCGGTGGCGTCCGCGAGCCCGCGGCCGGCGGGCCGCTCCAGCGCGCGGCCTCCACCGGCGCGCCGTGGGCCCGGACCCAGTCGGCCAGCGGGCGGCCGGCCGCCTCCGCGCCCATGGTGCGGCTCGAGAGCGTCAGCTCGCCGAGCAGGACGAAGCGTACCTGTCGCTCCTCGACCATTCGCGCGAGGCTCTCGGGAGTCAGGATCGGATCGAGGCCGTGATAGCCCCCCATGGCCATCACCGGCTCGCCGGTGGCCACGATCAGCCCCGAGGCGCCCTGCGCGCTCTGCGTGGCGAGCAGGAACCGCTCGCCGTGGCGGTTGGCCTGGAGGAATTCCCGGAGCCGCTGCCGATCCTCGGCGAGGCGCGCCCGCGTGCGCGACGACGCCGCCGCGGCCCGGCCGGGGAGCCGCGCGAGATCGGCCGACGGCAGCACCGGGACGCCGCGGACCAGCACGCTGCTCAGCGCCCACGCGGTGGGGCCGATCAGGAGCGCGGCCAGACCGACCGCGAGCGCGCCGCCGGCCGCCAGGCTCGCGGGGCGGCCGGCTCCCCCGTGGAAGCGCACGACCAGCAGCGTGATCGCGCCGGCCGCGGCGGCGGCCAGGATCCAGATGGGCAGGCGGCGCATCCAGTCCTCCGCGCCCGCCGGAAGCGCGGCCGCCTGCACGTGCCCCTGCCAGAGCGCGGTGAGCAGCAGCGCGGCCGGCAAGAGCGCGGCGGGCGCGCCGCCTCGTCGATAGCGCTCCCAGAGTCCCGCCACGCCGACCGCGGCGACCGCGGCGAGCGGCGGGCCCAGGGTCGCGAGGTAGTAGAAGTGGAAGATTCCGCCCGCGTAGCTGTAGACGGCGGCGTAGGTCAGCGCCCAGCCCGCCCAGAGGAGCAGGCTCACGCCCGCCGGAGGCAGCGGCGGGCGAAGCGAGATACCGAGAAGGCCGCCGAGGCCGACGAGCGCCAGGGGCAGGAGCCACTCCACCTGCGCGGCGAGCTGGCCGTCGAGCAGCCGGAGCGGTCCCACCGGCGTGCGCACGAAGAGCCGCGAGTAGCGCTCGGCCGCCGTGATCGGCGGTGGCGCCACCCCGTCCGGAGAGGGTGGGCGCGACGGACGCGGCGCCTCCGCGGCGCGCGCGGTGCGCGGCGACTGCCACGTGCGGACGAATCGCCCCACGCCGTTGTGGCCGACGGCCAGCTCGATCATCGAGTTGCTCGCGGTGCTGCCCGCGAAGGGCCGGCGCGCGGGCGGGGTGAGATCGTAGGCGACCGTCCACGACAGCGACACCGCGGCGACCACCACGCCGCTCAGGACCAGGTCGACGAGCCTCCGGCGCCACGGCGCCGGCGCGCCCAGCCAGTAGACCAGGGCGAACGTGGGCAGGACCACGAAGGCGGCGAGCATCTTCACGTTGAACGCCAGCCCGATCAGCGCCATCGCCAGGAGGAGCCGCGCGAGGCTCCCGCGCTCGACCGCCACCACGAGAGCCCAGGCCGCGAGCAGCAGGAGCAGCACGAGGGCGGAGTCGGTGTTGCCCGATCGATCCGACGCCACCGCGATCGGCGTGAGGGCCAGGAAGAGCCCGGCCAGGACGCCGGCGAGCGCGCCGAAGCGCCGCCCGACCAGATGCACGAGCACCGCCACCGCCGCGACGCCCTCGAGCACCTGCGGGAGCAGGAGCGCAAGCGGCCCGAAGCCCCAGAGCCGGGCGCTCGCGACCTGGATCCACAGCGCCAGCGGCGGCTTGTCCACCGAGACGAAGCCGGCCGGATCGTACGCGTTGTAGAAGAACGGGTGCCAGCCCGCGAGCATGCTGCGCACCCCGGCCGCGTAGTACTCGTTGTCGAAGCCGTTCTGGTCGAGCCGCCAGAGCCGGAGCAGCAGCGCCAGCAGCAGGACCGCGGCCTGGGCCCAGCGCTCAGCGCGCATCGGGCCCCAGCAGCTCGGAGGCCTGGATCGGCAGCGCGGTGACCGAGCGGCCGAGCGGTCTCACCGCGTCGGCGACCGCGTTGGCGATCGCCGCGGGCGCGCCGATGGTGCCGCCCTCCCCCATGCCCTTGTGGCCGCCCGGGGTGAGCGGCGACGGCGTCTCGAGATGGCCGATCGTAAAGGCAGGCAGCTCGGCGGCCGCGGGCACCGCGTAATCCATCAAGGTCCCGGTCACGAGCTGCCCGCTCTCGTCGTACACGATCCGCTCGCCGAGCGCCTCGCCGATGCCCTGCGCGATCGCCCCGTGGATCTGCCCCTCGACGATCATCGGGTTGATCACCGGGCCGCAGTCCTCCACGACGACGTACCGGCGCACGTGCACGCGCCCGGTCTCGCGGTCCACCTCGACCAGGGCCAGGTGGACCGCTCCCGAGAAGGTCGGTCCGGGCGGGTCGAAGGGCTGCGTGGCCTCGAGGCCGGGAGCGTGGCCGTCGGGGCCGGGCCGATGCGCGTGCCGCGCGACGTCCGCGACGCTCATCCCGCGATCGGGCACCCCGCGCACGCTCACCCGCCCGTCGCGCAGCACCAGGTCGGCCGGGCTGGCCTCGAGCAGGTCGGCCGCGACGGCCAGCAGCTTGCCGCGCACGAGGACGGCGGCGCCACCGGCGGCTCCGCTCTGCGCGACGGCGCCGCGGCTCGCGAAGGTCCCGGTGCCGGCAGGTGTCGTGTCCGTGTCGGGTTGCCGCACCGTCACCGCCTCGATGGGCACGCCGAGCTGGTCGGCCACCAGCTGCGCGGTGGTGGTGGCGTGTCCCTGACCCTGCGACGGGAACGAGACGTGGCAGGTCACCGCGCCGTCGGCCGCCACCTCGACCCGCGCCGCCTCGTGCCCCGGCACGTCGCTCATGCCCCGTCGCCGGTACGTCTCCGAGCCGATCCCGGTGAACTCGGTGTAGCACGCGAGCCCGACGCCCAAGAGCCGCCCTTGCGACCGCCCGTTCTCGCGCTCGCGCGTCCAGCCCTCGGCCTCCGCGAGCGCGAGGGCCTGCTCGAGGGCCTTCGGATAGTCGCCGCTGTCGTAGACGAACCCGGTGGCGGACGTGAACGGATACGCGTCGCGGGCGATGAGGTTGCGCCGCCGGATCTCCACGGGGTCGAGGCCGAGCCGATCGGCGAGCAGGTCGAGCGTGCGCTCCATGACGAACGCGCCCATGGTCATGCCGACGCCGCGGTAGGCGCCGAGCGGCGGCTTGGTCGTGGCGACCGCGGTGACGTGGAACGCGTACGCGGGCGTGCGGTACGGTCCCGGCAGGATCGACGCGGTCCCCATCGGCTCGAGCGAGGCGGTGAGCGGATGGATGTGGTAGGCGCCGGCGTCGGAACGGACGCGGGCGCGGAGGCCGAGGAGCGTGCCGTCGGCCGCGGCGGCCGCCTCGATCTCCACGCGGCCGGCCCGGGCGTGCGGGGCCGCCGCCAGGTTCTCGCGCCGCGTCGCCAGCCACTTCACCGGCCGGCCGGTCCGGCGCGCGAGCGCCGCCACCGCCAGGTCCTCGGGCATCACGTGCATCTTCTGGCCGAAGCCGCCGCCGGTGTCGGGCACGATCACCCGCACCCGCGTCTCCGGCAGGCCGAAGGCGCGGGCCAGCGCGGCGCGGAAGACGTGCGGGATCTGGGAGCCCGTCCACAGCGTGAGCGCGTCCCCCTCCCAGCGGGCGATCACGCCGCCGGGCTCGAGCGGAGTCGCGGAGCAGCGCGCGTGGGTGAAGGTCTCGCGCAGCACTACCGCGGCCGCCGCGAAGGCCCCCGCCACGTCGCCCTGGCTCCCCTGCCGCTCGAAGAGCACGTTGGAGGAGAGGTCGGGGTGGACGAGCGGGGCGCCGGGGGCCAGGGCGGCCTCCACGTCGGCCACCGCGGGAAGCGGATCGTACTCCACCGCCACCAGCTCGGCCGCGTCCGCGGCGGCGTAGGGCGTCTCAGCCGCGATCGCGGCCACGGGCTCCCCGACGAAGCGCGCGCGCGAGCGCACGAGCGCGGGCCAGCGCGTCCCCGCGAAGCCCTCCGTCGCGAAGCGCGGCTCGAGCGGGGAAACCTCGTCGGCCAGGTCCGCCCCGGTCAGGAGCTGCGCCACGCCGGGAGCCCGGCGCGCGGCCCCGGCGTCGACGCGGAGGAGACGCGCGTGGGCGTGGGCGCTGCGGACGAAGGCGGCGTGGAGGAGACCGGGAAGCTTGACGTCGTCGAGAAAGCGTCCCTTCCCGGTCAGCAGCCGGGGGTCCTCCAGCCGCCGGACGCGGGCGCCGAGGTAGCGCGGCGGAGGAGAGGTCAGGCGCGGCTCCCGATCACGCTCGGGCGACGGCCGGCAGCACCTCGGCGGCCAGCAGCTCGAGCTGCTCCATGCCCCAGTCGAGCGGGTTCAGGACCACGTACTCGCAGCCGCCCAGGGTCGCCACCTTGGCCCGGATCTTCTCGACCAGCTCCTCGGCTTCGCCCAGGAGGTAGAACTCCTTCCAGTACGGCAGGTCCATCCCCGAGTACGTCTTGAAGTGAGGAATGGCGCTCTCCGGCTTCTCGCCCTTGCGAAGCACCCACACGAAGTTCGAGTAGACCCGGCTCATGTCGCCGGGCTTGCGCCCGTATTCGGCCATGAATCGCTGGATCTTGTCCCAGTCGCCCCGGACCATGTCGGCGGTGGCCGAGGAGTGGGGAACCCAGGTCTTGGCGTACCTGGCGATCCGACGCAGCACCGGATCGATGTTGGTCACCGTCTGGCCGTAGACCTTCTCGAAGGGCTGGCTGCCCCCGCCGATCCAGATCGGCGGGTGCGGCTTCTGCACGGGCTTCGGGTCGATCGTGAGGTCGCGGAAGCGGTAGTACTTGCCCTCGTAGGTCACGCGGTCGCCGGTCCAGAGCGCGGTCACCGCCTCCAGCATCTCGTCCATTCGGCGGCCGCGCTCGCGGTGCGGCACGCCCATCAGCGCGAACTCCTCCTCGTGCCAGCCGACGCCGGCGCCCAGGATGCTGCGCCCGCCCGAGAGCAGGTCGAGTGTGGCCCACTCCTTGGCGAAGTACGCCGGGTTGCGCAGCGGCAGCACCAGGACCATGGTCCCGAGCTTGATCGTGCGTGTGACCCCGGCGAGCGCGGAGAGCAGGGCCATCGGCTCGAGCCAGGTGCAGGCGTAGGCGGGCGGGGTCAGCAGCAGGTGATCGATGCTGACCGCGCAGTCGAAGCCCAGGTCCTCGGCGCGCCGGAGGTAGGCGCCCATCTCGGCGAGCGTCGCGGTCTTGGGACCGAGCGCGAAGCTCGGGATGCGTAGGCCGAATTTCATGCTGCCCGGGGTGGTCGCGAGCTTCCTTGGCGGGCGGAGGGGGGTGACGGTGATGCGGTGGCGGCCGGCTGCAGTGGGCTGAACACCCTGGCTTCTCTTTTTTGGGCGCGTTGGCGCGATTTTACTTGGTCCGCGGTTTGGCCTCTTCGCGCCTTTGGCGCTCATCGGGGGTCGGCGGTTTGGCCTCTTCGCCGCTGCGCGGCTCATCTCTGAGCGCGTCGCCGCGATCCTGTTTGGTCGGCGGTTTGGCCTCTTCGCCGCTGCGCGGCTCATCGGAGGCCGTCCTCCTTCTTGGCCTCGGCGACGGTGAGGCCGCCGACGCGGGGGTGCGGGCGGCCGCCGTCGGTGACGACGAGGGCGACGAGGATCTCGCGCGGCCGCGGCGCGTCGTTGACCCGCACCTCCATCGCGTCGAAGTGAGTGCGCACGAACGCGGCGTCCTTGTAGTGCAGCGGCACGTCGATCGTCGTCCCGGGTCCTCCCAGCTTCTTCGCGGAGGGGATGATCGCCTTGCCGCCGTGCACCAGCGCCCGGAACGGCGCGCCGAGCGTGGGGTGCAGGATGGCCGCGGCGTGCTCGTACTCGCCGTCCACGCCGACGATGGCCGCCTTGCCGTAGGAGTGCACCGGCGCACCCAGCGCCATCACCGCGCGGCGGCCGAGCACGTCGCCCAGCTCCTCGCCGGTCTTGATCAGCTCCTCCAGGTCCTCGACGAAGCGCCCGGCGAACGGATTCTCGATCACGGCGACTGCCGCCGCACGGCGCACCGGAGGGTCGACCGGCCGCCCCATCTCGCTGCGCGTCTCGTCCACGACGGTCACGATCTTGCGCACCTTGGCTTTCATGACAGCAAGACTCCGCTGCGCTCGTCCCCGCTAAGGCCGGGTTCGTAGGATGGGTTGAGCTCTTCGCGAAACCCATCGCCGACGCCGCGAATGGATGGGTTTCGCAAGCGCTCAACCCATCCTGCAAGCGGGCGGCTTTCTTCCATGACCACCTGCGTCGTACCTTGCAAATGCAATGCCGCGGCGATG
>Ga0187766_10001906_pt1 | contig 12280 bp, 6 predicted proteins | sample 0216_QUI02_MP05__4_FD_132971 | JGI IMG/M metagenome (GOLD analysis project Ga0187766, IMG submission 132971) | Tropical peat soil microbial communities from peatlands in Department of Meta, Colombia - 0216_QUI02_MP05_20_MG | ecosystem: Environmental > Terrestrial > Soil > Wetlands > Peat ... | reverse complement strand
CCGCCAGCGGACAACGGCACGTAGAGAGACAGGTGCCGGTTGCGATGGAACCGACAGATTCAGGTCAACGACCTCTCCGACGGACAACTCGCTGGAAATGATTGCACCCAGCCCGCCTTCGCCAATCTGGTTGCATAACCCGTTAATCTGCGAATAGCCATCAGGACCGAGCAACCGAATCCCCAGTTTCAGGTCCGCTCGATATCTGGGAAATCGACGCCTGCGTCGTTGGTCATGTGAAACCTGAGGCTCTGCCGAGTTCATGTTTTTATCTCTCGAGTATTCGGAACCGAGGGTCACCTTTCGGGATATGCCGAGCAGATGGAGTGGAGCGCCTTTCCTGAGACTTTATGTCATTTATGCTGCCACTGTGAGCACAAGGGAAGTCACACTGTAGCGCAACCTGAGTGATCCTCGCAAGGAAGCTGATCCCGGCTCATTACGGCCTGGAGCGGCACACATTCACGTGTTATGAACCAGCGGATGAAATCCGTCAGTTCGTGATCGGCAATTGGATAATCGCTTCGCAACCCTTGGCATGCGTGCGATTGCGAAGTGAGAGGCTTCCACCATGGGCTTCTGCAATTTGACGGCTCAAAACCAAGCCAATCCCCGAGCCGGCAGGTTTGGTAGTAAAAAACGGCACGAAGAGATTGCCCGGATTGGCGATTCCTGGACCTTCATCTTGGACTAGCAAGCTAACCCAGCTTCCGTTCTTCGACCATCCAACTTTTACACTGCCCCCAGTCTCGAGCGAGGCATCCACTGCATTCCGGATTAAATTGATGAGGACCTGTTGTAATTGATCGGGATCAACATTCAGCGTGATCTCCGGGCCGGGCTCAATTTCAACGAGAGCACGGGTTTCCAGCCCTGCCGCGGTTCTAACCAGCGTACCTAGATCTGTGGGACGAGTTTGTGGCTTGGGCAGGCGGGTGAGCCGGGAATAATCGCGCATGAAGCGACTCAAAGCATCGGAGCGTTCGTGGATGACCTTCAGACCGCGACGCAGATCATCCTCCCAGTCGGACGCACGCGCTTCACGCTTCATGATGTCTTCTAAACTCGCGGCGATGGAGCAGATCGGAGCGAGGGAATTGTTCAACTCGTGTCCCAAGACTCGGACCAAGCGCTGCCATGCCTGTCGCTCTTCTTCTCGCAGGGCCCGGCTTAGATCCGCCAACACGAGCAAATAGTGCGGCTTGCCCCCCTGGCGAAAGACAGACCTGCGAAATCCCCAACGGCCAGACTGGCCGGGAAAATTCTTCTCTAATGTGCGTGCCGATTCGCCTTCCAAACACTCCAGCAACCCCAATTCCTCGGCGTCTCTTCCCAGGAGGCGTTCGACATTTTGCCCCATCATCCGCTCCCCGGCCCGGTTTACCAGGCGAAGGCGACGCTCGCCGTCGAACGCGAATACGGCAACGTCAATTTCGGTCATGACCGTGGTGAGCAAGGCACTTGCTTCCATAGCGCCCAAACGCTGTTCGCGGAGCATCTGGGAAAGGGTGTTTACTTCCAACATGAGTTCGCCCAACGCGTCGCCGCTACTGGCGCCACGAACTCGAAAGGAAAAATCTCCTTCCCGCAAGGCGGACTGCATATTGGAAAGCGTTTGCAAAGGGCGAACTACGGCTCCGCGCACCGCAAATGCAAAACCCAGCCAGGTGGCAACGAGAAGTAACGTGAGACTCCAGCGCGTGTTAACGTCGTGATCACCGGACCAGAGAAAGACAATCGCAACCAGCAGTGGCAGCGCACCGGAACTGAGTGCGAGCAGTAGAATCCGGTTCTCGTGCGTGAATCGGTGTCGGCTTCTCGAAAATGTCGGGACTCGATGCGGTGAAGCAGGCGTGACCGCAGTTGCGGTGGTAGCGTCGATTGCCTTAGCTGCTTCCGATTCCATATTTCTGCAGGCGGCGATAGAGAGCGCTCCGGCTCAATCCAAGCGCCTCAGCGGCCTGACTGATGTTTCCACCATAACGGTCGACTGCTTTGCGGATCAAGAGGGACTCCACCTCTTCAAGACTAAGTTCTTCCAGCCTTGGAGTGGTGTCCCTCGGGGCACGGAGGTTGAGATCGCTGGTGCGAATGATATCTCCGCTGGACAGAAGCACTGATCTTTCGACAGCGTGGTCCAGTTCCCGCACATTTCCCGGCCACGGATACTCCAACATCAACTGCATCGCCGATGGCTCGAAAGTCTTGACAGGCTTTCGATAGCGCTGGCTGTATCGATCCAGAAAGTGGTTGGCGAGCAGAGGAATGTCGGCCCGCCGTTCTCGCAAGGGAGGAATATGGATTTCAATCGTGTTCAAGCGGAAAAGAAGGTCCTGCCGAAAACGCCCGGCGGAAACCTCGTAGTCCAACTCCGCATTTGTGGCGGAGATCACCCGGACATCGACACGGCGTGTCTGAGAAGATCCTACGCGTTCCATTTCTCCGCTTTCGAGAACCCGCAGCAACTTGGCCTGCTGGGAAGGCGGAACATTGGCGATCTCGTCCAGGAACAAGGTGCCACCGTGTGCCAGTTCGAAGCGGCCAATGCGGTCAGTCTTAGCATCAGTGAACGCCCCCTTCACATGGCCAAACAATTCCGTTTCAAAGATACCTTCCGGCAAACCTCCGGTATTTACCGCAACCAGGGGACGGGTGGACCGCGTAGAAAGCGCATGCAGAGTTCGCGCGACGACCTCTTTACCGCTGCCGTGCTCGCCAGTAACCAGCACATTGGCATCGGAGGGCCCTACACTGGCAATCAGCCGTAATACCGGCTGCATAGCTTCGGAATGCGCGATGAACTTCGGGAGACCCTCGGCTTGCAACAAACGGTTCTCGGCCTCGAGACGCTGGCTGACTCGCAGTGCAGCCCCCAATTCGATTTGCGTGCGCAGTATCGCCAGCAATCGCGCATTTTCCCACGGCTTTTGGACGAAATCGCGGGCGCCCCGGCGCATGGCTTCGACGGCCAATTCGACGCTCCCCCATGCCGTCATAACAATCACCGGCAGGGTGCTGTCAAGGGCCTGAATCCGGGAAAGTAAGTCCAGCCCTTCCTGTCCCGAGGTCGTATCGCGGGTGTAGTTCAGATCGATTAGAAGCGCATCGAATTCATGTGTGGCCAAGGCATCGAGAACTCCAGCGGGCGAACTGACAGCTTCCAAGGCGAAACCCTCTGGCTTTAAGAGGAGCCGCAGCGCTTCCAATACGTCGCGTTGATCATCTGCAATCAGCAGCCTGCTCGCGGAACGCGTACTTGAAGCCACGGGTGTACGGCCTGTGCTTCCCTCTTTTTCGAGATTAGTCAAAGGATTCAATTTTGATCCATCCTCGAACGTTCCGCCGGAAGCTCGGGCGCGGGAGCTACTCCGGAAAAATGCGGTAGTCCGCGGACAACTCCCTTTTCGGCATCCTGTATTTCGATGCCAGCATGGGTCAGAGTCAAACCAGTAGCGCGATCCAGTTCCACGCGGGATTTTTCGTAGGCGGAAGTGGCCGCAACAAAATTCGATTCCGCCTGCGCCAGGTCGCGTTCCGTTTGCAGAACGAGATTGCTGGTTGAAGCACCTAACGCTTTCTTCTTCTGCTCGATATCAAACGTTTGCTGCGCCAGATCGCGAGCCTTATGGGCCGTGTCGACGCGTGAACGATTTTGCAACAGGGCGAATTGCGCGTTTCGTACCTCAATACCGATCTGATTCTGCAACTGTTGCAAGTGGAGTTGCGCTTGCCGGTATTCGAGTTGAGACCGAATCTGGTCAGCCTGTGCAGCACGATTGCGAAGGGGAATATTCAAGTTCAGGCCGACCGCATAATCGGGCGAGTTGTTTTTGAACAGATTGGTGAACGCGGTTGAGTAACCGGTGGGAGCCACGGGTTCAATCGGTGGCCCCCCGTAGGCGGTATTCTGCAGGCCAGCCAACCCGTATGCACCGTACCAAGCCACCAGGTCGAGCTGTGGCTTCATCGCGTTGGCGGCGGCCTTTTTCGAAAGCTCGCGGTTGGTTAAGTCCATCCTCGCCTCGGCCAACTCCGGACGATGTTGTTCAGCATCTTTGATTAGATCCTGGATTGGTGTGACTGGTTCTTTTTCCGGGATATCCATGGTATCGGTTGGAACCACCGAAGCAGAGGCCAGAAGGGGATCGCTCAGGTCGCGGGTAACAGCGTTCTTGATCAGCAATTCTTGCAACTGCAGTTCATTCTGCGAGAGTAGGAGGTCCTGGCTGGCGGTGGCCTCTTCACTTTCGGCCTTCATGACCTCCATTGGCGCAATTGCGCCAATGCGGACCTGCTCGCGATCATCAGACAGAGTTTTTTCTGCCAATTCGAGTGAGCGTTCCTTTACTTTGACATCTTCGTAGGCATTCACCAGATCCCAATAAATGTTTTGGATCTGCGACACTGTCGCGATCACCTGGGCGCGGAAAGCGACATCAGAAATTTCCCGGTTGGTATGAGCGATTCGGATGAAGCGCATGTTAGGGCCAAAGCCGAAACCGGCAAGCAAGTGTTGACGAAGGCTCACCCTGAAACCGCTGTCGAGTTGCGGAGAGAGAATGCCGAACAAGCTGTTGCTGGTAATCCGGTCGTTGTTGAAGGTGACACTCATCAGCGTGCCAGTCGCAAATCCCTGTGAGTAATTGAAGTTGGCGATGCCGGCGTTTTGTTGGAGCGACGAGACGCCGTAAAGTACTTTACTTGCTTCCGGAATCGTGGCGTGGTCGATATTTAGTCCACTAGAAAGAATTGGGTCAAAGCTATCAATCGGTGTTCCGACACCCAGGGTGGATTGGACCAACCCTGATACACCCGTGCCCGCGCCCCCTGCACCTCCCGAGGTGCCCCCGGCGCCTGCGCCTGGGGCGCCAGTTCCGAATCCGCCGACGCCGCCGCCGGGAGTTCCCTGCACCAATCCAGTATCAACGCCGCGGATCGTCTGGCCCGATTTGGCCCGCAAAACGTCAGTGTCCGCGATCGCAAGATTGAAGCGGGCAATCGCCAAATCCAGATTGTTTTCCAAAGCGAGCGTGACCGCGTCGCTTAAAGACAGGCGCAGCTTGCCATCGTTTAATAAGGTCTCGATCCGTGGCGTATTGCCAAAACCGGGAGGGGGCACTTGCCGCGCAGTGTATGGTGCGAAGGGGTTGGGGAAATACGACTTGGGCTTGGAATAATCGAGGAAACTCTGCGCAGACGCCACAGTGGTGACACTCAGTCCCAAGAATGCAAGCATGAACACGAACTTCTGAAAGTTAGATGGAATCGGATTTATGACAGTCATGACTCTCCTCAACAGTTACCTCACTCATACCGCAGCGCCACCATGGGATCGAGCTTGGCAGCACGATGCGCAGGAATATAGGCAGCCAACAGCGTCACAAGCAGAATTACAACCGGAACCGCGAAGTACAATTCAGGCTCACGGAACTGGAAGCCCAAGAGATTAAAGCTAGCCTCAAAGATTCTCGGCAGCGGTAGTGCCAGCACGGTCCCGATGATCACTCCCACGCTGGCCATTTTCAGACCTTCCCGCAAAATTAAAACCAACACATCCCGGCCTTTGGCGCCCAAAGCCATGCGAATCCCAATCTCATGCGTTCGCTTGGCTACTGAAAAAGCAATCAAACCATATATGCCGATTGCAGCGAGCAGCAGAGCGAAGAATGCGAAGCTGCTCATGATGTGCATAAAAAATGGATTTCCAGCTTTTTGTACCTCGATGAGAGCTGGCATGGTCATCACGCGAGCCAGGGGGAGCTCGCCATCAATCTGCGCGAGGCTCTGACGCAGGTTTGCGCTCAACCCACCCGGGTCACCGTTGGCCCGAAGCATGATCGAAAAGGAGGACACAGGACCCTGAAAGTAACTTTCATAGACTTCGGGATCGTAACGCACTTCTTCCGAGTAGCTTTTTACATCGCCAACCACACCAATGATTTCGCTCCACTCCGACGCTGCGGCACTCAGTTCCAGCTTGATCTGTTTGCCGAGCGGGTCTTGGCCTGCAAGGAAGCGGTGTGCGAATTCCTGGTTTACCACCACGACATGAGGCGCGTTGGCGCTGTCCATGTCTGTGAATGTCCGACCTCGCAACAGGGGAATACCTGCCGCATGGAAGTAACCGTTCGTGACAACAACATGCAGTGCGCCAGGCTTCTGGTTCGGTTCCAACCCAGTCTGTCCATTGATTCGCAGGGGAACACTGTCAGGGCCAGTGGCCGGCAAGTCGGATGCAATCGCGGCCACGTTAGTACCAGGGATCTCCTGCAGGCGCGCAAGGAGATTCTGCACAAAGATTCTCTCCTGAAAAGCATCTCCGTAGCGAGCCTTATCGAGCGTTAGACCCGCCGTAAGCAGGTGCTGAGGCTGAAATCCCAAGTTCTGACGCTCGACCTGAAGCAGTCCATGGATTAACAAACCCGTTCCGATAAGCAGAACCAATGCCAGTGCCAGTTCTGCGGTGACCAGAACCTGTCGCAGGCGGCTCTGTGAACGTCCGGAAGAACTCCCCCGGCTTTCTTCACCCAACGTTGCGCTCAGCTCCGCTCTGGAGGCTTTGAGGGCTGGCACCAAACTGGACAGAAAAGCAGAAACCACGGAAATGCCCAGCGTGAACAGCACTACATTCCAATCGAGCCTGAGCCGAACAGCACTCATAACCTCGGCGAAATTCAGGCTGGCCCTAACAAAATGGATGCCCCAGTTGGTCAACAGAAGACCAGCTACGCCGCCCAGAAACGCGATGAGTAATCCCTCAGCAAGTAACTGCCGCACAATGTCGAAGCGCTTGGCACCGAGTGAGAGGCGTATTGAGATCTCTTTCTGCCGGCCCGTGGACCGCGCCAGAAGCAGGCCCGCCACATTTGCGCAGCCGATGATTAGTACGAAGCCTACGGCAGTCATCATCAAGACGAGGCCAGTCCGAACACCAAAGTTGTAGATCAGGAAATCGGGCATGGTTCGCACTGAAGCTCCCCAGGCTTTTTCAATTTCAGGAAAGTCTTTCTGCGCCTGGAGGGCCAGCGTGCCGATCGCAGCACTCGCTTGCGGGATGCTGACGCCGGGTTTCAATCGCGCGAACACGGTTAGCGAACGACTATTGCGCGCGGATGGGGTCTGGTCGGCAGCGTTAACGTTCAGCGGGATCCAGAGCTGCGGGATGTAGCCCAGCATCCGGAAATTTTCGGGCATAATTCCAATTACGATCCAGTCTTCTCGATCCAATCGAATAGTTCGGCGGACAATTGACGAGTCCGAGCCGAAGTGCCGTTGCCATAAGTCATGGCCCAAGATCAGTACATGATCACGGCCTGGCTGATCTTCGTTGTCAAAGAACGTTCTCCCGATCAGTGGCGCAACTCCGAGGACGGCAAAGTAATTCGGCGAGACTGCGGCGGCGTGCAGAGACTCCGGCTGGCCGGGTCCCGAACTCCCCAAGCTGACCGCACGATCCTCATCCGCGGCGGCTATGTCTTGAAAAACAGTGTTGCCCTTCCGCCAAGCCAGATAGTTGGGAAACGAGACCGTCCACGCGTCGGCGTGATAAAGCTGGTTAGGATTCACCGAGGAGATGACGGCGACGTGATTGGGATCCCGCCCGGGCGGACTCTGCAGCAGAAACCCACTCACCAAGCTGAACATGGTCGCGTTCACTGCGATTCCTAACGCAAGCGTCAGCGTCGCGACAGCAGTAAAACCTGGGCTCTTCCGCAACTGTCTTAAAGCGAAGCGAAGATCTTTTACCAGAGCTTCCATATCTGGGCCTCACTCGTAACGTAGAGCTACCATGGGATCGATCTTGCTTCCGCGACGCGCGGGAATAAATGCTGCCAGTGCCGCAATGGCACCAAGCAGCAAAATAACCCCGATCAAAGAAACAGGGTCTGTGGCTTTCAAGCCGAATAGAAAGCTCCGCAATACCTGGCTGCTAACGAGGGCCAAAGGAATGCCAACTGCCACGCCGACGAGCACCAGCAGCATGCCCTCGCGCAGAAGCATTTGGACTACATCGCGGCCTGCAGCGCCCAATGCCATGCGCACTCCAATTTCTCGACTGCGTCCTGCGACCGTGTAGGACATGACGCCATATAACCCAACACACGCCAGCAACAAGGCGAGAACGCCGAAGAATACCGAGAGCCTTGCCAGAGCGGTCTGATTCGCGGCGGCGTCGCTCACCAGTGTGTCGAGCGTTTTCACAAATGAGACAGGCAAATTTGGATCGACGGCCCTGATCTGACTCGTTACATTGGTGACGGCCGCAGAGGGAACCCCTTGGACTTGCGCCTCGAGCACGATCTGCACGGGACTCGGCACCTGTTGAAAAGCCATATAAAAGCGGGGCTTTACTGCCTCACGGATTCCGTCGCTATGGTCCTTGGCGTCACGAGAGATCCCGACAATCGTGATGGGTTTATCGAGCCAATCCGCATCGTCAATTCGGAACTCGCGACCGATGGGATTTTGTCCTGCAAAGAAATACTTAACCATGGCTTCGTTGACAACCGCAACGCGGGTTGAAGTCGCTGTATCCTGCTGCTCAATTCCTCGACCAGCGAGGATGGGAATACCGACCGCTCCGAAATACTCGGGACCGACGTAATCTTCGGCTGCCTCGCGATCCTGATGGCTGCCGTTGAACCCCGGCACAATGATTGCGTCGTCGGATTCAGTCCCGGCGAATAATCCGTTGGTCGAGTAGGTAACTGCGTGCACACCCGGCGTGCTCGCCACCCGCATGACAAGTTGGGTCGCAAGCAACTTCATCCTGGCGCTGTCGTACCCCGTAGAAATTGGGTCGATGCGAGCAATGACGAGCCGGTCGCGATCGTAACCGAAGTCCTGCGCCATCAATTTCTGCAGGCTGCGCACCAACAGGCTGGCGGCGAAAAGCACTAATAAAGAGAGAGCCACTTGTCCCGCTATCAATCCTTTGCCGAGGCCAAAGCGCGAACTTCTTTCAGGCGTCGAGCGGCCCGATTCTTTCAACGCGGGGGAAACCTGGACTCGCATGGCGCGCAGCGCAGGAATCAGACCAAAAAGCAGTCCGGTGAACAACGAAATGGAAATCGTAAACACGAGAACCCGTACATCAGGGCGCACCGGAAGAGTAGTATCGGATCCAAAGATCGTCACGAGCAGACGCACGCCCCAAATCGCGAGCAGGGAACCTGCGATTCCGCCAAGAAGGGCCAGCAGAATACTCTCCGTGATTAGTTGTCTCAACAAACGCCCCCAGTTCGCCCCCACAGCCAGGCGGACCGCGATTTCCCGACGCCGCGCGGTTGCACGGGCAAGCAGAAGGTTGGCAACGTTTACACACGCGATCAATAACACCAGGCCGACAATGCCCATCAGCAAAAGCAATGGGAGTTTGTAATCTCTGCGCAAGCCAGATACGCCCGTGCCGCCCGGAACGACCTCGATTTTCATGTGCAGGTCACGAATAGCGTTTCGGTCGTCAGTGGAAAGAGCCGCTCCGTAAGTCCCTTTTACTGCTTGCTGGAAAACGATGTTTAAATTGGCCGCCGATTGAGCTGCCGTCATGCCGGATTTCAGCCGGCCAAACAAGGTCAGCCACGAGGTGTTGACCGCATTGCGCCAATGCCGTCCACGGACAATCTCCGGCTGCATGCTAAGCGGGACAAACAGTGCCATCTGCTCACCCACCACATCGCCAGTGAAGCCGGGCGGGGCAACGCCGATGACGGTAAATGGAAACCCATTAAGACGGATATCAGTGCCGATTACGGAAGGCGACGTGGCGAACTTGCGCTGCCAAAAGCCATAACCCAAGACAACCACCGGATTGGCATCCTCGGCGGTATCGTCTGAGTCGGAGAGCAGACGTCCAGCCGCGGGATTGAGACCGAGCACGCTGAAATAGTTCCCACTCACCATACGTCCTATAACTTTTTCAGGGGAGGATTCACCGTGACCGGTGTCGACTTCGATGCGGTGATCGGTACCCGCGGCACACAGACCGGTAAACACCGAGTTATGATCCCGGAGTTCCTTGTAAAGAGGATAAGAAAAGATGTCTACCCGAGGTGTGCCGTTGGAACGGCTGTTGGGAGTGCTCGGGTCGCCGACCACCACCAACTGCTCCGGATCGCTCACCGGAAGCATCTTGAGCAGCAAGGCATTCACAATGGTGAAAATCGCGGTGTTCGCTCCAATCCCGAGTGCCAACGTTATTACCGCGACCGTGGTGAATCCGGGACTCTTCCGCAACATGCGCGTAGCGTAGCGAATATCTTGAAACAAAGTCTCCATGATTATCTCGTGGCAGCGGCAGGAGCAGTCGCCTGCGGGTTAGCGGGATCACTTGTGATCCAGCCATCGAAGAGCTGAATCGTCCGATGCCCATAAGAAGCATTCACTTCCGAATGTGTAACCTGAATAATTGTGGCGCCTTGATCATTGAGCCTCTTAAAGAGTTCCATGATTTCCTTTGCCTGACTGGAGTGCAGGTTGCCGGTGGGCTCATCAGCCAGAATCAGTTTCGGATTCCCGACCACCGCGCGCGCGACTCCCACCAACTGCTGCTGTCCGCCGGAGAGTTGATTGGGAAATAGATCCTTCTTGCCCACGATTTGAAAGCGGTCAAGAATTTCCGCCACCATACTCTGCCGTTGTGAGCGAGAAATATTGCGGTAGGAAAGAGGAACATCGAGGTTTTCGTAAACCGTGAGGTTATCGAGCAAGTGATAGCTCTGAAAGACAAAACCAATGTATTTGCGATTGAGATCGGCGCGCTTCTTGCGATCGAGTTTGTGAACCTGATTGTCGAGCAGACAATACTCACCATTCCAGCTGTCATCCAGCATTCCGATGATGCTTAGGAGCGTCGATTTGCCGGACCCCGACGGACCCATGATGGTGAGGAATTCGCCTTCGCGAACGTCAAGGTTAATGCGGCGCAGAACGTAGGTCACGCCGGCGCCAGTTTTGTAAAATCGTTCAATATTGTGTAGCTGAATCATTCTTAGCCTTTACCGGATTCTTGGGAATGGCGTGAGAGTTGGTCGCTTTGTAACTGAGCTCCGCTATTCCTCCCGCAGTTATTCCTCCCGCAGTGCCACCATGGGATCAATCCTGGTTGCGCGTCGCGCCGGGATGTAGCAAGCGGACAGCGCGACGAGAGTGAGCGCGGTTGCCACGAAGACGTACGTCAGCGGATCAGTTGCGCTTACTACCAGAAAAGTCTTCAGCACACGTGCACTCGCAAATGCTCCAATCGTCCCGGTCACCAGGCCTAAGCAAACAATGAAGAGTCCCTGGCGAAAAATCATTTTCAGGATATCGACGGGTTCTGCTCCGATGGCCATTCGGATCCCGATTTCATGAGTGCGCTGGCTGGCTGAATAAGAAATGACGCCATATACTCCAACGACGGCCAGAATGAGTCCCAGCAGCCCCATTGCCGTCGCCAGGCCGGCCGCAATCTGAAAACGTAGCAAGCCGTTCAGCGTGTTCAAGGCGTCAGACATGGTCTGCACGTCAAAGACCGGCATGGCCGGCGCGAGTGTTTCAATGACATGCTCAATTTGGGGGATCATGCTCGCGGGAGCCACGGACGTGCGAACCTGAAGTGTCTGCAGCGAATTTCCCGAGTAATGTTGTTCAAAGGGAAGATAGAAATACGGATTGATGGTTCCGGTGAAAGTTTGCACATGTGCGTCTTTCACCACACCCACTATCTGTATGGAGTGTTGCGGCTCACTTCCAATTTTGAAGTACCGCCCAATGGGATCAGAGTTGGGCCAGAATTTCTTTGCCATGGCTTCGTTGACGACGGCCACGTACGTGCTGGTCTGAGTATCACGCTCATCAATCGTGCGACCACGCAGCAGAGGAATCTTCAATGTCTGCAGATACTCGGAGGAAACGATGTTGTAGACCACGGGGGTCTTTGCCTCGCCAACCGGCGGTTGATATCCGTCTACGTCGAGCAGATCGTTCCCACCTATATATCCCATCGGGGTTGCGGCCGCGCTGGTCGCGGACTCCACGCCCGGAATGGCTCGCACCCGCTCTAAAAGATTTTTGTAAAATGTGCGTCCCTGTTCCTCCTGATATCCCACTTCGGTTGGATCCATCGTAAAGTTGATAATCCCGTTCCGGTCAAAACCAAGTTCGGCTTGCTGCGCCTTGCCAAGACTGCGCGTGAACAACATGGCGATAATCAAGAGCATCAACGAGCCGCCGACCTGAACGATGACCAGCACATCGCGTAGCCGATGTCGACCGGCAACTATGCCGCGACCCGCTTCAT
>Ga0187766_10001905_pt1 | contig 12280 bp, 7 predicted proteins | sample 0216_QUI02_MP05__4_FD_132971 | JGI IMG/M metagenome (GOLD analysis project Ga0187766, IMG submission 132971) | Tropical peat soil microbial communities from peatlands in Department of Meta, Colombia - 0216_QUI02_MP05_20_MG | ecosystem: Environmental > Terrestrial > Soil > Wetlands > Peat ... | reverse complement strand
CAGGTCTCCGGTTTTGTAGAGCCGCGCCTGTGGCTGCTGACTAAAGGGATCCGGAATGAAGCGCTCAGCCGTCAGTGCGGGGTGATTGAGATAGCCACGAGCGAGCGACTCACCCCCGATATGCAATTCGCCGACCGCGCCCTCTGGCACAGGTTGGCCAGCCTTGTCCAAGATGTAGACTGTACGGTTGGGCAAAGGACGGCCAATCGGGATGTTCGCCTCAAGATGGTGCTGCTCAACATGGCGCGGAATATCAAAGACCGTGGTGGTGATAGTGGCCTCCGTGGGACCATAGACATTGAACAGTCGCGCGGAGCGCAGCGGCGATTGCCGCCATAGCTGCACCGCCTCAGGAGGCAGCCGATCGCCTCCGGCAATCACGAGCCGGAGCCGCTGGCCCGCCAGTTGCTCGGGAGCCGCTGCCCATTCCAATATCACCTCATGCCAGTAGTCACAAGGCATAGTGATGACGGTGAGCTGGTGCTCTTTAACCCGGTGCAACAAGTCAGCAGGGGACCATACCTCTGGTCCGCGCAGCAACAGCCGTGCTCCGACCAGCAGCGGGGGGAGTATTTGCTCCAACGAAGCATCAAAGGTAAACGAATTAAACTGCAAGGTGCAATCGTTGGCATTCAGTTCCTGCGCCTCAATGATAGCTCCACAATGGGCTGCAAGGGCATGATGCTCAACAAGCACGCCTTTGGGCTGCCCGGTGGAACCGGAGGTGTACATGACATAGGCCAGATGTTCCCCTTTGACCACGTCGACCGGGTTGGTCGCGGGATGCTGGCTAATGGTCGCCCAGTCGGCATCCAGGCAAACCAGTTGCGGGTGGGACTCAGGAAACCTCGCGAGCAGGTGCTGCTGTGTTAGCAGGACCGGCATCCCGGTATCTTCCGCCATGAAGGTTATCCGCTCAGCAGGCTGAGTGGGATCCATAGGGACATGGGTGCCCCCAGCTTTGAGAATACCCAGCAGGCCAATGACCATCTCGGGCGAACGCTCGAGGCAGATACCCACTGGCACCTCTGCCCGAACCCCTAGCTGGTGCAGGTGGTGGGCCAGCTGATTGGCGCGCCGGTTCAGCTCACTATAGGTGAGCGACCGTTCCTCGCAGACGACCGCTACTGCTTCGGGGGTGCGCTCGACCTGCTCCTCGAACAGTTCGTGGACGCAGCGATTCTGGAAATACTCCACCTGGGGAGCATTCCACTCGACCAAGAGCCGGTGACGCTCGTGCTCTGTCAGGATGGGGAGAGAGGCAAGCGGCTGCTCGGGATCGGACACCACTCCCTCTAAAAGTGCCTGCCAGTGGCCCGCCAGCCGGACAATCGTCGTCTTATCGAACAGATCGTTGCTGTATTCGAAACGAACCAGCAACCCTTCCGATCGCTCCTCGACGTTGAGGCTCAGGTCGTAGCGCGGGGTCGCCATCCTGCCCTCCGTCCGGGTCACCGTCCATCCTGACGGCAAGGTGGGCGGTGGTGGTGCCAGGGTCAACATCACCTGGAAAAATGGATTGTGGTCCAAGGCGCGTGTAGGATGCAGCTCCTTGACCAGGTACTCAAAGGGGAGTTCCTCGTGCGCCTGGGCCTCCAGCATCACCTGGCGCACCAGCCCCAGCAACTCACGAACAGGGAGAGAGCCCGACAGAGTGGTGCGCAACACCAGCATGTTCTCAAACAAGCCAACGACCACCTCGCTCTCTGCTTGCGTGCGACCGGCAGTGACGGTCCCAATCAACAGGTCCTCCTGCCCGCTGTAACGATGCAGCAAGATCTGCAAGGCGGCCACCAGGATCGTGTCCAGGCTCACTTCCTCGCGCTGGCTCAACGCCTTTAATGCCCCGCTTAGCGCTCCGGGCAGCGCTAGATCATACGACGAGCTCCGCAAGGTCGGCACCAGCAAACGCGGGCGATCGGTGGGCAATTCCAGCCCCGCAGGGCTCTCGGCCAGTTGCAGCTTCCAATAGCGTAACTGCGCGGCGGCTGTCTCTCCCTGCAGCCATGCTTGCTGCCGCTGCGCAAAATGAGCGTAGGGCAGGGGCGACTCGGGCAAAGGCGAGGACTGACCATTCGAGTAGGCCTCATACAAGCCGCTCAGTTCACGTAAGCACACTTCCATGGACCGTTCATCGCAGATGATACGGTGCATGCACAGCCGCAGCATGTGCTCCTCTGCCCCCAATTGCAGGAGGCTGGCCCGCACAAGTGGCCCCTGGCTCAGATCAAAGGGACGCTGCATCTCGTCTGTTACCAGACGTTGCACCTCGACCTCCCGCTGCGCCTGGGGCAGAGCCTGCAGGTCGACTACGGGTAGAGGGAGGCTCAGGCTGGGCAAGACCACCTGCTGCGGCTGGCCCCCTACCACCCGAAAAGTCGTGCGTAGGGCATCATGACGCTGGACCAGCGCGTTGAAGCTGCGGGCGAGCACCTGAGTGTTCAACGCTCGGCTTATGTGAACGGTGGTAGCAAGAGTATTGAGGGGGCTATCGGACTTTAACTGGTCAAGTATCCAGAGCCCTTCCTGAGCTAAAGACAACGGAAAGACTTTTACATCCCCCTGCGCTGTTGTATCATGGAAAACTGGAATAGACACTATATGATCCTTTCCTTCTACTTCCCGAACCGTTCTCTGCACATTTTGGAATTCTCCTTTTCGAGGGACGGGCAAACCGGGTCCTTTCGACAGCAAACTGACTCAGAAGGTGCGTGCCGCAGGAACTGCCGTGCGTACAGGGATCGTCCTCTTTCTGCGCACTCCTCGGTCGCTGATGAATGTTTGCTCTTCCCCTTGCAACTGTCCTATTCCTTCGAGAGCGTCAGGCACCAGACGACGCGAAGCTCTCCACACGTCAAGTTGTCTGCAATTCCTGACGAAAGACATTCTTGTTGGTGTTCTTCTTCCGTCACTCCTGGAAGGGATCGCTGTGACGGAATGGTTCCGTCCATGAGGGGTCTTCGAATACGTCGGATTGTCGCTGGTGAGAAACCGAAACTCTCCCTTAATCAAAATTTAAGATATCATAATGAATCAACGTACTCCAGTCAATAGGTACTAGTACCTATTGAACACTCTTGTGGGACTGTCCCAGATGAGACCCCTTGCTTCCACTCCTTCCAACATCTGCCAAGAGAGAGGTTTCTCTCAGGTAGCCACATTGCTGCCGTTTTTGCTCGTTTTTCAGGGCTTTTCCCCTCTTGGCTCACTCGTTGCGCATCCCGTGGGAAGATCAATCCCAGGAACCAGTTGCAGTCAGCCAATCGAGTATTATTTCAGGCATATGTGACACAGCGCCTTGTCGTTGAGAACATTGGGGCAGCGTATGCAGGATGGTTGCGCCATACTCCTTCGAGCTAACACGTCGATCAAAGAGCACGACGGCATTGCGCCTGGTTCTGCTCCAGGCCAGTCGATTCAATGCGCGGCGTACCCGGAGAGCAGCGATTGGCACCGTCACCTGGTGCAATTGATCCGAGTAGTGCTCGGCCCGCGCGGCAGTGGGAGGATCATTCAAGACAGGCATCGGCAGACGCGCAAGTACAATACACGCGGGTGCACGACTGATTTCATCTGAGCCATCCCAGAAACTTCCAGTGCCAAGCAGCACGACCTGCTCCTGGTTTTGAAACATCTGCCAGAGTTGGCGTGGAGAGCCATCGATGCCGTGTCCCAGCACGAGTATGCCGCGCGCTTCCAACAAAGGTTTCACCGAGCTGTAGGAACTTCTTAAGGCTGCATATGATGTGAAAAGCACCACAAGCTGACCATCCAACATCGTGGCAAGCTGTACAATCGCATCATCAAGATGACGTTGATACTGTGGCATATTAGGCTCTGGAATGTCGTTCGGCAGGTAGAGCAAAGACTGCTCATGATGTTCGGTGACAATAGAGAGAGCAGGGCATACATCGGATTCGAGTCCCAGGCGCCCGCGATAAAAGGCGAAATTGTGGTCAACTGAAAGCGCAACTCCTGCAAAAATAGCGCTGGTATTGGGGGTGAGTATATATTGCTTTAAGAGATGCGCGGTTTGAACGCGTTGAGCATACAGCACAGGTAAATGAGATAGTAGTGTGTGTGTTGTCGATGCAGGCGATTCGGCCTGTCGCTGTTGTCCTGCAAGCTGAGGCATTGGCGGCATCCTTAACCAGTACACCATTTGTTCATCGTTATCATCGGAGGCGGAATCATTGCTTTCAAGCATGAAAGCTCTCTGCCCAAGCTGCTTCAGGTCACGAAGCCGTTGCGCCAGCGCCGCAAGCTCCCAGGCCACTGATTGATCTTCTCCACTTCCAGGATCTTGCTTATGACGAGTACGCTGCGTAGTGAGCATGATTTTTTCAGCAAGGTTGATCTGATCTATAACGGCCTGGAGGCGTTGATTGACGTGCTTCCAGGCATGTTCAACTTCCGCCCACGTTGCCACATTACGTAGTTGCCCGGTTAGTCTAAGTGGTTGATCCACCCTTTCTATATTGCGTCCTCCATGACTTCGACCGGAGTTTTCGCCTTTGCCTTTATCTCGAGCGCCACTATTTACGCCTTCCTGGAGAAGATTGTTCAATGCGACAAAAAAGTTGTCTACGGCGGTACAGGCATTGCGCAATATCTGAAACCAGGCAAGCATGCGTATATCAAGCTCAGATTTCGCGACGGTATGCGTTGCAGAAAGTCCTCCTGGGCCATTTTCACGTAAGGATGGAGCCGCGAGCGCGAGCAATCCTTGATAGCGACCATCTGGCAATTCAACACCTATGGTGTTTAACAAGCGCACGAGACGGGTATGATCAAGTTCTGCGCTACTCCAGCGAGCGCTCTCTTCTTCAAGCAGGTCAGCATCCAGTATGAGCCTGTTATCTACTTCCTTGAATAATGAGTGGGAGGATGAGAGATCATCAAAAAGGCCTGCATGCGTTGTGACAACAATTCTTGCGGCTTTGACTCTCTCTTCTGCTCGACTCACAAAACAGTATCCATTCCGTCGATAGAGGCACCTCTCAAACGGCGTCTCGGCTTTACCATCGGTCAGAGAAACGCGCTCTACGCCAGATGAGATACGCTCCCAGGCTGATATTTCCTGGGGCAACAAGGTTAACTCGCTACGTTCTCCTGTGGTGGTTTGTTGCGCCCACAATCCTAGCTTGGCTAATCCGCGCGCCTGTTCAGCAGTAAGCTCGCCACTCGTGCGCCGTAAAGCCGATCCAAACCAGCGATGAATACAAAGGTAGCCATCGCGCTCAGCAAGATACGCCACCGGCAATTGATCCCGAAGGTAGGTTTGCAAACGAGGCAGCACCTGCTCAACCAGACGACGCGCCCCCTGTTGATTCGCACAGGCTATAACGAGACGCCTGGAATCCTGACTTACCTCCTGATCACTATCAAGCTTTGAGTCTTCGCATAACCATTCAAGCGCAGGCAAAATGACAGGAGTATAATCGTCGGCGCCAATAGTCACCTCGATCAGCAGGGATTTTTTGTCTTCGAGCGCCTGCCGCACCGCTTTATACGCGGTTTGATATCCGAAATGCACATGAGGTGGCTGCATGTGCTTTTCCTGCTCTTCAGGGCTGGTTGAAGCTTCAGCAGATCGTTGCGCATCGGCTGTTTCCTGCAACACATCACCGCTAAGAAGTGCAGTTCCAGAAGATGGCACGACTTCTTGTGGCACAACCTCAACCAGCGTATCAAGGCTAGTGGAAATAGGAACATTCAGTGAAGCAACAAGGATAGATGATGGCGTTCGCCCACCCTGCCCGGTAGGGCTGGATGCAGGTTGCGCCACATGAGCTTGCAATGCTGGCTCAGACTCGTCATGCCTGGCAACCGCAAAGCCAAGTACTCGTGGATCCATGCCCAATTGAGCCGCGAAACGATCACCGAGACTTCCTCGTAACGGAGTCTTTTGCAAGCCATCCATAGTCATACGATCCCGCAATTCCTGGCGGAAAAAAGAGAGAAGAGGCCAGGTACGAGGAGCATCTAGATTGGCAAGATCTTTTAGCACCAGCAGATCAATAGATTGCAGCCGTTCGTGGAGTTCCAGGAATACCTGCATTGCAAGTACAGTATCAACCATGGCGCGGTGGCGGCCTGGGGTCACCTGCACGCCCAATGCTTCTGCGACCTGTCCCAGGTTATAACTTGACAAAGAAGGGAGCAATACGGTCGCTAATTCAAAGGTATCAATGAGAGGATTGGTGCGAGCGAGACCACGTCGACGTAAAAAGCCGACGTCAAACGGGATACTATGTCCAACGATCGGATAATCTCCAAGAAATTGTTGTAGGGGGCGGGCGACCGAATCAAAACCTGGTGCGCCAGCTATATGCTTGGAAGTAATGCCTGTCAGACGTTGCACTCGAAAAGGAATCGGGCGTCCAGGAGAAATAAGCGTCTCCATTTTATCCAATATCGTATTGCCCTGAAATTTGATAGCAGCAATTTCCAGTATGGTATCTTGTTCCGCACTTAGACCCGTCGTTTCCAGGTCAAGCGCTACACGAATGGGTGGCTTCACTGCCATGTGCATTCCTTAGAATCTCTTCTGGAGTTTACGATTGCCACGTGAGTCATACAGGCCAATCTTCCAGGAGCTTATGAGCTAATCGTGCGGCACGAGCACGATGACTGATACGATTTTTGTATTCAGGTTCCAGCTCAGCAAATGTTTTACCAAGTTCAGGAAGCAAAAAAATGGGATCATAACCAAAACCGTGGGATCCGCGAGGACGGTCAGCAATCGCTCCCTCAACGACGCCTTCCACACTCTTAATAGTTCCTGAAGGATCAGCCAGCGCAATAACGCAACGAAAGCGAGCGCTACGCTTTTCCGGTGGGAGGTCTTTCATGTGCTCCAAAATGACGCGAAAGCGTTCTTGATACGAAGTTTCATTCCCTAAATAACGAGCAGAATAGACTCCTGGTGCGCCATTAAGCGCATCAATCTCAAGCCCCGAATCATCGGCAAGGGCTACCATTTGAGATATGTGTGCATATATACGTGCCTTTAATTCAGCATTTTCAGCAAATGTGCTTCCAGTTTCCTCTACTTCAATATCCAGGTGAATATCGTTCAGAGATACCAATTTCACAGGCAAATCTGAAAATATCGCACGAAACTCATCAAGCTTATGTAGATTACTGGTAGCTAGCAATACAGTATGCATATATGCTCTCTTCTAACAGGAATCGATTGGCCCATATAGTACCATATCCTCGTTTTGTTGTCGAGTTTGACACTGAAGAAGTGATGAACCTATAAGTACTATTCAACAGGCTTAAAGCCCCATTCATGTCACCGATATGCTATAAATTACGTATGCATAGTAAGAGATACGGAAATTTCTATAAAATTGTATCGTTGCAACGTATATATATTCAGCATCACAAATGCCACTTAATTTTCCCAAAAAGGATTTTGTATGAGCACTCAGCCTCTCCTTCGGGAGAGTACACCGGAAACACACGAGATAGCCCTTGCTCCACTCCAATCGGAAGAGACCAAGGGATACGTTGGCTTTATACACCATCCTGGGCGGGATCAGTATGGACTGCTTGACCTGCCTCAAGACAAATTGACGAGTCAGCAATCTATAGAAATTAAAACAATACATCAAATCCCTCTATTTCATCATTTAAGAGAAGAATTTTCAGAAATTTTTTCCAACCTTGTCCCCGTACTGAAGGCGAAAGATCCAGAACTTTTCCGGCATTCATCTCGAGTTCACTCACTTGCGCTTTCGTTCGCGGCAAAGACCTTGCAGCTTACTGAGGCCGAGTCTTTGAAGATTGGGCTGGCAGCTTTTTTCCACGATGTTGGTAAACTGCACATAGATGATAACTTGTTACAAAAAGCTTCTGGCCTGACTCGACAGGAATACGAAATTATCAAAAACCATCCTGCTTATGGCGCAGACATACTGAGCGAGTTCAAGCTCATTCAAAACGTGATCCCCTCACTATATCATCATCATGAACGCCTGGACGGCAAAGGCTATCCCGATGGTTTGCGAGGAAAAGCAATTCCACTTGGGGCAAGGATTATCGCAATTGCAGATGCATTCGAGGTTATGACATCTCATCGCATCTACCAGAAAAGCCGCACCCCTGCGCAAGCAATGGAAGAACTCTACGAGCACGCGGGGACACAATTTGATGCGGAACTGGTTGAACTTTTTCGCACTTTCTATGAAAGATCTCCACACCTCTGATCTACCTTGTACACTGAATCGGGGCAATGGCTAGATTATGTCACGAAGTATGGATCGCTTCCTGAGTATATTGCTTTGCGAATTCTTGTTGAATTGAACGATAGCATCGTTGCAGGTATTCTTCAAGCCTGGTCCAATCACCCTCAACATCAGTAGAAGTATGGCTTGTTATGAGATCAACAGTCGTCGCGGCAAGCAATCTCCATTCTGCTGATTCCTTCGCTTGTTCAGGCGTAATTCCAAAGATTGTGCTATGCAGATTGATCAAAGTTTGCAAAAATTCTTCTTTTTCGGGATTACCTGCCAGGCGCCTGTGAACATCAAAATATTGCAGCTCCAGATCAGCGACCTTCGATGCATCAAATTTCAAGCCGGAATAACGTTTCGCGACCTGGTAGAACTTCAGCAGATAGCGATGAACCTTTTGTTCGTCATGATCTAGCGGTACCCAGGCTGCGGATGCGCGTGTTGTGTAGTAGCCAGCGAGAAGCGACATGGGAAAAGGAATATGAAACTGTTCATGAGCGAGAGCGACGATCAAACGCAGCATTTTGATCCATGTATGGTCATAATAGGCCCGCCAACCGGCAGCTTCAAAGTATGCTACGCGATCAGGGTTCATTTTAAACGTTTGTGCCATGTGTTAAAGACCTCTTTCCAGCTTGATTGCTTTGTATTGTATCACTGAATACTGTCTCTCCGGTATTCGATGGGTGCAATTGATTGGCGGCGTATAGCGCAAGGCAGACCGGGCAGATTCCCTCGTGCCACAGTTCAAGGGAAGTTCCCTCGGCATCGCGTTTAGCAGTTTTCCGTCTGCGCCGGATTACCACCCATAGACCAAAGACGGCCAGCAGCAGCACAATTGTGAGCAGAACCAACCATTGCAATGGCAGCACATGTGAGACTATCGAGAAAAGCGAACCTCCAAGAAAGCCCAGGAAAAAGTGAAGCCCCAGGAACAGAAGACTTCCCACGGCTAGCCCGGCTAGAAATGTTCGCAATGACATATCCGCCAGACCCGAAGCGACAATGGCAGCGCCTCGCACACCTGGCACCAGTATTGCGATGCTTACGCTGAACATACCGCCTTTTTTGACCTTGCTTGAGGCAGCATCCAAACGAGAAGCAGTAAGCCCGATATAGCGTCCAAAACGATACAGTAGACCCCGACCTGGACCTCGTGCCAATATAAATTGGATCAAGCCGCCAATAACAAGCGCAACGAAAATAGCAATAAACGTTTGCCAGGGATTCAGTTTGCCCTGCGCAACACGAGCCGCAGCTGCCAGTATGATCAAATCGGCAGGGATAGGAATAGGAACACCAATTGTTTTGACAAGTAGAAGTATGAAGATAGCAGCAAGGCCATATTGTACGAGGAAGAGATCAAGGTTGTTCATATTGATGCATCCATCCATTCTCTCAATGAGCTTTGTCTTAACTACGAGCAAATAGCTTTCCTGGATTACTTAAAAAGGGAGGGCTTTCTTAGCGATACACATATCACATTGAGCGATCGCAATACAAGCGAGAGCAGTAATTCTGCTTGACAGGGAGAATACGCTAAGGGTATAATCGCTTACGTCAGATGGCTACAAGTCTATCATAAACAAGCTTGCAGCAATCGACAAGCCGGTGTAACTCAGAGGTAGAGTAGCGCATTCGTAATGCGCCTGTCGTCGGTTCGATTCCGACCACCGGCTCTTCTTATTGCATATTTCGTAATCTTTCGCTCACTTCACACCCTTTTGCTGATTATTCTTTGTGGCGTGCAAGCGCAATAATCCTTTCAGGCTTTCGTTACTCGATTGGAGGGCAAGAATTGCGAAATTCTCGCACCAGCTTCTCAACCTCAAACATAGGCATATGCATAGACGAGGGCGTCATCAGATTTAAATTGAGGATTTTGCGGTTGAGTTCCCGCAGCAACTGATCGTACTGTTCAGTGGCTTTCCCGACAGCATCATTGAAGGCTCGCTTTTCACTCTTGAAGGGTTGTATAAGCCTGGAATTTAAACTAATCCTTTGCTGGCGCAATTTTTCAAGTTTCTGCCGGGCCTTTTCAAAGCGAGTGCGAATTTCTTTTGCCAGTTCGACTTCCGGCGGGGCATACCCGTTTTGCTTCAGCAAGCTATAGGCCATGGCCTTGTCGCCACTATACGGGTTCTGATCGAGATTAAGAGGTTTACCAGCACCGGGTAGATTATCAAATTCACCACGCTCCTGCGCCTCGCGAATCTGTTCGTCGATATAATCGAAGTATTGCTTGCCTCTAAATCTGCCAACTTTCGGAGTTGCAGGTTCATCAGATGCATCGTCAGGCGCTTTGCGCCAATCTTTGAAGTCCATAGTTCTTTTGCAATGTCTAGATGTGATGAATTCAATGTATATCTTTTATATATATTATAGTGCTTAGCAGAATATCGAGACAAATGGCAATTATCCGAGTTCCTTCGCTATCGCTCAGGATGACACTTCTGAAACTGTTTGTTGAGGAAAAACGATCACCTTCATTTGAACCTTGTTATGATCACCTGCTGTGCAACATCATACACTTCTTCCAGTGGAATGCCCTTTTCCAGAGCTAGACGCTGGCAATCCTCGTACTCTGGTGTGGCACTTATAATGCGGTCGCTAAGACGTTTGACTTTCACAGTAATTGGGCCTAGTGGCGTCTGGATACGTTCTAAGTTGCGCTGCGCCTTGATGCGCTGCACCTGCGAAATGCGCACACCTAGCGTACTGGATTCTCTCAAGAGCAGATCTGACAGGGCATTACTAGCTTGAAGCTGGCAAATAATCGTAAGCATAACAGCAGGCCGATTTTTCTTCATCTGAATGGGAGTATAGCTGACATCCAGAGCGCCAGCCGCAAGGAGCTTATCCATTAAGGCACCCAGGAGTTCGCCAGTCATGTTATCAATATTGCTTTCAATGACGGTTACCCAATCGGTATCGACTACCTCACCTTGCTGATATGTATTGCCCGCCTTCCCCAGGCAGACACGTAGACAGTTTGGCCAGGGGAACTGCTTGCGCCCGAATCCGTATCCCACTCGCTCAATGAACATGGCAGGAGTTTGAAAGCTGGCCTGTGTCGCCAGAATTGCAGCTCCAGTAGGAGTGACCATTTCGCCCTCTGCAGGTGAGGGCTTCCATTGTACCGGAACATGGCGCAGTATCTCCAGCGTGGCCGGCGCGGGCACAGGCAAGGCACCATGAGCGGTTTGCACATGCCCACTGCTCAGAGGCAAAGACGAAGCGTACAGTTGCGTTATACCCAATGCTTCAAGAGCGATTGCCGCCCCGGTGATATCCACAATTGCATCAATCGCACCCACCTCGTGAAAATGCACCTCTTCAATAGCTGTTCCATGAACAGTTGCCTCAGCTTTCGCAAGGCATCGAAATATTGAGAGCGCCATTTCACGGACTGCGGACGAGAGTGCTGAGGCTCGCAGCAAAGTTTCGATATCTGAGAGCCTGCGCATCTGTTGAGATTGAGCTTCTTGCCCAGTAAGTACGACATCAAAGCGCGAGCCAAGAATGCCCTTATCTCGAAAAGGTGCTAGCTTCAACTCATATCCACCGACAGGGAGTGCAGCCAGGGCATTTCTCAGGAAGTCCAGAGAGAGACCAGCATCGAGATCAAGTAGAGCGCCAAGAAACATATCTCCACTGATGCCAGAGTAACAATCAAGATACGCGATTACCTCCTGCATAAGCGAAATACAAGGCTCCTTCCAGTTTCAAAGTAGCGAGAAAGAATAATCAAATACCCTCCTGCCATGAGGGCTGCCGGGCACGGTTCTTCTCCCCACATGGACGTCGACCCGGCAGTCTCCCCATCTTTCACAACAGGCCTTCTTGCAACAGAACAGCCTTCCAGTCCTCTTTTTGCTCATCCGACATGCACTCACTTCGTTCAATCGCCTCCCGAAAGCTACAAACTCGCACATACTTTGCATGCTGAGCTTGTACATCATAATCGGAAGGCTGCTCGGCTACAAGTCGAAGACGCGGTTCCTGCCTGTCTAATCCAAGCATGATTTCTATTGCTG
>Ga0187766_10001903_pt1 | contig 12283 bp, 11 predicted proteins | sample 0216_QUI02_MP05__4_FD_132971 | JGI IMG/M metagenome (GOLD analysis project Ga0187766, IMG submission 132971) | Tropical peat soil microbial communities from peatlands in Department of Meta, Colombia - 0216_QUI02_MP05_20_MG | ecosystem: Environmental > Terrestrial > Soil > Wetlands > Peat ... | reverse complement strand
TTCGGCACCGGAGCCGAGATCGGCATCTCGCCGGACAACTCGCCCGAGGAGAACCTGGAGCGGCTGCGGCGGATTTGGAGCGGTCGGCCCGAAGACGCCGAGCAGCGCTCGAGCGTCCTCCGCCTGATGCGGGCGCAGTCGATGGAGTTCTCGGAGCTCAACGTCGAGTATGGCTACAGCTACGACTCGGCCGCCGTCGTGCCGGACGGTACGGAGCCTCCCCCGCCGGTCGACGACGTCCGCGCGTACATACCGTCCACCCGGCCGGGCGCTCCGTTGCCGCACGCCTGGATCGAGGACGAGGACTGCAACCGCCGCCCGATCAAGGACCTGGTCGAGCCCGGTCGCTTCCTGCTCATCGCCGGCGAGGACGGTGGCGCGTGGTGCGAGGCGGCCAACGAGCTGGCCTCGGAGGCGGACCTTCCGCTCGATGCGGTTCGGATCGGCCACATCGACGGCGACCTCTACGATCCGCGCTGCGCCTGGGTGCGCCACCGCGGGATCGAGAGCGACGGCGCGATCCTCGTGCGGCCCGACCGCTTCATCGCGTGGCGAGCGCCTAGCGCGGCCGACGATCCGCTCGGTGAGCTCGCCGGCGCGCTCGGCCAGATCCTCGCTCGTCCCCTCACCATCCGGCCCGTGCCGGCCGGGTCCGCGGTGACGTCATGACTGCTCAGGGTCTCGACGCCGACGTCGCGATCGTCGGCTACGGGCCGGTGGGGCAGGCGCTGGCGGCGCTGCTGGGCCGCGCCGGGCACCGGGTGGTGGTGTTCGAGCGCTTTCAGGAGATCTACCGCATGCCCCGAGCGGTGCATCTCGATCACGAGATCATGCGCCTGCTCCAAACGCTCGGGCTCGCAGACGTGCTGGCCGAGGAGATGGTTCCGGTCCGCGACTACCAGTGGTTCGGCGCCGACGGCGAGCTGCTGCTGCGCTTCGACGTGGACGGCCTGGCGCGATCGGGATGGAAGTCGGACTACATGTTCTTCCAGCCAGAGCTCGAAGCCGCGATCCATCGCCACGCCTGCGTCCCGGCAGGCGTGACCGTGGAGCGAGGCTGGGTCGCAGAGGGCCTGGAGGACTCGGGCGACCACATCGAGCTGACGCTCCAACGGGTGAGCGAGGAGGGGCCGGGGCAGCTCGCGAGCACGGGAGAGTACCGCAGGGTCCGCGCCAGATGGCTGGTCGGGGCGGACGGCGCGAACTCGTTCGTCCGCGAGGCGAGCGGAATCACCCGACGCGACCTTGGCTTTCAGGAGCGGTGGCTGGTGGTGGACGCCGAGCCGCATGACATGGGCGCGCTTGCCCACCTACCGATCGCCAGCCAGAGGTGTGATCCGGCCCGCCCGACCACGATCGTGCAGAGCGGCCCCCGGCACCGGCGCTGGGAGTTCATGCTGCTCCCCCACGAGCAGCCGTCCGATTTCGAGGACCCAGACCGGGTGTGGGGGCTGCTCGAGCCGTGGTACCGGCCACAGGACGGCCCGCTCACGCGCAGCACCGTCTACGAGTTCCGCTCGATGGTCGCCGACCACATGCGCAAGCGCCGCGTGCTGATCGTCGGCGACGCCGCGCACCTGACACCACCGTTCCTCGGCCAGGGCCTCTGCTCCGGCCTACGCGACGCCACGAATATGGCCTGGAAGCTCGACCTCGTGCTCCGAGGCCTGGCCCCTGAGCGGCTGCTGAACACGATTGAGGCCGAGCGGCAGCCTCAGAACGAGGCGGTGATCCGGTTCGCGATCGAGCTGGGGAAGGTCCTCTGCCAGCTGGACCCGGAGGCGGCAGCCGAGCGCGACGCGATGCTCCGCGCCGCCGGCCCACCGCCGCCGCTCGAGCTCGCGCCGCTGACAGCCGGCCTGCTCCACCAGCCGATCGGGGAACCCGATCCACTCGCCGGGACGCTGAGCGCTCAGGGAATCGTGGAGCGCGCCGGGCGCGAAGGACGCTTCGACGACGTCGTCGGCGGAGGCTTCCAGCTGATCGTCGCCGACGGCGACCCGCTCGCGGCGGTCTCCTCTCGCGAGCGCAAGCTGCTCGACATGCTTGGGGCAACGGTCGCGTCGCTGGATCCGACTGCGCCCCACGGCGTACGCGACCGCGACGGACGCCTCACCGCATGGTTCGCCGAGCACAACGCCCACGCCGTGCTCGTCCGCCCCGACTTCTACGTGTTCGGCGCTGCCTCCTCGCCGCAGGCGGTGCCCGAGCTACTGGACGACCTTCGCACCCAGCTTCACATCACCTTGACCCCCACGACCTCAGGAGTGCCCGCATGACCGATCCCGTTATCCACCCCAAGTTCCATCACGTCAACCTCAAGACCACGCGGCTCGAGGAGATGATCGACTTCTACCGCGAGCTGGTGGGAGCCGAGGTGATCTTCCAGGACCAGGTCGGCGCCTGGATGTCGAACGACGAGGCCAACCACCGGATCGCGCTGCTCGCGTTCCCGAACTTCGTCGACGACCCGGACAAGGACAACCGCACAGGGATGCACCACTCGGCGTTCGAGTACGCGAGCTTCGAGGAGCTCAACTCGAGCTACCTGCGCCTCAAGGATGCGGAAATCACGCCGGCGCTATGCCTGGACCACGGGATGACCCTCTCCTACTACTACGCCGACCCCGACGGCAACAACGTCGAGCTGCAGGTCGACACCTTCGGCTCCTGGGAGAAGTCCAAGGAATGGATGCAGACATCGGCTGAGTTCAAGGCCAACCCCATCGGTGTTTTCGTCGATCCGGACCGGGTTGCGGCCGATCACGCCGACGGCCTCGGCTTCGAGGAGATCCACGCCAAGGCGATGGCCGGAGGCTATGCCCCCGACCAGGCGCCGGTCGAGATCCCGGAGGTGTCGTGATGCGGCTATGCCGGTTTGATGCGGGCACCGGCCCGCGCCAGGGGATCGTCGAGGACGAATATGTCGTCGACACAGACGACCCGGCCGAGCGGCACCCACTGGAAGAGGTGCGCCTGCTGGCTCCCGTCCAGCCGCGCAAGTTCCTGGCCATCGGCCTCAACTACGCCGACCACATCGCCGAGTCGGGCATGGAGGCGCCGCAGTTCCCGGTGTTCTTCAACAAGCAGGTCACCTGCGTGGTCGGCCCCGATGACGGTGTGCACATGCCCCGCGTGTCGAACCTGCTCGACTACGAGGGCGAGCTGGCGGTCGTGATCGCCACGCGCTGCCGCCACGTGCCCGTCGAACGCGCGCACGAGGCGATCGCCGGCTACACGATCGCCAACGACCTCTCGGTGCGCGACTGGCAGGTGCGCACGCCGACGATGACGATGGGCAAGTCGTTTGACACCCACGGCCCGCTCGGCCCCTGGCTCGTGACGGGAGACGAGCTCGGCGACCCCCACGACCTGAGGCTCAGGACCTACGTCAACGACGAACTGCGCCAGGACAGCAATACCGGCGAGATGATCTACGACTGCTACCAGCAGGTCGCGCATCTCTCTCAGGCGTTCACGCTCGAACCGGGCGACGTGATCGCCACCGGCACCCCCGCAGGGATCGGCGCCGTGCGCCAGCCGTTCCCCCAAGGCTTGCTCAAGGTCGGCGACGCCGTGCGCATCGAGATCGAAGGAATCGGCGAGCTGCGCAACACCGTGGTCGAGGAGCCCGAGGGTTACCTCGCCCCCGAGGCGAACGCGGAGGAAGTATGGGTGCGCTGAGGACCGAGCTACCGCTTTGGCCGGCGTTCAGCGGCCCAGCCGACCTGGCCGAAGTCGAGCGCATCCCGCTCAGCGAGCGCGGCCTCCCGGCGAGCACCTACGAACTCGTGACGAGGGCGGCCGAGCTGTGGCCCGACCGCCCGGCCGTGTCGGTGCTGCCCGACGCCGAGCGCTTCCGCACCCCCCTCGTCCGGTCTTTCGCAGAGCTCGCGCAGGACGTCCACCGGGCGGCGGCCGTGCTCGCCGCGCTGGGCGTGACGCGCGGCGAGCCGGTCGCCGTCCTCTCGGTCAACTGCGCGGAGATGCTCCCGCTGCTGCTGGCTTCAGAGGCAATTGGGATCTACGCGCCGATCAACCCCGGCCTGGCGCCTGAGCACGCGATCGCGCTCCTACGCCTGTCGGGCGCGAAGGTGATCGTCGCCTCCGGGCCCGAGCTCGACGAGGGCGTCTGGGCCCACGCGCGAACGATTGCCGAGGCCACCGGCGCGCGAGCCCTGCTCGCGCTGCGCCCGACGGCAGCCTCGGGCGAGCCGCCCGCCCTCGAGCCGATCGATGACGTGGACGTCGCATACCTGGAGGAACGGATGGCCGGCGCTGACGGAAGCGTCCTCCCGGGAAGCCCGCCGGCGGCGAACGAGATCGCCAGCTACCTGCATACGGGCGGAACGACCGGCACGCCAAAGCTCGCCGCGCGGACGCACGCAAACGAGGTCTCAAACGCGTGGATGATGCGCGCCAGCAACGTCCTCGACGAGAGCAGCGTCATTCTCGCCGCGCTGCCGCTGTTTCACACCAACGCGCTCCTGGTGACCGTGCTGGCACCGCTGCTCAAGGGCCAGCACGTCGTCTGGGGTGGCCCGCTCGGATACCGCGACATCCCGTTGTTCCAGAACTTCTGGCAGATCGTTGAGCGCTACCGAGTCGCCGCGATGTCCGCGGTCCCCACGGTCTACTCGGTGGTCGCCCAAATTCCCGTCGACGCCGACATCTCCAGCCTGAAGCTGCCGATCGTCGGCGCCGCCCCGCTGCCGCCGGCCGTGCGCGACGCGTTCAAAGCACGGACCGGAGTGACGCTGTGCGAGGGATATGGCCTGACCGAGGGCACGTGCGCAAGCGCGCTCAGCTGGCCGGAGCCGCCGCGGCCGGGGACCGTGGGGCAGCGTCTCCCGTACCAGGAGGCGCGCACGGTCGCGATCGATGAGGCGACAGGCAACTGGAGTTTCCTGCCCGAAAACGAGGTCGGGACGCTCGTCCTGCGCGGTCCCAACATCTTCGCGGGCTATCTCGTCGACACCGGCTCCGGGCGGGAGCTACACCCCGGCGGGAAGATCTGGGACGGCTGGCTTGACACCGGCGACCTGGCCTCGGTCGACGGCGACGGGTTCATCCGTCTCGCTGGCCGCGCGAAGGACCTGATCATCCGGGGCGGCCACAACATCGACCCCGCCACGATCGAGGACGGGCTGCTCGAGCACCCCGACGTGACGGCCGCAGCCGCCGTCGGCCGACCCGATCCCCACTCCGGCGAGGTGCCCGTGGCATTCGTCACCGTCGCCGCCGACAGCGAGCTCGCGGCCGACGAGCTCGAAGCCTGGGCGGCCGACCACGTCCCCGAGCGCGCAGCCGCGCCCAAGCACGTCGAGATCGTCGGCGAGATCCCGCTGACGTCGGTCGGGAAGCCCTACAAGCCGGAACTGCGCCGCCAGGCCGCCGAGCGGGCGGCGCGTGACGCGCTCGCTGAGACCGGGGTGGGCGAGCTGGCGCGCGCGGTCCTGGTCGACGGCGCCGTCGAGATCCACGTCCCGCGCTCGGCCGACGACCAGGAGGTCACCGAGATTCTCTCCCAATACGCCTGGACCTGGCAATTCATCAACAAAGGAACTCCCGATGAGCACTGACACCCTCACCAAGCCCTCCTCCATCACCAAGCCCTCCCGCGCGCAGAACATCGCCCGCGGCCGGTGGCGGATCGATCCGGCGCGCTCGCGCATCGAATTCCGCACGCCGACCCTCTGGGGGCTCGCGACCGTCAAAGGTCGCTTCGAACGCTACGAAGGAAGTCTTGACCTGGAGCGGAGCCCCGCGATCGAGCTGGTGATCGACGCCGCCAGCCTCACGACGGCCAACAAGCTCCGCGACAGGCACCTGCGCTCGGCCGACTTCTTCGACGTGGAGAATCACCCGCGGGTGCGCTTCGTGTCCGACACCGTCACCGTGAAAGGTGACCAGTTGAACGTACACGGACGGCTGTACGCCGCGGGAAGGAGCCTGCCGCTCGAGCTGGACGCCCGCCTTCGGCGTGTCGGCGACGAGCTCGAGGTCGACGCGCGAACGGATGCCGATCACCGCGCGCTCGGCATGAGCCACGGTCTGCTTGGCATGATCCCTACGCCGAGCGAGCTGGTCGTCCACGCCCGCCTGGTCCAATGAGCGTCACGAAGAATTCGACATCCGCGCAGCGCCTCGCGGCTCCGGAGCCGGGGCTGCGGCGCGCCGCGCAGTCGGGCCTCGACGTGATGCTCAGTGACGCGGTGCTCGAAAGCGGTGGGGTGGGCAGGTTCCTGAAGCCGAAGCCGGCCGGCCGTACGATCGCGGGATTGGCTCGCCATCCGCGACGCACCGCGCGCGATGCGGGCCGGTTTGGCCTGGAGCAGGCGCGCGTGGCGACTGGACGCTCCGACGCTCGGCCGAGCAAGGGCGATCGTCGCTTCAGCGAGCGAGCGTGGCAGGACAACTGGCTGCTGCGGCGCGTGATGCAGAGCTACCTCGCCACGTGCGACACCGTCGATCGCCTGATCTCGGACGAGGGGCTCGACTGGCGGACCGAGCGCCAAGCCCGGTTCGCGGCCAGCAACGTGCTCGACGCGCTGGCGCCGACGAACTTCCCGTGGTCGAACCCCGCGGTGCTGAAGGAGAGCATCGATGTCGGCGGGACCAACTTCGTGAGAGGTGGCGGGCGTTTTCTCCGCGACGTCACGCGCCCACCGCATCTCCCCGCTAGCGTCGACGTGACGAAGTTCGGGGTGGGCGAAAACCTCGCTGTCACGCCCGGGTCGGTGGTGCTGCGGACGGACGTCTTTGAGCTGATCCAGTACCGCCCGGCGACCGAACGGGTGCACGAGGTCCCGCTGCTGTTCGTCCCGCCGACGATCAACAAGTACTACATCCTCGACATCTCGCCGGGCCGGAGCATGACGGAATGGCTGCTCGGACAACAACAGCAGGTGTTCACGATCTCGTGGCGCAACCCCGACGCCGCCGAAGGCCATTTCGACCTCGACACGTACGCGCAGGCGGTGCTCGAGGCGCGCGACGCGGTGGCCGAGATCACCCGGCAATCGGCGGTGAACGTGAACGCGGCCTGCTCGGGCGGGATCATCACCGCGTGCGCGCTGGGCCATCTCGCCGCGATCGGCGAGCTGGACAAGTTCGGCGCGTTGACGATGATGGTGTGCGCGCTCGATCAGGCGCGAATGGGCACTGCTGGGGCGTTCGCCAGCCGCGAGCTCGCCGCCGCGGCGGTGGCCGAGTCCGCGCGCAAGGGCTACCTCGACGGTCGCGCGCTCGCGGGCGTGTTCGCCTGGCTGCGTCCCAACGACCTGGTCTGGAACTACGTCGTCAACAATTACCTGCTGGGCAAGGATCCGCCCGCGTTCGAAATCCTGTACTGGAACCAGGACACCGTGCGGCTGTCGGCCGGCCTGCACCGCGATTTCATTCGCACCGCGCTCGACACGCCCTCGCCCATCCTGGCGAGGTGGAGGTGCTCGGCACGCCCATCGACCTCGGCGCTATCACGCTGGACACGTACGACATCGCGGGCCTGAACGACCACATCGTGCCATGGGAGAACGCGTACCGCAGCGCACGGCTCCTCGGTGGGGCCAAGCGGTTCGTGCTTTCGACCAGCGGCCACATCCAGGCGCTGGTCAACCCGCCAAGCCCGGATAGCCGCGCGAGCTACCGAGTCATCGACGATCCCACGCATGAGTCCGAGGCCTGGGCCGCGCAGGCCGATGTCAAGCAGGGCAGCTGGTGGCCTGACTACGGCAACTGGCTCTCCGCGCGAGCGTGGAAGCTGAAGCCGGCTCCAGCCACGCTGGGAAGCCGCAAGCACAAGGCGACGGCGAAGGCTCCAGGCAGCTACGTGCATGCCAGCTGAGGGCTCGTCGGCGCCCTCGAAGGCGGACGGCGCCGGCTTCGACGACGCAGGTCGCTTCGTCTTTGGCGCCGACCCGGTGCGCGAGCGCTGGATGGGCCGGCCACTGGCCGAAACGCGATGGTGGCTGGAACTCGTGCGCCTGCTGGCCGACCCCGTCTGGTACGGCGTCGGCGTGCCGCGCGGCGACGGCCGTCCGGTCGTCCTGATGCCCGGGTTCCTCGCCGGCGATCAGACGCTCGCCGTCATCGCGGCATGGCTGCGGCGAATCGGCTACCGGCCGCAGTTGTGCGGGTTCGTCGCCAACGCCGGTTGCTCTGACCGCACGCTCGACCGGCTGGAGCGGAGAGTCGAGGGCCTGTGGCGCCGCTACGGCCGGCGCGTGGCGCTGATCGGTCACAGCCGGGGCGGCCACTTCTCGCGGGCGCTCGGCGCGCGTCGCCCGGACCGCGTCTCGCACGCGATCTCGATGGGCGCCGACCTCCAGGGCCTTTTCGGAGCCAGCGCGCGCACGCTGTTGGCGGTCGGCGTAGCGCGGCGCGTCGTCCACGTCACCGGACGAGCGCGCAGAGAAACATGCCTCACCGGCCACTGCGGCTGTCCGTTCAGCCACGACTACGCGCGGCCGTTCCCGTTCAAGCAGGTCCGGCTCACGAGCATCTACTCCAAGGCGGACGGTGTCGTCCACTGGCAGTGTCAGGTGATCCCGCACGGCGACTGCGTCGAGGTGACCGGGAGCCACGTCGGCCTCGTCTTCAACCGCAAGGTCTACCGAGCTCTGGCGGGTGCGCTGCAGCTACCCGAGTTGCCGACACAGCGGGGGCGGATTGCTATTCGACGTGGTGGAGTAGCCGAGACGTGAGGCCGCGGTTGGGGTCCTGGTCGCGCTCGTCTCGCAGAAATTGGATCCCGTTGAGGATGGCCTGCCTGACCTCGTCGCGGAGCGCTCGCGCGGCGGCCGCGTCGTCAAAGCGCCTACCGAAGTGGCCGCTGTCGATCGGTTCGCCGAGCCAGAAATACAGGCGATCGAGTCGGGGAATCGGCGTCAGTCCAATCCCCCGCACGACCGGCGGCGTCGGGAACCCCGTGACCTTTTCATAGGCGCGGGCCAGCTGGCCGTATATCGGCGTGTCTTGGTCGACGATCACGTCGAGCATGTCATCGACCCCCACCGCCGCGAACGGGACGATCGGGTAATCGTGCTCGATCGCGAGCCGGGCGAAGCCGATGCGCTCTCGCCACAGCAGCTGGTACTGCTGGCCGCGTCGCTTGTTGACCTCACGCGAGCCGCCGGGGAAGACCAGGATCGTTTGCCGGTCGCGCATCAGGGCCCGGACGTTGTCACGGGTGCCACGCACCATCCCACCCATGGCCAGGAGATCGCGCCACAGCGGAACCGCGTAATGCGCGTGCTCACCCAGACCCCGGATGGCAAGCCGACGGCGCTTCCAGATCTCGGCCATCATGAACGGCAGATCCAGGAAGCCGTAGATAGTGTGATTGCCGACGAGCAGCGAGCCATCAGCGGACAAGTTGCCGAGCCCATAAAGCCTCGGTTGGCAGATCCTGAGGAAGGGCCCGAGCAGCGACACAAGGCGGTCGATAGACGCCTCAGACGGCAGGTCCGGAATCTCCACCGGGTACTTCTTCGTCATCGACTGTGAGCTTGACTCCCGCGAGGGTGAATCGGCGTCACGCAGTTTGGGTGATTCGATGGGACCGCTGAGCGAACAACGGCCGATAGCCTCAGGGCGATGAATGCCCTAGTCACGGGCGCGTCGACTGGAATCGGCAAGGCAGTCGCGCTGCGCCTCGACCGTGAGGGATGGCGCGTGTTCGCCGGGGTCCGCAGGCAGGAGGACGGGGAGGCGCTAATCGGGGCCACGGCGAGTGGGCACCTTGTGCCCGTGATCATTGACGTCACCGAAGCAGACGGGCTCGCGTCCGCTCGTGATGCCGTAAGGGACATGATCGGGTCCGGACAGGGCATACACGGGCTCGTCAACAATACGGGAATCGGCGTGGGCGGTCCAGTCGAGTTCGTGGGACTCGAAGAGTGGCGGCGGCAGTTCGAGGTCAATGTCATCGGGCAAGTGGCGGTCACCCAGGCGTTCCTGCCGGACCTCCGTGCCGGCAAGGGCAGGATCGTCAACATCGGCTCGATCGGCGGCCTGCTCGCGAACCCGTTCCTGGCGCCGTACTGCGCGTCGAAGTCCGCGATGGAGGCGATCACGGACTCGCTGCGCGTGGAGCTACGCAAGTGGGGCATGTGGGTCGCGATCATCGAGCCGGGGGCGATCGCCACCCCGATCTGGGAGAAAGCCAAGTCGCAATACGCCGAGGCGGTCGCGGCGCTCCCGACTGAGGCACGCGAGCTTTACGGTCGCGACGTTGAGGCATTCACCAAGGCGTTTCTGAGCCTCGGAACGCGCGGGCTGCCCCCCGAGGCTGTCGCCGGTGCCGCCCTGCACGCTCTGACCGCGAAGAAGCCGAAGCCTCGTTACGTGATCGGTCGCGAAGCGAAGGTCCAGTTGGCGCTCAGCCGGATCCTCCCGGTACGCGCGATGGACGCGATCACCTCCCGGGTCCTGCAAATCGGTAGGTGACCCGCTTAGCCCGGCAGAGTCGAGGCGGATTCGGCGGGATTCCAGAGGCCAGAGCGGGCGCCGGAGGTCATAAACGGCTGCAACCCCTTGGAGATCGATATTCCGGCGGCTGAAGCCTGTTTCCGCCCGGTTCCGAGTCCTGTTACGACAGTTGCGACGGGTTTGCGCTGCTCCGTGCTTCAACTTGCCGACCTTATCGCGGCGAGAACCGCTTCCCGCGCTGCGCGCTCCAATTGGTGATGACCTCGTCGACGCAGCACAGCCGTGTCGGTCCGAGGGCTCGACGAGTGCTCGACCCCTGCGCTAGCGCTGTCGGTAGGTCGCGAGTGCCGCGAGCGTCAGCTTGAGCATCGGCGAGCGTGAGCCGGCGCTCGATCGCGAACCGGCTCGCCGGCAACGGTTAGCTGCGACGCGGGCAAACAGCTCGCGCGAGTCGTTGCGCGACTTCCGCGCTGAGCAAGGCTCTGGCCGGTAATGACGAAACGCTTGTCCTGCGGCGAATGCAGGAGCGGACTCGCGGGGGAAGCCCGGTCAGCCCCCTTGGCGCGAGGGCTTGGAGCGGCGCGTCCTCTCGGCGGATGGTGGGGTGTGGGTGGCGATCGTCGCGAGGTCTTCGAGGATTGCGCGCAGCTGAGCGTTTCTGCTGGGACCGAGCTGCTGTTCGATGTCTTGGTCGATGGCGGTGATGATCGCGCTTGCTTTGGACATCAGTCGCTGTCCGCGAGCGGTGGTGTGGATGCGTTGGGCACGGTGGTCGTCAGGGTCAGGGGCGCGCTTGAGGTAGCCGCGCTCCTCGAGGTGGTCGATCAACGGTTTGACCGCCTGTTTGCTCATCGAGGCGTTGGTCGCGATGTCGATCGCTCGCATCCCATCGGGACCGGGCCATTGAAGAACGGCAAGGTCGCGGGGACGAACGTCGCTGAAGCCGGCGGCGACCAGTTCGGCGTGGATGCGCGCACGGATCGCCTGCCACGGCGTGCGCAGCAAAATGCCGAGCATTGGCGGGGACCGTTCGCTCGACAGGTTAGTCAACATGTGTACCATATCAGTACACATGTTGACTAGTTCGTAGCACGCGATGCCGGCAACCGGCGCGCCCGGGGAACGTCCACCAAGAGCCGACCAGATCGCGATGCCAGTAATCCGCTTCGAAGACGCGCCCCGGACCGAGAACGTCCAGGGCCGCCACGTACGGCACTGCGCTCCGAAGCTCGGCTCGGCCGAGATCCTGATGGGTCGCACCACCAAAGAGCCGGGTCCCTGCGCGCCGTACATCCACAAGCACGACCACGAAGACGTGATCGTGATGCTCCGCGGCTCGTTCACGCTCCGCGTCGGGGACGAGGAGGTCACGATTTGCGATGGAGACACGCTGATCATTCCTCCGGACACCGTCCACACCCCCGTTGCGGCCGGGCCTGAGGGGTGCGAACTGATCGGAATGTGCGTAGCCGACATACGAAGCTTCGAGCCCGACGGAACCGAGATCGGCGTCGGTTTCGAATCCCTCAGCAAGTAAGGGACATTCTCAGGGCGAGTCGCCCGTTCGCAACACAGCAGGTCTCTGACCCATCGGAGCTCGAGCACCCGCTCCTCGCCAATCTCGAGACGCGGCGTGTCGTCGGGTCCGGCGGTCGTTGCCGATCGTGTCAACGATCATGAGAAATCCCCAGTCTCGATCATGGAAATTCCCCACCCTGGAGGTGATCGGGGTCAGGCGTTCGGTCGTGCTGGTTGAACGGCGAGGTCGTGAACGTTGGCCTCTCGGGCTTCTCGCGCGCTCCAGCCGGCCGCGCACAGCGCGTCGGTGAGCTGTTGCGCGTACTCGCCGACG
>Ga0187766_10001902_pt1 | contig 12287 bp, 10 predicted proteins | sample 0216_QUI02_MP05__4_FD_132971 | JGI IMG/M metagenome (GOLD analysis project Ga0187766, IMG submission 132971) | Tropical peat soil microbial communities from peatlands in Department of Meta, Colombia - 0216_QUI02_MP05_20_MG | ecosystem: Environmental > Terrestrial > Soil > Wetlands > Peat ... | reverse complement strand
CGCCTCGATGTCCCGCTTGCCGGTCAGGCCGAGTTCCTTCTCCACCGCCACCTCGACCGGCAGGCCGTGGCAGTCCCATCCGGCCTGGCGCGGGACGTGGCAGCCCTGCATGGTCTTGAACCTGGGGAACAGGTCCTTGAAGGTCCGCGCCTCCATGTGGTGCGCGCCGGGCAGCCCGTTGGCGGTCGGCGGCCCCTCGTAGAAGATCCAGGCCGGCCCGCCTGCCGTCTGCTTCAGCGATCGCTCGAAGATCCCCGTGCCCTGCCAGCGGCCGAGCACCTCGTGCTCGAGAGCGGGCAGATCGACCTGCGCCGGAAGCGGCTCGAATCCCTGCACCGGCACAGCGTAATTCACGCCCGCAGCCCGGCATAACCAGGGTCCGCGCCGCGTTTGCCTCGCGTAGCACCGCGAATTATCCTCCGGTGATTACTTCTCACTAGCACGAACGGGAGGCCGCACATGCCCGCTGCTCCGCGGTCTGACGCCGCTGATCTTCCTGTGCGCCCCGGCGAAGAGCCCTGGACCGACGCCGAAGTCAAGGAGGTGCGCGCCGAGCTTGAGGCCGAAGTCGCCAGCCTGCGCGCCGATCTGGCCAAGGCAGCCTCGGACATCGCCGAACGGCTCACCGACTCGGTCCGGGACGCCGGCGACGACACCGCCGATGCCGGCACCAAGGCATTCGAGCGCGAGCACGAGCTCGCCCTCACCCAGAACGCCCGGGATCTGCTCGATCAGGGCGAGCGCGCCCTGAGCCGTATCGATGCGGGAACATATGGAGTATGCGAATCATGCGGCCAGCCGATCGGCAAGGCACGCCTGCTCGCGTTCCCGCGGGCGACCCAGTGCGTGGCGTGCAAGCAGCGGGAGGAACGCCGCTGAGCGGTCAGGTCCCTGCCCCCGCCGAAGGCGAGCCCACGGCAGAGCCCGCGCGGCCCCGCCGCGTCGGCCTGCTGCTCGGGGTGGCCGCATTCGTCATCGCCGCCGACATCATCACCAAGGCCGTCGCGGTCGCGCACATCCGGGAGTACTCGCGGATCCACGTGGTCGGCAGCTTGCTCATGCTCACGCTGACCCGTAACGGCGGGGCGGCGTTCAATATCGGCGGAACGTCGATGACCATCGTGTTCACCGCCATCGCCGCGGGCGTGGTCTTCTACATCCTGCGCGCCTCACGGAACCTGCGCAGCATCGGCTGGGCGATCACGCTCGGGCTGCTCCTCGGGGGGGCCACCGGCAACCTGGTGGACAGGATCTTCCGGGCGCCCGCGCCGTTCCGCGGGGACGTGGTCGACTGGATCGAGCTGCCGCACTGGCCGGTCTTCAACCTCGCCGACTCCGCCATCGTCTGCGCCGGTTTCCTCGTCGTGCTGCTCGCCCTCCGCGGAATCCGCCTGGACGGCAGCCGGGCCGCCCGCGACGAGGGCTTCCACGCGACCGACCCCCGGGCGGCCGGCTCCCCCCCGATCCTCTCGTCCGCCCCGTCTTCCCCGTCCCCTCAGTCCGCTCCGTCTTCCCCGTCCCCTCAGTCTCCTCCTCCGTCCCCTCAGTCCCCCCAGCCTCATACCTCCGAACCGGATTATCCGAAACCGGATTATCCAGAGTCACAGTCAAGGGCCGCGCAGTCCCCATGACCGCACCGGGGGAGCGCACGGTCTCCGTGCCTGACGGCCTGGACGGGGAACGGCTCGACGCCGCGCTGGCGAGGATGTTCGGGCTGTCCAGGACCAGGGCCGTGGAGCTGATCGGCGACGGCCTGGTGCTCCTCGACGGCAGGCCCGCCGCCAAGTCGGACCGCGTCCTGGCCGGCGAGGCACTCCAGGTCACGCTCCCGCCGCCGCGGCCGCCCGAACCCCCGCGGCCGGTCAACGGCCTGGTCGTGCTGTATGAGGACGACGACATCATCGTCGTAGACAAGCCGCGCGGCGTGGCCGCCCACCCGACGCCGGGCTGGACCGGACCGACCGTCATCGGCGGGCTGATCGCGGCGGGGCACACGGTGGCCACCAGCGGTGCCGCCGAGCGCCAGGGCATCGTGCACCGCCTGGACGCGAACACCACGGGCGTGATGGTGGTGGCCAAGAGCGAGCGAGCCTACAGCGCGCTGAAACGGGCTTTCCGCGAGCGCAGCGTGGACAAGCGCTATCACGCCCTGGTGCAGGGACATCCCGATCCGCTGCGCGGCACGGTGGACGCGCCGATCGGCAGGCACGCGTCAGGCGACGGCCGGTTCGCGGTGGTCAGCGACGGGCGGCCGAGCGTGACCCATTACGACACACTGGAGGCCTTCCGCGCCGCCAGCCTGGTGGCGATCGAGCTGGAGACCGGCCGGACCCACCAGATCAGGGTGCACATGGCCGCCATCAGGCACCCGTGCGTCGGCGACCTGCTGTACGGCGCGGACCCGGTGCTGGCCGCCCGGCTGGGCCTGACCCGCCAGTGGCTGCACGCGGTCAGCCTCACGTTCACCCACCCCGCCGACGGCCGCGCGGTATCGTTCACCAGCCCGTACCCTCCCGACCTCGCCCGCGCCCTGGAAATCCTCCGCGCCGAGAGCTAACCAGCGCCCGCCGAGCAGGGCAGAATGACGGCGTGGAGATCGCCGAACACATCGACGCCCTGCGCCGCCAGGGCGACCTGCTCGCGGACGCGGCCCAGCGCGCGGGCCTGGACGCGCCCGTCCCGCCGTGCTCGCCCTGGCTGGTCAAGGACCTGCTACGGCACACCGGGTACATCCACCGGTGGGCGGCCCGGCACATTACCGAGTGCCCGGAACAGGTCCTCGACGGGCCGCCCGAGGAGGAGATCCTGCGCGGCGGCGCGGCCGATGAGGACCTGCTCGCCTGGTTCCGCGCCGGCCACGCCGCGCTGGTCCAGACCCTGAGCACCGCCAAGCCCGGCTTGCGCTGCGCGACGTTCATGGACGCTCCCTCGCCGCTCGCTTTCTGGGCCCGCAGGCAGGCCCACGAGACCGCGATCCACCGGGCCGACGCGGAAAGCGCGGCGGGTGGCCGGCCCGGCTACCCGCCCGATTTCGCCGCCGACGGCATCGACGAGCTGATCATGGGCTTCGGCCAGCGGCGCAAGTACCGGCCGTCGGCCGGGCACGAGGGCAGCTTGGACGTGCGCGCCGCCGATACCGGCCACGCCTGGCACATAGCCGCCGAGGGTGGCCGCATCCAGGCCCGCCGGGAGCCGGGAGGATCGGACTCCCGAAGCTCGGCGCATGGCTCGGTGGCCGGCCCGGCGTCCGGCCTCTACCTGTTCCTGTGGAACCGCAGTGACGCCGCCCAGGCCGGTATCACCATCGCCGGCGATCCAGGCTTCCTCGCCCACTGGCAGTCAAGCGTCCGCGTCCGCTGGGGCTAACCAGGCCGACGCCAATACTTTCTGCTGCGTTCCTGCGGTCGGCAGCCGTCTCAGAATGTCAGACCCTCCCGTTACTCTAAAATACATGTTCGATATGACGAAGCCGAGCTCCGGTCCTGACCTACCTATCCCGCCTTCCGCTGAAACCGTGCCAGACCCGGTCCCAGTCCCGGACGATCCGGTCTCCCGGATGCCGCTGGAACGGCTGGAGGCGCAGATCTGCGAGCTGGCCGGGCACCTGACCGCGGCCACATGCCGGTTCCTGATCCTGCTCGGCGACTTCGACGCGCGCCGGGGGTGGGCGAGCTGGGACATGCCCAGCTGCGCGGCGTGGCTGTCGTGGAAGTGCCAGATGTCTTCCGGCACCGCCCGCGAGCATGTCCGGGTCGCTCGATCGCTGCGCGACCTGCCGGTCATCCGCGGCCAGTTCGCAGCGGGCCGACTCTCCTACGCCAAGGTACGCGCGCTGACCCGGATCGCCGCGCCGGAGACCGACAAGGGACTGGCCGAGATCGCCGGCCCAATGACCGGTAACCAGCTCGAGCGGTTCGCCCGCGCGCACAGGCAAGTCAGCCGGGCCGATGACGCCGTGGCCCGCATCCGGCGCCGCCTGACCTGGCGCACCGAGGAGGACGGCTCGCTCGCGGGCACGTTCCGGCTGCCACCACTTCAGGGCGCGATGCTGCTCAAGGCGCTGCGCGCCGCAGTCGGCGATTTGGAGCATCCTCACGACAATGAAGGGCCGGACGTTTCCGCGGAAACGTCCGCCGACGGCGAGCCGCGGCTGGAGACGTCCTCCAGCTTGGCCGACGCGCTGCTGGTGATCGCCGAGGCGTTCCTGGCCGATAAGGTCGCTCGCGCCGACGACCCCGACGTGTACCAGGTCATCGTGCACGTCGGCAGCGACACCATGACCCCGACCGGTCCGGTCCCTGTCAGCACCAGCCCGGCCGGCGTTTCCGCGGAAACGCCCGAGCCCTCCGCGCGGGTCCTCGGCCACCCGGCGGACCCGGCGCGCTGCCACGTCGAGGACGGCCCTGCGATCAGCGTCAGCACCGCTCAGATGCTCGCCTGCAGCGTCGCCTTGAGCTGGATGCTGCACGACAGCGCCGGCAAGCTCCTGGATCTCGGTCGGCGCCGCCGCCGGCCAAGCGCGGCGCTACGCCGCGCGGCCCGCGAGCGCGACAAATGCCGGTGCCGGTTCCCCGGCTGCGAATCCCGCCGCGTCGACCTGCACCACATCCAGTACTGGAGCCACGGCGGGCGCACCATGCTGGACAACATCATCAGTTTGTGCAAGCGCCACCACCTGCTCGTCCATGAGCGCGGCTATCTCATCGTGGCCAGATCCGACGGCACGTTCACCTTCTATCGCCCGGGCGGCGCGGCCATCCCGCCCAGTCCCGCCCTGCCCCACACCGGCGGGATGCTCGAAGAGTGCCATGAGGCTGACATCACCCCCGGTACGATCGTCCCGCCCTGGTACGGCGAGCGGCTCGACCTGGACCACGCCATCTACGTCTGCCTGGCCAACGCCCGCAACCAGGCCCGCCAGCCAGACCAGCCTGAATACCGGTACGACCCCGAAGAGGAGTACGAACCGTTCCGCCCCCCGGCCGGGGCCGTGAACCCGCTCGACTGGATCGTCAAGCAGGGCCGCGAGCATGCGATCGCCTGAGCGGAAGGCCGTCGGAAGCAACCCGGCCGGCGCGCCAGCCCGGCGGGGCCACGCAGGCTCCGCTAGGGTGTTGAGCACCGGTTGATGAGGACGCGCGCTGCCCGTTTCCGGGGAGTGGCGGCGCGCAGCGTGCCCTGAGGAGGCGGTCGTCGTGGCAGAGTCCAGTCAGCCGTTCGCTCACCTGCACGTGCACACCGAGTACTCCATGCTGGATGGCGCCGCCCGGCTGAAGGACCTGTTCGCTGAGGTCAAGGAGCTGAGCATGACGCATGTGGCGATGACCGACCACGGCAATATGTTCGGCGCCGCCGAGTTCCACCGGCAGGCCAAGGATGCGGGCATCACTCCGGTGATCGGGATCGAGGCCTACGTCGCGCCGGAGGCGCGGAACAACCCCAACCGCGTCCTGTGGGGCCAGCCGCACCAGAAGAAGGACGACGTCTCCGCCGCCGGAGCCTACCTGCACAAGACGATCTGGGCTCGCGACCACGAGGGCCTGCACAACCTGTTCCGGCTTTCCTCCCGCTCCTACGCCGATGGCTGGCTGGTCAAGTGGCCGCGGATGGACAAGGAGCTGATCGCCGAGTACAGCAACGGGCTCATGGCCTCCACCGGCTGCCCGTCCGGTGAGGTCCAGACCCGGCTGCGCCTGGACCAGTTCGACCAGGCATTCAAGGCCGCGGCCGAGTGGCAGGACATCTTCGGCAAGGAGAACTACTTCCTGGAGCTGATGGACCACGGCCTGGGCATCGAGCGCCGGGTTCGCGACGGCCTGGCCGAGATAGGCAGAAAGCTCGGCATCCCGCCGGTCGTCACCAACGATTCGCACTACACCCGCGAGAGCGACGCCCAGGCCCAGGACATGCTGCTGTGCATCCAGACCGGCAAGACCCTGGCCGACGCGGACCGGTTCCGGTTCGAGGGCACCGGCTACTTCGTCAAGCCCGCCGCCGACATGTACCGCCTGGACTCCGGCGAGCTGTGGCAGCAGGGCTGCCGCAACAGCCAGCTCCTCATCGCCGACCGGGTCGACCCGGCCGGCATGTTCGAGTTCCGTAACCTGATGCCGCGATTCCCGCTCCCCGAGGGCTTCGAGTCCGAGGCCGAGCTGTTCGCCGCCGAGGTATGGAAGGGCATGGACCGCCGCTACCCGGGCGGGTATGACGAGCAGAGGAAGAAGCAGGCCGAGTACGAGATCGGCATCATCTGCCAGATGGGTTTCCCCGGGTACTTCCTGGTGGTCGCGGACTTCATCATGTGGGCCAAGGACAACCGCATCGCCGTGGGGCCGGGCCGCGGCTCCGCGGCCGGGTCGATCGTGGCATACGCGCTCGGCATCACCGACCTGGATCCGCTCACCCACGGGCTGATGTTCGAGCGCTTCCTCAACCCGGAACGGCTGTCCATGCCGGATATCGACGTGGACTTCGACGAGCGCGGGCGGGCCGACGTCATCAGATACGTGACCCAGAAATGGGGCGCGGACCGGGTGGCGCAGATCGTCACCTACGGCACGATCAAGGCCAAGGCCGCGATCAAGGACTCCTGCCGGGTCCTCGGCCATCCATATGCGCTGGGGGACCGGATCACCAAGGCGTTCCCGCCAGTCGTGCTGGGCAAGGACATCCCGCTGTCCGCCATCTTCGACACCGATCATCCCCGGCACGCCGAGACCGCCGAGCTCCGCTCGATGTACGAGGCCGAACCCGAGGTCAAGCAGGTCATCGACACCGCGCGGGGCATCGAGGGGCTGATCCGCCAGCCCGGCGTGCACGCGGCCGGCGTGATCATGTCCGCCGAGCCGCTGATCGACCATATCCCGGTCTGGACCAGGCACACCGACGGCGCGGTCATCACGCAGTTCGACTATCCGACCTGCGAGGACCTCGGCCTGCTGAAGATGGACTTCCTCGGCCTGCGCAACCTGACGATCATGGCCGACGCGATCGCGGCGATCGAGAAGAACCGGGGGACCTCCATCGACCTGCTGGGTCTGCCCCTGGACGACAAGCCCACCTACGAGCTGCTGGTGCACGGCGACACGCTCGGCGTGTTCCAGCTTGACGGCGCGGCGATGCGCTCGCTGCTGCGGATGATGAAGCCCGACAACTTCGAGGACATCTCCGCCGTGAACGCCCTGTACCGGCCCGGCCCGATGGGCGTGAACTCGCACATCAACTACGCGCTGCGCAAGACCGGCCGCCAGGAGATCACGCCGATCCACCCCGAGCTGGAAGGGCCGCTTCGCGAGGTCCTGGAGCCCACCTACGGCCTGATCGTCTATCAGGAACAGGTGCAGAAGGCGGCGCAGATCCTGGCCGGCTACTCGCTCGCCCAGGCGGACCTGCTCCGCCGCGCCATGGGCAAGAAGAAGAAGGAGATCCTGGACAAGGAGTTTGTCCCGTTCCGCCAGGGCTGCCGGGAACGCGGCTACTCCGACCGGGCGATCCAGGCGATCTGGGACGTGCTGGTGCCGTTTTCCGGGTACGCGTTCAACAAGTCACACACCGCTCCTTACGCCCTCATTGCCTACTGGACCGCCTACCTCAAGGCGAACTACCCGGCCGAGTACATGGCCGCGCTGCTGTCCTCGGTGGCCGACGATAAGGACAAGTCCGCGCTGTACCTGAACGAATGCCGCCGGATGGGCATCAAGGTGCTGCCGCCCGACGTCAACTCCTCGGTGGCGACGTTCGCGGCGGTGGGCAGCGACGTCAGGTTCGGCCTGGCGGCGATCCGCAACGTAGGCGCGAACGTGGTGGAGGCGATCCTCGCGGCGCGCAAGTCCAAGGGCGAGTTCGGCAGCTTCCCCGATTTCCTGCGCAAGGTCCCCCTCGTGGTGTGCAACAAGCGGGTGATCGAGTCGCTGATCAAGGCCGGCGCGTTCGACTCGTTCCGGGATGCGCGCAAGGGCCTGGTGTTCGTGCACGAGCAGGCCGTCGACGCGGTGATCGACATCAAGCGCAACGAGGCGATCGGGCAGGACTCCCTGTTCGGCGGCGATGCCGAGGCCGAAGCGGTGTTCGACGTGCCGGTCCCGGCGGGGGAGTGGGACAAGACCACGCTGCTGAACTTCGAGCGCGAGATGCTCGGACTGTACGTCTCCGACCACCCGCTGTTCGGGGTCGAGCACATCATCGCCCGGGAAAGTGACTGCTCACTCGCCGATCTGATGACAGATGACACCGAACGATCCAGGGCCGACCGGTCCGAAGCCCAGATCGTCCGCGTGGGCGGGATCTTGTCCGGGGTCCAGCGCAAGGTCACCAAGCAGGGCAACCAGTGGGCGGCCGCCACCCTGGAGGACCTGGGCGGGGCGATCGAGGTGCTGTTCTTCCCGCAGACCTACCAGCTGTACGCCACCTTGATCGCCGAGGACGCGATCGTCGTGGTCAAGGGCAAGGTTGACCGCCGGGACGACGTGCCGAAGCTGATCGCCATGGACCTGACCGTCCCCGACCTGTCGGTGGCTGACTCGGGCCCTTTCGTGGTGTCGATGCCGGTGGCCAGGTGCGTGCCGCCGGTGGTGGAGCGGCTCCGGGAGGTGCTGTGCACGCATCCGGGCCCCACCGAGGTTCATCTGCGGTTGCGGGGACGCGAGCACACCACGGTCGTGCGCCTTGACGACAAGCTGCGAGTAGCTGCCTCGCCCGGCTTGATCGGCGACCTCAAGCAGCTACTCGGTCCAGCCTGCGTCGGTTAGCTGTGCCTGTTATGCCGTCGGGCCGATGAGCTGGTCCATGAACACCCGGTACATGCGCAGCGTTTCGCGCAGCGTCTCGGTGTCGGCCTGTGAGCCTTCACCCCACCTGCCGCGCAGCGCGCGCGCCCTCTCCTGGATGGCCCGCTGCCGCTCCTCGATGGCGCGTTGCCGCTCCTGAATGGCCGCCTCCAGCTTTGCGGTCACCTGCGAGACGATATCGGCGGCCTCCGTCACCGAGCCCTGCGGATCATCGACGAACCCGAACTGGATCTGCTGCCATTGCGTGGTGTACTGGTCGGCGCCCGGAAGCAGGTTGCCGAAGGCGATGTCACTGAAGTCGCCCAGCCTGTCGGTCGCCTCACCCGGGCGGAGCCCCGCCTCCGCGGCACCGGCGGCATGCCTTCCCGCGGCGGTCGGCTCAGCGGCGCCGACTCCTGTGGCGGCCAGCCCGGTTCCGGCCGGGGCCAGCGGGTCCGTGGCGGTGACGTCCCGGCTACCCGTAGAAGCCCTCAGCCTCGTCCGCGATTACCTCGCCGCGAGCATAGGCAGGGTCGCGCACCTGGCCGGTCTGGTCCTGCGTCATCAGAAATCATTTCCTGTGAGTCCCGTTAAGTCGCTATCGCGGCCTGTCCGCGGTGCGGTCGATGTTCTCAGAGGCCAAGTCGCGGTTCTCGGCGGCCAGATCCCGGTTGCCCGGTATGCGGTCGCCGTTCGCGGCGATGCGGTCGCCGTTTCCCGCGAGGCGGCCGGTGTTGCCGGCCACGTTCTGGTCGCCGCGGCCGCGGATCTCCGCCACGCGATGGCGCCCAGATTGTCCTGGGCCTTCCCGCAGGCCGGTCAGGTCCTCGAACAGAGCGCGGCGCCGGATCAGGGCTTCCCTGAGCTGCTCGGTGGTCGCTGACTCGGCGCGCATGTCCTGGGTCCGCCGGTAACCCTCAAGGGAGCGGGCGTGATAGACGGACAAGGCCTCTATGCTGGCGTTCCTGTCGTCCGCCGGGTAGCCGCCGTCTCGCATGACATCCCAGATCAAGGTGTCTGCCGCGGACACCGATTCGGCCGGGGCGTCGACAAAACGTTCCTGGACCACGGCCCAGTCGCCGCTGTACCGAGCCTGCTGTTCGGCCGACAGTGGATGAATGTCGAGCGCCTCCACCCGCCGCTGCCGGGCGGTCAGCTCGGCGTCGGCTTTCCTGGGGCCAATCTCCTTGGCCAGGCGGTCGTACTCCGGTCCGAACTGGCGTCGCATCCGTGCCCGCCGTAGCAGCGCAGAGGCGACCAAGACGACGGCCGCCGCCACGATAACGGCGATGATGATGCCTATGAGTGCTCCGGTCGACATGATGACCTCCGTGAGGTGTCAGAACCGCAGATCCGACTGCCCCGGTTACGCCGGGCTAAACGAGGAGCAGCCTGCCGGGCTCACCACGGCGCCTTCGGCCTGGGTACGATCGGGCGGGAGCGATCGGCGATCGGGGAGGTCTGACGAAGGGGCGGCTGGCGGCTTTCGTCGCGGCGCTGGCGGGCAGCGCGGTGCTGGGCATCGTGGCCGGGCTCATCTGGGCCGCGGTCGCGCCGCGACCGTTGCTGCAGGAGATAGCGCACGGTGAGGCCCAGGTCGTGAACGCAGAAACCAGCGCGTTCATCGTCGCCGACGCCTGGTTCTGCGTGATCGCCGCGACGGGCGGGGTGATCACCGGCGTCGTCGGTTACCGCATCCTGGTCCGCCGCGCTGGCTGGCCGGCCACGGCCGGGCTGGTGCTCGGCGCGGTGGCCGCGGCCTTGCTCGCGATGTGGGTCGGTGAGAACGTCGGCCTCCGGTCCTATAACCACCTCCTTGCCTCCAGCGCGGTCGGGACCCTTTTCCACGCCTCGCTCGCGCTCGGCGCCAAGAGCTCGCTCGCGTTCTGGCCCTTGTTCACGTCCGCGGCCATCCTGCTCGCCGAGAGCGGCACCCGCCGGGCAGACCAGGCCGCCAGATCCACGGCCCGCGAGGGCCCGGGATCCGACTGAGGTGAGCGCAGCCTCCGTAGACTGGGCCCGTGAGCCCCACCCACCTCCCCTGCCCTCTTCACATGTACCGGCTAGCGAGCACGGGCCCGGTGCCCGTGCGAGCGGCCTGTGAGCGCCATCCGGTACCGGCCAGCGAGCATGGCCTCTCGCGGGCCGCGCGAGCGACCGGTGGCCCGGAGGGCATACCGGATGGCGCGAACGTCCAAGGTAAACACGGTGGCCCGGTACGGGCTCCTGGATGGCGCCAACATCCGGAGCAAGCACGGTGATTTCCCGTATCGACCTGCGCGGGCGCGAACCGGTCCGGCTCAGCCGGGCCGCCCTGGCCGGAATCTTGCCCCGGGCCGCCGTCGATGTCGAGGCCGCCGTGACGCTGGTCCGTCCCATCTGCGATGACGTCCGACTGCGGGGCGCCGAAGCGATACGCGAGTACACGGCACGTTTCGACGGCGTGGACCTGGCCACCACCGTGGTACCGCAGGCGGCCTTGGACGAGGCGCTGGCCGGCCTCGATCCGGAGGTCAGGCGGGCTCTGGCTGAGGCGGTTCGCCGCGCCCGCCGGGTGCACGCCGCGCAGCTCCCGACAGAGAACACGACCCAGGTCACCGGCGGTCTCACCGTCACCGGGCGTTTCGTCCCCGTCGGGCGGGCCGGGGTGTACGTGCCGGGCGGCCTGGTGGCCTACCCGTCGTCGGTGGTGATGAATGTCGTTCCGGCCCAGGTCGCCGGGGTGGGAATGATCGCCGTGGCGTCACCGCCGCAAGCGGGCCATGGCGGCCTGCCGCACCCGTCCGTGCTCGCCGCCTGCGCGCTGCTCGGGGTGCGCGAGGTACACGCGGCGGGCGGAGCGCAGGCGCTCGCGATGTTCGCTTACGGGACGGCCGACTGCGAGGCCGTGGACGTGATCACCGGCCCGGGCAACGTCTACGTGGCGGCGGCCAAGCGGGTCCTGCGCGGCGTGGTCGGCACCGACGGCGAGAACGGCCCCACCGAGGTGGCCGTCATCGCCGACGAGGGCGCGGACCCGGCGTACGTGGCCGCCGACCTGATCGCGCAGGCCGAGCACGACGAGCTGGCCGCATGCCTGCTGGTCACCACCGACGCCGGGCTGGCCGACCAGGTGGACGATGAGCTCGGCCGCCAGGTCCCGGCCACCAGGCACCGGACCCGGGTCGAGCAGGCCCTGGCCGGCCAGTCCGCGTGCGTGCTGGTCGATGACCTCGACGCCGCGCTCGCCGTGAGCGACGCGTGGGCCCCCGAGCACCTGGAGATCCAGGCTCGTGACCCGGCCAAGCTGGCGGCGCGGGTCAGCAGCGCCGGCGCGGTCTTCGCCGGCCCGTACGCGCCGGTGTCGCTGGGGGACTACCTGGCCGGCTCGAACCACGTGCTGCCGACCGGCGGCACCGCGCGGCATACCAGCGGCCTGTCGGTCCTCCCCTTCGGCCGGCTGGTCAACGTGGTGGAGTGCGACCGCGAGGCGCTGGCCGCCACCGCCCCGCTCATCGACGCGCTCGGCGGCGCGGAAGACCT
>Ga0187766_10001901_pt1 | contig 12293 bp, 13 predicted proteins | sample 0216_QUI02_MP05__4_FD_132971 | JGI IMG/M metagenome (GOLD analysis project Ga0187766, IMG submission 132971) | Tropical peat soil microbial communities from peatlands in Department of Meta, Colombia - 0216_QUI02_MP05_20_MG | ecosystem: Environmental > Terrestrial > Soil > Wetlands > Peat ... | reverse complement strand
TCGACCTGCTCGACAGCCCCATCCCGCTGACCATCGCCGCATAGCCAGAACAAACCCCAACCAAAACCACCAAATACCCAGGTCAACCCAGGTATTCACCTATGTCGGCGGCGGTAACTTCGGATTAGGGCGGTGGCGCCCAAGGATTTGGCGGCTGTGCAGGCGGGACTTGAGCGGGCGGGGATTCTTGCGGGGCGACATCGTGGTGCCCACCCTGAATATGGTCAAGGATCCTGGTCAAGAGCGGCGGCCGACTATTCGACTCCGGCGGAGGAGGAGGTGCGCTCGGTTGCTGCTGCGGCCGGTGTGATCGGTTGAGCGGCAGGGGCACTGGCCGACGGCTCTCGGGGGAGGTCGCGTTCTGGTTGCGCGGGTGGCGCGGCGACAGGCGGCTCTTCTGGTGGCGCGGGCTCCGTCGCGGGCTCCGCGGCCGGTGCCTCGACCTCTGCTGAGGGTGGAACCGCTGGTGTCATCGCCTTTGCAATATGCGGCGCCGACGGGTGCACCACCTGCTCAACCGCTCCGGGGTCTTTCGCCGGAGCCACACGCAAACCCACGGCAAGCGATAACGAAGCCACGAAGGTAACCGCACCGGTACACAACATGGTCAACGCCCCCGCGTAGGACAGCGGGCGAGATCGCGCGGGCACGGTGCTGTGATTGGCCACAGCCTCCAGCAGCTGCGTGTCGGTGAACTCGGTGCTTTCGGCCGCTGCCAGGGCCGCACCCCGCGCAACCGCCAACCGGGCCTCGGAGTGAGCGAAAACCGGCACCGGCAGGGCCTCTTCCAGCTGCCATGAGACGGCATCGAGGTCATGATCCGAGCCGACGACAACCACACCGGCCGGCTGCCATTTGCTGCGGTCAAACATTGCGGTCAGCCACCGAATAAGCCCGTCGTGGCCGTCGCGCACCTGCTTGACGGCCGTCTGCGTCTCGCCGTCACAGGTGTCGACCATGACGACAGTCGCCGAATCATGCTCCAGGACGCACACCGCGGTCTGTTCGTAGCCGATGACAGGTGCTAGGGCCCGCGCCAATGTCTCAACCGCCTGGAGTGACTGAACCGGTACGACGTTGTCAAACCTTGTATCTGTCAACGACTCCAAAAGCAGCGCGGCCTCCGCGGTCGCGTCATCGCTCCACGTCAGGCCGATGACACGCAGCGGGTGATCGTTCGTGGACGCCAGCGCCTGCGCGCGCAACACCTCCGCTGTCACCTGTTTTGCGGTCTTGACGGCGCGTGCCGCGCCGCCGGTGTGCACCTCGAACTCGTCATGGTCCAGGATGGTGCCGTCTGCGTCGTGTCCCTCAACGAGAACCCACCCGACGGTGGTTGACGTCATCGACAGTCCGAGTACCGTGTCCAAATTCGCACCTCAATCGTGCCCGATCCTCCGGTGCCGTCGTCGCACACCAGGAGTCCCGTGGTGCGGTGATCGTGAGCGCCGGAACGGACCGGGGCAGCGTGGTCTTCGTCGGCTTATCTTCGGTGAGCCTACGCGGGCGTCGCAACTCCGGCTCATCGGGTCCGTTCCCGCCGCGCAATGCCCGCTTCTCCCCTGGTCTGTCTGCCCATATGGCGTGGGTTACGGACGCTTGGCGGCCCAGGCATCACAGCTGCTGTACAGGTAGCCGGTGACGGCGATCGGGGTAGCCGGTCGCTGATACCGAATCGAGATGTCTTTGCGTCCAGATCGACACATGGGCTACTTACGGGGTAAGTTTTGCCGAGGCCGCACGACGGCATACGACAAGGGGCACAGGTATGACAGACGGGAGCGAAAAGATGCGCAGGTGGGCGCGCCGACTCATGGTGGCAGCGGTTGCGGCCGCAGCCCTGCCGGGCTTGGTGAGTGTTGCCGGAGGGGCCGCGACCGCGCGGGCGTTCTCGCGGCCAGGTCTGCCGGTCGAATACCTGCAGGTGCCGTCGCCGTCGATGGGCCACAACATCAAGGTCCAGTTCCAAAGCGGCGGGAACAATTCGCCCGCGGTGTACGCGCTGGACGGCCTGCGCGCCCAGGACGACTACAACGGCTGGGACATCAACACCCCGGCGTTCGAGTGGTACTACCAGTCGGGCCTGTCGCTCGTGATGCCCGTGGGCGGGCAGTCCAGCTTCTACAGCGACTGGTACGGCCCGGCCTGCGGCAAGGCCGGCTGCTCGACCTACAAGTGGGAGACCTTCCTGACCAGCGAGCTGCCGGGGTATCTCGCCTCTGAGAAGAGCGTCAAGTCGACGGGAAACGCGGCGGTCGGCATCTCCATGTCGGGGGCGACGTCGTTGATTTTGGCGGCTTACCACCCGGGGCAGTTCATCTACGCCGGCTCGCTGTCCGCCCTGATGGACCCCTCCCAGGGGATGGGGCCCTCCCTGGTCAACCTGGCGATGGGTGACGCCGGCGGCTACAAGGCCCAGGACATGTGGGGTCCGACGGAAGGCGGGGCGTGGCAGCGCAACGACCCGTCGCTGCACATCCCCCAGCTGGTCGGCAATAACACCCGCCTGTGGATCTACTGCGGCAATGGCACCCCGTCAGAGTTGGGCGGCGCCAACATGCCCGCCGAGTTTCTCGAGAACTTCGTGCGGACCAGCAACATCAAGTTCCAGGACGCCTACAACGCCGCGGGCGGCCACAACGCGGTGTTCAACTTCCCGGCCAACGGCACCCACAGCTGGGAATACTGGGGAGCTCAGCTGAACGCGATGAAGCCTGACCTGCAGCGCTCGTTGGGTGCCGGCGGAGGAGCTTAGCCGTCGAAGGCTAGTACTGGGCTTGACGACAACCCGTCAAGCCCAGTACTCATGCGTTCCGCCCTACGTACCCGCAGCTTCCGGATATGCGCCGGCAGTCGCGCTCGATTCCTTTGCCTGCTCCCCTTCCCGAAGGGCCTCTTGTACGCGCACAATCGAAGGCGACTCGAGGGAAAGGACGGTGCAATGAAAGCCCACGTTGGCGATTGGTTGGTGATCAAGGGTACGACAGTTGCACAGCCGGACCAGCGCGGGTTGATCATCGAGGTGCGGTCAGCTGACGGGTCCCCACCCTATGTTGTGCGGTGGGCCTCCACCAGCCACGAGACGACTGTGTTTCCCGGCCCGGACGCACTCGTCCTCACCCCCGCGGAATTGGAGGTCGCCGACGAGCGGGCACGGTCCCGGGTAGGCGCGGAGCGCGCGACCGCGCATCGCAGCCACAGCGGCTAGACACCGCACCGCGACCGCCTTCGCCGCTCGAATCGGCGCGCACGTCGACGGCCAGGTATACATTTTCCGGCGTGGTCCGCTGGGACGGTCTGCTGAGCTTTGTCAGTAGTCGGCCGCAGACCCGCTCGGCCTATCGGGTTCGCGTGAATTGGTCGGTGATATCGACCCAGGCGCTTGTGTCGTTGCGGTGATCGTTCATGTTGCGGCATTGACCGTAGAGACGCATGATCCCGCGGTTTGCGTCATCGCTGTTGCGATAAACGATGGCGGTGACGCCGTCTCTGTACAGTGTTCTGCCGTACAAGTGCTGGTTGGGTGGTAAACCCTCACTCCAGCCGTGGGCAACCACCGTCGCCGCGATGTTCCGGAAGTAGGTTTCGAGGTGGCCCTCGGCCGGCAGCGCGAAGTTCATATAAATCGCGCCCTGATACGGAGGATCGTCGCGGTTCTTGCACGACATCAACAGGTAACCTGCCGTTGGCTTCTGGAGCCCAGCGACGGTGACGATTTGTTTGGCGGCCTCGACAACTTGGGTCTCGCTCTGATCGTCGGTCACCGGATCGGCGGGATGATCGAGAAAGTCGGCAGACGAAGAACGCAGTCGTCCGACCGACAGAAAAGCTCCACCCAGCACCAGCGACACCATTAGCGTGGCCGCAATCAGCGCCCGAGCCCACGGCGAGCGAAACCAGTCTGCGCGTTTGCCGCTTCTCGTCACACGTTCGTGTATCTCAGACATCAGCGTCCCAGCCGAGCCGGCATCACAGTCGACACCAGGCTAACTTCTCCAAAGAAGGCTTGTCGGACAGATCTGGGCGCAGGCATAGCGTGCACGGGTGGACGATCGGGCGGGCCGAGCCGGTCTAACGTCGTGTACACCAATGCGGGCGAGAATTGCGGTCATGACCAGCAGCAACGGCCGACCCCACCGTCGACACAGGCACCACGCGGCCCCAGCGCGCGGCCCCACATCGGTGCAAGCCGAAGTCAGCCGCCGAGAGCGGTGATGAGCTCCTTGATCCGGGCAGCCTCATCCTCGGTCGGGGTCTTGTCAGCTTCGATGGCGTCGATTAGATCCGCCCGCCAAGCTGATGGTCACTCCGTCTTGATCGCGATAGAAGACGTCGAAACGCTAGCGCGTATGGAGCCGCTCTTGTGCACATGACCTACAACGTTCAGAGTAAAGACATGACCGAACAGAAAATGATCGAGCATTGGCTTGAGGGCTGTGCGCTACTACGGATCATGTTCCGCGACGGTCTCGTGTTGAATTTCGAGGACTACAACGAACTCGTCATCTCGGTACCGATGTGCCTCACCCTGCCCGCGACGGACACTTTGCCCGCGGAGGTTGTCTCCATCGACCCCAACGACGCGGCCGTCGAGGAACGCCCGCTCTTCGATTTCTCAGGGACAACGTGCACCAGTGTCGTCTGGTATGACACCGGAGATCTGCATCTAGAGTTCTCCGAGGGCCACCAGATCGACGTGCCCCCGCATCATCACGTCACCGCGTGGGAGCTGTACGGCAAGCACCACGGATACGCTGCGTGTCTGGCGCGCGGCAAGGTGCGCGTGGTGCGGCACGACATCGTAGAAGCCGACGACGCCGACTGAACGGATAGCCGGCCTCCGATTTAGTGCTGATTTCTGCCGTGAGTGCTGCGCTTCATCGGAGACGGCACGATGGTTTCGGTGACCGACTACTGGAACCACAACACCGCGTACCACCCTAGGGTGCTCCGCAGGGCCGCGCGTCATCGTGGTGATTGCTTGGATGTCGGCTGCGGCGATGGTCTGCTGCTGCAACGCCTGGCCCCCGCTGCGCGCACTGTCACCGGCATTGACGTCGACGAGCAAGCGACCACCCGCGCACGCCACCGGGTCGCGCAGTTTGCGAACGTGACGGTCAAGCGCATCAGTTTTGACGACTTTGAACCCAGTATCTCTGGTCGATATCTTCTTCGATGGCGCAAGCCCGGCGCGTAGGATTTTTGGGCACTCGCCCGATCATTTGGGATCTACCCCGGACATTCTGCGCGTACAGCCGTCGCAACTGTGCGGGAGCAGATCCAAGTGGCCAACCGTATCCTGGCCACCCAAGGGCCGGATGCATGGCCCAAGTGCAGCGGCAGCTCTGGCCTTTCGCCAGCGACTTCGGCTTCGCCCACGCACCATTTGCTCGCGACCGCGAATCAGATCCTTTCGATATTCGTGCCGCACTGGCGCGTTTCCGGACACCGACCACGCGTGAACATGCTTGGATCAGCCCATGCAAGGCTCGGCGACAGTTCATATGGCAGCACCCCCGGACAAAATCTGGGACCTGATCGCGGACGTCCGCAACACCGGACGGTTCTCCCCGGAAACCTTCGAGGCGGAGTGGATCGGCGGCGCGACGGGGCCCGCGCTAGGCGCACGATTTCGCGGACACGTCCGGCGAAACGAGATTGGACCGGTGTATTGGACGACGTGTCAGGTGACCGCGTGCGAACCGGGCCGCGAGTTCGGCTTCGATGTTCTCCTCGGCGACCGACCGGTGAACCACTGGCACTACCACCTGAGGCCCACCGACGGTGGCACCGACGTCACCGAGTCGTTCCGGCTCACCCCGTCAGCGTGGACCACGGTGTACTACTGGCTATTTGGCGGCATTCTGCGTCAGCGACGCAACATCCGCGATATGACGAAAACGCTCCAACGCATCAAAAATGTGGTCGAGGCGGCCTGACAGCCAGCCGTCGTGAAATCGACCTTCATCACCGGCGCCGGGAGCGGAATGGGGCACGAGGGAGCAAAGCCCTTCCACGCCAACGGCTGGCGCATCGGTGCTATCGACCGCTACGACGACGGCCTCGCTTCGCTGAGCCAGCAGCTCGGTGCCAACCGTTGCGTGGGGTCTAGATTTTGGAGTCGAGCTGGATGGAGCCGGGATGGGACAGTGGTCGCACGCTGAAATCGAGTCGGCTTTCCAAAGCCACCAACAGGTCGTCGCAGAGATCGGTGAAAGTTGGGACTGGTCCCGGTTCGCCGACGCGTTCACCGAGGACGCGACCTACGTGGAGCACGTCTTCGGAACCTTCGACGGACGCGAGCAGATCCGCAATTGGATTGTCACGACGATGGCCGTCTTCCCCGGTAACGAGATGCCGTTCTACGTTCCCGCCTGGTATTCCATCGACGAGGACCGCGGCTGGATCTTCTTCGAATGCCTCAACCGCATGCGCGACCCCGGCGACGGCAGCATCCACCAGGCAGCCACCCTGTCCATCCTGAAGTACGCCGGTGACGGCCTCTGGAGCTACGAAGAAGACGTCTACAACCCGATGAACTTCCTGCCGATGATTCGGGAGCACATCCAACGGTGCAAGACGCTGGGCACCGTCTCCGAAGATGCCATCACCTTCGCGAACAACATGAAATGGGAGCTGACCTAACCAGGCGGGGTGGGCGGCTCACTCACCGCTTGCCGCAGATAGGGCGGTGCGCTGCTTGGACAGGAACTGTCCCACATACAGATACAGGATGATCGCGGTGATCCGCGGCCCGTGCTGCACCCGCACCGCCACGCCCGCAGGGCCGAGTACCCGCATCTGCGCGCGATCACCGCCCCGGCCACGCTGCGCGCCGAACTCGCCGAAGTGCGGACGCACTGGAATTCCGTTCGCTTGCACGCCGGCATCGGATAAGTCACCCCCAACGACGAACACGAAGGAAGAGGTGAGGCCATCCGCAAAGCCCGACAAGCCGGGCTCGAACAGGCCCGCAACCGCTGGCTTGCCTGGCACCGCCAGCACCGGCAGACTCAACCCATCCAGGACCCCGACGATGTTGGCTAACGCAACGCGAATCTCTATCGCGAAGTCAGATACCGGTCAACTGCAGTGCCAGGCTAGCTCTCGATGAGCCGCGGCGAGGGCTTGCTCGAGTGTCTTCACTTCAGCCTTTAGCTCGGCGATTTCGGTTTGGTAGCGCTGCTTTTGGGCGTGAAGTTGTTCGCGTAGCGCGGTGACGATGGTGGATTCGCTGGCGGCGGCCGGCACGGCGCTGGTGATGCTGGGTTTGGTGGATTGGGCGCGGATCTGGTCCAGAAGGTCGGTGCGGTTGTAGACGCTCGTGCGGGCGACTCCGGCGTAGTTGGCGACGGCGTGGTGGTTGATCGCGAGTCTTTTTTTGCGTATCTCGCGTAGCGCTTTGGTGATTTTGCGGCGGGTAATGGTGGTGCGTTGTTTGGGGTGGGCGCGCAGGCCGTCCACGGAGCGCGTGCTCACTGTTGTCCGCCGTGCGAGGACGGGTGATCGCGGCAAGGCGCCGCCGAACTGACCCGCGGGTGGCTTCAACATCGCGACCTCAGTCGATCGCTAGTGCGGCGACGTGCTCGCAGTCATACAGCTCGCCGCAAGTGCACTTTTGCGGAACGTCGATGAGCGCGCCCTCCTGGTCGCCGAGCGGGCGCTCACGGTAACGAAGTCCCACGGGCCGGTGACCGCGCACGGTCGTCCAACTCATCATCGGGTTTGGCTCCTTTCATGCAGGAATTCCAGTGCATATCCGGGCACCGCGAGCCATCGAATAAGCCGGGCTGGGGTGAATAGGTCGATTGAGTAGGTCACAACCCGCACGTATTCGTGGGGACGGCGGGGCCTGCGGGTGTGTGTAGCACCGATGACAATGATCCGCGACCGCATTATCGCGGCCCAAGGTCAAATCCTCCCAACCAGCCAAAACCGATGATGCAAAGTGCACCACGGTCCTAGGATCGGTTCGTGGTAGGGCAACGCCCGTCACCGCGGGTGCGCAAGCTGATCCGCGAGGTAGCGCGGATCACCTTAAAGCCGAGCCAGGAGTGGCTCGACGGCCTCGACCGCGCCACCCTGGCCGCCAACCCGTCCATCGCCGAGGACCCTGTCCTGGCGGCAGTTGTCAGCCGTGCTAACCGCGCGAACCTGGCGCATTTTGCTGCGGCCAATCTGCGTGACCCCGGTGCGCCGGTGCCGGCCAATCTGGGCGCCGAGCCGATGAGCATGGCGCGGGATCTGGTGCGCCGCGGCCTGGACACGTTGGCCCTCGACGTCTACCGCATCGGTTCGAACGTGGCCTGGCGCTACTGGATGGACATCGCCTTTACGCTCACCTCTGACCCTCAGGAGCTTCGTGAGCTGCTCGAGGTGACCTTCCGGACCGGCAACGAGTTCATCGACGCCACGCTCGCCGGCATCGCCGCGCGAATACAGTCCGAACACGACGAATTGACCCGCGGCACCCATGCCGAACGCCGCGAAGTCGTCGAGCTCATCCTTGAGGGCGCCCCCATCGGGCGGGAGCGCGCCGAAGCGCGATTGGACTATCCACTCAACCGAGCCCATACCGCCGCCATCATTTGGAGCGATGAGCCCGACGGCGACCACAGCTATCTTGATCGAGCCGCCGACGCCGTCAGCCACGTCGTCGGATCGCCGCGGCCGTTGACGGTGATTGCCAGCGCTGCGACCCGCTGGCTATGGGTGGCCGACGCCGTCGCGCTCGACGTCGACCAGATTCACCAGGCGATCAGCTGCGTACCCGGGGCGCGCATCGCAATCGGGACCACCTCGCCAGGAATCGAAGGCTTCCGGCGCAGCCATCTAGATGCACTCACCACACAGCGCACATTGGCACGGCTGCAGTCGTCTCGGCGCGTCGCGTTCTTCTCTGACGTGCAGATGGTCGCTTTGATCACCCAAAACCCGGACGCCGCCAGCGAATTCATCAAGAGCACCCTCGGAGACTTCGAGTCAGCCAGTCCCGAACTGCAGGCAACCGTGCTGACCTTTATCAACGAACAGTGCAACGCCTCCCGCGCCGCAAAACGCCTCTACACTCACCGCAACACATTGTTGCGCAGACTCGAGGCCGCTCAAAGACTGCTGCCGCGGCCCCTCGATCACACCTCTGTTCACGTTGCCGTCGCCCTCGAAGCGCTACAGTGGCGCGGCACCAAAACAGCTCGTCAAGCTCGCCGGGCAGCCGCGGTGACGGTGTCGGGGCAGATCGCACCGGCATGACCTCGACCGCAACCCTTCGGTTAGTGGCCTGCCAGGGCCGAGCCAGTGCCAGAGGAGTGTGGGGGCCTAGCCATCCCGAACACCTTCTGAGACACCAGGCTCTACATCAGACAGTTAAGCCGGCGGTCGGACCATCCACGCGCCAGCGGTGCAGCGGACCAACTCGCTGACCGCCAGACCACCGAGGCTAGCCAGAAACGCGCGCCGTTGCGCCAGCGGTCCTCAGGCATGCACGTCAGCGTCGACGTGCAGCCGGATCGCTCCGGTGCCGTCGACGTCGGCGCGATACGCAGTCACGGCGGTACCACCGTTGGCGACCTCGCATCCGGTGGCGAGGTCGTAGGTGTAGTTGTGCAGCGGGCAGATCACCACGCGGTCGTCGGCCAGCCCGTCGGCCAACGGGCCGCCGCGGTGTGGGCAGACCGCATCCAGCGCCCGCAGCGAGCCGTCGCGCAACCGAAACACCGCGATCTGGCGTCCGCCGACCGCGTACGCGCGGCCCTCGCCCATCGGAATCTGATCCACCGGTCCCAGCGTGACCTCACTCATCGCACCGCCCGTGGTAGCGGGAGCAGCGGCAGTGAGGTGCGGAACTGGCCCGGCGTCACCGGGTTTAGTGCCTCCTGCCACGGATCTCGATAGGAATCGACGGACTTTTGCATCCGCGCGTCGAGGTCGGCGGCGATTCCCTCACTGTCGTCGACGACGACCGCACGGATCTTCTCGATGCCCACCCGTGGCACGAATGCATACGTGCGCTCGAGCCAGCTGGCGTTCTCGCGGTAGTACTGCAGGAACCGCCCGGTGAGAGTAAGGACTTCCTCGTGCGTGTTGACGGTCGCCAGCAGGTCGCCCTTGCGCACGTGGGAGCCGGCCGCGCCGCCGACGTAGATCTCCCACCGGCCGCCCTCGATCGCGACGACGCCGAGGTCTTTGCACAGCGCCTCGGCGCAGTTTCGCGGGCATCCGGTGACCGCCAGCTTCATCTTGGCGGGGCTGGGTATGCCCTGGAAGCGTTCCTCGATCGCGATACCTAGGGCAGTGGAGTCGCCGACCCCGTAGCGGCAGAAGTCGCTTCCGACGCAGGTTTTCACGGTGCGGAAGCTCTTGCCGTATGCGTGCCCGGACGGCATCCCCAGGTCGGCCCAGACCTTGGGAAGGTCTTCCTTGCGCACCCCCAACAGGTCGATGCGCTGTCCGCCGGTCAGCTTGATCAAAGGGATCTGGTACTTGTCGGCGACATCGGCGATCTTGCGCAACTGCTCCGAGTTCGTCACCCCGCCCTTCATCTGGGGCACGACCGAGAAGGTGCCGTCGCGCTGGATGTTGGCATGCACGCGGTCGTTGATGAATCGGCCGTCGCGTTCGTCGACGAACTCGTCGCCCCACATCATGTGCAGCAACGACGACAGCGCCATCTTCGAGTTGGCGTCCTCGCGCCCGTTCGGCGCGAGGGCCGCGAACACCGACGACACCGATCGCAGGTTCTTCTCCCGGATGAGGCGCATCAATTCCCGTTTGTCGTAGGGGATTGCGGGCACGTACCAGTTGGCGGACGGATCCTCGGACACGTCGCCGCCGGCAGCCCACTCGACAATCTGGGTGACCAGGCCCTTGCAGGATCCGCAGCCCTTGCCGGCGCGGGTGGCGGCCATCACCCCACTGACCGATTTCTCGCCGGCCTTGACGCAATTGACGATCGTTGCCTTATTCACCCCGTTGCAGTTGCAGACCTGCGCGTCATCGGACAGCTCCGCCGCGCCCACGGCCACCTCCGGTGTGCCGATATCGAACATCAGCGAGATGCGCTCCTGCGGAAGCGGAAGCCCGCGATCGAAGGCCTGCATCAGAAATGCCACCTTGCTGACGTCGCCGACCAGGGTGGCCCCAACGAGCTTGTCGTCGCGCACCACGACGGTCTTGTACACCCCGTGCTTGGGTTCGGAGTATTGGACGAACTCGTCGTCGTCGCGCTCTGGCGCCTTGAGCCCCATGGAGGCGACGTCGACGCCGGCCACCTTCAGCTTGGTCGCGGTGCGCGAGCCGTGGTAGACCGCCGCGGGGTCGGCGCCGGTGATGTGGTCGGCGAGCACGTTCGCCTGCTCCCACAGCGGTGCGACCAGCCCGTAGACCTGGCCGCGATGCTGGGCGCATTCGCCGACCACGTAGATGTCGTCGTCGTCGATGGAGCGCATGTGATCGTCGGTGACGATGGCGCGCTCCACGGTCAGGCCGGCGCGCTGGGCCAGGCCGATGTTGGGCCGGATCCCGGCCGCGACCACCAGCATGTCGCAGCCCAGTCGGCTGCCGTCGGAGAATTCGATGCCGACCAGCGCTCCGTCCTCGCTGAGGACCTTGGTGGTTCGTTTCCCGGTGTGCACCCCGATGCCCAGGTTCTCCACAGACCGACGCAGGATGGCTCCGGCGTGCTCGTCGAGTTGGGCGTTCATCAACGTGTCGGTGGCATGCACCACGTCGACCTGAAGGCCCCGATTCTGCAGTCCGCGTGCAGCTTCCAGGCCGAGCAGGCCGCCGCCGATCACCACGGCTTTCGATCGACCTGTGGCGAACGCGATCATCAGCTCGCAGTCGTCGAGGCTGCGGAACCCGAACACGCCGCGGGTCAAGGTCTTGTTGTCCTGCCACATGCCGTCCATCGGCGGGAAAAACGACCGGCTGCCGGTGGCCAGGATCAGTTTGTCGTAGCGGATCGTGGTCCCCTCGTCGGCGTGGACCAGGTGCGCGAACCGGTCGAGTTTGACAACGCGCACCCCGGCGCGCAGGTCGACGTCGTTGTCGGCATACCAGGCCATCGGGTTGAGGTAGATCTCGGATGTGTCATCGGATCCGGCAAGCACATTGGACAGCAGGATTCGGTTGTAGTTGCCGTAGGGTTCGTCCCCGAAGATGGTGATCGCGAAGCGCTGGCCGCCGCGGTTCAGGATCTCTTCCACTGCGCGCGCGCCCGCCATCCCGTTGCCCACCACCACGAGAGTGGGTGCCGCCGAGCGGTGGCCGTTCGGTGATGCCTCCAAAAGCTG
>Ga0187766_10001899_pt1 | contig 12296 bp, 13 predicted proteins | sample 0216_QUI02_MP05__4_FD_132971 | JGI IMG/M metagenome (GOLD analysis project Ga0187766, IMG submission 132971) | Tropical peat soil microbial communities from peatlands in Department of Meta, Colombia - 0216_QUI02_MP05_20_MG | ecosystem: Environmental > Terrestrial > Soil > Wetlands > Peat ... | reverse complement strand
TAATTGCTCTTTCATTGGTGCCTTGTTGTGAAGCATGTTCATCCGCGGGTGTATTTGTTCGCTTGAATCTGCGTCCCAATCTTTGAATCCGTTCATGGCATAAATCTCCAAGTTTGTGTTTGCAACAAATCTGACCGATTGTTCTTCGTAGGGGCACGAACACTATTCAAATTTCGTTAAAGAAAGCTGTCAAGAATCGGTGACTTATTGAAAGTAGTTTTTCATAATCAGCAGCGACGATCTCGAACTCTTGTCTATTCTGATCGACCGCAGAATACATGAGTTGATCACAACGTGCGAACTCGCGACCGGTTGATGAAGGTAGATTCGGCTATTGTGTAAATCACAATGAATTATGAAAAAAGTGGGAGAAATCGCAGGAGGGCCGCGAACCGACCGTCTCTATCCTTTCAGTAGTTTAATTTCGATGGTTGAAACGTTTCTTCTATCCGCGCCCTCGCCTAATTCCTGTGTACCAATGATTACTTCCTTAACGTTAAGCTTGCCCGCAAAGAATCGACGACGTGTTACTTCGACGACGTCGACGGCTGTGCTGATAGCTCGACCTCTTGCCCTCACGGTAAGTTGTTGGGAGCCTGATTGAAAATGCATCATAACTGCGGTGGCGTATGCCATTATAGGCTTATTTCCGATAAGAATCGTGTCTGGAGGAATCGCCTCACGCCTCGATAGAGTCTTCTCACCTCGTGACATGCCTTCTTGGTTAGACATCCTAGCCATCACCTCCTATATTGTACGGTGTCTCGCAACGGTTGAGCAGAACTCGTTCGACCTTGAGTCTTTTGTCAAATTTCGTATTTCTCAGTTGCGGTCACGTCCGACCAGAAACGGGTTGAAGATGCCTGTTTATGGTATTGTCTTGAATGGGAACATCAGGTAAAAGCTAACAAGTACGACGCCTAGGTAGAATAGTACGACTAATTTTGGTGGATTCTGATCGGCGATCATGTACGCTATTGCCCCGCACACTGCAGGAACCGCAGGTAGGAAGTAGAATAGGTAGGTCACTCGGTGGCCGATCAACACCGCTGGATAGTAAGGCAGGTAAGTTACGGCGAACCATGCCAACATAAAGAGCGTGAAGTCCTGCTTTTTCTGTTTCAAGTAACTGTATGCGCAGTACGCCATGGCTGGGATGGTCAAGTATAGGATTGAAGGATTCATCGCGCCCCAGAAAGTAACGGAATTGAACTGTTTTGTTACGCCATTCCCTGTAACCTTTACGCTCACAATCAGAAATGGTATCTGGATTTGATTTATGAGCCATTGCCAGGGACAGCTAATGATTCCGCTGGGACAAGACGAAACGAGTGCAGATGAGTAGTTCAAAATATATTGGAGGTGCTCAAATGGGGTTGCGTAGCCGACCCAAACGCGGTCCATTATAGTTAACAAAACGAAAAAGCATACGAGAAATATTCCAAGATACTTCTCGAACCAAGAGAAGTATGTGTTCCATCGTCGGGCATCACGCTTTTCTCTTATGACTCGTGCAGCGTGGACGATTGCTAAGATTATGATTCCAGCAGCACCAGTGATTTTACATAGAGTGCTCAGCGCCATCGTGATTGCGCTCAAGTATGAATGGCCGGAGAAGTAGAAGTAGAATGCGACCAGCAGGAACGATAACATAAAAATGTCCAGTATAGCGATCCTGCTTTGTACGAAGGCAAGGTTGTCGAACGAGAAGAGAAAGGTTCCAACCAGCGGGATTGAATCATAGGTAGATACTTGCTTCAGTAGAAGGTAGAATGCGAGGACTGCGATCGAGCCCATAATCACGCTCGGGATTCTCCATCCCCAACCGTTGTCTCCAAGCAAATGCATCGACAATGCGATGAAGAGTTTTGCGAGCGGAGGATGTTCATGATTCGGATCAAGACCTGTCGGTACATTTTGGTAGGGGGGGAGGCCGTTCGAGCCAACGCTCTGCTTCAATCCGAGGATTACGCGGGCGACGTTCACGTAGTACCATTCGTCGAATATGAGTGACCCGTCAGGTTTGTCAAGCCAAAGCGCGCGTAACGCGATATCCACTACCAATAGAACAATGAACAACTTATCGTAAATATTCCGGAAGTCCAAGAATCGTGATGTAGTTGTCGTTTGGCCGTTGTTGGCATGTCGCGATTTTCCAGGCGTCAAGATGTCACATCCTCTCAGTTAACGTGATCCCAAGTAGGGTCATTGAATTATTTAGAACGATTTGGATCGCTCTCACTAACATCGCTCGCGCGTTCTTAACATGTTCGTCTGCGTGGATGACATCGACTTTCTCATAGTATTCGTGGAATTTTTCTGCGATGGAATTCGCGTAATTTGCGAGGTCTTCAGGTTTCATTTGATCAGCGGCTTCGCAGAAGATATCAGGCATTTCAGCAATTTTGTATAAGAGTAGATGTTCGAGTGGATGGGTTAGGTTGCTCGGATCACTTTTCTCATCGGTGGCCTTGATTTTTCTTAGGATGCTACCAGCTCGTGTATACGCATAGTTGATGAAGGGTGCGCTGTTTTGCTCTAGGCTTAGTACTCGGTCCCAAGTGAAGGTGAGATTCTTCATGCTGTTTACGTTGAGCATTGCGAACTTAATCGCTCCAAGCGCAACGGAGTGTACTATGTGAGTGATTTCATTGTCATTAAATTCACCTGTTCGTTCAGCCATTGCTTCGGCGACGCGTCGTCGGGCCTGTTCGATTACATCGTCCAACGCGATGTATCTTGCTCTCCTTTTCGACATTTTCTCTCCGGGTAATTCTACTAATCCGTAGGCGTAGTGGAAGAGGTTCTTGGCTGCTTCGCGTTCTCCCATGGCATAGAGCGCGAGTCTGATTTGGAGTTGGGGTAAGGTTTGTTCTGAGGCGATTACGTTGACCACTTTATTGGACTCCTTGAATTTGAAGAGTGTATAAGCTATATCTCGTATTGGATAGAGTGTAGTTCCGTCACTACGGACGAGCGTTAATGATGGAACTTCATACGTTTCAGAGAGCCTGAATGAGTCACGTAGTGAATACGCTTCGACGATTGCATTGATATCTAATGTTGCGGAAGCTCCTGCAGTGGTTGTGAAGGGTAATTGCGTTAGGAGATGAAGTACTTTATCGACTTGTCCCGTCCAGAGAAGTTGGCTTTCCCAATCCCAGACATCGAACTTGATACCCATCTCAGCTAGCGTGCCATTTATGCCGTCCAAGCAAAGGTCTACAACTTTTTTTACGAGCCGGACCGTTTCTGCGTCATTGCTTTCGTATTTTCGACCGATTTCCTGAACCACCGCTTCAGGGTCATTCTGGCTCCGAACTGCGTCAATAACTTTGGTCAGCAGGTCCTTGTTCGTTGATTCGAGTTCAGTTGCGATACCAGCCCATTCATCTAAGTTTCGTTGCAAATCATTTCGTTCATCCTGGGTAGGGGATGAGGATAGTTTGCGTTTGGCGGTCTCTATTTGAAGGGCACAATTCGTGCACGCGTATAATCGTCCGAGCCAAGTATCAGGCTTCTGGTCAGGGGTTGGTTCGTTGATCAACCTGAATCCGTACGCAAGTATGGATACCTGGCGCCCTGCATCGTTGACGTAGAATCTTCTCTTTATCGAGTGCCCTCTGGCCGAAAGTATGCGAGCCATTGCGTCGCCTAAGATCGTGTTGCGGGCGTGCCCCATTGTTAGGGGGCCACTTGGATTCGCGCTGGTATGTTCAACCGCGATCGCATTCGGTGTTTCAGCTTTCACCAACCCGTAATCTTCGTTTTCGGAAAGAACAGTATCTAGGATCAGGTGACTCGCTCGACCATAGTCTAGTCTGAAGTTCACATAACCAGCAACATGCTCGACGCTCTGAACCAGCGATCCCTGTTTGATCTTGATAGCTGCACATATTTGGGTCGCAATTTGTTCTGGAGACTTAGGTTGTTGTCTCGCAATCTCGTGAGCCATTGACGTTGATAGTTCTCCGAAATTCGGATTTGAAGGGGTTATGAGTCTAACTTCCTTGCCCACCCAGTCTTCAAATGTCGCCGAGATAGCCTCGGCCACCGATTCTGCGCATTCTTCTTTGAATTTGTGAAGGACATTCAAGTTCTTCAAGTGTCCGCTATGTATTCCCTTGAGGGTAAATTGGTTGACCCAAATGACCATCACGCCTATGAATCTGCTGTCGAATAGGATTTAGTGTTCGCATTTTAGGAAGAGCGATCATCAGTTACCGGTTTCTTTCAAGAGTGATTACTCTTATAATAGATGCAACCGGACACCAAGAACGTAGGGCGGGTAGCCTAGCCAGGATATGGCACAGGCCTCCGGAGCCTGAGGTCGGGGGTTCGAATCCCTCCCCGCCCGCCACGAATACAAGTCAGTTTTATCACAAGAACGAAAACTTAACTATCCAAGATCAGGGTTGCGGTGCGATGAGTCTTGGCTCCTACTGTTGCTTTGATAAAAGGTGATGGAACCGGTCCGGAACTTATTGATGCTACTCTCAGCATCATTAAAGCAGTAAATGGTTCGGTAAATTTTGTGAATTGTGATGCGGGATTCGAATGGTGGCAGAAGAATGGTGGGCCAACATTAATTCCTGAAGCAAGCTGGAAGATTATTTCGTCAGCGGCGGCCTGCTTGAAAGGTCCGACGACCACCCCTGCCGGTCCAAACACTCCGAGAAGTGTTGCAGTCACAATTCGTCAAGGGAAGAAACTGTACGCAAACATTCGACCCATCCGCACCTTTCCGGGAACTAAACGTCCCTTGGGTGACGTGGATTTGGTTTGTGTTAGAGAAGCCACGGAAGGATTGTACTCAGGAATAGAACATAGGCTGTCTGACGACGTGGCCATAGCGTTTCGAAAAATCACTCGAGGCCCAAGCGAAAAATTAGCCAGACGTGCGTTCGAGGAGGCAAAAAGCCGCGGTTGGAAGCGTACATACGCGATTACTAAACAGAACATTTTGAAGGAAACCGACGGGCTGTTCATGGACGCGGTGAGGAAAGTCCACGCTGGCTATCCTGAAATTGTTGTCGATGAATATTTCATCGATAACTTCGCGCAGCAACTAATCAAGAATCCTCAGCGATTCAATGAGAGCATCGTCTTCGGAACGAATCTCTTCATGGACATCATTTCCGAAGAAGTATCAGCTCTCGTGGCAAGTATCGGTTGCATATACTCGGCAAACTTCGGTGATGATTACGCGATGTTCGAACCAGCACATGGAAGCGCACCAACCTACACGGGACAGGATAAAGTGAACCCTACGGCAACGCTTCTCGCAGGTGCCTGGATGCTAGAATATCTTGGCGAAAAGAAGAAATCGGAAGCCATCTTCAAAGCAACTGAATCCGTCATCGCGGAAGGAAAGAAAGTAACATACGACCTCGGTGGAACCGCGAAACTTTCGGAGATGGCCGGCGCGATTGCCGTGAAAGCAAAAAACTATTTGTGAAGTTCAACCAAAAGTGTATCGAAGCCTATGAGGAACGAGTAAATTGCCGCTAACAATCAAGTCAAGGCAGGCTCGTTGGTCTCAAATTAGAAAGCTGCCGATTCCAGTCTTTTTGGCTGTCATCTGATCCGGCGTAGGCGAGACATTAGAAGTGATTTCCATGGATCGTGTGATTTCCGACACATATCTTATTTGGCTGTCCCATCGTTAATTGGCCAGACACTTATGACCCAAACTGAGGACTACTCTGACGAGGAAGTAGAGGAGATAATCGATATGCATGCCCCGAAAGACCCCTTCTCGGTAAAGGAGTTGCGTGCAGCGATCCAGGACAACCCGCTACTCGTAACAGGGCTGGTCTTCACATTCGGACTACTGTTAGGCTTGTCTTTTGGGAAACATCGCCGCCGACGCTAATCTGAGCTGAAAGTCTTATAACCACAGCCTCCTGAGCTATTCGTTGGCGTAAGAGTTTGTCGAAAGAGAACCGAGATAATATCCGCGACGTGGTGGATGTCGTCAAAAGTCTTCGTAAGGACATGGATAAGAATCTCGTTGAAGTCAAAGGCCAATTGAAGCTACTGCAGAAAGAAGCCACAAGAACTGTCAAAGACAAGCCTTTGTTGGCTCTTGGCGTTGCCTTCGTTATCGGAATGGCAGTGGGCATCGCACTAGCCAGCTCAAGCGATTAGGCGCCTGCGTTGCCAGACAACGAAACATTCGTCGAGAAAATAGTGCGCGAACTCATTCGCAGAACAATCGGTAAACTATCGGAATCAATTGAACGGTCAGTGAAACGTGCAATCCGCCTTGCCGCAATGGCTTTCGGAGGAGTCATCATCGCGTTACTTGGGCTAACTTTCCTTACAGTGGGAATCATAAAATGGCTAACCCTCCTCATGCCTGGTTGGTTAGCGTGGATTCTAGTCGGAATAATTATACTGCTCGCGGGGCTCACCCTCACATTCGCGAGCGTGAATCGTTAAGGCAAAGACAGCTCTTATTCCAAGAATTTTATGAGCTTTCCAGAACCTAACTTTTCGGAAACTGTCTTTCGTTCTTCGTCGTTAAGTGGTTTATACTTTAGATGCGTCTCAGTTACCCCGGCATATCTACCGGCAACCACGTAAGCGTTCGCGTCCTTCTCCTTGTAAATTGTTATCGGTTTGTAAACCGCTGAGGAGTCACTGCCTGCGTAAATGTAAGTTATCGCATCATCGTATTTTTGCTTGTCCTCGATCTTGAGGAGAACTAGTTTGGTATCGTCAGGTTTCATGTGCTGACACTGTTAACGATCGATAAAAACTCTTACGGCGTTAGCGGCCGGTCGGTCTCTTTCAGAATGACTCATACAATCGGCGTTTCTTGCTTGTGCCACTCTGTTGATGACTCGTATGCATGCGCGGCTTGGAGGAGGATTGATTCTTTCCAAGGTCCCGCGACGAGTTGCATTCCAATAGGCAATCCGTCTGTGAATCCGCATGGAACAGATATTGCAGGTAGCCCAGCGAAATTGAAAGGTGCCGTAAAGCGAGTTAATTTTCGAGCCGCGATTACAGGATCCAGCCCGGCAAGGAGAGGGGCTGGGCTTGGAGTGGTCGGCGTTATGATCATGTCGACTTGATCGAAAACCCTAGTTACTCTTCTGCGCATTTCCACCATTTTTCTGTACGCAGTAGCCAAATCCACACTTCCCATGACCTGTCCTCTCTTCAATCTCGTCAGAACATCATTTCCTATGTCATTCGGATGATCTAGCAAGTGAGTTGTATGATACGCAGCCGCTTCTGAAAGAAGAACAATTACCTGCCAATTCATATCATCCTCGACCCATGGATAATTTCCTTCTGAAATTTTGGCTCCAAGGGTTTCAAACCGTCGTACCGCTTCATGCAAGGCTCTGATGACTCCATCATCGGCCTGTTCAAAGAAGTAGGTCTTTGGAAGAAGTATTCGGAATTTCTCAACGTTGTGTTCCGATTCTTCCACAGAATAAGGCTGCCGAGGGATAGAAGCAGGATCGCTTGGATCGTATCCATTGACTGCCTCGAACATGATCGCCGCATCCGCCACGGTCTTGGCGATCGGGCCGACGTGATCTAGAGACCAGCTCAGTGGTATAACCCCACGCAAACTAACGCATCCGTAGGTGGGTTTCAAGCCAACGGTTCCGCAAAACGAAGACGGAATTCTGATTGAGCCCCCAGTATCTGTCCCGAGAGAAGCCGCGCATAATCTGCTCGCGACGGCAGCGGCGGAACCTCCACTTGAACCTCCTGGAACATGTTGGAAATTCCACGGATTCATTACAGATCCGAAGTGCGGATTAGCGCTAGTCACGCCCAGCGCCCACTCGTGAAGATTCAATTTCCCTAACATTACCGCACCAGAATTCTCCAATTGTTGAACAACATACGCGTCTTCTACCGGAACATGACCAGCGAGTAGCTTTGAACCTCCGGTGGTTCTCACGTTACGAGTGTCAAAAACGTCTTTCAGAGCAATCGGGATTCCGTGCAGTTTACCACGATAAATCCCATTTTTCGCATCACGATCTGCAGCCTTTGCAGATCGCAATGCTGCATCTTCGGTTATAGTGATGAAGGCATTGATTTTCCCATTCAGCTGCTTGATACGAGTTAGATAAGAGGTGGTGAGCTCGTACGAAGTCAACTGCCCCTGTCGAATCTTCTCCGCCGCATCCTTCAATCCTAGCGACGTGAGATCCAAATCGTGCACCAGATTGATGGATAGACGGGTTATGATAAACGTTCGTTGATTTGCTGTACTGCCTGATTCGGCATTGCTTTAATTAAATGAAGTTGCGGAAGAGATATTGATGTCTGAAACATGTCCCACGTGCACCATGTGTTGTCGATTAAATCCACTGCAAGACGGCAATTCATTGATGTCACGTCTCAAGTCGTCGAAGTGGTACGTAGATCAGGTGTAGACGAGGGCATTTGCTTAGTGAGTGCGCCTCACGCAACTGCAGCGATACTAGTGAATGAAAACGAACATGGTCTGATCCAGGACATGCTCGCCAAGATCGAAGCTCTATTTCCAGCATCAGCACGGTCATTACATAATGCCATCGACGATAACGCTGACGCACACCTTGCAGCCGTATTCATAGGAAATTCGAAAGCGTTTTCAGTGTCAAAGAATGCGCTAGTCCGCGGCACCTGGCAAAACATATTTCTTGTTGAACTCGACGGACCAAGACAACGGCGAGAAGTTCACATCCAGATTCTAGGCGCACCGTAATGCCGCCAATGAATCACGACGTAATATTTCCAAAGATGGGGAACCGTTAACTTACTTACTAGCTGTTATTTCACAGGTAATTCCATCAACCATAGACTTCGTTACCAAAGATCGGTTACTTCAAAATCGTCAATTACTGCAGGTAACAAAACAAATCATCGTCGGGTTCAGATTACTACGCACAGGACTAAACTCGACAGGATCTTGTCCAATATCGATTGGAGGAAGAAGCTTTAAACCTGATCACGCCGGTGTTGCGTTCAATTAGAGGTATGGAAGCTGCCTGAAGAGAACAACGTAACCTGGGTAATCGGCGGACCGCAGGGCGGCGGAATAAATTCCGTTGCTGAAACATTCGCAAAGGCTTGTGCCCATGGTGGTCTCAACATATTTGCCAACATTGAATACCATTCAAACATCAAAGGAGAACACAGCTACTACCGCGTGCGAGTCTCTGATAAGGAAGTCAGATCGCACGTCGACTGGATAGATATCCTAATCGCGTTGGACAAAGAGACTGTGTTCGGCGACATCCACAAGGAATTCCCGACTCATAATGGTCATCGGAATGAAGTAAGCCCTGGCGGAGCAATAATTTACGATTCAGCCCTAAAATTAAAACCCGAAGACATCGGACGCCCTGACGTGAATCTGTACCCCATCCCGTACATGGATGTTCTCGTTGAAGCACTGAAGGAGCAGGGTCACGAAAAAGAACTCAGTAAGTACCAGGTAATGGCCAACACTGTCACGTTCGGCGCATCTGTTGCGCTCTTGGACTACGACTTCAACATAGTGGCCGCGGCAATCAAACAAGGCTTCACAGGTAGAAAAGCGGCATTGGGCGATCTGAACGTTAACGCGGCACGTCACGGCTACGATTACGTTAAGAAGAATTTCGCCAACGGGTTCCCGTACAGGCTACACCCCATTAAAGCAGACCAAAAAAGAATGGTCATACGAGGAGTACAAGCAGTAGGAGCTGGAAAATTCAAGGCCGGTTGCGCCCTTCAAACATACTACCCCATCACGCCGGCCACTGACGAAAGCGAATTTCTTGAGCACTACGAAAAGAACTACAATATAGTAGTCGTTCAAGCGGAGGATGAAATATCCGCGATACTCATGGCGACAGGAGCAGCTCATGCAGGAGTCCGCGCTTCAACCTCAACATCGGGCCCAGGATTCTCGCTGATGGCAGAAGGCCTAGGATGGGCAGGGCATACTGAAGCACCAGGACCTGTGGTCATATTATGGCAGAGAACCGGACCATCGACGGGTCTTCCGACAAGAACGGAACAAGGGGACTTACAATTCGTAGTGCACGCCGGCCACGGAGAATTTCCACGCATGGTGGTCGCCCCTGGTGATGTCAGCGAGGCATTCTATGATACATTCGACTCATTTAATTACGCAGAAAGATTCCAAATGCCTGTAGTCGTGATACTTGACAAATTCCTGGCCTCCAGTTATAGAACCATGCCTGTCCTAGACAGCCTTGATTTGAAAGTCGACAGAGGACAAATCGCCACGGAAACGGACCTTGCCACTAACCCCGCGTATAAACGCTACGAGTTTACTCAGACTGGAATCTCGAGCAGATCAATCCCAGGAACCAGAGGAGGGATCTTCCGAACTACGGGAGATGAGCATGACGAGTTCGGACACATAACAGAGAATTCAGAAAACCGGATCAAGATGATGCAAAAACGCATGCGAAAACTTCAGCTAGCAGCGGAGCTGATCCCCGACAGTAAAAAAGTGAACTTCTTCGGACCACCTCAAGCTGACGTCACCATAGTTGGATGGGGTTCAACCAAGGGAGCAATACTTGACGGAATTCAGGACCTTGAAGCCGACGGCATCAGATGCAACTTTCTTCAAGTCAGATACATGAGCCCCTTTCCGAACGAATTGGTAGCTAAATATCTCACCAACACCAGAAAGAAAATCCTCATCGAGAACAATTATTCGGGCCAGCTAGGGTCACTAATACGAGAACATACAGGAATAACTATTGACTCCAAGGTTTTGAAGTACAATGGGCGCCCATTCTCACAGAATGAAATTTTTGAAGGAGTCAAAGAAAGCCTAAAGAACGGCCTCAAGGAGGTAGTGATGGCTCATGCTTGAACTGAAAGATTTCAGGACGAAAGTTCACAACGACTGGTGCCCGGGATGCGGCGACTTCGGCATTCTGAACGCCATCCAGATGGCACTATTCGAAATGAAACTTGAACCGCACGAAGTGGCAATCTTCTCAGGCATCGGTTGCTCTGGTAAGACGCCACATTTCATCAATACATACGGATTCCACACCCTTCATGGACGATCACTCCCAATCGCAACAGGCGCTAAACTAGCCAACACATCACTTACGGTGATTGCTGTAGGTGGCGACGGGGACGGTTATGGCATCGGAGCGGGACATTTCGTTAATACCGGAAGACGAAACCTTGACTTCACATACGTAGTCCACGACAATCAAGTATACGGTCTCACTAAGGGACAGGCTGCACCGACGCTCCCGAAAGGCCAAAAAACCAAATCAATGTCATCTCCAGCAATAGTTGAAGGCATCAACCCCATAGCGACTGCGGTCGTTGCAGGCTACACGTTCGTTGCGAGGAGCTACGCGCTTGACGTCCGACATTTGAAAGAGACATTGAAGGCAGCAATACTCCACAAAGGCAGCTCCCTAGTAGACGTACTCCAAACCTGCCCAACCTACAACGATATCAATACTAAGGAATGGTACGCAGGTACAGAACTACCGTCGAAAGCTCCGAGGTTATACAAGCTCGAAGAAACTGGATATGACGGCACCGTCAAGAATCCAGAAGACACGAACGAAGTGAACCAGAAGAAAGGACAAGCAATCATCCGCTCTTTCGAGTGGGGTGAAAAGATTCCCATCGGCTTATTCTACCGCAACCAAGAACCAACTTTCGAAGAAATGATAGCTAACCGTATGCCTGCGTTCAAAGAAGTGCCGCTAACAAAACAGGATCTCTATCATCGTGACATCTCTGCACTCTTCGAGTCACTAACCTAATTTTCAGGTTAGCGAAACATACAATCGATCTTTCTCGAGACCCTGGAAGAAACTCTATCTTAGAGTGAAGCGTTCAGTGTTCGAAGGATGATTAATTGCCACACGAAATAGGAGTGCTTCTCAACGTTTTCGTCGAATCACAAGAGCTCGAGAACGTGTCAAGTGACCTTGAGAAGATCCCGGAAGTAGTAGACCTGTTCGAGATAACGGGAGAATATGATTTAGTCGCCCATATCCGAACACAATCAATAGCAGCGTTCCGCGAACTCTTGAAAAACCGCATTCTCAAAATCAAAGGTATTCGGAGCACGGTTTCCGCAGTAGTTGTCCACACGCACAAACTGGAAGGGAAAGTTAACCAAGACTAGGGAGAGCTCTCCCTGGAATATGGCCTAGGGAAACAGTTTTACTCAGTAGCCCTACTCCGCATCGTCCAGAGGAGTCTGCTTGAGCAAGGAAATCGGAATCACCGCAAAGAAAACTGAAGACCTTCCAGAGTGGTATACGCAGATAGTT
>Ga0187766_10001898_pt1 | contig 12303 bp, 14 predicted proteins | sample 0216_QUI02_MP05__4_FD_132971 | JGI IMG/M metagenome (GOLD analysis project Ga0187766, IMG submission 132971) | Tropical peat soil microbial communities from peatlands in Department of Meta, Colombia - 0216_QUI02_MP05_20_MG | ecosystem: Environmental > Terrestrial > Soil > Wetlands > Peat ... | reverse complement strand
GGCAACGCCAACCAGCGAGTCAGCGTCAGACTCCTGAATCGGGTCAGTGAGGATCAAACCGACGTCAACGTCGCTCACCAATGGGCTGAAGCCACCGTGAGCCAGGCTGCCGAGGGCATACGCCGCAATCAACCGTTCGCCCAGCGAGTCAGAGGTGACCCGAACAACGTCACGGAGGACGTCCTCCCCACTGGCCGAGCCGATCGGCTGTGTCCACTCTTGGTCGGTGTGAGCGCCCAGGCTCCCGAGCCGTTGATCCACGGCCGCCTCCGAACTCGCGTACCTGACATACACCGGCCAACCGCCGAGCGGTTCGCCAAGCTTGATTATTCTCGTCCCGCCTGGGGACCGTTGCTGATTGGCCGCTTTGCCCGACTACTTGGACCTGATCCCCTGATCCCACTCGGGAGCGCTGCAGCGCCGGCGAGGAGATAGCCACCCAGTCGGTTGGTGCTGGTCCATCTCGCTTCTTGGGAGATCAGTCATGGCGAATGTGCACTAACTTGAGCCAAGTCGGGACACGGCGGTGTGGTGGACGACGAATGCGTGGTTCGTGCGCTGGTACGAAGAGGCCGCCATGGCTCGTCGGTTCGGCGCTGCGTATGAGGTTTACCGGCCGACCGTGCCGCCCTGGTGGCCTACGTTGCACCCGCAGGCCCCAGACCCAAGCGGTGGACGCAACGAGCCCGAATAATCGGAAGGCTCGAGCAATACCGGGTCGCCTCACCAGCTATTCGGACAGTTTTAATACCGCCAGTTACCAATTAACCGCGCGCTTGCCGGAGCGCCGGCCGACGTGATCGAGAATCCCGAACAGCGGAAGCCAACCGGCCCACAGCCGCTGAATGGGGTTGGTGACGTACCGATTGAACCGGGCCAGCCATTGCGGTAGTTGCATGCCTCGATCAAACTCGAACGTCATGGCCTATCTCAAGCCCCCCTGGTTCGTCGTCAAGGTCTTCAACCGGATCGCGATGGCAACCGGCATCAGCAACAGCGAAACCCTGACCGTGACCAAGCGGGGCAGCAAGGAGCCGCAGAGGATTCCCGTCGTTACGGTCGGTGTCGGCGGCGCCAGGTATCTGGTGTCCACCCGCGGTGAGTCCCAATGGGTCAAGAACGTCAGGGCCAATCCCAACGTCACGGTAACCAACAAGTACGGCACCACGACCTACATCGCCCACGAAACACCTGCGCAGGACCGACAGCCGATCCTGACTGCCTACCGGGAAAAGGCCGGCAAGGCCGTCGACGGATACTTCCGCAAGCTGCCCGATCCCGCGGACCACCCGGTGTTCGCGCTTACCGAGACCCAGACGACGTGATCAGACCGGCAGCAGCCTACGTGACAGCCGCGCCAGCCGGGACGGCGGCGGGTTCCAGGGTTGCTGGTCCACGGGAGGCCAGGCGTAGCAAGGGGTTTGCCCGCAAATAAGCTGCTCCAGGCCGGGAATGCCGAGCTCATGTGCGGACCACTCATAGAGGCGCTCGACTCGGGACTGGATGACTCCGACGTCGAGCAGGTGCGCTAATCCGTGTTCGGCTTCGACGTACGGCGTGATGTCATCACCGAGCGGGTAGCGGTTGGGGAGCACTCGCGAGAGTGAGAGGAATATGCCGGTGACGCCCAGCCGCGGATCGCCGAGTGGCCGACCGGCGGGGGCCAGCCAGCCGAGGGCGAGTCCCGGTGCGGAGACCAGCGCGTGGGTGTAGAGAACTCGGACCAGCACCAGATTGATGAAGAAGCGTTCGACGCGGCTTTCGCGGGCAGCGAGGTGTTCGTGTTCGAGGTAAGCGCCGACGACGCTCATGTTGTGTGCCCGATACCAGCTGGCGGCGGTGGGATGTCGAATGAACTCCCGCCAGGCGGCGACCGTGGGTGAACTCGGAGATCCGGGATGGCCGAAGGCGAGGGCACGGGCTTCGCAGCCGTCGTGCAGGAGGCGTTCGTTCATCGCACGCCACCATGGGCTTCCCGGGGTCGACGAATCGGGCGGGTTGAGGAGTCCCCGCCGCAGCTGCCACTTCATGAAGGCCGATGCCGCCTGGCGGTACGGCAGATACCCGCGGTCCACGTTTGATGGCACCCGATAGGAGTTCCGCATCAGGGCGAGCCGCGCGGTCGGGTCGTCGCGGACGGCACCAACCTTGGCAAGCGCGATGTCGGCAGCCGATTGCCGGATCACCGCTCGATTGTGTCAACGATGGCCGCCGTCGCCGACGCCCACCGGCGGGAGCGGCGTGAGATTGGGAGCGACCCAGAAATCTGGCACGCGACCGTGTCGCTGTCTGTCGACTATCCTCGTCCGACGCCAGTAGATAGCCGCGTTCCGACCCAAGAGGCCAGCGGCAAGTCTTACACCCCGTAGTGGACACCGTCAGACCAGCTGGAACACTGGTGGCCATGTGCAGATCCGATGGCCCGGCTCTCCCCCGCAAGCGGGGGTACCCTCACCCCGGGCCTGCTGCACGGCCCGCGTCGTCGCCAGGCAGTTCCCAGCAGACCACGACGTTGACCGCCGTTTCCGCGAAGCTGTTCGACGACGCCGGCGCCGTCATTCCCGGCGGGGTGAACTCCCCGGTGCGGGCCTTCAAGGCAGTCGGCGGCACACCGCGCTTCATCACCCAAGCACGCGGCTGCTGGCTCACCGACGCCGACGGCAACCGCTACGTCGACCTGGTGTGCTCGTGGGGCCCGATGATCCTGGGCCACGCGCATCCGGCGGTGGTCGACGCCGTCGCCAAAGCCGCCGCCGACGGGCTGTCGTTCGGGGCGCCGACGCCAGCGGAAACCGAGCTGGCTGCCGAGATCATCGCGCGGGTGGAACCGGTCGAACGGATACGGCTGGTGAACTCCGGCACCGAGGCCACCATGAGCGCTATCCGGCTGGCCCGCGGGTTCACCGGCCGGGCCAAGATCGTCAAGTTCGCCGGCTGTTACCACGGCCACGTGGACGCGTTGCTCGCCGACGCCGGGTCGGGCGTGGCGACGCTGGGTCTGCCTTCCTCGCCGGGTATCACCGGCGCCGCCGCCGCCGACACGATTGTGTTGCCCTACAACGACATCGACGCCGTGCAGCAGGCATTCGCCCGGTTCGGCGACCAGATCGCCGCCGTGATCACCGAGGCCAGCCCCGGCAACATGGGTGTCGTCCCACCCGCGCCGGGATATAACGGGGCGCTGCGGGCGATCACCGCCGAGCACGGCGCGCTGCTGATCATCGACGAGGTGATGACCGGTTTCCGGGTCAGCCGAAGTGGTTGGTACGGAATCGATCCGGTGGCTGCCGACCTGTTCACCTTCGGCAAGGTGATGAGCGGCGGGCTGCCGGCCGCGGCCTTCGGCGGGCGCGCCGAGGTGATGGACCGGCTGGCACCGCTGGGGCCGGTGTATCAGGCCGGCACGCTGTCCGGTAACCCGGTGGCGGTGGCCGCTGGGCTGGCGACCCTGCGGGCCGCCGACGACGCGGTGTACGCCGTGCTGGACACCAACGCCGACCGGTTGGGCGCGCTGCTCTCCGAGGCTTTATCGAACGCCGATGTGCCGCACCAGATTCCGCGGGCCGGCAACATGCTCAGCGTGTTCTTCGCCGACGCACCGGTGACCGATTTCGCGGCGGCCCGCGCCAGTGAGACCTGGCGTTACCCGGCGTTCTTCCACTCTCTGTTGGACGCTGGCGTGTACCCACCGTGCAGCGCCTTCGAGGCGTGGTTCGTCTCGGCCGCGCTCGACGACACCGCGTTTAACGGGATCGCCGACGCGCTGCCCGCGGCCGCCCAAGCCGCTGCCCGAGAGCGCAAACCGTGATGGGCGAGTACACCCAGGTTCATCTGGTGCGCCACGGTGAGGTGTACAACCCCGGCGGCGTCCTGTACGGACGGCTGCCCGGATTCCACCTGTCCGACAACGGCAAGGCGCAGGCCGCCATGGTCGCTGACGCATTGGCCGACCGCGACATCGTCGCGGTGATCGCCTCCCCGCTGCAGCGGGCCCAGGAAACCGCGGCGCCCATCGCCGCCCGCCACGACCTGCCGGTCGACACCGACCCGGACCTGATCGAATCCGCGAACTTCCTTGAGGGCAGGCGTTTCTCGCCGGGCGACGGCGCCTGGCGCGACCCGCGGGTGTGGTGGTATCTGCGCAATCCGTTCACCCCGTCGTGGGGCGAGCCCTACACCCAGATCGCGGCCCGGATGACGACCACGGTGGACAAGGCGCGGGCCCGGGCCGCCGGCCACGAGGCGGTGTGCGTGAGCCATCAACTGCCGATCTGGACGTTGCGGCTACACCTGATCGGCAAGCGGCTCTGGCACGATCCGCGCCGTCGGCAATGCGCGATCGCGTCGGTGACCTCGCTGATCTACGACGGCGACCGCTTGGTCGACGTGGTCTACACCACAGCGGCAGGTGGATGATCATGCGGCAGCTGGTGATCCTCGGGACGGTGCTGGCCGCCCTGATCACCGGCTGCGGCGGCGGCGCCCCAGATGGGGGGGCGGTCGCGCAGGGGGGCACTTTCGAGTTCGTCGCCCCCGGCGGAAAGACCGACATCTTCTACGACCCACCCGACCACCGCGGCCACCCGGGGCGACTGTCGGGACCGGAGCTGATGGATCCGGCACGAACGCTGTCGCTGGACGACTTCGCCGGCAACGTCGTCGTCATCAACGTCTGGGGGCAGTGGTGCGGGCCCTGCCGGGCCGAAATCAGCCAGCTGCAGCAGGTTTACGACGCGACCCGCGCAGGCGGGGTGTCCTTCCTCGGCATCGACGTCCGCGACAACAACCGCCAGGCGGCCCAGGACTTCGTCACAGACCGGCGTGTGACCTTCCCGTCGATCTACGACCCGGCGATGCGCACCCTGATCGCCTTCGGCGGCAAGTACCCGACCACGGTCATCCCATCTACTTTGGTGTTGGACCGCCAGCATCGGGTTGCCGCGGTGTTTTTGCGCGAACTGCTCGCCGAGGACCTGTTGCCGGTGGTGCAGCGGGTGGCCGCTGAACACGGCACAGCCGAACGGGCGCCGGGACCGCAATGACCGGGTTCACCGAGATCGCCGCCGCCGGGCCGCTGCTGCTGGCGCTGGCGGTGTGCGTGCTGGCCGGACTGGTGTCGTTCGCCTCCCCGTGCGTGGTGCCGCTGGTGCCGGGCTACCTGTCGTATCTGGCCGCGGTGGTCGGTGTCAACGCAGCTGACGGCGCCCGCGCCGTCAAAGGCTCCGCCAAAGCGCCGCCCGCCGCCCGCTGGCGGGTGGCCGGATCGGCGGCGCTGTTCGTGGCCGGGTTCACCGCGGTGTTCGTGCTCGGCACCGTCGCTGTGCTCGGCATGACCACCACCCTGATCAGCGACCAACTGGTGCTGCAGCGGGTGGGGGGTGTGCTGACCATCGTGATGGGTCTGGTCTTCGTGGGCCTCATCCCGGCGCTGCAGCGCCAGGCTCGCTTCGCTCCCCGGCAGTTGTCGACGGTGGCCGGCGCCCCGGTGCTGGGCGCGGTGTTCGCGCTGGGCTGGACACCGTGCCTGGGCCCGACGCTGACCGGGGTGATCACCGTTGCCTCTGCCACCGAGGGCGCGAGCGTGGTGCGTGGAATCGCGCTGGTGATCGCCTACTGCCTGGGGCTGGGAATCCCGTTCGTGCTGCTGGCATTTGGTTCAGCCGGGGCCGTCGCGGGCCTGGGCTGGCTGCGCCGGCACACCCGTGCCATCCAGATTCTCGGTGGCACGCTGCTGATCGCGGTCGGTGCGGCGCTGGTCACCGGCGTCTGGAATGACTTCGTCTCATGGCTGCGGGACGCGGTCGTCTCGGATGTGAGGTTGCCGATTTGACCGCGCAACGGGTCCGGGTGCTCGCGCAACAGGCACGCAACACGTGGCGCGCGCTGACCTCGATGGGCACCGCGCTGGTGCTGTTGTTTTTGCTCGCACTCGGCGCGATACCCGGAGCGCTGCTGCCGCAGCGCAGTCTGAACGCCGCCAAGGTCGACGAGTACCTGGCCGACCACCCGGTGATCGGGCCGTGGCTGGACCGGCTGCAGGCGTTCGACGTATTCGGCAGCTTCTGGTTTACCGCCATCTACGTGCTGCTGTTCGTGTCGCTAGTCGGCTGCCTGACCCCGCGGATGGTCGAGCACGTTCGTAGCCTGCGGGCCACACCCGTCGCCGCCCCCCGCAACCTGGCCCGGCTGCCCAAGCACGCCGCCGCCACCATCGTCGGCGAACCCGACGTCGTGGCGGCGACGATAACCGGTCGGCTGCGCGGCCGGCGCACCGTCATCCGGCAACGGGGCAGCGTCGTGGAGGTGTCAGCGGAGAAGGGGCATCTGCACGAATTCGGCAACCTGGTGTTCCACTTCTCGCTCCTGGGTCTGCTGGTCGCGGTGGCCATCGGCAAGCTGTTCGGCTACGAGGGCAATGTGATCGTCATCGCCGACGGCGGGCCCGGGTTCTGCTCGGCATCGCCGGCCGGTTTCGATTCGTTCCGCGCCGGCAATACCGTCGACGGCACCTCGCTGCACCCGATATGCATCCGGGTCAACGATTTTCAAGCGCACTACCTGCCCTCGGGGCAGGCTACCTCGTTCGTCGCGAACATCGACTACCAAGCCGGCAGCGACCTGACCACAGACAGCTGGCGGCCGTACCGGCTGCAGGTCAACCACCCGCTGCGGGTCGGCGGCGACCGGGTATACCTGCAGGGTCACGGCTACGCGCCCACCTTCACCGTGACGTTCCCGAATGGGCAGACTCGCACGTCGACCGTGCAGTGGCGACCCGACAATCCGGTGACGCTGCTGTCGTCGGGCGCGGTGCGCGTCGACCCGCCCGCCGGCACTTATCCCGACCCCGAGGAGCGCCGTAAACACCAGATCGCGATCCAGGGCCTGTTCGCGCCGACCGAGCAGCTCGACGGCACCCTGCTGTCGTCGAGCTTTCCCGCGCTGAACACCCCCGCGGTGGCCGTCGACATCTACCGCGGCGACACCGGCCTGGACACCGGTCGGCCGCAGTCGTTGTACAGCTTGGACCCGCGGCTCATCGACCAGGGCCGGCTGACTAAAGAAAAGCGGGTGAACCTGCGCGCCGGTGAGCAGGTCCGGCTGGACCAGGGCCCGGCGGCCGGCACCGTCATCCGATTCGACGGTGCGGTCCCGTTCATCAACGTGCAGGTCTCCCACGACCCCGGCCAGACCTGGGTGCTGGTTTCCGCCATCACGATGATGGCCGGGCTGCTGGTGTCGCTGCTGGTGCGCCGCCGCCGGGTGTGGGCCCGGATCGTGCCGAGGGGCGACACCGGTACGGTGAACGTCGAGCTGGGCGGCCTGGCGCGCACCGACAACTCCGGTTGGGGCGATGAGTTCGAGCGGTTGACCGCGCGGTTGCTGGCCGGTTTCGCCGCAGGTCCGGCCGGGCCTGTTCGCGAACCCGTCGAGCCGGTGGGCGCCTCCGGAAGGGATGTCAAATGAACACCGTGCACGTCAACGTCGGGCTGGCCAGGTGCTCCGACTGGGCATTCACCTCGGCTGTGGTGGCGCTGGTGGTGGCGCTGCTGCTGATGGCTGTCGAACTGGCTTACGCCCGCAGCCGCACCGCGGACCCGATGGCCCGGCTCCTCCTCGGGCCAAGCGGCCCGCATCGTCGCCGGGCGGCGCGCGAGCTGGTGATGGCCGGCTCGGTTGCCGCCGATAGCGCGACCCCCGGCATTGTGCTCGCCGAACCGCGCCGGCCGTTCGATGAACGCGTCGGCCGGGCCGGCCTGGCCGTGGTCTACGTCGGCATCGCGCTGTTGCTGGTGTGCATTGTGCTGCGTGGCCTGGCCACCCTGCGGGTGCCTTGGGGCAACATGTACGAGTTCATCAACCTGACGTCTTTTTCGGGGCTGGTCACCGGGGCGATTGTGTTACGCCGCCCGCAGCACCGCGTGCTGTGGGTTTTCCTGCTGGTGCCGGTGTTGATCCTGCTGACGGTGTCCGGGCGCTGGCTGTATGCCAACGCCGCACCGGTGATGCCGGCGCTGCAGTCCTATTGGCTGCCGATCCACGTGTCGGTGGTCAGCCTCGGTTCGGGAGTGTTTTTGGTCGGGGGTGTGGCCAGCATCCTGTTCCTGCTGAAGACGTCGCGGCTAGGTGTGCCGGACACGCCGGGCACGCTGGCGCGTGTGGTGCGGCGATTACCCGAGCCGCAGACCCTGGACCGCATCGCCTACCGGACCACGATCTTCGCCTTTCCTGTGTTCGGTTTCGGGGTGATCTTCGGCGCCATCTGGGCCGAGCAGGCGTGGGGCCGGTACTGGGGCTGGGATCCCAAGGAGACGGTGTCGTTCGTCGCGTGGGTGGTTTACGCCGCTTACCTGCATGCCAGGTCGACGGCGGGCTGGCGTGACATGAAGGCGGCCTGGGTTAACGTCGCCGGCTTTGTTGTAATCGTGTTCAACCTGTTCTTCGTCAACCTGGTGACCGTTGGTCTGCACTCCTATGCTGGGGTGGGCTAACCGGACACCGGGTGGGTTCGAGCGGCGTTTGCGATAGGTTCGTTAACAGGACCGTTCGTTAACAAGCGACCCGAAGTACTGCAACGAGGTGAAGTGCACGTGTCTGACCATCCAACCCGGGGCGTGGGGGCGCCGCGAGGCCGCGAAGATCATCCGACGACGGAGTTGCCGCCGCAGCCGCACTCCGGCGAGCCCGACGCCAAAACCAGCGAAGCCGAAACGAAGGCCTTCGCAGGGTTCCGGACAGAGCGGCGCTTCACCGAGTCACAGACGCGGGGCGTGCCGCCCCCACCAACACGTCCCGAGCCGCGGGCGTGGGCGGTGACGCCCGCCAAGGGGATGCCGCAGGTCGTCGACAGCCCGACGTACACCAATTACGGCGGCCAGCCGGCCGAGACACCGGTGGAGGCGCCGTACCGGGCGGCGATGCCGCCCGCTCCGTATCCGGACCTCTCTACCAGCACGCTGTTGCGGCAGGTCAAACCGCCGCCGTCCGAGGGCTGGCGCCGCTGGCTTTACCTGCTGTCTGGGCGGTTGATCAACCTTGGGGAAAGTCCAAGGGTCACCCGCTACAACGACCTGGTCATTCAGGCAAACCGGCCGCTGCGGGGGTGCTATCGGATCGCGGTGCTGTCGCTGAAAGGCGGGGTCGGCAAGACCACTATCACCGCCACCCTGGGCGCCACCTTCGCCTCCATCCGCGGCGACCGGGTGGTGGCGGTGGACGCAAACCCTGACCGCGGCACGCTGAGCCAGAAGGTGCCATTGGAGACGCCGGCCACCGTGCGGCACCTGCTGCGCGACGCCGAAGGCATCGATCGTTACAGCGATGTCCGCAGCTACACCAATCAGGGACCGAGCAGGCTGGAAGTGCTAGCGTCGGAAAGTGATCCGGCCCAGTCGGAGGCGTTCAGCGCTGACGACTACACCCGCACCCTGGACATCCTGGAACGGTTCTACGGCCTGGTGCTCACCGACTGCGGCACCGGGCTGCTGCACTCGGCGATGTCGGCGGTGCTAGCCAAGGCCGACGTGCTGATCGTCATCAGCTCCGCATCAATCGATGGCGCGCGTAGCGCCTCAGCAACGTTGGACTGGCTGGATGCGCACAGCCACGAGGATCAGGTGCGCAACTCGATCGCGGTCATCAACGCGGTCCGGCCGCGTTCAGGCAAGGTCGACATGCAGAAGGTGGTCGATCACTTCTCACGGCGCTGCCGGGCGGTTCGGCTGGTGCCGTTTGACCCGCACCTCGAAGAGGGCGCCGAGATCAACCTGGAGCGGTTGAAGCGGGAGACCCGGGAAGCGCTCATCGAGCTCGCAGCGATTGTCGCTGACGGGTTCCCGAGTGACCAGCGGCGGACCAACGCGGCCTTCATCTAGCGCGGATTGTTGTTGTCGCCGTGGTTTAACCGCCACAAAAACTCTGGATCGTCGTCGGGCCCGATCACGCGTGTCTTCGCCCGGTTGGCCTGCGACCGGGCAGCACGCCAGCCGATGTAGATCAGCGTCCCCAAAACCAGAATGAGGAGCAGGTAGAGCACTCAACACCTCCTTGGTCTGAATATACCTGCGCCGTAGGCTCGATACCGTGTCGGAGGGTCGGAGCTCCGGGCGCCGCGTAGCCGTTGACGTGCTGCTCTACGCGGCGGCTCGAGTGCTCTTGGTGGTCGCGCTTAGCGCCGCGATCTACGGGGTGGCACGACTGCTCGGGGTGACCGAATTCCCTGTGGTCGTCGCCGTGTTGTTTGCGTTGGTTGTCGCGATGCCGCTCGGCATCTGGTTGTTCAGTCCACTGCGCCGCCGGGCCACCGCCGGCCTGGAGATGGCCGGCGAGCGCCGACGCCGCGACCGCGAGCAGTTGCGCGCCCGGCTGCGCGGGGAGGCGCCGTCCGACGAAGAGTGACCGCCGTTCTCGTCGACTCTGCTCGGGGCGGCGGGACGCGGTCAGCGGGCCATCCTTCAATAGGCCATCCTGGGCATTCTGCGCGGCGGCGACCCGGCGGCCATCGACTTGATCACCGAGCACGTCTACACCGCGCAGTTGCGCGCGGCGGTTATCGCGCCGCCGGACAAGGCCGCTTAGCCCCGCGCCAGCGTTAATGCAAGCGCGACGGCGATCGACCACACCAGCATCGCGAGCCCGGTGTCACGCAGCACCGGAATGAGCTCCCCCCCAAGGCCGCCGGATCGCACCGGCCGCACGGCGCGTAGCGCCAGTGGTGCGGCGACCAATCCGACCGCACACCATGGCGTCGCCGCCATCAACGCCACGGTCAGCACGCCGGCGACCGCCAGCAGCGCCTGGTACAACACCCGGGTGCCGGCGTCGCCGAGGCGCACCGCCAGGGTGATCTTGCCGGATCGCGCGTCGGTGGGGATATCCCGCAGATTGTTGGCCACCAGCACCGCTGACGACAGCGCGCCCGTCGACACTGCCAACGCCAGCCCCACCCAGTCCACCCGCAACGCCTGGGCGTACTGGGTGCCGAGCACCGCGATCAGCCCGAAGAACACGAATACCGCAGCTTCGCCAAAGCCCATGTAGCCGTAGGGTTTTGACCCGCCGGTGTACAGCCAGGCCCCCGCTATGCAGAGCGCGCCGACGACGATCAGCCACGGCGCGCTGCACAGCGCCAGCGCCAGCCCGGCCACCGCGCCGAGCGTCAGGCTGACCAACGCCGCGGTCAGCACCGTCCGCGGGGTCGCCAATCGTGAACCCACCAGCCGCAGCGGACCGGCCCGGTCGTCGTCGGTGCCGCGGATGCCGTCGGAGTAATCGTTGGCGAAGTTGACCCCGACGGTCAGCGCCACCGCGACGGCCAGCGCCAGCAGCGCTTTCCACCACACGGCGGCGTGCAGCCAGGCCGCGGCGCCGGTGCCCGCGAGGACCGGCGCCACCGCGTTGGGCAGCGTCCGCGGTCGCGCGCCTTCGATCCACTGCGCGAAACTGGCCACGCTGCAATCCTTCCATGGGTATGCACGACAATGAGCGGATGCTCGCAGTGATCGGCGGCAGTGGCTTCTACACCTTCTTCGGCGCCGACGCGCGCAGCATCAATCTGGACACCCCGTTCGGCGAGCCCAGCGCCCCGATCGCCGTGGGCGACGTCGGCGAGCACGAGGTCGCGTTCCTGCCACGGCACGGTGCACACCACGAGTACTCGGCGCACACCGTGCCCTACCGGGCCAACATGTGGGCGCTGCGCGCGCTTGGGGTCCGCCGGGTCTTCGCTCCCTGCGCGGTCGGCAGCCTGACCCCGGAGATCTGCCCGGGCACGGTCGTGGTGCCCGATCAGCTGGTCGACCGCACCCGCGGCCGCGCCGACACCTATTACGAGTCCGGCGGGGTTCACGTCAGCTTCGCCGACCCGTACTGCCCGACGTTGCGGGCCGCGGTCACCAGCCTGCCGGGCGTGGTCGATGGCGGCACTTTGGTGGTAATCGAGGGCCCGCGGTTTTCCACCCGCGCGGAAAGCCAGTGGTTCGCCTCCGCCGGGTTCACCTTGATCAACATGACCGGCTATCCGGAGGCCGTGCTCGCCCGCGAACTCGAAATGTGCTATGCCGCAATTGCTTTGGTGACAGACCTGGACGCCGGTGTCACGGTCGGCGGTGGTGTGAAAGCCATCGACGTGTTCGCTGAGTTCGAGAAGAACATCGAGCCGTTCAAAAAGCTGGTGCACGGGGCGATCGGTCAGGTTGCCGTCGAGCACACGTGCACGCAGTGCCTGCCGCACGTGGGCGTCGAGTTGCCGTTCGACCTGCCGTGAGAGTGCTGCTGACCGGTGCCGCCGGCTTCATCGGGGCT
>Ga0187766_10001896_pt1 | contig 12305 bp, 15 predicted proteins | sample 0216_QUI02_MP05__4_FD_132971 | JGI IMG/M metagenome (GOLD analysis project Ga0187766, IMG submission 132971) | Tropical peat soil microbial communities from peatlands in Department of Meta, Colombia - 0216_QUI02_MP05_20_MG | ecosystem: Environmental > Terrestrial > Soil > Wetlands > Peat ... | reverse complement strand
GGACAATCGTTTCACTTTTCCCGCTCCTGTCGGAAGGTTGATGAACTCAATCCCCCAGCGATTTCAGGGAGCAGTCGACTACCTTCGGCAGCGGAGAAGTCATGGCGATTAGCCGAATAAGTCTGACCATCTGCTCTTCGTTGGGATCTATGTGCCGATCCGCCGCAGCGACCAATTCGGCAATTCGAACCACATCGAAGGTCAATGATAAGGCGGCTATCGGCCGAAGAGCCTCAGCAATCAAATCCGCGAAATCACTACCTTCGAGATGTCGCGCGCGTGCGTCGAAGAATTCGGCAATGCGCTGTCGCGAGATGGTCGGTGCAAGGCCCTGTCGATCGATGTAATTTACTGCTTCGTCGCGCTCGATCCCGTCCACGTGCCCGTCCGCAAGCGCCACGAAAGCACCCACGGTGACTAGGGCTCTAACAATCTGTTCGTCGCAATCGAACGGATCGCGGAGGTCACCCGGGATGTCGGGGCGGATGTAGTGGATAGCCATGACACTCCTCCAAAGCTGCACCGCGTTCGCGTCGAAGGAGCCCAGATCAGACAGGTCAGGGGGAAGGAATGCTTTGGGCCCTGACGGTCGGCAGATCCATGCGCCTTGGCGCGGAATAGCTGATCCGACATCGCGAGGTTGACCGACACACTTCGGTGTCCTCGCCAGAGGGGCCCGGATTCAATTGTTGACGCGCAAATAAGCCTGCTGGGTAGCGAAATCAAGGGTTGCCACCAGAGGATCAATGGCTGGGTGTTTTTTCTTAGACCTCTGTACCTAGGGACTTGTACCTGAAGGGTCATCCCGAATTGTCGTGGCACTTGTGCTCTTTATAGTGGTCGCTCAACAGGAAGGTAACCGATGATGTTTTTTCGAGAGACGACACAACAGTACGCGCACCGACAGAACATCGCCAGATACCGAAGACTTCTCGATACTAAATTGACTGCGGACGAACGGCGTTTTGTTGAACGCCGCGTAGCGGAGGAACGAGCAGCTCTTCAGCGACTTACAGGGGGCGCTACGTCTGAAGACACCTCGGCGGATGCATCAGCCTTCTCGCAGCAACAACACTGATTCCGTCATGGCAGTTTGCACGGTCTCCGGAATCGTCAAGATCAAAGCGGTTTTCGGCTAACCTTTGAACGTTGTAGCATTTCGAGGTTTGGCTCGGCCGCGCTAACCGTCCCGCATCGAGTGGAAGCAGGGTGTGATGACAGCCCAGGCTCAGTGGCATTTATCTGATCGAGCCGCCAGCTAGAATGGTCGCCCAATCTTCACAGAAAGTGAGCAAAGTGTAGCTGCCTCATAAATTTCCAAGCGGGTGCTGCCCCTAACCGAGGGAGTGTTGGGGCTTAGTCTTTTTGGCGCGGCAAAGGAGGTCACGTGGAGAGAGTAGCGTTCAGAGAGTGTGTGCAGTGTGGTGCCAATATGATCGCTCCGACATGGTCTGAGCACCTGTCCGATCATTGTGTTCGGAACGTGTGGTCCTGCGAAGCCTGCGGATATCAGTTCGAAGACACGATCTATTTACCCGCGCAGGAATTGGCAGACGCCGACTAGTCTTTATGCAATGGCTCTGGCAGCTTCGCCCCGTTGGCGTAATTCGCCGCGCCTCGTCTTTGCTGAGCAGCTTCGCCGCCGAGCGCCGGTCGGCCTCGTCCTCGTAATGAGGGCTTAGCCCGCCGCGTCCTAGTAACGCGCCGGTCATCGACCAGGGCGGCCCCTCCTGTATGACACTTCCGGGCCTTGAGGGCCATACTAGCCCAATCTTTATAGCCCTTCTGGCGTCGACATCGACGCGATGGTTGCCTCCGCCAATGCCAACAAAGACATCGTGCGCGGCATCAAGGGTCACGCCGAGATCGGCGGCTTCGCGCGTTGGGGCATCAAAGTGTTGGAAATGTCGGCTGAGACCGGCCGCCTCGCCGATCTTCCGCTTTACGTGCACTTCGGCACGCTTTGGAGCTTGCCCGAGAGCGGCGCCAACGGTGAAGATGCTGACACCATCATGGAGCGGGTCATTCCGCTGCTGCGGCTCGGCGACATTCTAGCCCACCCGTTCACGCGTCATCCCGGCGGGTTCGTCAATCGGCAGGGAGAAGTGCACAGCGTCATTCGTGCCACACTCGACCGTGGACTAAAGGTCGCGGGCTGACCGATCGGCTCGGAGCGCTCAAGCCAGGCTACGTCGCCGACGTGTCGTGCTGTTCGATGATCACGGCCGCTTAGCCGGTTGGTGAAAAGATCGATACTTTCCTTACTTCCTCGAATTCGGGGCAACGATTCTGCTTCATTTTACTAATTCAGGTCGGTCTTTTCCCTGTCAGCGGGAATTAACAGGGAATTTTGTTTAAAACAAAGCTCCTGCTGATTTTAACACCGAATCCACCAGCAAATTCAGTTGCTTGCAAGCAAAATTCCCTATTGGACGGAGCGGGATTTTTTATCGAAAGATTTTTATCGAAAGAACAGGGAATTTGAACGCGAGAACAGGGAATTTAATCCGAGAAGAGTCAGCAGATTGTTTTTCGGTCCCCCAACTCCGAATTTCGAAACGTAAATCGCGTATGCTTTTGTCGAGAAGATCGTGATCTACCCGAACAATGATCTGGACGGCGTGACCTTGAACTCGTAGCCCCAACAATATGACAAGAGTGGTAGCGGAGGACCGCAACCGTTTAACTTGCCAATCCGTGCGGCAGCTTAGGCGCTCAAGAACATTCGCACGGTTACTATGAAGCGCCAATGGCCGCTTTATGTCGCATTTCGTGTCGATTACGTGCGGGACCTGCGCAAAATCTCTACCGCAAACATACAGTTGCGCCGGACGCGAAGGCTGGACCGCAGCAGTAGCTCTGGATGAAATAAGCAAAGGATTTCTGGAATTGGCGAAGGAGATGAGCCGATGGCTTTGAAGGAGGCTCCATCGACGCGCGTCGCGGCGAGCTTAGCAGTCGATCTCGTCGCAGTACTGGCGGCCGTTACCAATAGCGAGCCCAGGGTTATGACCATCCGCGATGGCGCCGCATTGCCCTCGGGCCCATTCGAATTGGATGACCGCTCCCTGCAATCCGGGCTGCGGGAGTGGGTCGAGCAGCAGACCAGTCATCCGCTCGGCTATGTCGAACAACTTTACACTTTCGCCGATCGCGACCGCGCCGCCGAGGGGACGGCGCGGCGTTTCATTTCCATCAGCTATCTTGGCCTGACGCGCGAAGAGCGTGCGAAAAGCGCGGGTGATGCGGTGTGGCGCAACTGGTACGACTACTTTCCGTGGGAAGACCGGCGTGCAGCGCCACCGGCATTCGTTGAAGAGACCATGATCCCCCGACTGCGCGCCTGGGCGAAGGCCGCGGGCGATGCGGCGAAGCGGCGTGAGCGTGCGGAGCGTTTGGCGATCTCATTCGGTCTTGATGACTCGCCATGGAATGAGGAATTGATCCTGCAACGCTACGAGCTGCTCTATGAAGCAGGACTCGTCGAAGAGGCGGTCCGGATCGGCATGGGCAAGAAGCCCGTACTCATTCCAGGCCGGCCGATGATTTTCGATCATCGTCGCATCCTGGCTACCGGAATCGCGCGGCTGCGGGCGAAGATCAAATATAGGCCGGTCGTTTTTGAACTGATGCCACCGACATTCACCCTCCTCCAATTACAACGCGCGGTCGAAGCGCTCGCCGGCCGGCTCGTGCACAAGCCAAATTTTCGCCGCCTGATCGAACAGCAAGAGCTGGTCGAGGACACGGGCGCGACGGATCCCGACGCGCTCGGTCGTCCCGCCAAGCTTTATCGTTTCCGCCGCTCGGTTCTCGCCGAGCGTGCCGTCGCGGGAACGAAATTACCGCTCACCCGTCCTTGACAGACTTTATACTCAGCGTAAGTATATCTGTATATACTCATGAGGAGTATAAATATGACACCCTCCTTCGCCACCTCGACGCGTGCCACTTCCCTCTATGACCGCGTTCGCCACGTGATCCCGCCGTTTGAATGGCCAGCATTCGCAGAACACATCGCCGCCATTCTCGATCTGAAGCGCAAGCGCAACGCCATCATTCTCGCGCACAATTATCAGACGCCCGAAATCTTCCATTGCGTCGCCGACCTCGTCGGCGACAGCCTGGCGCTCGCTCGCGAAGCGGCCAAGGCCGAGGCAGAGACGATCGTTCTCGCCGGCGTGCAGTTCATGGCGGAGACCGCCAAACTATTGAACCCGGAAAAGACGGTCTTGCTTCCAGATCTCGAAGCCGGTTGCTCGCTGGCCGATTCGATCACACCTGCCGACGTGCGCCTGCTGCGCGAGCGTTTTCGCGGCGTCCCAATCGTCGCGTATGTCAACACATCTGCCGCCGTGAAGGCGGAAGCCGATATTTGCTGCACGTCCGGTAATGCCCGGGCCGTCGTCGAGTCCCTTGGCACCGATCGCGTGATCATGCTTCCCGACGAATATCTGGCCAACAACGTCGCCGCCGAAACGCATGTGAAGATCATTGCTTGGAAAGGCCACTGCGAAGTGCATGAGCGCTTTACGCCTGCCGACATCGCCGAACTGCGTGATGCCTATCCGGGCATTGTCGTGCTCGCGCATCCCGAATGTCCGCCCGAAGTCGTCGCGGCAGCTGATTATTCCGGTTCGACGGCTGCCATGTCTCACTACGTGGAATCGCGGCGGCCCGCGCGCGTTGTGCTGCTCACGGAGTGCTCAATGAGTGACAACATCGCGGCGCGGCTTACAGACGTTGCTTTTGTCCGTCCGTGCAATCTCTGCCCGCACATGAAGCGGATCACGCTCGCCAAGATCAGGCGAGCGCTGGAGACAAACCAGCATGTGATCACGGTTGATCCCGCGGTCGCCGCCAAGGCACGCCGCGCCGTCGAGCGGATGCTGGCGCTATGAGGCCGGACCTGCTCGCCCTTTCGGGTCGCCCAGTCATCATCGGAGCAGGCGTCGCCGGGTTGATGGTGGCGCTCCGTTTGGCGCCGGAGCCTGTTGTGATCCTCTCCAAGGGGCCGCTCGGCACCGGCTCATCGAGCGCATTAGCGCAAGGCGGCCTTGCGGCGAGCCTCGGCGACGATGATGATCCCGTGCTACATCTGGCTGACACGTTGGCGGCGGGCGACGGTCTCTGCGATGACGCGATCGCAAAGCGGATCACGCGAGCCGCTCCTTCTGCGATCCACGATCTCGTGCGCTTGGGCGTGCGCTTCGATCGGCGGGGGGGTGGTGCTTTGGCGCTCGGGCTCGAGGCGGCCCACAGCCGCCGCCGTATTGTTCACGCCGCGGGCGATGGCACAGGGCGCGAACTCGTGCGCGCGCTTGTCGAGGCGATTCGCCGCGCGCCTTCGATCGTCGTCTTGGAAGGCTTCGAGGCCCGTCGGCTATTAGTCGAAGATGGCACAGTCGTTGGTGTGCTCGCGGCCGGTCGCGGTGGTAGCGCGAGTTTCCAAACGAGACGCGTCGTTATCGCGACCGGCGGGATCGGCGGACTGTTCGCGCAATCGACCAATCCCAACGGATGCTTCGGCCAGGGCTTGGCGCTAGCGGCGCGCGCCGGCGCCACACTTGCCGATCTCGAATTCATTCAGTTTCATCCGACCGCCCTTGCCGCACATCTTCGCCCAGCGCCGCTTATCAGCGAGGCGGTACGCGGCGAAGGAGCCGTGTTGGTGGACGAGACCGGGCGGCGTTTCCTGGTTGGCGAGTCGGGAGCCGAACTTGCGCCGCGCGATGTCGTCGCGCGTGCCGTCTTGCGACGCCTAGCCGAAGGCCATCAGGTGTTTCTCGACGCACGCCGCAACCCGGGTGCGCGGTTCGACGTCCGCTTCCCCGCGATTGCCGCGGCGTGCCGCGCTGCCGGACTCGATCCCGTAACGCAACTCATCCCGATCCGGCCCGCGGTCCACTACCATATGGGCGGCGTCGCCGTGGACGCGGCCGGCCACGGCTCCGTGCCTGGCCTTTGGGTCTGCGGCGAAGCCGCGTGCACGGGGCTGCATGGCGCCAATCGGCTCGCTAGCAATTCGCTGATCGAAGCGGCGGTCTGCGCAAGCTGGGTCGCCGAGAGCGTGTCCGGCGCTGTCGCCTCCGCGGGGCGTCGGAGACGACCGCCAGAGACGAGTCTGCCGCTCACTCCCGATCCATCCTCTGTTCGCAACATACTCTCTCGCGGCGTGGGGGTGCTGCGCGATGAGGCGGGCTTGCGATCGACGATCCAAGCTCTGCTCCCACTGGCCTGCGATGGCGGCCCAGTGTCCGACCCAGCGCTGATCGGCTTGATGATTGCCGTGGCAGCGTGGCGGCGCCAAGAGAGCCGGGGCGCGCATTGGCGAACGGACTTTCCGGAGCGCGGCGCAGCGCAAAGATCGAGCTTGCGGCTCGGAGAGGCATTGGCTGCTGCCCGCACGCTTGATGCCGGCTGCATCCCAATCGCTCGGAGTGCTTAAAACCATGACTCTTGATCATTTGCCGGCAACCACGATCGAGCCGCTCGTGCGCGCGGCGTTGCTCGAAGATTTCGGCCGAGCCGGGGTGTGTGTACCAAAACGTCATCTTGTATTGATTAGCTGAAGGAATCCATCATGCCAATTCAGTTCGGATGGAATTTTCGGAAAGGACTGATGTTTGGCGCTCGCGGGGCGCACATCAAATTTGCTTTTAGGGGTAAAGCGGACACGACGCGGCCCTTATCCGACGTCCGCTAATGACCCAAAGCGGACATCGCTGAGAGCCGTTTTGGCCACTTCCAGTCTGCTGGTCGGACCCGCTACGATACCTCGTCTCAAAAGCTGGGGTAGGAATGAGGCGGCGCGACTTCATTTCGGTGCTGGTGGTGCGACGGCCATGTGGCCGCTTATGGCACATGCGCAGCAGACGGCGAGTCCAGTAATCGGGTTCCTTAGTAGTCTGGCGCCGAGGGATCTGAATTTCGTTACGCCTGCGTTCCACGAAGGTCTCAATGGCGCAGGCTTCGTCGAGGGCCGAAACGTGTCGATCGAATACCGCTGGGCCGAGGGAGATTACCATCGGTTGCCGGCTTTATCGGCCGATTTAGTCCGCCAAAATGTTACCGTGATTGCTGCGATCAGCGGCACCCCAGCCGCATTAGCGGCTAAGGCTGCTACAACAAACATTCCGATCGTGTTCGCGATCGGTGGTGACCCGATTACGCCCGGATTAGTTTCCAGTCTTGGCCATCCAAGCGGCAATGTCACCGGCGTGAGCTTCTACAACACCGCGCTAGTAACGAAACGATTGGAATTGGCCCGGGAGTTAGTCGCCAAAGAAACCATAATTGGGATGCTGGTGAACCCGGAGAATCCACCGAGTGTCGCTGAAGTAACAGCAGTGCAGGAAGCGGCGGCGGCAAACGGACGCCATTTCAGATTTTCAATGTAAGCACTCAAAGCCAGATGGACGATGCCTTTGCCGCAATGGAGCAAAATCGTATCGGCGTACTCGTCGTAAGCTCAGATCCATTTTTCTTTACTGAACGAGTAAATCTAGTCGTATTGATGGCCCGTCACGCTCTGCCTACTGTCTTCGCCGATCGCGAGCAGGCCGAAGCTGGTGGACTCATCAGCTATGGCGCCAGCAGAGTAGATGCGTACCGCCAAGCCGGCGACTATGTGGGCCGTATTATAAAAGGCAAGAAGCCGTCCGAGTTGCCGGTAATCCTGCCGACAAAATCTCATCTTCTGATCAATCTCAAGACTGCAAAGTCGCTACACATCGATATTCCTGCAACAGTCCTCAGCCGTGCCGATGAGGTGATCGAGTGAGTCGGATTGTCTGTTTTTGGCACAAAGCGGATCTCAATCAGATGCTTCTTGATGTCCGCTTTTGGGGGTAAAGGGGACATCGGGTGAAGGCGCTTCAATGTCAGCTGATGGCCCATTCCCGACGTCACCTAGTAGGAGTATTCTTTCCCGGTAACGTTGTCGCTTGGCCTCGTGCGATGGAGGTCATCATGTTCGAGACAGAACGGTTTGTCGCTGATTGCCGCGCGGCATTTGCCGAAGATCCAACTCACAAAGCAGTGCGCGAGGTACTAGCCGGCGCGGTATCCGATCCGACGGCGGTCCTAAAGGTATTGGGCGAGCCTCAGCGTGCTGAAATCCAAAAAATCTTCCATTCGGATGCACTCACCATCCTCAATGTGGTTTGGGCACCGGGAATGATGGTCATGCCGCATAATCATCGAATGTGGGCTGTGATCGGTATCTACACTGGACGCGAAGACAATGTGTTCTGGCGACGAGTAAAAGGAGCGCCAAACAAGATCGAGGCAGCCGGCGCCAAGGCGCTTTGCGAAATGGATGCTGAGCCGCTGGGTACCGACATCATCCACTCCGTCATTAATCCCATCAACAAACTTACTGGCGCCATTCACATATATGGCGGCGATTTTTTCGCTGCAGAGCGCAGTGAATGGGATTCCATGACCCTTCTAGAACATCGGTCAGACGGCGAACGGGTAAGGCGTGTGTTCGAAGAAGCCAACGCGCGTTACGAAGCCACCAAACACATTCAGTCAAGCTGACGTGCTTTCGGTGAAAATCTAGAACTGGCGCGTGAGCGCACGATGTCTACTTTTTGGCACAAAGCGGACATGGTGACGGCGCTCCGCAACGTCCGCTTTTGGGGCTAAAGCGGACATGATGCTTATGACCCAAAGCGGACATTGCTCAGTCAGACGGGCAGTGGTGCGTAGCCACGATAGTCTGATCTAATCGGAGCGGTCAGGCCCCAATTTTGCGTAAACAAAGGTACAAAACATTCTTTCCTGCTGCGATCGACCGATAGAGGTTTTATTCGGTTTTGATCGTACCCATCGAACAAGACTCTCTTATTTTATCGACCGCATTGACTTTGCGGCGTTAACGGTGAGAGCAATATCACCGCGGGTGCATAAAAAGCATCTTCGTGGGTTCCCGGCCAAAAACCAAGGAGCCTGAACGGTACACAAGTTGAATAGTCCGCATGAGTGGCTGCTCGAAAAGGCGCCGCAGTGGAACGCCCTTTACGACGCCCTAAGCGATGTAGTCTGTCGACTTGACGGTTCCAATATGAAATGGACGCAGACGGCTATTTTGAGCAGCGACCAAAATCAAGTGCAGAGACCTTCGACGCAGAATCTTGGGGCAGCCACCGAGGGCATACGTGATAATGCGAGTGGCGGCCCGAGCCTGGAGACTGATCGGGAATAAAAAATCGAACAATTGAGATGAATCCATAATGCGATCGAAATCCGGCCGCGTTTCCACTGAATTTGTGGGAAATCAAAGGCGCGATCGTGAGCCCACGGGTCGTCTGGCTGCTCACCGGTAATTTGGAAAAATGCCGTCCCTTGACACCGCTGTGATCGTAGTTGCCGGGATCGTTTTTCTAGCGGCCTTTGTAAACGGGGCCCTCGGCTATGGATTTTCTTCCCTCACGGTTCCAGTCGCGCTGGTTTTTTATACCAATCGCATTCTCAATCCTGCCGTCGTCATCGTCGAAGTGGTCATCAATATCTATGTTCTGCTGATTAATTTGAGCGGTGTTTCAGCAGTGTGGCGAAGGGTGCTGCCCATCCTTATTGGGCTGCTGCCTGGCATCGGCCTCGGAGTCCTCGTCCTTACTTCAATTCAACCTGGATGGATCAAATTCAGCACCTACACGGTCATTCTACCCCTGATCCTCATCCAAGCTGCCGGTTGGCGACGACCAATTCGGTCGACATGGCTAAGCGGGCTCCCTTTTGGAACGGCGCTTGGCGTTTTGTATTCGGTAACAACCATCTCGGGACCGCCTTTGGCGATGTTGTTCAACAATCAAGGCCTCGTGAAAAACGAGTTTCGAGCTGGTCTTGCTTTGGTTAGGGTCGCCGAGTCGAGCGTGACCGCCATCGTGTACTATCAGCTTGGCCTTTTTATAGCCGAGAGCGCCAACGTCTTATTGACGTTTATTCCCAGTGTCGTGATTGGAATACCGCTTGGCGCCTATCTGATCCGTCGGCTGGATGCCGAGACGTTCCGTCGGATATGCATGAGCTTCGATGCATGGGTCGTCGGTTTTGGTCTGTCCCGGGTGTTAATCGAACTCAAATTGTTAGGGGGTCCATGGGCCTACAGCGTCATGGCGCTCACCATTTTGATAGATGGCTACTTGTTGTACATCTTCTTCACGTCACACAAACGGGCCGCAAAGGGACCCGAAACACTCTGGGCGTCCGCTAACACTGGGTGACCGGAGTGGGCAATACGATCACTATTTCGGACATGACAGAGCTTCAGCGCCACCCGCTCGGTCCCCTTTACCTTTTGCTCGCATCGGATTGTATCTACGTCCTCCCGTCATCGCGGAGCATAAGCGCGAACTTACCGCATACAAAACTACGAAATCGGCCATTCATTTCGCGCTCGATAAGAAACTTAGCTAGAATGAAGAAGAATGACGCTGAACGAGCTGCACGAAAATAGCTGAGCCACCGCCTGACGGCCTGGACGCATTGTGAAGGCTCAGTACCAACGTCCTCGGCCGTGCCAAGCAACGCTAGTGGTGATCGCTATTGCGACCAGCATGATGAGGATGGTCGCTGTCATGCCGCCTCGAAGAGGCCACCGTCCCTTGCCGCCTTGACTCAGTTGTTTGCTGTGGTTTGCAAAATCCCGGCCGAAGAACCCCTCTGCAGGCGCCGTTCGCGACACCGACCCCGCCGGTCAAGCTCAACGAGAGGAAGCGCAGCTTCATACCACCTTTCTCATTCCGACCTTTTGCGCCCGGTTATCATGGACGCGACCAGATATCCTGCTTGAGCTCGCCCACCAACACGATGTGGACCTTATCGTCGCAGGCGCTTATGGACGCACGCGGTTAGGAGATTACCCCATCTTTACCCCCGAAACCAAAAATCAAGCGCGGGGCCAGAGCCCGCACGCCTAGTTCCCGATCGTTCCCACGGTGATTGACGAGCCCACGTAGCGCGCGTCCCAGGTTTGACCGCTATCCCCAATGAAACGAAGCCCGCGTAGCTGAATCGCATGCAACAGCGGTTAAGGGTTTTTTTGCCAAAACGTCAAAACGTGATGGCTGTCATGAAGCCCTTAATCTGTCTCTGACAGGGTCCAGCCGTTACCAAGGAGAACGGTCATGAAAAAGATTTTTCTGGTTTTCGCCCTGGCCTTCGCATTCACCACGGGCATGGCCGCAGTGACGGTCGTGGCGCAGGTGGATCAGGCGCAAGCTGGTACGACCTGCAATTCTCCTAACTGCTAGGGGGTCGCGGTGGCTGATGCCCCTGGCGCTTGGCTTTGCGTTCTTTTCTGGCGCAGCGGTGGTCGCGCACCAAGCCAGCGGGACAATTAGCGAGGAGTCCCATGTCCTTAAATCGCTTGACGCTTTCGGTTTTCGCCACCCTGTTCAGCGTCGTTCCACCGTCACTGGCGTCCGCCTCCGATGCTGCTGTCCCGATCGCCTATCGGGCCTGGAACGGTTGCGGAAATTGCCAGCTTCGGGGAGTCCACGCGGCTCTGCCGGTTCCTTATAAGACCTATTCGCCGGATACCGTCTGGGCTCCGGCGACCGACTATCCCTATGTTCCCGGCTTCGCGCGCCCATACTATGGTCGCTATGCCTTTCACGATCCGGCCTATATGAATCCTCGCTACCAGCACGTGCCGCACTGGCGGCCTTTCTATTAATCAAGATGTATGGCTGTGTTTCGATCTGGAATAGTAGACCCACGCCGACATTGGAAATGCGTCCGTCTTGCTGGCCCGCGCGATGAGGCCATGCTGCCCGCCGCACGCCGATCAACATTGAACTATGAACTCGCCTGGCCTGTCTCCGCGCACAATGAAAGACATCGTACGGGTCAAACCGGCGGGGTGGAAGTTTTCATGCGGGAGCCGACTAATGTCCGCTTTGTGCCAACAGCAGACATCATGCGTAAACTGAGCGAAGGTCTCTTATCCTTACTGACCACGGACCGCGGCGCAGGAACAAGACGATGATTTTCATTTTGTCCATTCGCCGGCATAGATGCTGTCAGCCCCATGGCATTAAACAACGGTTCCGAACACCTTCCCAATTCCGGCGGTGAGAGCCATCGCCCACGCCCCCCAGAACGTCACCCGGGCTGTGGCGCGGAGAACATTTGCGCCGCCCGCTTTTGCACCGATTGCACCGAGAAGCGCAAGAAAGCCTAAAGACGCGGAAGACACTATCGGGATAATTGCACCGATCGGCGATATGACGACCATAAGCAAAGGCAAAGCCGCGCCTATCGAAAATGTCAAAGCCGACGTCAATGCGGCCTGC
>Ga0187766_10001895_pt1 | contig 12307 bp, 10 predicted proteins | sample 0216_QUI02_MP05__4_FD_132971 | JGI IMG/M metagenome (GOLD analysis project Ga0187766, IMG submission 132971) | Tropical peat soil microbial communities from peatlands in Department of Meta, Colombia - 0216_QUI02_MP05_20_MG | ecosystem: Environmental > Terrestrial > Soil > Wetlands > Peat ... | reverse complement strand
GACCGATAGTGCCACCCTGAAGTGGTCGAAACCCTGATCGGTCCGGTAGTGGATGGCACGGTCGGTAAACAGGCTGGCCAGGCACTGGCGACAGGCCTCGAGCAGACCGTCTTCGCCGCGGACGTTCAGATAGCTGTCGTGCTGACCGGCGAAGCTCGCCGCCGGCAGGTCCTCGGCGGTGGCGGAGCTGCGAACCGCGAGGCCCACCTCCTTGCCGTATTCGCGCTCGAGCTGCCGGTGGGCAGCAATGATCTCGCATTGCAGATCGTCGGGCAGGCCCGCACCGTAAACGGTGTTCCGCGCTCGCCGGGCGCGCTGCGCGAGGTCGGTGACGTCGGCCGGGTCGAGGTCGTCCAGGGCCGCGTGCAGTGCGCCCCAGGCGCCGGCCCTGTCGAGCACGTGGCGATAGGCCTGGGCGGTGATCGCGAACCCGTTGGGCACGCGCACGCCGGCGCCGGCGAGCTTGCGGTACATCTCGCCCAGCGAGGCGTTCTTGCCGCCTACCAGCGGCACGTCCTCGATGCCGAGTTCCTCGAAGAAGCGGACGTAGGTGAGCCGGCTCACGAATGTTCCTCTTGGCCTCGTCGAACCTCTGCTTTCGCCACGGCGCAGCCTTGGTGCGCGCCTCCTCGAGGCGACGGTACTCGGAGCCCATGTGCGGCCCTCCCCGACGCTGGACCTGACCCCTTGATCAATCGGCATGCCATGGAAAAAGAGCCGCTGATTCGCCTGGTTTGACGAAGGCCGGCAGCAGTTCTGCCGTGGCAGCCCCACCTCACTGGGGCGAAGATTCCCCCCGGAATCGCTATGGACTCTCGGCCCCGGCCGCCTGGCTCATTCGTTGTGTGCGCGGGGCGACGGGCCTGCGTCGGAATGTCCTTGGTTCCGACGGACGTCTGCGGGGTGCCGACGAACGAGGGCGGGCCAGATCTCTGCGCGTTCAGCCGGGTCTGCTGCCCGAATGCGGGTCGGGTGGCGACGCGACGCTCGTGCGCCCGGCGATTGCTGGGGCCGACCCGCTCGCAGAGATGCACCAAGCCGGACGCACCAAGAGGCCGGCGGCGATAGCGTGAGGTGCGCCCCGACACGCAAGTCAGGGGACGGTCGCCCGCCGGTCGGCGACCGTCCCCGGGGTCACCCGGCTGGTATCAGTGGTGGGGTGCCTTGCAGAAGGCCGGGTTCACTCCGCTCCCCGCGTAGTCGAGCGGGCCGTTGACCTCGTCCTTGTATTTCACGAGGACATCGGGGCACACGACTTCCGGCGTCTCCAGGTTGCCGCCACAGGTCCAGTTGGAAGCGTCGTTGACGGCGGGGTTGGTGGAGCTGTCCGCTGGCGCCTTGCCGATATAGATGGCGGTCTGCGGGTATGGGCATACCGGGCGCGTGAGCGCCACCACGGGTGCCGTCGGATTCGCGAACGTCGGGCCGGACGCCGTCCCCGTGCCGATCACCTGATCTGGCGCAATGCCCTTCTCCACCCAGTTGACGATGGCCTCGAAATCGGCGCCCATCTGCGGCCACGGTCCGACCTGGCCATTGGCGGCATTGAGCACGGGGAAGCCGCAGTGGCCGACGCCAGGCACGTGGAACAGCCGGTAGAAGCCCTGCACGCCTTCCCAGCCCGTCGGGTCGTGCCTCAGCTGATAGCGTGCCGCCATCTCACGGTAGTAGTTGAGCACGCCCCGCGGATAGATGAACTGATCGTTGCCTCCGACGAACGTGATCATCTTTCCGCCGTGGGCCTTGAATGTGTCGAGGTTCCCGAAGGTGTCGGTGACGTCGGCGAGACTCTGATTGACGACGACGAGGTTGGTCGAGCCGTCCTGCGCCACCTGCGGATAGGACAGGCCGGGTCCGGACAGGGTGACGGTCATCCACTTGTTGGTGGGCGGTCCGAAGGTGAGGTCGTGCTCGTTCCATTCGAACTGGATGACGCCGAGCGCGAACGGAGGGGTCCCGTCGAGGATGTTGAAGTCGGAGCCGTGATCGAGGCCGAACCAGATGCGGTTGTCGAGGTGGTTGCGCGGTCCGTCCCAGACCTTGTTGACCGCGGCCGCTTCCTGCGCCGTGAGGCAATTCAAGGTCGGCGCCCCCGGCTGTCCGCAGACGGCCTTGCTGGCGTCGTACTGGCAGGTGCGCGGGTCGTCGATGATGCCGTCCTTCACGCCGTCGTTCAGATCGCACGCCGCCGTCGCCGCCTGCTGCACGGCGGCCGCCTTGCCGGGCGGGATCGGACCGGCCGGCGACTCGTCGGCGAGCTCCAGCATGGCCAGCTGTCCCCACATCTGGGCGGTCTGGAATCGCGTCCAGTACATCGCCGGCGCGCTCGCCAGGATGCCGTCGAGCTCGCCGCCCAGCTCCTGCGCGAGGAGATACCCTTGACGGCCGCCGGTCGAGCAGCCGTTCCAGTAGTTGTAGAGGATGCTCTTGCCGTAGTAGATGGCCGCGACCAGCTTCGACCAGAGGATCTCCTGCTTGATGCCGACGCGAAAGAAGTCCTCGATGAAGAGCGCGTTGTAGGTGCCGTCCGGGTTCACCCCGGGCGTGCAGTCGCCGCCGGCATGGCCGCCATCGGTACCCGACCCGACATAGCCGGCGTTGACCGCCGGAGTCACGTTCGTGTTGCCGAGGCAGCCGGCGCCGCCAAGCCCCTCGGTGCGGCCGTTCCAGTTGCCCTGATATCCGCCACTGCCGCCATCAACCGCGCTCAGGGGCAGACCCACATAGATGGTGATGTTCTGGTTGGCGGCGACGCCATACACCAGGGTCACCAGACAGTACGTGACGGTGGCCACACCCGTGGGCGGCGTCCCCTGGGGTGGTGCCACGGGAGTTTGCCCGGCCATCACCGTCTGCGTGTTCACCGCCTTGATCAGCGGATTGTGCGCCAGGAGAAGGTTGCTCTGAAGCGCCGTGCATTTCGGCAGACCCGTGCCTTCTGCGCTGCCGCCGGGTATTGCTGTCATTCCGACGGCCACGGCGAGCGCAGCGATCGAGGCGAACGCTGGACGCCGAAGGCACCTCATTCTTTCCCTGGCTGCATTCAGCGCGTTGCCGAGTCCCATGGCCGTCAACCATGACAGCACCCGCTTTGGCATCGTCTTCATCTATCCCCTCCGTTGGGTCACTGCGGTGGCCTGCCGATTCGCCGCCGGTTGGATTGGCCCTCCTGTCTGCCGCGTTGGCCCTCCTGTCTGCCGCGATGTGAGTTTCCGATTTAGGATATCTACTTCTCGGATTCGGGAATCTAAGCCGAGCGGAACGGTTTGTCAACAGGGAAGGCGGCCGGAAAACCAGACCGGCAGCAGGGCCGGTGGTCTATAATGCGTTGCGTGAACGGCCTGGGCTCTCGGATCAAGGCCCTGCGAGAAGAACGCGGCCTTCTCCAGAAGCATGTCGCGGAGAAGGCCGGCCTCACCGCCAGCAAGGTGTCGCAGATCGAGTCGGGTCGGCTCACTCCCAGCCTGCGCACGCTGGGGAAGGTCGCGGGCGCCTTCGGCGTCTCGATTCCGGAGCTTCTGGAGCCGCCCGCGAGCGGCGAGAGCGTTCATATCATCCGGCGGGGAGGGCATCCCCTGGTGTCCTTCGAGGACTCATCGGAACGCTGGATGGTCCTGGGAGCTGGACTGTTCGAGGGCAAGGTTCGCGCGGTCATCGCCTCGCTGGACGGTGGAGCGCGCGGAGCGTCCATCGACAAGGTCCGGATCAAGCCCGGCCAGAAAAAGCTCTTCTATGTGCTGCAAGGGGACGTGGCGCTCCGCCACGACGGGAAGATCTACCGGATGAGGAAGGGAGACAGCGCGCTCGTGGACGGCGGGGCGCCGCACAACTGGGACAACGTCGGCCGGCGCCCTGCGCGCGTCCTCTGGGTCATCCTCGGCTAGACCGGACGCGAGCGCGATCCGGCCGCAATCTCTCCATCGGTCACCGTGCCGGTGGCGAAGATGGTGACTATGACCTCACGAGCCGCCTGATGAGCACCTTCTCTCGCGTTCTCTGAGATGGCCGTGCCGCGGCGCCTCCGCTTCGACGGGTTCGAGGGTATCCACCTCGTCGGCGACGTGTGGGGCGAGGAGGGCGACTGGCCGGTGCTGCTCATGCACGGGGGTGGCCAGACCCGGCACGCGTGGGGGAACACGGCCGAGGTGCTGGCGCGCCGCGGCTGGCGCGCGGTGTCGCTCGACCTGCGCGGCCACGGCGACAGCGAGTGGGCGCTCAACGGCGACTACTCGTTCACCACGTACGCGGCCGACTGCATCGCCGTCTGCGACCAGCTCGGGCGGCCGCCCGTGCTCGTCGGCGCCTCCCTGGGCGGCGTGACGGCCATCCTCGCCGAAGGCGCCTCCGACCGCGTCGTGAGCAGTGGCCTCGTCCTCGTCGACATCACCCATCGGACCAACCCCGCCGGTGTGCAGCGCATCCGCGACTTCATGGCCTCCGGCCTGGGCGGGTTCGCCACCCTGGACGAGGCAGCGGCCGCGATCGCGGCGTACCAGCCGCACCGCAAGCGACGCGTGAACCCGAGCGGGCTCATGAAGGTGCTGCGCCAGCGGCGCGATGGCCGCTGGTACTGGCACTGGGATCCCCGGTTCCTCGACCACGGGCGCACCGAGGTCCCGCGGGAGGACTTCGAGGCGATCTTCCACGCCGCGATGAAGAACGTCCGCGTGCCGGCGCTACTCGTGCGCGGCACCCTGAGCGACGTGGTCACCGAGGAGGGGGTGCGGGAGTTCCTCCGCCAGATCCCCCACGCCAAGGTGGTGGACGTCGGCGGGGCGGCCCACATGGTGGCCGGCGACCAGAACGACGCCTTCTCGGACGCCGTGATCGAGTTCCTCGAGCACGAGGTACGCCCGCGCCTCCGAACTTAGCGGGCTCGTGCCATTTCCTGAAGCCGCCGCACGAGCCGAAAGCGCTCACGCCCTTGAAACTGGAGCCGCATGGAACTGCAGCCGTCTGGCTCGGAGAGCAATGTCGAGCTCGGCCGTCGCCTACGGGCCATCGGCCTTGACGGCGGCTGCTCCCCTGGTATCAAATCTTCGAGTCACTCCTCCAGCAGCACGCCGCCAACGCTGAACGGGGGTTCTAGCTCATGGAGACCAGAGAGCCGCGCGCCGTGCCGGTGGTCCGGAAGGCCGAGCACTTCGATGTGCTGATCGTCGGCGCCGGCATCTCGGGCGTCGGCGGAGCCTATCACCTCACCAAACAGTGTCCGGGCACGAGCTTCGTCGTGCTCGAGTCAAAGCCGAGCTTCGGCGGCACGTGGATCACCCACCGCTTCCCCGGCATTCGGTCCGACAGCGACCTCTACACATTCGGCTACCGCTTCAAGCCGTGGACCGGCACGCCCATCGCCACCGGTGCGGAAATCCTGAAGTACATGGGCGAGGTCATCGACGAGGACGATCTCGGCCGCTACATCCGCTACCACCATCGCGTCGACCGCGCGAACTGGTCCAGCGATGACAACGTCTGGAACATCGAGGCCACTCGCACGGATACCGGCGAGAGCATTGCCTTCACGGCCAACTTCCTCTGGATGTGCCAGGGCTACTATCGCCACGCCGAAGGGTACACGCCGGAGTGGGAGGGCATGGCCGACTTCAAGGGCCCCATCGTCCACCCGCAGACCTGGCCAGAGGATCTGGACTACACGGGCAAGCGCGTGTTGGTCATCGGCTCCGGCGCCACGGCGGCCACCATCATTCCCGCCATGGCCAAGGACTGCGCCCACATCACCATGTTGCAGCGCTCACCGACCTACTTTCGCATCGGCCGCAATGCCATCGAGATGGCCGACGAGCTCCGCCGGCTACAGGTGGACCCGGCGTGGATACACGAGATCGTGCGCCGGAAGATCCTCTACGAGCAGGCCGCCTTCACGGAGCGGTGCACGAGCGAGCCAGAGGTCGTGAAGCAGGAGCTGCTCGCGGGCATCCGCGCCTTCGTGGGCCCTGACTACGACATCGATCAGCACTTCACGCCGCGCTACCGCCCCTGGCAGCAGCGCCTCGCCTTCGTCCCCGACGGCGACATGTTCAAGGGCATCGCGGAGGGCAAGGCCTCCGTCGTCACCGACGAGATCGAGCGGTTCACCGAGGCCGGGATCCTGCTCAAGTCCGGCACCCTGCTCGAGGCCGACATCATCGTCACGGCCACCGGTTTCAACCTCAGCGTGCTCGGCGACATCGACTTTGCCATCGACGGCAAGCCGTTGCTGTTCTCCGACACGGTGACCTACCGCGGCATGATGTTCACCGGCGTGCCCAACATGGCCTGGGTGTTCGGCTACTTCCGCGCCAGCTGGACGCTGCGCTCCGACCTCGTCGCCGACTTCGTCTGCCGGCTGCTCAATCACATGAAGGCCAGGGGTGCGAAGCGCGTCGTCACGGCGCTCCGCCGGCAGGACCGCGACATGCGCCTCCTGCCGTGGATCGACCCGGACAATTTCAACCCGGGCTACATGATGCGCGGCATGCACCTGCTTCCCAAGCGCGGCGACAAGCGGGAGTGGGCGCACACCCAGGACTACTGGGCCGAGAAGGACGAGATCCCGGCGATCGACCTGGACGACAGCGCCTTCGAGTATTCCTGATCCTGGGCGCTGCGCATCCCGGCGATGCCGATACAAAGACCAACCGCCGCACCCAAGAGGACTGCGCTCCAGGTTTTCACGGGTGATCTCTTCTCTTTTTCCTTCACAAGGATGATCGTCCGCGGCGACATCGCTTCGCTCGAAGCCGGGTCACGATAGACACCCCCGGCTCGTAGTCGTCGCGGGTCCAATTCCGGAGCTGCACGGAGTAGCTCGTCACGCCCCGCCGCTGTCGCCACTGCCGGAACCCATCAATCGCCCTCAGCCTCCTCGGCGGGTGTCGATGAGGCGGACCGGCTTCTGTCTCGACTCCAGTCCGGTGAGCGCCGTCGTGCCTCCGGGGTCGGTCAGCTCCACGCCCACCTCGACGCCCAGCTTCTGGCGCAGGAGGGCGGCCAGCTCCGCGGCCAGCCCGCCGCGCTCGGCGCCCGCGCGCACCTCGACGAGGACGGTCATCTCGTCGCGCGCGCCCTTGCGCTCGACCCGACAGACGAACTCGCCCGCCGCCGCCGGGTGGCCGGCGAGGTGGGCGCCGATGGCCGTCGGGTACACGTTGATCCCGCGCAGCTTGACCATCTGATCGCTCCGCCCGCGGAAGCCGCTGATGCGCCGGAAGGCCACGGCGCGCTCCGGCGCCGCGGGAAGGAGCGACGACACGTCGTTGGTGTCGAAGCGGATGATCGGATACACGCCGTCCTTGTAGAGGCAGGTCACGCACAGGTTGCCGGCCTCGCCCTCCGGCCGGGGCGCGTGCGTGTCCGGGTCGATGATCTCGACGTGGTGCGCGTCCTCCCAGACGTGGAGGCCGTCCCGCTCGGGGCCCTCGGCGGCGATGGTGCCGGTGTCGGCCACGCCGTACCAGTCGTAGACGAGGGCGCCGCCCCACGCCGCGGCGACGGCGCCGCGGTCCTCCTGGCCGACGTGGCCGGAGATCATGCGGATCGGGATGTCGCGGCCGGGCTCGAGCCCTCGCGCCCGCGCCACCTCGGCCAGCCGCTTGACGTAGTCCGCGAAGCCGACGATCACCGTGGCGCCGAAAGCGCGCATCAGCTCCACCTGCTGCTCGGAGCGCGTCTCGAGCCCGGTCCCCGCGGGCAGGAGCACGCACCGGGTGAAGTGCAGGAGGGCCTCGCGGATGTAGTGGCCGCCGTTGACCATGCCGAAGCCGTAGACGGAGTGGACGACGTCGGCGGCGCGCAGGCCCTGCAGGAGGTAGGCGCGCGCGAGCAGCGCGTTCTGGACCTCGCGGTCCCACGCGCCGAAGAGCACGGGCTGCGGCGCCCCCGTCGTGCCGCTGGTGGTGTGCACGATGACGCCGGGCCGGGCGGGCGAGGCGAGGTCCACCCCGTGGTAGTCGCCGAAGGGCGGATGCGCGGCGACGCTCTCGACGAGATCGGTCTTGGAGAACGGCGGCAGCTTCGCGATGTCGTCGAGCCCCCGGATGTCGCCCGGCTCGAGGCCGCGGGCGCTCCAGCGGCGCCGGTAGAACGGCACCTGCCACGCGCGCGCCACCGCCCTCCGGAACCGCCGCTCCTGCAGGGCGCGGAGCTCGTCGCGGCCCATCCGGGCGACGCCGTCGAGGAAGGCGCGCCCCACCGGATACTCGGCGAGCAGCCGGCGGGGCGCTGCCTCGTCGAAGTAGCCCGGGCTCACGCGGGCGCCCGGGCCAGCCGGACGACCTCGCGCACGTCGGGCACCGCCTCCAGATCGTCGATCAGGCGGATGAGGGCCTCCGCGCCGGCCTCGTCGAGGCGCCGGGCGCCGCTCACCCAGTTGCGCCGCAGCTTGGCGAGGTGCGCGTCGCGGCTCATCGGATTGCCGGGGCTGCCGTACATCCGCGAGACGCGGGTCTGGTGGCGCGAGCCGTCGCGCAGCACGGCCGTCACGGTCACGGGGCCGAGCGCGTTCGGATCGCGATTGCCGTCCACCTCCATCGCGAAGCGCCGGGCGAGCGCGAGGGTGGCGGCGTGGCCGCGCGCCTCGGGTCCGAAGTCGTCCAGCTCCACGGCGCCGCGGACCAGCGCACGAGCGCCGACGAAAGCGGCGCAGAGGCGCGCGTAGCTGGTCTCTGCGCCCGCCGCCACGGGCCGGCCCACGAGGTGGCGGACGAGCGGGGGAACGGCCGCCGTCACGCGCTCGACGTCGTCGGGGCCGAAGCCGACGCGGCGCCGCAGCTCGAGCAGCCCGTCGACGATCCCGTGGGTGGCGCGCCCGCTCGGATAGGGCTTGTGCGAGAGCTCGGCGATTCGCCACTCGCGGCCGAGGGCCGCGGTGACGGCGCCGGCGTCGTGGGCGCCCTCGAAGAGGCGGTAGAACCCGAACGGGCCCTCCAGCACGCCGGTCACGCTCGGCAGCCCGCGAGCGGCCATGTCGCACGCCGCGATGGCGTTGCGCGCGTTGAACCCCACCTGGAGGCCGAGCATGCTCGAGCCCTCGGTGTGGGCCTGCATGGTGCCGCACAGCTGGCCGTAGACCAGACCCATCGCGCGGACGACGCCGGCGGCATCCAGCCCCAGGAGCCGGGACACGGCGGCGGCGGCGCCGAAGCCGCCCGCCGTCCCCGGCCGGAAGAAGGAGAGCGGGGCGCGCGACGCGGCGCCGATCCGGCAGGCCACGTCCACGCCCAGCGCCAGCGCGGCGATCAGCTCCTCCCCGCCCACGCCGCCCCGCCGCTCGGCGTGGGCCAGCGCGGCCGGCGCCACCGCCGTCATCGCGTGCACCACGGCGCCCTCGTGCACGCAGTCGAACTCCGAGTTGTGGATCTGGTAGGCGTTGGCCAGCGCCGCCGACGGCGCGGGCAGCCGCGCGCCATGGGCCAGGACGCTCGCCTCGTCCGCGGCACCCCAACCGGCCAAGCACGCGACGAGGTCGCCGACGCCGGGGCCGGCGCTGCCGGCGACCCCGACGCCGATCGTGTCCTGGAGAAAGGTCTTGGTGGCGGCGATGGCGGCCGGCGTGAGGTCGCGATACCCGGTCCGCACGACGTGCTCGGAGAGCGCGTGGATCGGGTCCACCTCAGCCGTCGCGCGCGCCGGCATGCCCGGAGGTCGCCGCCCGCTCAGCCGCCCGACGGCGGATGGGCCGCCGCCCAGCACGCGGCGATCGCCTCGCGCGTGGCGATCCACACGTCGGGGTGGCGCCGCACGTGCTGGATGAACCGCTCCAGGTAGCCGATCCGCCCGGGCCGTCCGATGATCCGCAGGTGGACGCCGAGCGACATCATCCGGGCCTCGCGCGCCCCCTCCGCGTAGAGGCAGTCGAACGTGTCGACGGCGTAGCTGAGCCAGTCGGCGGGCGTGAGCGCCGGCTCGGTCCACATCTTCATGTCGTTGGAGTCGAGCGCATACGGCAGGATCAGGATCGGGCGGACGTGCGACTCGTCCCAGAACGGGCGGTCGTCGCTGTAGTCGTCCATGTGGTAGCGGAATCCCTCCTCGACGAGGAGCCGGCGCGTGTGCTCCGTGAGGAGATAGCGCGAGAGCCAGCCAGCGGGCCGCCGCCCGGTCGTCGACTCGATGGACGCCGCCGCCTTCCGGATGAACGCGCGCTCCTCCTCCTCGGTCATCCGGTACTGGTGGATCCAGCGCCAGCCGTGGGCGCACACCTCGTGAGCGCCGGCGGCGATCTCCCGGGCCAGGTCCGGCGCGCGCTCGAGGCTCTGGGCGGCGGCGGTGAACGTGGCCCGGACGCCGTATCGCGCCAGGAGCACCATCACCCGCGGCGCGCCGGCCCTGATCCCGTACCGGTAGTTGCTCTCGTTGCCGAGGTTTCGCACGGGCCTCTTCAGGACCACGCCGAGCTCGTCGACGGCCTCGGGGGCGTGGTCGCCCTCGGCCGGGCTCATCTCCGAGCCCTCCTCCACGTTCACGACGAAGGACATCGCGAGCCGCGCGCGGTCCGGCCAGGGGGCGATCGGGGTCATGGGCGCCGCTCAGAACATAGTCGCGCCGCGCGTCAACGGCAAGCGCGGTGGAGGGAAGGCGGGGAAGCGGGCGCGGCGGTGCGCGGCTACTTCGAGGCGGTCGCGCGCTCGGCCGCGCGCCACAGGTACCAGCTCGCCACCGTGCGGTACGGCCGCCAGCGCTTGCCGCGCGCCTCGACCTGCGCGGGCGTCGGCAGGCCGCGCTTCCTGAAGGCGACGGCGAACCCCTTGCGGACGCCGTAGTCGTCGACGGGCAGCACGTCGGGGCGGGCGAGCCGGAAGACGAGGAGCATCTCGACGGTCCAGCGGCCGATGCCCCTCACCGCACTGAGCCGCTCGACGAGTGCCTCGTCGGACATGCCGCGCGCCTCGGCGAGGCTCGGGATCTCCCCCGCCCGCGCGCGCCGCGCCAGATCCCGCAGCGAGGCGAGCTTGGCGCGGGAGAGGCCGGCGCCGCGGAGCGCGCCGTCCGACACGCGGAGGATTCCCTCCGCGGTGGGGCCCTCGTGGGGCCGGGGGAACAGCGCGCAGACGCGCGCGAAGATCGTGGCCGCCGCACGCCCGTGCAGCTGCTGGTACACGATGGCCTCGGCCAGCGCCGCGAAGAGGCTCGGCGCCCGCTTCAACTGGAGCGCGAACGGGCCCACGCTGTCGATGAGGCGGCCCAGGGCGGGATCGGCACCGCGCAGGTGCTCGACGGCGGCGCCGGGATCAAATCCGAGCCCGCCGTCGCCCTCGAAGAGCGCGAGCTGCGCGCTGCGGCGACCGTCTTCGATGCCCAGGAGGCGCAGCTTGGTGGCCACACCTCCGTTGGCGGAGAATCCGCCGAGCTTGCCGTCTGCCGCCACCACGCGATGGCACGGCACCACGATGGCGAACGGGTTGCGCCCGAGGGCCTGCCCCACCGCGCGGGCCGAGCCGGGCGCGCCGAGCCGCGCCGCCACGTCGCCGTAGGAAATGGTCGCGCCGGCCGGGATCGTGCGCGCCATCTCGTAGACCCGGCGGTGGAAGTCCGGCACGCCCTCCATGTCGAGCGCGATGGGCGAGAGGTCGCTCGCTTCCCCGCGGAGAAGCGCGGCGATCGACGCGACGGCCTCGCACACCTTCGCCGGCGGCGCCGCTTCCCGCGCGCCCGGAAAGCGCCGGAGGAGGCGCGCGCGGGTAGCTCGCTCTCCCGCCTCCGGAAGCTGGATGCCGCAGATCCCCCGCTCGCCCCACGCGACACCGCAGCGGCCGATGGCGGTGTCGAAGAGCGCGAACGCGAAGGGGCTCATATCGCTCGGTCCAGCTCGGCGAACGCCTCGTCGGCGCCCTTCACCATCGCGGCCTCGTCACCCATGTCCCCCTCCCCATCCGGGATGTCATCGCGCCCAGCCATGAGACCCCGGGCGGGGCCACCCGTGAAATGCTCAATCCTCCGCCCAGCGGAGCGACACCACGACGGAGGCTCCACCAGCCAGCGCCACACAGGGCAGGAGCCAGGTGTTGAACGCGGGCAGCCCCGGCGCCGAGACGGCAAGGAGGAACCCGCCCGCGATCAGGCTCGCCGAGAGGGCGAGCAGCCGCGGGGCCGACGGCCAGAGACCGACGGCGGCCACGGCGACGAGCGCTCCGAGGAGGGCGGCCGCGAACGGAAGGTCCTTGTCCTCGTAATCCGACATCGCCCCGCACGAGAGACCGCCGGCCGCCGCCGTGTCGGTGGGTGCCCTTTGCGCGGCGGGGGCGGCCGCGATCTCCCCGCGCATGTCCGCCGCGACCTGGGCGGGGGTGAGCGCAAACGAGTAGATGCG
>Ga0187766_10001894_pt1 | contig 12310 bp, 9 predicted proteins | sample 0216_QUI02_MP05__4_FD_132971 | JGI IMG/M metagenome (GOLD analysis project Ga0187766, IMG submission 132971) | Tropical peat soil microbial communities from peatlands in Department of Meta, Colombia - 0216_QUI02_MP05_20_MG | ecosystem: Environmental > Terrestrial > Soil > Wetlands > Peat ... | reverse complement strand
GGAGCCATCGGAATCAGTTGGATCGGAGGCGGGGTGCCTTTGGGATTGAGTCCCTCAACCAGCGGCTGGCTCGTGGACGGTTTCGCAGGCGTGGTCTTGCCGGGCTGCGCCTCAACCGGAAGGCCGGCCAGCAGCGCCGGAGAAGCGCCGAGCAGTGACAACAATGTTCGCCGATTCATGCGCCTACCTCCTTCGATTGCCGGCCATTGTACACCCGGCGGCCATGCTGCCGTGCTCAGTAGGCCTGGCCGTTTCGGCTGAAGAGCGGTCCGCGCGGTTGACCCTCGGCGGCGGACTTCAACCGAAACATCAGCTCTCCCCAGACCGTCGTGCAGGAAACGAAATAGTCGGTTTCGTCTTTCCAATCCGCATGCGTGAACCGCACCAATGTGCCGTCTTGATTCGGTGTCAATGCGAACCACAACTTTGTGCCACTCCACTCCTTGCCGCTGGAGCAAAGCCATTCGGCTTCATGGGGCGGCGCCATTCGTAAGCGATTCAGACGATACACGGTGGCCCGGTTGAAGAATCCCAACTCGACCGCTCCCGCGGCGTCGGCTTCCGTCACATCGGCAGCCCACCATTGCGCAAATCCCGTAGCCGTGGAGATCAGCGGGTAGATGCGCTCGGGCGCAGCCTTGATCGCCAAGGAGTGTTTGATATCGGGCATTGGTTTCTCCAAAGATGGTGTGGTGATCGAGCTACGGTAGAGCGAAAAGCGGACCAATGTAAAGGCGGAATGCCAAGAATGTTTTTCCTCTCGAGCCGAAACCCGGCGTCCCAATCCGGCGTCCAAGCAAGCAGATGCAAGGCGGGAGCGCTTACCCAGTGAGCAGGAGACTGCGTCCGATTCTTCTTCTTTCGGGAGCACTGACTGTGGTCTGTGCGTGTCTATCCGCACGGCCGCGCGTGCAGTCCGATGAGGCCGCCAAGCAGTCGGCCGAACCCTCGCGTGCGGCTCCCGTGTCTGCCGATCAACTCGCTAATCGCTGTGCCGCGACGAGCAAGCCCCCATCCTCGCCCGCGAACTGGGCGGGCTGGGGCAACGGAGCTGCCAATTGGCGCTTTCAGGCCGCCGAGGCGGCTGGTATTCCCGCGTCGGACGTCTCGCGCCTAGAGCTGAAATGGGCCTTCGGAATTCCGAACGTTCGATCCGTGCGGTCGCAACCGTTGATCTACGATGGCCGCGTGTACGTGGGTGCAAACGACGGCGCCGTCTACGCACTGGACGCGATGAGCGGCTGCACAGTTTGGGCGACGTCTGGAAAACCGGTGCGTTCGGGTCTGGCTATCGGAACGGCGGGCTCGACCACCGTTCTCTTCTATGGCGATGCTTCGGGCGGCGTCGACGCCCTCGACGCTCGTTCCGGCGCCTTTCTGTGGCGCACACAAGCCGATCCGCATCCTGCCGCGACGATCACGGGCACGCCGGCCTATTTCGAAGGGCGTCTTTACGTCCCTGTCTCGTCGAGCGAAGAGCAGGCGCGCCGGCGTCCCGATTACGAATGCTGCACGTTCCGCGGTAGCGTCGTTGCGCTTGACGCGGCCACGGGAAAGCTGATCTGGCAATCCTACCTGGCGGCTCAGACGCCCACCGCGCACGGCAAGACACCGGATGGCCGCGCCATCATCGGGCCTTCGGGAATGGCGATCTGGTCCTCACCGACCATCGACGCGGCCAGGCATCGCATCTACGTGGGCACAGGAGACAACTACTCCGAACCGGGCACCGCGACTTCCGATGCGGTCGTCGCGCTCGATCTTAAGGCGGGACAGCTTCTGTGGTCTGCGCAGTTCGATAAGGACGCCATCTATCGAATCGAGTGCGGGAGTCCGCCGGCGCCAAACTGCGCACCGCCCGCGGTCCCGGAGTTCGATTTGGGCGCGTCTCCGATTCTCGTGTCGCTCGCTGGGGGCAAGCGCGTTCTGCTGCTCGGACAGAAATCGGGTCTAGTCTACGCCGTCGATCCCGATGCCCAGGGAAGGCTTCTGTGGCATGCGCGCGCCGGCGCCGGCGGTCTGCTCGGCGGCGTGCAATGGGGACCTGCCACGGATGGCAGCACCTTCTATGTGGCAGTATCCGATCTGGCATTTCAGGGACGAAGTCCGGACCCTACGAAGGGAGGAGGGATCTCTGCCTATCAGGTCTCGGACGGGAAACTCCTCTGGAGGACGCCGCCTCCCGGCTGTGGGGATCGGCGCCCGTGTAGCCCAGCGCAGTCGCAAGCTATCACCGCGATTCCCGGGGCCGTTTTCTCCGGTTCGATCGATGGCCATCTCCGCGCCTACGCCGTTGGCGATGGCAAGATTTTGTGGGATTTCGATACCGCGCGTTCGTTTGATTCGGTGAACGGCGTTCCGGCCCGCGGCGGATCGCTCGACGTCGGCGGCCCCGTTATCGCGCAGGGGCTCCTTGCCGTCGTCTCTGGCTATCCCGGCTTCGGGGCCATGCCGGGCAACGCCCTGCTTGTCTTCGCCGTGCCTTAGGCCGATCTCGCAACCAGGTTTCGTCGACCGAACCCAACCGCTGGCCGGCAGCGAGGCGAGAAGGGCACACCGAAGCGTCGAAGAATCTAGCGGCCAGAGAAGGGTTAAGGTAAGATGACACGAGTTTGTGGAGATTCTCGTGACGCTGACTCATATTCAGGGAACCACGAGCGGAGTGAAGACTTTAGTTCGCGTTCGGCCGCGTGGCTTTTGTGCGGGCGTCGTCCGCGCCGTGGACATCGTCGAGCTGGCGCTCGAAGCGTACGGAAGTCCGGTCTACGTGCACCATGAAATTGTGCACAATCGCTACGTGGTCGACCAGTTGCGTCGGCGAGGCGCCATCTTTGTCGAAACGATTGGGGAGGTACCGGTTGGAGCCGTGCTGGTTTTCAGCGCCCATGGTGTGCCGCCGCGCGTGCGCACCGAAGCGAAAGAGCGCCAGTTGAAAGTGATCGATGCAACGTGTCCGCTGGTCACAAAAGTTCATCTCGAAGCGCTGAAATTCGCGCGCGAGGGCCGCACCCTGATCCTGATCGGTCATCGCGATCACCAGGAGATTGTGGGCACCTCCGGCGAAGCGCCGGATCAGACCGTCGTCGTTGGCAGCGTGGAAGAGGTCGATCAGCTCGAAGTGCCGAATCCGGACCGTCTGGCCTTCCTCACACAGACCACTCTTTCGCTTTACGATACGCAGGAAATTGTGGTGCGATTGCGGGAGCGTTTTCCGTCGATTGCTGGGCCTGCTTCAGACGACATTTGCTATGCGACGCAGAATCGCCAGGAGGCGGTCGAAGCGTTGGCTCGCGAAGTCGAACTGATTCTTGTGGTTGGCTCGGCAAACAGCTCGAATTCGAATCGCCTGGTCGAAGTGGCGCAGCGCGTGGGCGTAGCCGCCCGGCTCATTGAAGATGCCAACGATATCGACGAAGGCTCCCTGGAGGGCGTGAAATCGATCGGCCTCACGGCGGGCGCGTCAGCTCCCGAGGTCCTGGTGGAACAGGTGAGCCAGCGCCTTTCGGCATTCGGGTTTACGAATCATCGCGATCTGGAACTGATTCGCGAGGACGTGCGGTTCACCCTCCCCGCCGAGCTTGCCGCCCGGTTGGGTCGGGCCACAAATTAGGGTTCAGCCGCCCTAGCCCGGGCACCCATCAACTGCAAGGAGACTACCCGTGGCGGTCAAAATCGTCCGCCAGCCGAACAAGATTGCCCTGTTGGGCTCGCCCACGAGTGCGGCCGCCATGTCTTTGGGGCACGAAGGTGCTCCCGCCGCGCTCCGCGCTGCAGAACTGGTCGAGCGCCTGGCCTCGAGCGGTTATTCAGTCACCGATCTGGGCGATGATCCCCCGCAGTTGCACAAAGCGGATGAGGAAAGCCCGCGCGCTCGCAATATCCCCCGCGTGATTGCGGCGCTGGAAGCGCTGAAGCCGCGGGTGGAACAGGCGATTAAGTCGGGCGCGCTGCCGCTGGTTCTGAGCGGCGACGGTTCGGTGATTCTGGCGACGCTCGCCGGCGTGAGACGCTATTTTCGTCACCTTGGCCTCATCTACTTTGATCGCGACGCCGATTTGAACACACCCGCGACGACTTCTTCCGGCTGCGTCGACCGGATGGTGATTTCGCACGTGGTCGGGCGCGGAGCGGCGGAACTGGTGCGGTTCTGGCCGGAGCCGCCCTTGGTTCGCGAGCCGGATTTGGCCCTGTTTGGCACCGCCAGGCTTGACCCCTCTGAGGAAGAGGTGCTCAGCCGGACGCCGCTGAGGAGGTATTTGGCTGCCGATGTGCACGCGAAAGGCGCAGCGGCCGCCGCCGAAGCCGCGATCGACGGAATTCACGCCGGCGGACACGAGTTCGTTTTGCACCTCGATGTCGATGTGATCGCGGATTTTCAGGCTACGAACGACCCAGGTAGCGGCGGTCTTTCGCTCGACGAGGTGCGAGAGGCGCTGGGCGTGTTCGCCCAGCAGAAGCATCTCGCCGCCATCGATGTCGCGGGGTATAACCCGGCGAAAGACCCAGAGGGCGAAGGAGCCAGGTCCGTAGTCGAATTGCTGGTCTCAGTTTTCAGACAGCGGCTGGGCGCGCTCGAAGAGGCCGTGCCCGTAACGGCCGAGATATCCTCCGCCGCGGCGAGCGCAGAGACCGATAAGGGCGAGGTGGTGGTGCCGGCTCCGGCGGCGGGTGAAGCCTGGTCGTCGGAGGACCTTTCCGAATCCGCTCAAGGGTCGGGCGATCGCAATCGGGAGACCGAAGAGCCGTCAGGAACGAGCGGCCCATCCGATGATTCCCATTAGCCCCGCTTTTCGCCCGCGCCCAGAGCAACGAATCTCGTGAGCGCTCACCCTGAAATCATCATCTTCGACGTCGACGGTGTCCTTGTGGACGTGCGCGGGTCCTTTCATAGGACGGTGCTCGAGACGGTGCGCTTCTTTACTGGCAAGCGCGTCACTCGCAGCGAGCTCCAGCGCTGGAAAAGCCAGCCAGGATTCAATGACGATTGGAAACTATCGACCGCGTGGGTGCAGTCGTTGGGGGGCAAGCAAAGCTACGAGGAGGTCAAAAACAAGTTTGTCGAACTCTACTGGGGCAAGAACGGCAAGCGCGGCAACGTTACGGGCGAGAAGTGGCTTTTGCCCCGCGCGAATCTGCGGCGGCTGGCCGCGCGGGCAGAACTCGCTCTTTTTACCGGGCGCATCCGGCAGGAGACGGACTATACGCTCGAGCGGTGCGGGGTGCGCCAATACTTTCGACACATAGTGACCATGGAAGATGTCACGCGGCCCAAGCCAGACCCAGAGGGCCTCGTGCAGATTCTCGGAGGCCGCGATTCTTTGAAGGCCATCTATCTGGGTGACAACATTGATGACGCCGTCGCGGCCCAAGCGGCCCGCATTCGCTTCCTGGCAGTGCTGCCGCGGAATAGTGAAGCACGGCGGATGCGAGGAAAGCAGCTGGTCGAATTAGGAGCTGTGGCCCTGCTGGACAACGTACGCCAACTGGAGGCGTGGCTCAGCGCCCTCAGGCGGGGTCGGACACCGAAACCTTCGTACCATCCCAAGTAAGTCCTTCCGTTAGTTAGAAACAGGACACCAGTACCATTGCCGGGGTTCTGGTACAGGCCCCACTATTGCCAATAGATGACGGGCTTACCCGGTTAGATTGCCATGCCAGACAACGCCAATACGAGGGCTGCTGCGGCACGCGGTTTCGTTCGCAGCCTCAATATTCTGCTCAAGTTCGCACGGATGTACGACTTTGGCCATCCGCGCACGGCTAGGCAATATGAGACGGCCTGGACCGAACTGAAGACCGCACTGGGATCTGATGACGAGGCCGGTTTGTTGCTCGCGGTTTCCGGCGATAGTCTCTTGCTGGACGGCACGCCGCTGGAATCGGCCGCCGCGGAGAAGAGTTTTGCGCGAATGCTTTCCTCGGCTGGCATCGCCAGTATTCACTTCTCGCCGAAAATCACGCAACACAGCCTGGCTCGATTCGTTCGTGGTTTTCCCACAGGTTCCTCATCGAAGCCGGCGCAGCTCGCTGAGCAGTTGAAAGCAGCCCTAGAGGGCGACCCGCATATTCACGTCAACGAGGTTTGTTTCGTCCCGGCAGACTCCGCCGTGGCAAAAACCACTGTCGCGGCACAAATCGCCGCACGAACGCTCGGTATGAACTCCGAGCAGACGGACCAGTTGCTCAACGACCCGGAGAAATTGCTGCAGTTGTTGGTCGCCGCAGACGGTGCGAAAAGTGGCGCTGGGCCGGGCAAAGGGCCCGGATTGGGCCCGGGGCCTGGACCGGGAGGGAGCGGCGCGGGTGCCTATTCTGCCGGAGGTGTTGTTGCTGGCCTGGTTTCCGGGGGCTCCTCGGTCGGCGGCCCAGCGAGCCAATCTGGTGACGGATACTCGGGCTCGGGGGTGACGCTCGAAGGAGCGGCAGGATCGATTCAGGGCGGAGTGGCCGGAGGGTCTGGCACCTGGAATATCGTGGGCGGAGCGGGTGGCGGCACGCCCATCGATCCGAATGCAGGCGGATTCTGGTTCTCTAAGGACGAAAATAGCGGAACATCGCCTGCCGGAACGGTCGAGGGGCCCGTTTCGGCCGCCGGGGGCTCGACTGCTTGGAACATTGTTGGCGGAAGCGGCAACGGAGCGCCGCTAGACCCCAACGTGGGCGGATTTTGGTTCTCGAAAGACGGTTCTGGCCTGCAGCCCGTTGCACCCGTCGGCGGAACGCGAGCCGGGGTTGCCGACGGGCCGGGAAGTACGAGTGGCGATAGCGGGACCGGGAGCGGCACGGGAACAGGCGGCAGGTTTCCGGGCCGTGTGGAATCAGGTGGCGGCCCGGTTTCGCGATGGACGAACGCCTCGGTGGGGATTCGGACCGGCCGCTCGGCACGAGGCAGTGCTGGCTCGATGGCCGTCGAGACCGGCCTGATGACGCTGCAGGAAGACGAGCTCCAAGGAATCATGCAGGTGCTGGCGCAAATCGCCCGTACCAACGAGGCAGGAAAAGAGAGGCTCGATCCGAGCTCGTTTCAATCACGACTTTCTACACTTCCTCGCCGTGCGCGTTTCACGGTCAGCCAGGCCCTTTCGGCGTTGGCGGCGCAAGCGCCCGCCGGCGCCTCCGACAAGCCTACTTTGCTAAAACTGGCAGAACATATCGCGATTCGCTTTGCTTTGGAGAGCTACGAGCGCGGCGACGTGAAGGTTAATGCCGTCCGGCAGGTGCTAGGCGACATGAACGCGGAACTGGACGGCCTCCGCAAGATTCTTGGCGTCTACGAAGAAAAGATGACACGGGCGGGAATTCACGTGCAATCGCCGGTCGAAATGCTCGCCCAAGAGTTCTGGGGTCAGGTGGGCGAGGAGAAAAAGCAGGCGGTGCTGGAATCGCCCGAGGCCTGGTGCGTTCCGCCGATGAGGCTGCGCGAATATCTGGAGGGATTGATTTCGCGAGGAGAAACCGCCGGGGTTGAAAAGATCCTAACGAACTATGCCAGCTGTATACAGTCCCCCGAAGCAGAGGGGCGGCGGCAGACCGCTCTGGGTTTGGCGGAGCTGGCCGGATTCTACGCCAAGAGCGAGGAGAAGCTTTTCACGGACACGATTCGCCTGGTCGGCACGCAACTGGCTCAGGAGAAGGACTCCCAGCTGCAGAGTCTGCTCGGTGCCGCATTTGTCCGTCTCTCCCAACAGGCCGCCCAAACTCGTTCCTATGCGGGGCTGCAGAAGTCTGTCGAGCTGCTGGACCAGCTCGAAACCGAGCGGCCGGGCACAGGAAAGAGTTTGCGTCCGAGGATCAACGTCGAAAACAGGCTACCGGAGTTTATCGACGAGGCGCTGAAGGCCGGGAGCGTGCCATCAGGGTTGAGTGATCTGATGTCGCGGATGCCCCAGGCCGCCGCCGAACAGATTGCCGGGAAGTTCAGCCGCGTCGGATTCCGCGAGGACTGCGAGTTGCTGATCACGATGATGAATGGGCTCGGCGCAGAAGGTTTGGAACATCTGCAGAAGCAACTGCAACAGGGCGGTCCGACCGAAGCGATCGACACAGTCGGAATCTTGGCCCGTGTGGACTTGGATACGCTCCAGCGGGTGCTGCCAGATCGAATGCGCGAGTGGAAACGCACGGCCCACGACCGAGTGGTGCGCCAGCTTGCAGCGAGTGGAGCGACGGAACGCGGACGGGTGTTGCTCGAACTGTTCGACATCGTCGACATGCTGATCCGGCCACTGGCCATTGATGAGATTGGCATGAGTGGGGAGAAGACGGCTGACATGCGTTTGTTGCGCATCGCCGAGGGAGACCTGCCAAAGGGATCGACCGACTACCTACGCCTGAAAGCGATTGAGGCGCTCGGCCGGTTGCGCACCACGGGAGCCGAAGCGGTCCTGCGAAAGGTTGCGGAGGGACGAAAAGCGTTCCGTTGGGCAAATCCCTCGGAGCTGCGCATCGTTGCCGCGCAGGCGCTGGAGAAGATCGACCCGGAGTGGATGCGCGACTTCGTGCCACGAAGCGGCCTGAATATTGCTGAATTCTCGATCGAACTTCTCGACAACGATCCCAACTCGTCAGCCCTTCGACAGAGGCGTTATCCGCGGCTGCGGCTGGAACGTCCGGTACCGGCAACGACGACGAATTTAAAAGACAACTGCCACGTCGACATTGCCGAGATGGGGTTGGGCGGAGGCGTGGCGGTGTGCGAGCAGCGTCTCTATCCGGGCAGCGTGGTCGATCTACGACTGAATGCAGCACAGAAAACCATCAAAGCCCAGACCATCGTCCGCGACGCGAACACGCAGGCTCGCGCCTTTGAAGTTGTGGAGATGGACATCGAAGAACGCGCCAAGCTGCGGAAACTGCTTGTCCTACTGGGGAGCATCCAGAAACAGTCCACAGCGAACGAGCGCAACAGGCACGGCGGCCGGACGATTCTCGTCAGCAGCTGATCGTTCTTGTTCCCGATGCCAAACCCTTTTTTGTAGGAAGCGAGACCAATCGCAACTCTCCCGTCCGGCCAAGCACGAAGAAGTCATCGCCTCTTGTTTCCGCGAATTTGTTTTGCCAGTAAAGCCTTCGCCCTCTCCAGCTCGGCGCGTCGTGAGGCGCTCAGTCCGCGGCCTGCTCGGTTGATGAAGTAGGTCAGCATGCGCATTCCGGAGCCCGGACCTTTGGGCGACACCTTCTTTGACGCCAACACCTTGGCGATCGTGGAGGCGCTCTTCTTAAACAGGCCCGGCGGGGGGTGAGTGGAGTCGGTTGTGACCTTCGCGATCCATTTCGAAGATTTTCCGCGCGCCGCCATAGATTCTTCGAGATACCAATCCTACACCGTACCCCGCTGTTAAGGTGGTGGATGTCGCCTGGAGGCTGGGATTACCGTTGCCGGCTAGGCTGTTTTCCCTAATCTTCCGTCGGCAGGCGAGTCGGAGGAAAGGTCGGTCGAATGTGCGAGCCTGTAGAATCGTCTGTCGCAAACACCGCAACGATAAGGGCGGATCCGCAGAGCCCTCAAGACATAGCGCTCAATGAACCCACGCCGGTGAGAGCGCGAAAGTTGACGACTCCCGCAGGAAGGACAGGCTCGTAACGAGGTGTGACTGTGGTTCACGCTGGCTCGTTTTGTAAAAACGATCGCCGTTTCCAGGGCCTCGCGCGCAGCACGGGCGCTTGTCGGTCGGCCACGGGTAAGGGACGGCAGTCGGCGAGCCCAGGTTTCAGGCCGAGATCCCATTAGGTCGCTGCCGCTGGAATTCGGCAATACAGGCTTTCCTGTAGCCAGTGTTCCTCCTTCGAGCTGGGTCGATCTGCCGTGAATTTGGTCTCGGGCGAAGGTCGTGAAGCTTCACCTCGGGCATCGCGTTTTGAGACAATCTTGAGTCTTGCTGGGACGCGAATCCTCGCAGGCGAGAAGAGATGCCCAAGATACCGTTCCGAGCTTCGCCCATGCTGGCAAGCCTGGTCGGAAAGCCCTTTAACAGGGAGCACTGGGTCTTTGAAGAAAAGTATGACGGCGTGCGCATCCTGGCCTACAAGGAGGGCCGAAACGTATCGCTGATGTCGAGAAACGCCATTGACCGAACGTCGCGGTACCCGGAAATCGCAACTGCCATAGGAAAACTGAGACCAGAGACGCTCCTACTCGATGGCGAAATCGTGGTCTTTGACTCGCGAGGAATTTCTCGCTTTCAGCTGTTGCAACAAGGTCGAGGCCGTTCGCAGTATGTGATCTTCGACTGTTTGTATCGAAATGGCCAGGACCTGCGAAACGAGCCGCTGTCGGAGCGGCGTGCGGCGCTCGAGCGGTCGGTGAAGCCTTCTGATTCACTGTTATGGGGGGCGCGATTGGCCACCGACGGACGGAAGGCGTTTCAAATGGCATCACGCCGTGGGCTGGAGGGAATCATTGCGAAGAACCTCGGCTCGCGCTATGTGGAGGGTAGGTCCCTCGAATGGCTCAAGGTGAAGATCCATCGGGAAGACGAGTTCGTAATCGGCGGCTTCACCCGACCGAGTGGCACGCGGCAGCACTTCGGAGCGTTGTTGTTAGGCGTCTATGGCGGTGGCGATGGTCTGCGCTATGCGGGAAAGGTCGGAACGGGTTTCGACGAACAGACGCTGAGTTCGTTGTACCGGAAACTCCGAGAACTGATTCAAAGGAACTCTCCATTTGCGTCCGATCCCGGTGAACGAGGCGCGACTTTTGTGGCCCCCAAGCTCGTTGCGCAAATCTCCTACAGTGAGTGGACGGAGGAGGGGAAACTGCGGCAGCCGGTCTATTTGGGACTGCGAGATGATAAAAACCCTCGAGACGTCGTGTGGCAGAGCCCGTAAATGAGGACAGACTCGACATCAGCCCTGTTCCGGGTTTCCAATCCTGATAAGGTATTTTGGCCGGAGGAGGGTTACACGAAGTTAGACCTCGTGAACTTCTATCGTGACGTTTTTCCGGTTCTCCAGCCGTACGTCAATGACCGCATCTTAACGCTCGAACGCTGCCCCAATGGGATGCTGGGCGACTGCTTTTATCAAAAAGAAAAGCCGCCGGGAATGCCGCCGAACACCCCCACAAAAACGATCGCCAGCGGAAGCGCAGGAAAGGAGATCCACTATGTGGTGGGCGGGGCACTGGAGACCCAGTTGGCTCTGGCCAATCTCGCATGCATTCCCGTTCACGTGTCTGGGAGTCGTGCAAAGACGTTTCCCCGGCCCGACTGGGTGTGCTTCGATCTGGATCCAGAGTCGGGCAAGTTCGCCGATGCCGCCAAAGCCTGTCTGGTGCTTAAGGAAGTGCTCGATGCACTCGAGCTTGTTTCCTTTCCCAAGACTTCGGGGAGCCGAGGGATGCACATTTTTATTCCCATCCGAGTGGGACCGACGGCGGACGAGGTGCTGGATTTTGCAAGAGATTTGGCGAGGCGCCTAGCGGCATCCTACCCGAAGGAATTGACGGTCGAAAACGCGATTGCCGCTCGTGGCGATCGCGTCTACCTGGACGTTTTCCGAAACGGTTCTGTTCAGACTGTGGCGAGCCCGTACTCGGTGCGCCGCAAGCCACATGCGCCTATATCCACCCCTCTGGCCTGGTCGGAGGTAAAGGCTTCCCTCGACCCGACCCGTTTCAATCTGGGTAATTTCCGGGCTCGCCTAAGGAGGAAAGATCCGTGGGCTGAGTTCTTCCGTAGCCGCCAGACGCTCAGGAATGCGGTGTCGCGCCTAAGAGCGATATAGTCGTAGAGTCTTTGAGACGTCAACGATTGGGCACGCGATCAGGGTGGACCAGCATGTCTCTCGATCGATATCGACAAAAACGCAACTTCCAGGTTTCGCCAGAACCTCGCGGGGCAGACCGTGCCGCGCTTCAGAAACGCCCATTGCAGTTTGTCGTCCAAAAACACCGGGCGACGCAACTGCACTACGATTTTCGGTTGGAATTCAAAGGCGTGCTGCTTTCTTGGGCCGTTCCCAAGGGTCCATCACTGGATCCTTCCGTGAAGCGGCTGGCGATGCAGGTCGAGGATCATCCGCTTGAGTACGGCAATTTCGAAGGAGTCATTCCAGAGGGTGGATACGGTGCGGGCACCGTGATGGTGTGGGACCAGGGCGACTGGAGGCCAGAGGTCGATGATGTCGAAAGAGCAATCGAAAAGGGCGATCTGAAGTTCACTCTGCACGGCAAAAAACTGCGCGGTTCTTGGGTTCTGGTGCGGACCCGAGGTTATGGTGGCGGTGGTGAAGGGAAATCGTGGCTCTTAATAAAGCACCGAGACCAATATGCATCGGCGAGGGACATCGTGACGGAGAAACCCCGTTCGGT
>Ga0187766_10001892_pt1 | contig 12310 bp, 11 predicted proteins | sample 0216_QUI02_MP05__4_FD_132971 | JGI IMG/M metagenome (GOLD analysis project Ga0187766, IMG submission 132971) | Tropical peat soil microbial communities from peatlands in Department of Meta, Colombia - 0216_QUI02_MP05_20_MG | ecosystem: Environmental > Terrestrial > Soil > Wetlands > Peat ... | reverse complement strand
TCAAGGGACCCGTCTGGCCGCGGCGCGCAACCGAACGCCACCGATTGTCTTCTGGGCGCTGTATGGGGTCGCCACGATTGCCAGCACGTTTACCGGGTACGCGGGCGGACTCGGGGCGCGTCGAGGCAGGACCCCCGTGTACATCGTGGCCGCGCTGGTATGCGCCGTCATCCTCCTGATCGAGGATCTGGACCGGCCGACCGGCGGTGCCATCGTGGCAGACCAGCGACCGATGATCGAGGTGGCCGCCAGCCTCACCTCCTACAGTGACTAGGGCAGCAATGAACTCTTAACAACGGATCCGTCCTCGGTGCTATCATCCCGCTGCTCGACCAGGAGATCGGAGACCCGCTCGGGCGCATGAAGGGGCTCCCTTGGGAGCCGTGGAAGGGGTGGCAGCGAGGGGATGAGGGACGCGATCGTCTACATCGTCGACGACGACGAAATGGTGCGGCGGGCGCTCGCGCGCATGGTACGCACCGCCGGCCTCGAAGTGGCGACGTTTCGCAGCGCTCGGGCATTTCTCGACCGACCGCGCGAGGATGCGCTGGAGTGCCTCGTACTGGACGTTCGGCTCCCAGGGTCGAGCGGGCTCGATCTCCAGGCGCAGCTAGCCACCGAGGGAAACGATCTACCCATCGTGTTCATCACCGGTCACGGGGACGTGCAGACCACGGTTCGGGCCATGAAGGGCGGTGCAGTGGACTTTCTCGAGAAGCCATTCGACGGCCGCGCCCTGCTCGCCTGCATCCACCGAGCGCTCGAGCTGAGCCGCCGGTCGCGGGCGCGACGGAACGAGGTCACGGAGCTGGGTCGTCGCCTCTCCCGGCTGACACCCCGCGAACGCGAGGTGCTCACGCACGTGGTGATGGGCAAGCTCAACAAGCAGATCGCCAGTGACCTCGATATCGCCGAGAAGACCATCAAGGTCCATCGGGGCCGGGTCATGGGCAAGATGCAGGCCGAGTCCGTCGCGGATCTGGTCCGCATCGCTCAGAAGCTGGAGCTTCAGGACCAGCAACTGGCTCGCTGAGTCTCCCGACCCCCCGCGTCGGCCTCCCGGACGATATAAGACCAAAGGTCCATATCCCGGCCGGACGGATAAAGCTTATGCTCTCTCCATGCCGGCAGTTGCTCCGGCCCCGATTTTCGGAGACGCGCGGTCAACGCGTCGTCGTTCGGTCGGCGTCGTCGACGACGACCCCGCCATCCTGCGCGCGCTGGGGAGGCTGCTCCGGGCCGCGGGCCTCTCGGTCGAGACTTTCATGTCCGCCGAGGAGCTGCTCGCCTCGGACCGGATCACGCAGATCGTCTGCCTGGTGGTCGACATTCACCTTGGTGGCATGAGCGGCTTCGATCTGCAGAAGCGCCTTGTGGAGACGAGGCGCTCGATACCGATCATCTTCATCACCGCGCTCGACGACGCGCCGACTCGGGAGCGCGCGCGCCGAGCGGGGGCGATCGACTACCTCCGCAAGCCGTTCGACGAGCCGGCCCTGCTGGGAGCGATCGCCCGCGCGCTCGACGGGGCGTAAGCGCCTGCGGCGTGATGCGCCGCGGCGGTTAGGGGGCCTTCCCGGTCAGCTCCAGCACTTGCCCGGCGCGCAGGATCGTGGCCTTGAACGGCTGGCCGGATGTCAGGCTGGACATCGTTTGCCGGATCTTGGCCGCGTTCGCCGTGGCCATCGGGATTCCCTGGACCGTCAGGATGATGTCGCCCCCGAGCGGCACCTGCTCGCCGCTGATGGTCACGAGCTGGTTGCTGCCGCGAATGCCGAGCTCATCCGCGATCGAGCCCTTGGCCACCGTCTTGACCATGTAGCCGCTGGACCCGCGGGGGACGTTCAGCAGGTCCGCCAGCTCGTCGCTCAGCGCGAGGCCCTCGAGCCCCGACCAGAACGACTTGCGCTCGAGCAAGAGCTGCTTGGCGGTGTTGATCGTCACCACGAAGCCCAGCCCCTCGCTTCCACCGCTCTTCGAGATGTTGTGGCTGACGATGCCGATGACCTCCCCCTTCATGTTGAACATCGGGCCGCCCGAGTTGCCGGTGTTGATCGTGGCGGTCGTCTGGAAGAACTCGGCGAGCGGCATGGTCTTGTAGATGGTATTCGGCGGCCACTTGGCACTGATGATCCCGTCGCTCAGCGAGTAGCTCAGCCCGTACGGCGCTCCCACGATGATGACTTCGTCGCCTACTTCCATGGTGCGTGAGTCGGCCATCGGCGATACCCGGACCCCGGCCGGCACGCGCGAGAGCTGCAGGAGCGACAGATCCGCCGCGGGCTCGGACGCGACCACCCGGGCTGCGACCCGCTCACCGCCCAGGAACTCGACCGCGACCTCGTCCATTGCGTGCACCACGTGGGCCGCGGTCATCACCTTGCCGTCCGCCGAGATCAGGACCCCGGAGCCGGTCTCGCTGAAGCGCGTCTCACCGCTCCCGGTCACGTCGCGGCCGCGGGCTCGGATCACGACCACCGATGGGGCCACCTGCTTGAAGAGATCGCGAAAACTCTGGGCCTCGGCCGCGCTCACGTCGGACGCCGGCCTTGCGCCGAGGACGACCGCCAGACAGAGCGAAGTGGACAGCACGCACCGCGCGATGTATTGGTTCATGTTTTCGTTGGTCCTCCCGGGGGGAACGCCCCCGTCTGCAATTTTGCGCAGTGTAGTCCATCGACGGCTCGAGCGGGATGGGACCAAGGTCCCATATGAGCCGGGCGTGCGCGCGTTCTAGACTCGCTCGCGGTTCGTTATCAGTGGGGGGCGAGGGAGCGAGGAGGGCGCGGCGTGTCAAAGGAGGGGTCGATGCGAGCCGGAAGAATACCACTGGCGAGTCTGTCCGCCATGCTCCTGATCGGCGTCATGTTGCCCGGAGTCGCGGTCGGTCAGTACGTCTACCCCGCTCGGGGCCAGAGTCCCCAGCAGCAGCAGACGGACCAGGCCGAGTGCCACGGCTGGGCGATGCAGCAGGCCGGCAATCCCGCCGCGATGGCGCCGCCGCCCGCGCAGAGCGGACAGATGCTCCGGAGCACGGGTCGCGGGGCAGCCATCGGCGCGGTCGGCGGTGCCATCGGTGGCAACGCCGGGAAGGGTGCGGCCATCGGTGCCGCTTCGGGGGCCTTGATCGGCGGCTTCCGGCGCGTGGACGAGCAGCGCGCGTACAACGAGGCCCAGAGCAACGCCAATGCCGCCTACAGCCGTGCCTACGGGGCCTGCCTCGAGGGCCGCGGCTACACGGTGAGGTAGGAGGAAGGGTCCATGCGCATACTCGTGGTAGTCGGCGTCCTCGCCCTCGCTTGCCTGCCGTTGCTACCGGTGCCGGTCGCCGCCGCTCCGCTCGACGGCTCGACCCCCATCCTCTGCGCGATCCACTCGGTGACCGAGTGTGGTGGACGTGGTGACTGCGAGCGCGGGGACCCCTCACAGGAGGAGATCCCTGCCTTCGTACAGATCAACCTTCCGAAGAAGATGCTCAGCTCCGTCGACGGGGCGCGCACCTCGCCCATCACCAGCTCCAGCCGGTCGAACGGCCGGCTCATGATCCAGGGCATGCAGAACGAGCGCGTCTGGGGCGCGGTGCTCGACGAGGAGACGGGACGGATGTCGGCCACCGTGAGTGAGGCGGGAGGTGCGATCGTCCTCACCGGGGCGTGCCTGGCGCAATGAGAGCGGGGTTTCGGCGGGCCGCCCTGGCGGCGACGCTCGTCGCGTTGGTTGCTCCGCCGGGCTGGGCCGGTCAGGAAGCAACCGTCAAGGCGTCGGCGACCTGGGCCGGGCAGGGCCGATTCGTGCCCACGGGCACGGGCGTGATGTATTTCATCGGCGCATTCTCGGGTGTGATGTTCGTCGACAGCGACCAGGGTCCCCTGAACCGAGCCAAGATCCTTTGCCCGGGGACGCTGGAGGTGGAGATCAACGGCGGCAAGCAACAGGGGGAGGGCCGGTGCCTGATCTCCCTCAACGAGACGGATCGGGTCTACGCGAAGTGGAGCTGCACCGGCGTGCACCAGGTCGACTGCAAGGGCCCCTTCACGCTGACCGGCGGCTCGGGTCGCTTCGCGGGTATCACGGGCGGGGGTGAGCTCCGCGTGCGCAGCACGCTCGGGGAGTTGACCGCGCGCCCCGGCGAGCTCATCCAGGAGACCGCGGCCGGCCTGGCCGAGTGGCCGGCACTGCACTACCGCATTCCCTGAGCCGGAGAGGGCTCGGGCTCAGGGCCCGCCGAGGTGTTCCCGCAAGATGCGGCGCACCTCCTCGATCGTCTCGGGCGTCCCCTGGGTGGAGTGGCCCGACTGGACCACCCGTTCGGACTCGACGCCCTCGATGTGGGCGCTCTCGTACGCGACCACGCCATCGGTGCGGCCGCTCAGCGGCCCCTCGCCGAGCACCGCGATGATCGAGTGGGCGTGGACGTGCGGGTCGATCGGGGACCCCGCTAGCGTCCGGATGAACGGCTGGCCGGGGCTCATGTTGTCCACGGAGGTCGGCAGCCGGGTTGTCTTGAGGTAGGCGAGGTCCGGCGAGGTGAGCAGCCCCTGGATGTCCGACACGAGCTGACCCGGCAGGTTCACGATGCGCCGGATGAGGCCCAGCACCCAACCCCGCGCCCGGTAGCTCCCCCGGTGGGGGGTGGCGATGAACACGACGCGAGCGACTTCCGGAAGCGGATCGAAGAACATCGCTTCCGTGATGAGCGCGCGTGTCTTTGCCGGCGTGTTGAGTTGGTCGACCGGCACGTGGCTCACACTGTCCCAGAAGCGCGTTCCGCTGTGGATGACCATGAGCTTGGTCAACAGCCCCCCCTGGCTGTGACCGATGACGACCATGCGCGTGAGGGCCGGGTCCTTGCCCTCCGGGTCCAGGTCCGCGATGGCCGCGTTCAACGCTCGCCGCATCAGCATCGCCGAGTAGAGGATCGGCTGCCCGGTGTTGTACTGGAAGAGCCAGAACTGGAAGCGGCTCCCCAGCACCGGATCGTTCGACAGCTCGTTGTACATCTCGGCCCAGCGGGCGGGGCTCGACGCGGTCCCATGAACGAGCACGACCGGGATCTGGCCGGGGCGATAGGGATGGAGCATGAACAGGCCGTCGCCGAACAGCTTCTGCTCTCCGAACCGGAAGCCCGCGATCTCGAAGTCCCAGACCGGCGCGCCTTCGAGCCCAAAGGCAAGGGTGGCGGTCGGATCGAGCTCGAGCGGCACGTCGCGACCGCCCACACTCACGGTGGTCGTCTGGTCGGCCGCGTAGAGTTCGATCCGGGCCTCCAGCTTGCCCTCGAGAATCCCCCGCAGTGGCTTGGCGAAGCGAACAAAGGCGGTCACGGGCACCTTGATCCGCGGCGGGAGACGCTTGCGGGCCGCCTCCGCGGCGAGGCCTGATTCGGCTGGCTCGACCTCGGCCGCGAGCGCCGCGCCCGCTCCCGGTTGCCGATAGCGATTCCGTAACCCGCGGATCTCGAACTCGGCCACGGGGACGAGCCGGGAGAAGCGGTACCCGGACCAGAGAAGCTGCGCCGGGTCCATCGCGAGGGTCAGCTCGCCGAAGGGCAGCGTCCGTGTGCCGGCCTCGAGGACCACCTCGCCGCCGGACTCGGCCAGCAGCCCCTGGGCGATGCCCTGATTGTAGAGATCGACCGCCACGCGACCGCGTGGGTCGATGCCACGGATCGCCGCCTGCTCGTCTTCCGGTAGCACGAACGCGTAGGCGTACGCCGCCGCCGCGAGGAAGTACTCCCGCTGCCCCGACCGATCCGCGTGCAGGAACGACAGCTCCGCGAGGGCGAAGAGGCGGTCCGCGGTCGGCTGCGCCTGAAGACGCTGGTGGAGCTCGGCCAGCGCGCCGGCTGGGTCCTTCTCGAATCGCCTGTGCAAATTCTCGCGGTTGAGGACCTGGCGCGACCACTCACTCGGCTCGCCCGAAGAGAGCACGTTGGCGGTGAGCGCGCGGTAGCTCTTCTGGGTGCTTTCGTGCACGATCCCGACGGGGGTCGCGCAGGCGGCGGAGAGCCCGGCGAGCGCGATGAGGGCGAGGAGGGTCAGGAGGCGTGGGCGAGCACGTTGCATCGTCAGGGTTCCCCCGGCAGCCCGGCGCGGATGCGCCGGGAGAAGTCCGGGTCCTGGTCGGCCGCCTGCGCCACCGCGTTGATGTGGGAGCGCCGCTTCAGCTCCTCGAAGGGCAGGCTCTGGTCGAGACGCCCGGCGTCGTAGACGTACTCGGGCGCGTAGCCGGAGAGGAGGATCTTCCACGAGAAGGCGAGATGGTCGGGGTTGACCCGGGTGTTGACCAGGATGACGTTGGTGCAGTTCGTCGTCAGGGTGTTGTAGAACTCCGGGTGGTCCCGTAGCTCGTTGATGGCCCGCATGTACTGCACGAACACGCGGCGTGCGTTTTCCATTGGCCCCTGGACCCGGAACAGGTAGACGTCCTCGGGGGGGTCCTTGCGGTAGCTCGTCCGGAGCCGGATCAGGTCCCGCTCGTCGCCGGCCACATAGATCAGCTCGTACTGCCGGAAGAAGCCCGCGAGCGAGGAGTATCCCTCCCCGCGCTCCTTGCGCGCCTCGATCGAGATCGCGAGGTGGTCGTCCCCGAACCCGAAGGTCAGGAAGACGTGGGCGATCGCTGGTCCCATCCAGTAGGCCGCCACCAGGTCCACCCGGTCCAGGCGTCGCAGGTCGAACGTGCGGTCGTAGTAGCGGGGGGTGAAGTCGGTCTCGGAGCGGTAGTCGAAGTCGCGGATGTTCCGCACGGTGACCAGATCGCCATCGATCGTCGCCTCGGAGATCCGGGCGACCTCGGGCTGCCAGTCGCGATCGTTCGAGGGGCGGATCGTGCTCCACCAGCCCCCGAGCAGTGCGAGGACGACGGCGAACGTGACCACCGCCCGGCGCCAGCGGCGCAAGGCCAGCGCGACGATGGCCGCCAGCCCCACGAGAGCCATGCATGCGGCAAGCCCCGCGCGGGAGGTCGAGCCGCCCGGCCCCACGAAGTAGAGCATCCCCGTGCCCCACAGCGATGCCACCACGATGCAAACGGCGACGAGCAGCAGCAGAAGGGCGCGGCCCGTCTGGCGCATGGCCCGGTTCGCTCAGTGCGCCTTCATCGCGTCCTTCCGTCTCCGCTGAAGCCGAGTGTTCCCCGCCCCGCTGGCGACAGGAGGTAGACGAACACGATCACCGGCACGATCATCCACACCATCGTTCGCGCCAGGGGGGCGCCGCCGAACAGGGCGATCAGCACGACGAGAGCGTTGGCGATCACCGCTGCCAGCCCGATCCCCCAAGCCCAGCTCCGGTGCCCGAGCGCGCCCACCGTGAACGCACCGAAGAGCACGGCGATCGTGCCCACGATCACCCCCCGCGTCATGGCCATGGCGCCGACGATCGGCATCACCAGGACGCCCCACCCGGACAGATCGCTGCCGACGTGGATCCACCGGACCGCGCGCAGGATGCCCGCGATAGCGTGCACGATGGCGAGAAGAGCGACCAGCATCAGTCCCCCACTCCGCTTTCCGGCTGTGGTCATGGCTTCCCCTAGACGGGCGCTCCGAGGAGGTTCACCGCATTTGCACCTACGGCTGCCGGGCGCCCGGAGCGTGGATCACGGGGGTTGGACGATCACCGTCCGCATCACGCCGAGATACTGCCTGGCCACGCGCTGCACGTCCGCCGGCGTGACCTGCCTGACCTTGGCCGCGTAGGTGTCGTAGAACTCGTAGCCCAGGCCGGCCAGCTCGGCCGCGCCCAGGTACCAGGCCTGGCGTGCGTTGGTGCGCCGGTCCATCGCCTGGCTACCGAGCACGTAGGAGCGTGCGATCGCTACCTCCTCGGCGGACGCCGGCTCGTTCCGGATACGCTCGAGCTCTCCCCGCAACGCTGCCTCGGCCTTCGGCACGTTCGCGGGCGCCGTGCCCAGTATCGCGACGAAGCCGCCGGTGTCGATGCGCGGAGGGTACAGCGCCCCTGTGGTGTACGCCAGGGCCTGCTTGTCACGCAGGTCCGAGAAGAGGCGTGAGGCCATGCCCCCGCCCAGGATCGCGGTCGTGACCTTGAGCGCCGGGTAGTCGGGATGTGTGAACGGTGGCGCCAGGGCGGCCATGAAGATCTGCGCCTGCGCCCCCGGTACTGCCAGCACCTCACGAGTGGCGGACATCGGTGGCGGCGTGGGAATCGACGGTGTCGCGGCCTGCCCCGCGGGCATCGCTCCGAAGAGACGCTGCACCTGCGGCTGGACCTCCGCGGTCTTCACGTCGCCGCTCACTGCGAGCACCATCTGGCCGGGGAGGTACTGGCTCCGGTAATAGGCAACGAGCGCATCACGGGTGAGGCGCTCCACGCTCTCGCGACGCCCCAGCGGATCCCACGCGTAGGGATGGGAGGCGCCAAAGAGCGCGCCGCGCATGTGATCGGCGGCCACGTCGAAGGGCTTCTCGCCGCGGTTCCTGATCTGCCGCAGGGTGAAATCGCGCACCGCCTGCACGGTGCCATCGGGGATGGTGGGATGCAGGGCGACGTCCGCGACCAGCTCGAGCATCTCCTGCCAGTTGCGCGAGAGGGCCGTCGCCGTGATCTCGGAGTAGTCGGCGTCACCGTAGGCGTCGATGCTGCCGCCCATGCGGTCGGCGGCGGTGGCGATCTGGGCGCCATCCATCTTCTCGGTGCCGCGCACCAGCATCGTCTGGAGCATGTTGGAGATGCCTGCCACGTCGGGTGTCTCGGTCCGCGTTCCCATCTTCACCAGGAGTGAGTACGCGACGACGGGCGCTTCGGGATTCTCCCGCACGACGACGGTCAGGCCGTTGGGCAGGCGGGTGCGCGTGACGCCGGTCGCCTGGGCGGAGGCCACGGCCGGGGCCAGGAGCAGCAGTAGGATGGCGGCGAGAGCGGGCATGCGGTGGCTCATTGCGGTTTCCTCGGCACGAAGGCGATCCGCGCATAGGTCGTCACGGGGAGATACTTCCGCGCCGCGTCTCGAATCTGCTCGCGGGTGATGGTCTTCAGACGCGGGATGTACTGGAGTTCGTCGTCGAGCGTCGCGGTCATGCGCGCGAGGCCGTAGGCCGAGGCCACGCCGTCAGAGGTCTCGTAGGCGAAGGCGTGGTCGGACTCCGCCTTGGTCACGGCGAGCACTCGCTCGTCCTCGGTGGGCCCTTCTTGCTGGATGCGACCGATCTCTTCCAGGATGCGCTGCTCGGCGCGGGCGACGTCCGCCGCCTCGAGCTGGGCCTGGACGTAGAACATGCCCCCCAGCTTCTGGGTGGAGTTGTCGACGCTGACGCGGGTCACGATCCGCTCGCCGTCGCGAAGCTTGGTGACCAGTCGGGAGCTCTCGCTGCCTCCCAGGATCGTGGCGAGGAGGTCGAGAGTCGAGCTGTCACGATCGGCGGCACTCGGCGCCTGCCAGCCGAGCGCGAGATAGGCCTGCTGTTCCGGCCGCTCGACGGTGCGCGTCACGATGCCGCTGATCGGTGCCAGCGGCGGGTCGGAGGGCGGCGTGTAGCCGGTCCGCGACTGCTTGCCGAATGTCCGGTCGACCATGGCCCGGACGGCGCCGGCGTCGACCGGCCCCACCACCACGAGCGTCATGGTTTCCGGCGTGTAGAAGTGATGATTGAACGCCTTGAGGTTCTGCTGGTTCGCGGCAGCTCTGGTCTCCGCCGTTCCCAGCACCGGCCGCCCGTACGGGTGGGAGCCGAAGACCTGACCGTAGAGCTGTCGGATGATGCCGCTCTTCGGCGTATCGGCCTCGATGCGCGCTTCCTCGGAGATGACCTCGGCTTCCGCCTTCACCTGGACCGGGTCGAACGCCGAACGGAAGGCCATGGCGTCGAGGAGCTGGATCCCCGTGGCGGTCGCCTCGCTCGGCACGAGGATCTGGAAGGTCGTGTAGTCGAAGCTCGTGAACGCGTTGGAGCGTCCTCCTGTCCCCTCCACCGTGCGGTCGATGTAGCCCGGTCCGAAGGTGTCCGTGCCCTTGAAGAGCATGTGCTCCTGGAAGTGCGCGTGGCCCAGGCTCTCCGGGGTCTCGTAGCGCACGCCCGTCGCCACCCAGAGATAGACCGCGACGATGTCCGCCGCGCGGTGATTCTGCACGATCAGGGTCAGCCCGTTGGGCAGCACCGATACCACGGGCGATCGAACTTGCCGGCCCTCGGGCGGGGCCGTCGCCGTCGTCGTGGGCGCGGTCGTTGTGGGCGTGGTCGCCGCGCAGCCGGCCGCAAGGCCCGCGAGCGCCGCCAATCTCAGAAGTCTCATCATGTCACCCCCCGATTGTCTTCATCCTGGGCCGCGCACCGCTACGGGCTGGGCGCGGTTTCCACCATCGCCGCCATCTTGCCGAGCCCGAGCGCTTGCTGGGGCGTCGAGGTCGCGAACAGGTGCATGAGCCGGGCGATGGCACCCGTCCAGCCGGTCTGGTGGCTCGCTCCGAGCCCCGCCCCGTTGTCACCGTTGAAATACTCGTAGAAGAGGATCAGATCGCGCCAGTGCGGGTCTTCCTGGAACTTGCGGGCGCCGCCGTAGACGGGCCGGTGACCGCCCTCGTCCCGAAGGAAGATGCTCGCCAGCCGCCTCGCGAGCTCCTCGGCGATCTGATAGAGCGTCATGAGGTTGCCCGAGCCCGTCGGACACTCGACTGTGAAGTGGTCCCCGTAGTAGAGGTAATACTGGAGCAGGGCCCGGATGATCAAGCCGTTGACCGGCATCCAGATTGGGCCGCGCCAGTTCGAGTTGCCGCCGAACATCCCGCTGTCGGACTCCGCCGGAAGATAGGAGACTTGGTACTCGTCGCGCCCGACCCGGACCACGTACGGGTGCTCGGCGTGATAGCGAGAGAGCGACCGGATGCCAAAGGGGCTCAGGAACTCGCGCTCGTCCAGCATCCGAGCCAGCACCCGGCGCAGCCGGGTCTCGTCCAGGACGGAGGCCAGCCGTCGGCCCGCGTGCCCGAGCTTGCTCGGATCGTGAATGAAGGCCGTCAGCTCCGGACGCGCGACGAGGAACCGGCGCAGATGCTCGCGAAACTCCGGGTGCTCTTCGATGAGCTTTCCCTCGAAGACCGTGACCGCGCAGAAGGGGAGCAAACCTACCATCGAGCGGACCTTCAGGCGCTGCGATCGGCCGTCGGGCATGCGGAGCACGTCGTAGAAGAACCCGTCCTCCTCGTCCCACATCCCCTCGCCGTCGCCGGCGTTCAGCAGTGCTGCGGCGATCCACAGGAAGTGCTGGACGAACTTCATGCACATCTCACCATACGCGGGTCGACCCCGGGCCAGCTCGACGCTGATCTCCAGCATGTTTTGGCAGAAGAGCGCCATCCAGGCCGTGCCGTCAGCCTGCTCCAGGTGCCCTCCGGTCGGCAGAGGCGCGCTCCGATCGAACACGCCGATGTTGTCCAGGCCGAGGAACCCGCCCTCGAAGGCGTTCTTGCCCGCGCGGTCCTTGCGGTTCACCCACCACGTGAAATTCAGCAGCAGCTTCTGAAAGACTCCCTCGAGCCAGTCGAGGTCGGCCTGTCCGCGATGGACCAGTTCCGTACGGTAGGTGAAGATCGCGGCCCAGGCGTGAACCGGCGGGTTGACATCGCCGAAGTTCCACTCGTACGCCGGGAGCTGACCGTTGGGATGCAGGTACTGCTCGCCCAGCATCATGTCGAGTTGCTGCTTGCCGAACTCCGGGTCGACGAGCGTCAGGGCCAGGACGTGGAACGCCAGGTCCCATGCGGCGTACCATGGGTACTCCCACTTGTCCGGCATCGAGAGGACGTGCCGGTTGTACATGTGGTGCCAGTGATCGTTGCGGGGGCCGCGCCGCGTCGGTCTGAACGGGTCGGCGCCGTGCTCGTCCAGCCATTTGTGCACGTCGTAGTAGTATGCTTGCTTGGTCCAGAGCATCCCCGCGAGCGCCTGCCGCATCAGGCTGGCCTGGTCGGCGTCGAGCGAGGCGGGGATCACAGTGGCGTAGAAGGCGTCGGCCTCGCGCCGGCGCTCCCCCATGAGCTCATCGAAGGTGGGGCCGGCCGGTCGGCCATACCCGTTGCCGGTCGCGGCGACCTGGCTCGGGGCCACGTCGCTGAGCCGCAGCTGCACCGTCCGCGACGCCCCCGTCTCCACGATGAGCGGATAGTGAGCCGCCACCTTCGTGCCTTGCTTCGCCGGATTCACCGCTTCCTGCCGGCCGTGTACGATGCAGGCGTCGATCCCGTCCTTGACGTAGGGTGTCCGGTTGGGCACCCGGAAGAGCCGCTCGGTGTTGGTCTCGTTCTCGGTGAACAGCAATGCAGCGGCGCCCTCCGCATAGAGGAAGCGCTC
>Ga0187766_10001891_pt1 | contig 12313 bp, 11 predicted proteins | sample 0216_QUI02_MP05__4_FD_132971 | JGI IMG/M metagenome (GOLD analysis project Ga0187766, IMG submission 132971) | Tropical peat soil microbial communities from peatlands in Department of Meta, Colombia - 0216_QUI02_MP05_20_MG | ecosystem: Environmental > Terrestrial > Soil > Wetlands > Peat ... | reverse complement strand
CGGGCCAAGACTCAAGATGGTTGGCAAGCATGGCATCGCCAACGCCGAACCCGGAACGCCGCCAATTTCCACGGACCACCGTAAATCGGCTCGCCTACATCAACCTCGATTCGAACAACGGGGCCATTGTGTTGAACGTTTCTGCCGGCGGGCTTTGCTTTCACTCTGCTGCCCCCGTTCCAAGCAGTGAGACGGTCCGTTTCTGGTTTTCCGAGGACAGCCACCGAATCGAGGTGGATAGCCAACTGGCCTGGATGGATGAGAAGCAAAAGACAGGGGGCTTGCGATTCTCAAATCTATCGACGGACGCTCGACGACAAATCCTCGATTGGACGAGCCAGCGGGCGACACAGACCGCGACTGGCGCGAGATTAGCGCCGTCCTTATCACCCTCCGAATTTCCGAAGTTCAACGTAACACACTCGGACAAAGCTGTGCATGCTTCTGACTCGATCGAGGTGCGCTCACAAATCGCGAAAGTACCGGCGCTGGTAAGTGGGTTCTCTGCTGGTTTGGTCTTCGGGATTCTTGTCTCAATTCTCGTGGCGGCAGCCCTGTTAACCCATGCCTATCCTCGCGAATTCGGTACCTCACTCATTCGTCTCGGAGAACGACTGAGGGCAAGATCACAAGGGCAGACAGTGCCACCGGCGCCGCAGAAGGCGTCACCTGCGCCTGCCTTCAATCCGCCTCACGTAAGATTGTCGACGCAGCCACAGACGCGTGCCGTACGACCTCAGCAGGCGAATCCTGTGGCGGCTGTCGTTGTCGCTCGAGCGCCCGCTGCCGTCGCGAGCCCTAGCGGCTCAGCGCCGGCGATTTCCTCACCCCCTCTGCCGAGCCCTTCGCCAAAAAGCGCCGTCGAGCCGGCAGCGAGCGACGCCTTGATCAAAGCGGACACGGTTCCGAAACCCGAATCAGCAAACCCTCCTACTGAACGCATTGAGGATGCTCGAGCGGGGGAAGCCCGATCCTATTCGACCATGTATTTCGAAGTTGGCAGGTTTCACGACGCAACAGGGGCTGACCAGACTACCAACAGGCTGGAACAACTCGGGCTTCGTGCCACTGTCGTTCACAAGGGTCATTTTTGGATGAATTCTTACCAAGTCCTTGTCGGACCCTACAGCAGCGACGACGATGCCAAAGCGGCGCAGAAATATCTGGTCTCGCGCGGCTTCACACCCCGAGCCTATGAAAGGGGCTCCCGAAGCTTCTGGTTCCCCTCCGGGTTGACGCTCCATGGCACACACATTCCCGTCGACGACTGTGTCATCCGTTGGGAATCCTATGTCACCGACGCAGTTGTGAAATTTGAAAAGGACGGGAGCGTCGTCAACACGGCTGAGGGAAAGTGGGTGCGACGCGACATTAAGTATCCGTGGAATGCGATCGTATACCAGAGAAATCGTGACGGATCCCGAACCCTTCTGGAGATTCGATTCGAGGGTATGAATCGGGTCCTTGTATTTGGTGAATCGTCCTAAACCACATTTCGATTACTCGAAACCCAAAAGGGGTCCGCACCAGACTCCGCCATTTTGAGTTCCCTTGCAGGGTGTCGAGCTACCAGGGATACAGGTAACCAGCGGCGAGCGCCTTTTCAAGAGACGCGTCATAACCATAGATGTCGTCGAAGAATCGGATCTGGTTTTCCTCGTTCACCGTCGCTGTGCCATAGACGATCAGCACAGGGATTCGCGTGGTGAGGTTGACCTGAATGTTATCCCGATCGCCGTTCATTGTGGCCTTTACGCGTTCTAGATCCCAACCAGGATTGTTTCGAAGGATCCAGGCAACAAGGTCTGCTGGCTGCTCCACGCGGATGCAGCCGTGACTGAAATCGCGGACGTCTTGCGAGAACAATTCCGGAACGTCCGTCCCATGCAGATACACGTTTTCCGGATTCGGGAAAATGATCTTAACCAGACCGAGGGAATTCGTTGTCCCCGGCTTTTGCCTCACCATCAGATGGCCTGATTTCAAGCCATCCAGAACTTCGGGACTGACCGCGTTTTCGGTTACGACCTCCCCTTTGGGCGTGATCACTTGAAAATTATGCTTGGCGATGTAGTTGGGATCCTTCTGGATGTGGGGAACGATTTCGCCACGTTGAATGCTGGGAGTCACCTCCCAGTAGGGCCGAAAAATGACGTATTGGATCTCCTTCTCGAAAACGGGCGATTTGTGGCCGTAAGCTTTCCCGACGATGACGTTCTTATAGAAGGCGATCGTCCCATCCGGGTTCATGGCTCGCAAACGATACTCCGGAAGATTCACTACCACCGGGGCCTGCGAAAAGGAATGCGGCAGCCAACGCCACCGCTCCAACGTCAGCTTGATCTGGCGAATGCGGGCGGCCGCTGGCGTGTTGAGTTCAGCGATGGTGCGGGCGTCAAGCTTTCCAGTGGGATTTTCCCCGTGTCTGCCCTGGTAGTGTCTCACGCCGTCGACGAATGCACCCTCGTAGACAGTCGCATGCGGATCCAGTTGTGTTCCGGGAGGAATATCGCCGATCAGTTGAAGGAAGCGTCCCAGACGTGCCAGGCTGGCGTAGGGTTGACCGGGGAGCACAGTCTTCGTCGTTGTTTGCAGCTTCTCCCCATCGTCTTTTCGTGCCATTTCCTCATACACCGGCAAAAGCGCGAGCAGCTTCTTGTAGCCTAAATACACGGGCTCTGTCTTCTGAATTTCCGCGGCGGGATCGCTCGCATTGACGACTTTGTTTTGAACAAAGTCCGCCAGATCCAACTGGCGATCCTGCATATCGAGCTGAAAGTCGAACACTTTGGGGTTTACGCGCCCAACATGGACGGCTCGGATGTAGCGCATCACCGAAACGGTGAGCGCGGTATCGAACAAAACGAGGTCCTGTTCGGAAGAATTCTGCTCCAACTTGGAAAGCCGGTTGGGCCAGCGGGAGGCGTCGTAGTCTTCAGGCTCAAGTCCTTTCGCGTCCGCGTTCTTTAAGACTTCGATAACGGCAACTCCCTGGGGACGCACGTGTCCGTTTTGAAACCAGCTGAGAGAGTAACCGTTCGCGTCGTAAAACTTGGCGAACTCCATCTTGTACGGCGAAAAGTCAGGCCATCGAAGCTCCGGGTTTTGCGCAGAGTCTCGAATCGCGTGGAGTTGAGAGACGCCAGCGGGGCTCAAGGTCTGCCCGCCAGAATGACCAAGGGGCTGACCTATGGACGCAAGCGCAGGGGCGGACTGTTGTCGCACAACGATGGTTCCAGCCGCGATGACACCGGCTAGAATGATCATGCACCGGGGCCAACGGACAAAACCCCTCACGGAACCTCCCTGCACGATGCTGTGATGGAAGTGTCTAGAGTGATTCGAGAGAAGCGCCGTCCAATTGGAACCCGATTACGACGAGCTGAAAATACCACGGTTTACCCTCTTCTCCGAGTCTATTCTCCTGGTCACATTGCCCCCTTCACTCTTGTCCAGACCCAGCCATCCGCTGTTTGAGCCTGCTCCCGTTGACTTCACCTCTAACGCAGCTACAATGCTGCCCAGGCCTCCCGTTTTCATCGGAATCAACTTCGTTTTGAGGCTCGGGAGGATCGATTGATCGACCAACTGTATGAGCTCATCGGCGGGAAACGAACCGTCTGGGCCGCCACCGAGGCCTTCTATCGAAAAGTTCTAGCAGATCCCACATTAAGTCCATTCTTTAGCGGTACCGACATGCCGCATCTCATTGCCCGGCAGAGCATGTTCCTCTCCATGCTGTTGGGAGGACAAATCGTCTATACGGGCAAGGATATCGGCGAGGCACATGCGCACGCTCGGGAACAAGGGCTAAACGATGGGCACTTTGACAGTTTTCTGAAGCACTTTCGCGCGGCACTGGATGAAGTGGGCGTCCCAGAGGAGAAAGTGGAAGAGGTTTTGAAACGTCTTGAGGTGAAACGCAGCGTCGTTCTTAGCTCCTGAGCCACAGGCCTCCTGGTTGCTAATTGCTTTTGATCGCAGGTCCGGCCTGTGTGATGCTTCCGGGGATGAGATCCGTCTTAATCGTAATCTTTTGATTCGGTCGAAGGTTAATCTCGGTCGTGAAGTCCTGATACCCAGCGAGGGCGATTCTCACGTGGTGCTTGCCGGGCGCAATCACCATCGCCCGCCCGAGGCCACTGAACTCCTTCGGTGTTCCCACGTACCCTTCGTCCACGAAGACGGCGGCGCGGTCCGGCGTCACCTCCAATTTGACCTCCGAACTCGCTCCGCTCGGAAATCGCGCTCTAGGATCCTTTTGCATGCTGATCTCAATCATTGTCTTCTTGCCGGGTTCCACAGTGACTTTCTGCAGTTGCTCGATATAGCCAGCCTGCCGAACAGCAATTTCGTGCTCGCCCGGTAGCAGTAGAAGTTTTTTGTCACCCGTCAGCTCTTTGACGTAACCGACATACTGCCCATCGACCCAGACGCCCGATGTCTTGTCCACCTTCGTTTTTCCTTGAATAGCTACCTCACCCAGAACCTGATTCTGCGGCTCGACCGATAGAGGGACTAACGTACCCAGAAGCACAGCAAGGAAGGTCTTTATCGTGACCAGGCGCACCCAGATCATGCTCCTGCTACCTGAGGGATGGTACGCTCCGGTCGCCTCAGACACAACGAATTTGCGACCGACGAGATCAGAGGGGCTTTCAATAGGTTTCGAGGTCAAGCACAAAAACCAACACAGGGAGCGATCGGGCCGCCGAAAGCTATACCGAAAAAGTCGCTCGCCCCCAGAGTTGCCGGCTCGCCTCTGCGGCGCCGGCGGACAACGCGCGTAGCTTTGCCCAGGCTATCTGGGGATGGATACGACCGCCCAGACCACAGTCGGTGCCGGCGATAACCTTCTCTCGGCCTACTGCCTCAACATACCGCAGGATCCGGTCCGCGATCACTGCCGGGTGCTCCAGGACGTTGGTTTTGTGGGTCACCACGCCCGGGATCACCGCCTTGCCTGCAGGCAGCTTCACTCCCCTCCAGTCCTTCCATTCATGCTCATGCTGAGGATTCGCCGCCTCGACCGAATACTGGCTTGCCTTCACCTTTAACATTAGATCGATCACATTCCGGAGTGGCAGGTCCGTACTATGCGGACCTTTCCAGCTGCCCCAACAAATGTGGTAGCGCACCTTTTCCTCCGGGATTCCTGTCAAAGCATGGTTGACCAGCTCCACGTGCGACTCGGCCCACTTTCGAAACGCGGCCAGGTCCCCGCTCATCGAGTACTGCCATTCGTACGCGTTCACGATGATCGGATCGTCCAGTTGCACGTTGATTCCAGCATCCGTGATCGCTTTGTACTCTTCGCGCATAGCTTCCGCCACGGCGGTGGCCTGCTCCTCTGGGTGCCTGTAATACTCGCTCGGCAACACCGTCACACCAGTCACCGCCGCGGTCAGGAAAGCGTCTTCTACACTGTGATCGTCGACTGCTGCCTTCAGGTTCTTAATGTCGCGTTGAACGAGCTGATGCCCCGCGTATCGGATCGGTCCGACGTTCATCGGGAACCGAAGCGGCCGCGATCCGGGCCCCGCATACGCTTCTGGCGATTGGTAGAACTCGGCGAAGTCCGCGCGGTCCTTGCTGCCTCCCATGATGGCGTTGACGGCATTGAAGCCCGAGGGCAGGTCGCGCATTTCAAAGCCGCTTAACCGCTCATAAACGTAGGTTGCCCAGGCCCCGTAATCCACCTCGTCCGACATGGGCTTGCCAAACTCCCCGTCGTTGATCATATCGATGCCCGCTTCAATCTGCTGGCGCACCACCTCGGCCACAGCCCTCGCCAGCCTCGGTTCGAGCTTCGCACCCGGTGTTTGGTCACGATACATTGCGAGGAGATCTGCAGGGCGCGGCAGGCTCCCCACGTGCGTGGTCAATATGCGATTCGTGCTTTGTCTCATTTCTCTCTGGCCTCTTACAGAGTCATGGCACGCTCTGCTTATAACGTGCTCTGGGTTTGGTTGACAAGGTGAGTCGGCCTAGAGCTCGATCCTCTGTCATCGTGAAAGCTGTAGATCAAGCTTCGACCATCGATTCGGCCGAAGGCCCGTTCGATCATCCCGCGTAGGCTCCGTGCGTTCGCGCTGCCTCTGCTCACGACGGTTTCCGTGATTGCTCTATTTGAAGACGCTCGGACTTAACCCCAACAACCTCGAGTCTGCCCTCGAGGAGGGCGCGCTATTCCCGGGGCGCAAGGAGTCCCAGACTGCCGGCAACGGAACCCTTCGCCGTTGCGAAGCGCTGAAAGAGAAGCGGCGCTCCACAACCCGGGCGCCGCGGCACATGCAACTTCGGGACGGGGTTATAATGCGGTACGAATTCAGGGGCCGGGATCGGAATTGGGATTGATGGGAGTATCCGATGCGTCAAGACCTCGAAGACGTCAGGGCATTTCCGCCCCTAGGACCTCGAATAAAAGCCCTGATGGTCTGGCCGCGGTTTCCTCGCTCGTACTGGAGTCTTGGCGAAGTGACGGAGATTGTTCCCGAGCGTTCTCTCATGCCTCCGCTCGGTCTTATCACAGTGGCGGCGCTATGCCCTAAGCAATGGACCTTTCGCCTGGTTGACCTGGCGTTCGAAGAGTTAAGCGATCAGGACCTCCTCTGGGCAGATCTCGTGATGCTCAGCGCCATGCAGATACAGTGCGACGATGTGCGGCGCACACTCGAACGTGCTGCGAAGCTAGGCCGACGAACCATCATCGGAGGCCCCTACGCGAGCGCTGAACCGGAGACATTACTGCCCCTAGCCGATCATGTGGTGGTAGGTGAGCCGGACGAGATCTTCCGGGAGATTGCCACGGATCTGGAGGTCGGATCCGCTCGACGGATCTATCGAGTTGGGACAAAGCCCGATGTCAGTCGGACTCCGACACCCCGTTTCGACCTGTTGCCGCTGGAGAAGTACACTCTGATGCCGGTGCAGTTCTCGCGAGGCTGCCCCTTCACCTGTGAGTTCTGCGACATTATCACTCTCTACGGACGCCGCCCGAGAACGAAGCCACCGGCGCAATTGATTAGAGAACTCGAGGCACTGCTTCAACTCGGCTGGCGAAAAGAGATTTTCATTGTGGACGACAATTTTATTGGAAACCACAAAGCAGCCTTGGAACTCGCCCGGGAGCTGGAGCAGTGGCAGCGGCGCCACCAGTATCCCTTCACGTTCTTTACCGAGGCTTCCATGGACCTCGCTTTGCGGCCGGAACTTTTAGATGCCATGGTCAAAGCAAATTTCACTCGCGTCTTTATCGGGATCGAAACACCGTCCGCGGAGTCACTAAGGCAATCGAAAAAATTTCAAAATCTCCGCCGCGATGCGCTGGAATGCATACGCTTCATCCAAAGCAAGGGGCTTTGGATCATGGGCGGCTTCATCGTGGGCTTTGATAGCGATCAGTCGGATATTTTTGATCGACAGATTGAGTTCATCGAGCGGGCTGCCATTCCTTGGGCGATGGCAGGCGTGCTACAAGCACCGCCCACCACTCCGCTATACGAACGGATGAAAACAGAGGGCCGACTCGTGGAAGCCAGGAGCGCCGTATTCAGCAACTTTAGTCCACCAAACTTTCGAACAGCGCTCCCTCTACCGGAATTGCTTGGCGGCTTCAAGCGCATGCTGGTCAGACTTTACGAGCCGCGCCGCTTCTACGAACGTGCACTCAATTCTCTGGAGCACTGGCAGGCTCGCTCGGAACAAAAAGCACCCGCGCTTTCTCTTTCGTACCAGTTAGGGGTGCTTTTCAAATCGCTCTGGCGGCAAGGAGTGCGGTCCGGTTATCGGCGGGCCTACTGGAGTTTTTTGGGACGGCTCCTTTTGCGTTGGGGCCTTGACAAGCAGAAGAGGCGGCTTGGCTTCGAGCTCGCTCTGTCCGGGCACCACTTTATCCGCTATGCGAGGAATGTCACCGAGACTTTGGAGGCTGAAAGCTACCGACTCCTGCAACCCAGCCGTCCCGAATTTGTGTTCCGAACAGAGGTCTTGTCCCACGGCGACTGAACCAGATCCCCGAAATTCCTTGTTTGTGGCTGACATGTCGTGTAACGCAGGGTAGGCGGGCCACGTCTGATCAGCGGGGTTGGGTCCCGACTCGTTGGGGATGCTGGGTTTGACGCAAGAACCCTTCCCCGACACAATTACTGCTTGACCGAGGGAGATATGCGATGAAGAAAAATTGCGTTTGGATGGCTGGGATCTGCTTTGTTCTTCTGTCACTGACACAGGTCGCGGTGGCGCAAGATGCGAAAGTCGCCGGTTCGTGGGATCTCAGCTCACCGGGCCGCGATGGCAACGTGATGACTCAAACACTCACACTGCAGCAGGACGGCACGAAACTCACCGGCACCCTGAAGGGACAGCGCGGCGAGGCCCCCGTCACGGGCAGCATTAGCGGCAACAACATCAGCTTCTCCGTGACTCGAAGCACGCCGAACGGCGATTTGAAGATCGATTATACGGGCACGGTCAATGGAGATGCCATGAAGGGCAACTTTACGGTGATGGGTAATAGCAGGGATTGGAGCGCCAAGCGATCCGCGGGTAGCTGAGAGGTCAGTTCGTCCCTGCTTGGACTGCACATTACCCGTACACGCCCCTGCGCCTTAAGCAGATCTCAGGAAACCGCCCCTTATTCGCCGGGCTTGAGTCCGGGGCGCTCCACGATCTCGATTTTGGCGCCTGCCGGTCCAGCCACGTAGGCAAAGTTAATGGCGGGGCCATTCGGAAGCGATAGCGGACGCGGTTCACTCGTTACAACCACGCCCTTGGCGCGCAGGTCGTCGATTGTCTTCGCCAGCGGGCCCATCGAGCGCCACCCAATGTGGTCGATGGCGTGTCCTTCGCTTGGTTCTGCGTCCCCGCGCGCCACGAGAATCCACATGTCGCTGAAACCGGCCGCGCTGTATTTGATGGCGTCGATTTGACCCTTAAGCTTGGTGCGCTGTCCGCCAAAATTTGCCAGCAGCCAGCTGAAAACCTCCTCTGGGTTCGGTCCACTCATTTGGACGTGGTGCAACCCAAGCAGCTCCGGATCCTGCACGACTTCAATGCGCGTGCCCCATGGGTCTTCGACGAACGCTATTTTGTAAAGCCCGGGCACCTCGCGCGTCGGGGTGACGATCTTGATGCCCGCCACCTGGAGTTCCGTCATCTTGGCGTCGAGATTTGCGACTGAGAAGCCCACGTGATCGATGGCGCTTCCGCTGCTCGGCTTCGCATCTGGCTTACGAAGGAACAAGAACCGAGTGCTGCCGAACATGAGCCGGTCCGGAGCCTCCGTGATCCGACGCCCGCCAAAGTACTTTTCGTACCAGTTTGCGGCCGCCGCTGGATCAGGCACGTTCAGATGGATGTGGTCATAGGGAAAGGTTTGCGCCAGAGCGCTGGCGGCGAAAGCTAGGAGAGCAAAGCAGAAGAAGGCAGCCGAAAAAATCACCCGTCGCATTGACACCTTCCTTTCCAAACGTGCTCTGCGACGCTCGGGGGTTTCCTGGCCGTCGCGCAGAGTCCTTCTAATGGGACGAACGAGAGTGTACACCAGAGCTGAGCATGAGCTGGCTGACCCTTCCCACCTACGAGGGGATAACTCGACGCATTCTGCCTGGCCCCTTCTATCTGCGGCAGACCCGCACCTCCTGTAACATATTTACTTTCAATCGCTTCATCGTGACCGGCCTGAAAAGGTCCGGCGTCAACCGCGGGCCACGGCTGTCGTTGACTCTACTGTCCACAATTGGCAATTCCACAGTTAGGGGGTACAATGCCACCTACGACAAGCTTAGGAGACCGGCGTACTTAGCAATGCCATCCCATGGAGCGCTTGAGGCCCTGAGGGTGCCCTGGCAGAGTCAGTTATGAGCAAGATCTGGGATTCAGTGAAATTGTCGCGAAAAGGCGTCCCTTCGAGTCCGGATCGCCGGCGCGGCCGACGTGTGTTGGCGTATGCACCTGTGCTGGTCTATGGGCACACGACTGGAAACGAGCCGTTTCATGAGCCGACCGAAGCCCTACATGTGAATGCCAGGGGCGGCCTCATTACTCTGACGACCAATGTGAGGCCGGGCAATCCGATCCTGCTGATCAACAAGATCAATCAGAAGGAACAGAAATGTCGTTTGGTTGGCTATAGAGGGACCTACTTGAGCAGGAGCGCCATCGGTTTCGAATTCGAACTCTTGGAACGGGTTCCTGATTTCTGGGACGCCAAGTAGGCCGGGATTCATGATTCGCGCTATTTAGCGCGCCTTGTTCTTCCTCCTTCCTAGTGAAATGGCCAGAGCTATTCAGGAACCGTACTATTTCGATCCACCTGACTCCTTCTGATGCAGGTTCGTGCAGATGTCGATCGCGTTCGTCGGATCAATCGCGCCGTTCCCTTCCTGGATATGCTGAATCTTGCCCTGCTTGTCCACGACAAAGGTGGTGCGACTAGCAAACTGAGCTTCCTCATTCAGGATACCGTACGCCTTCGAGACTTCACGTTTCATGTCACTAAGAAGGGGAAATTTGACTCCGATTTTCTCGGCGAATGCCGCGTTGGACGGAGGGGCATCAATGCTGATCCCGAGCACAGCCGTGTCTTTGAGGTCGATTTTGCCCGAGTCGATACCAGACTGGTATGCTTGAAGCTCTTTCGTTCAACCACCGGTAAAGGCAAGAACATAGAATGCCAGAATGACATTTTGCTTGCCTCGGTAATCGCTCAATTTTATTGTCGTCCCTTGGTCGCTGCGCAACGTAAAGTCGGGCGCAACGTCTCCGACCTTCAGAAACGTGTGGGAGAGTTGGGGCTGCTGTTGCTGTGCCCGAACGGCAGGCAGAGTGAATAATCCGGCCATCATCAGCAGGATCAAGAAAGATGTGACTCGTCTTGTCATCGCTCGTCCTTTCTTCGGCTCGACCACCGCCGAAAGCAGTCAGTATACATTCTGCGTAAAGTAGTCCAGAAGGGAGTCCTTTCACCCGGTGAATCCTCGACTTGTCGGAAGCCACAGTTTCCGATGTAGACTTCCCCAGTGTCCGAGTTCACCGCAAGAAGCATGGCGGAAGCAGAAGACGACGGTTCTGCACGCCGCCGATCCTCCACAGGGGCGGCTCACATTCGCTTAGTTTTTCGGCGACCTGGAAACGGCCCGCATGGACGCGGTAACGACGACAGGAAACTAGGCTTGTACAGGGAGGCCTCATGCTGTTCGACTTCGCCGCAATCTCTCCAAGAGAGCGCTACAAGCTTCTGGTTTCGACGATCACTCCGCGACCGATTGCTTGGGTTGTCAGCCAAGATTTAAACGGGCAGCTGAACGCCGCACCTTTCTCGTTTTTCAACGCGTTGTCGGGGGATCCTCCCGTAGTGGGTATCGGCATCGGCAGCCACGAACCGGCACGGCCCAAAGATACGCGGCGCAATATTCGTGAAACACGCGAGTTCGTTGTCAACCTGGTTTCCGAAGAAGCCGCGGCAGCTATGAACATTACCGCCATTGAGTTTGAAGCCGGCATCGATGAGCTGGCGGAGGCGCAGCTGAAAACCGTGACGTCGGTCTATGTAAAGCCGCCGCGCATCGCGATAAGTCCCGTCTCAATGGAATGCGCGCTGATGCAGATCGTCGAGCTGGGACCGGATAACGGCCTCGTGCTGGGCCGCGTACTTGCCATGCACGTGCGCGAGGACGTGGTCCTCGACCCCGCGAAGCACTACATCGATACTCCCAGGTTAAGGCTGATCGGACGCATGCATGGCAGCGGTTGGTACGTGCGCACTTCGGACCTGGTTGAAATGGAACGCATCCCTCGCGCCAACTGGAACCTGCGCGAACACAAGACCTCTTCCCGCGGCTAGAGAGTGTGCGCCGGCGATCGTCTCCGTACGTGCGAGTCAGTGTATGTCTTTCTGAAAGGCAGGTCTGATCTGGGAGTCATTTCGCGGATGGGAACCTGACGGCCGCGATCGGAAGACCTCGATCCATAGCCCACTTTTCCCAGTACGCTGCGGCTTTGGCCCGGAATCTAGACGCTACGTTCTTGTAGTTGAGAGTAGCGATCCCTAACTCTCTCTTCAGCTTTGCCGAAAAATGAGGCTCGAGTGCTGCTACAGCAACCCAACCGTCGCTGGATCGATACAAATTGTACTCAGGCAGATCGCCGCCCAAAACGGCACTCTTGCTCGTCAGGCCGTATCGGAGCGGCGCCGCGAATATCTTCACGGATTCCACAATTGATACCTCGGCGTAGCGTCCTGTTTTCCGACGGTTGACGTTGAGCAACAAAGAGAGAGCTGCAGCAACCGCACATTGGGAACCAGCTAAAT
>Ga0187766_10001889_pt1 | contig 12314 bp, 9 predicted proteins | sample 0216_QUI02_MP05__4_FD_132971 | JGI IMG/M metagenome (GOLD analysis project Ga0187766, IMG submission 132971) | Tropical peat soil microbial communities from peatlands in Department of Meta, Colombia - 0216_QUI02_MP05_20_MG | ecosystem: Environmental > Terrestrial > Soil > Wetlands > Peat ... | reverse complement strand
CTTTACAAGCTCGGGGACCCCGAAGTCAGTAGTCTGATAGAAACGTACCGGCAAGACCAGCCCGACGCATCGCCGAGCCTTCTTTTTTTCACAATCACCAGTGATCGCCAGATGAGGATGAACGCCATCGCGCAGGCGGAGCGTAAGTTCGCTCTGGGTGTCGCGCCGGTTTACATGTACTACTTCAAGTGGCAAACGCCGGTTCTTGGAGGAAGGCTCCATACGCCTCACGATACCGAGATGCTTTTCGTGTTCGACAACGTCGCGAAGGCACCTGGACTGCTAGGGCAAGGTGCGGATTTACAGCCCTTGGCTGACACGGTGAGCGGCGCGTGGACCTCCTTCGCTCGTACCGGAAACCCGAGCCAGAGAAATTTGTCGTGGCCCCCGTATAACACCAGTGATCGTGCCACGATGGTTTTTGAAGATCGGTCGAAAGTCGTGAACGATCCCGGAAAGCAGGAACGCCTGGCATGGATGAAGCTCGCGGCGACGGCAGGATAGTGCGACTTCCGAGTATCTGAATCGTCCACTGCGTCAAAGCTGGAAGATCACGTGTTCTCGAAGGAGCTTTTCTCGCGGCGCCATCCACCCCGATACCATCTGGCGTACACGACCATCACTGCGGGGGCGATGAGCGCATAGCAGGCAATCGCGGGTACCGCGCGTGCCACGCTAAAGTATTGGCCGGAGAGCAGCAGGGCCAGTCCTACGTGGCGATTGGCGTTGCAGACTGCGAAGGTCTTCTTCACCACCGGGTCCCTTATCTGGATCACCCAGATCGAGGCGATCGATCCGACGGCGAGCAAGAGAGCCACAATCGGAAGCATCGGTGTAATCGCTTTCAGCGCCGGGCCCATTTTAAACAGGACGAGTCCAATCAGAATTGTGAGTAGACAGTTGCCCAGTACATTGAGTCTCGTCTGATACCTCTCTCTCACGTGCGGAGCGACATAGGCAATGGCCATTCCCACGGCGAAGGGCAGCAGTTGTTTTGTGGCGATTTGATTGAGAAGCAGAAGGGGAGAAATCCAGATATCGCGATTGTAGAGCTTAGCGGCCGCGGCCACGACAATCGGTATCACGACCGGCACCAGCATGGCCGCCCAGACCTGGTAGCTAGCCGCCAGATGCATCTCAAAGCCCTTCCGGGCCAAGTTGCGCGTGAGAAGGGGTGCACCAGGCGTCGCACTCACCATGAAAATTCCGACTAGCTCGGCCCTTGTCAAACGAAATAGATTTGCAAGAATCAGCGCGAGTAAGGGAGGAAGCAGGAACGTAGCAATCACCATGCGCAGCCACGCCGACCAGGTCAGGCGGCGCAAACTGGCGGCTAGCTCGTTGAGTTTCAAGCTCATGCCAACGGAAACCATGAGCAGGAAGATGGACAGTGGAAGTAGGTAACGCATCTGATCAGGATGATTACTCCTCGCTGATCACGTATGGCGCATCACGAATAGGCAGAACATAGCACCAAAATAGGGGTCGGTCATGCGAGTTGCTGCCATCTATGACATTCACGGAAACCTTCCTGCGCTCGAGGCTGTGCTTGAAGAGATCCACAAAGCAGATGTGGATCATCTGGTAGTCGGGGGCGATGTAGTCCCCGGCCCGATGCCACGCGAGACATTGGCCTGCTTGCTGAGCGTCCCTATTCCCAAGCGGTATATCTATGGGAACGGCGAGGTCGCTGTGCTCGAACAGATGGCAGGCAAGGAACCATCCGCTGTTCCGGAACCGTTTCGGCCCATTATCCGGTGGACCGTAGAGCAGCTTCGTTCGGACCACGAACGGTTCTTATCGGCGTGGCCGAAAACGGTCGCCGTGGAGATCGACGCGCTCGGCGAGGTGCTGTTCTGCCATGCGACGCCGTGCAGCGAAAATGAGACCTTCACTCGCCTGACCCCGGAAGAACGCGTTTTGCCATCGTTCCAGGGAGTCCATGCCTCCGTGGTCGTCTGTGGCCATACCCATATGCAATTTGATCGAGTCATCGGAAAGACCAGAGTTGTAAATGCGGGAAGTGTGGGGATGCCTTTTGGCCAGCCAGGGGCTGATTGGCTCCTGCTCGGACCCGACATCGAGCTTCGGCATACCTCTTACGACCTTCGCAAGGCGGCCGACCGCATTCGAGTGACGAACTATCCACAAGCAGAAGACTTCGCAGAACGCAACATCCTCCATCCTCCCTCAGCCGAGCGAATGCTCGAGGTGTTCAGCCGGGCGCAATAGTTGGTAGCCTGTGGTTTCTGTCGCCCCCGCTGACGCGTACCGAATATCTCAACTGGGAGTGAGCGGTGCGGCCTGGGAAACAACCGCTCAGCTAGACCATGGGGGGACGATGCCGGTCATTCGCGCATAGGCGACAAGCTGTCCCATGTGCTCATTGGCGTGAATGATGATGCGAAGATAGATCCCGTCCACCGTGGCGTCTCGATCTGCGATATGTACCTTCCTCTGAAGATCCTTCGGCGTTTCTGCCAAGTGGGCTTGCTTGACGGCGTCGAGTGAACGCTTTAGCCAGTTGATAACCTCCGCTTTCGAGGTGACCGTCTTCTCCATGCCCTCTCTCAAATCGGCGGGCATTTTTGGCCCCGTCACGCTCAGAAGGTAGAAGTTCGCAAATACGACGTGCATGTAGACTTCGCTCGTGGAGCGCACGCCCGGCGCGGGTCGCCAGGCGAATTTCTCCTCCGGTGTGGCCTGAGCCAGTGCGACCAGTTGCTGTGATACGTGGAGCCATTCGCCGTCAAAGCCCTGCCAGATTCCTTCCGGCGCCGTCTGCGCAAACAAGGGGTGTGCACCGAACAAGAGCAGCAGGAAGAGCGCCTTTTTCATCATTTCGCCCTCCAAGGCACTAGAACAAAGGTGCTGCAAGGATTTTAGTCTAAGCCTCGTTTAAGGAGCAAAGATCGAGAGAAAACCAGGCAGATCGGAAGAAAGACTGCTAAGCCGACAGGAAATCTCGGCAGCGGCTGACCTCAATACCACTACCGACCGCTAGCAGAACCGAATCGATGTGGGGCTTCGCGCGCACATGTTTGCGGTAGGCCAACGCGTACGGGCGCGAGGACTCTGGATGAATCCTGTTGTCGGCCGCCACGAGCGCGCCAGGGCTCAGTTTCGGATAGAAGAGATCGAAGCAGGGGATATAAAGATCCTTCCATAGATCGACGAGGACAAAGTCAAAGGGACCCTCGAGCGATTTGATGATGTCTTGTGCGTCGCCCAACCGGAAAGCTACATACGTGGCGAGGCCTGCCTTCTCGAGCATGGCGCGGGCATATTCCTGCTTGTTCGCTGCACAGTCAATCGTCACCATCCGGCCGCCGGTGACGCGCGCGGCTTCGGCGAGCCACACCGTGGAATGGCCGTAAGACGTCCCGAGTTCCAGGATGTTTTGCGCCTTTGCACCCTTGATCAGGATGTTGAGAAGTCGACCCGTGTGGCGGCCGATGGAGATCAAGAAGTCATCGCGGTGGCTCATCCACTCGTCTTCGGACATATGATCACGAAGCTTCCTTTCTTGCGTGCCGCGCCTGTCGTACTCGGCAAGAACTGATTTGACGGGTTCGTCCATTTCGAGAACTCTCCTGAATTCGCGACCTGTGGGACTAGGAGTGCTGCAAAGTCAGAACGTGTGGACCAGGTGCGACCGCGTATAGGTCTTCGACCAAGCCAGCCCGGCGCTCCAGCACCACCCGTTGATTGAAGGAGCCTTTATCGGTGATCTCACCTGCGTCAAGTGACGGCGGTTGTTCAGCCAGGATTGCGCGCACGATGCGATTCGAGCTCCCAGTTGATTGCTGTGCGAAGCTCTTCAGCAACGCGTGAAATCGCGCCCGCACAGCTGGATGTGTCACAGTTTGTTGAAGAGTTGCCCGCTCGGATAGTTCGGACGCAAGCGCGCGGCATGCATCCGGGTCGGCAAACAGGATCACGGTGACAAAGTCGCGGTCCAGGCCTGCCACGACGGCGTCGCGCACGAACGGCGCAAAATGAGCGATGAGCTTGGCGCGCAGTGGTCCCACGCTGACCCAGGTGCCGTTTGCGAGTTTGAAATCTTCGTTCAGGCGACCGTCAAAAAGCAGCCCTTTATTTATATCCAGAGGGTCGATGAACCGCACCGCATCGCCAAACGAGTAAAACCCCTCCTCATCGAAAGCCTTCTTCGTTAACTCGGGCTCGCGCCAATAGCCGGGCGTCACGTTCGGTCCGCGCACGCGGGCTTCTAGTTTTCCATCTCGGGGCACTAGTTTCACTTCGACCCCGGGGACCGGTATCCCGATGGTGCCGGCCCGGTCTGTCTCCCACGTCGTTTGAATCGCCATGGGCGCCGTTTCCGTTGAGCCCAAGCCTGTCGCCATGATGATCCGTTCGCCGCAGGTTTGGAAAGCAAGCTCACGATAGGCATCCCACACAGGCTGAGAAAGCCCTGCCCCGGCATAGAACATCAGGCCCAGCCGGCGGAAAAATGTTTCGCGCAGTTCGCGGTCGGCTCTCAGAAAAGGCAGCAGATCTTCATAGCCCTTGGGAACATTGAAAAAAACGGTCGTGGAAATCTCACGGAGATTGCGGACGCTTTTTTCAATCCAGCCGGGGCCGGGCTTTCCATCGTCGATGTAAAACGTGCCGCCGTTGTAGAGCGCGATGCCGACGTCGTGGTTGCCGCCGAAGGTATGGTTCCAAGGAAGCCAATCGACGATCACCGGAGGCTCGTCTTCGAGGAAGCCAAAGATCTGGGCGATCATCTGCTGGTTGCTGCAAAGCATCCGATGTGTGTTGATGACAGCCTTGGGAACACCGGTCGAGCCCGAGGTGAAAAGAAATTTCGCCACACCGTCCGGATCAATCCGCTCGTGGGCGGCGTCGACGGCAGCGGTTGGAACCGTTTCAAGCAGGTCGGCAAAGCTGCCCGTCTTGCGCCGATCAGGTGGCGCCGTCGTGGCCGCAACCTCGACGTGTTCGTCCACAACGGTTTCGATGGCGGGAGCGTAGCGCGTGCCGTCGGATGCAAAGATCAGTCCAGGCGTGAGAGTTTTGAGCGTGTGCCTGAGCTTGCTGAAATCCTTGGAAACCAACGAATACGCTGGTGAGATGGGCGCGGTCGGGATGCCCACATGTTGCCCCGCCAGTGTCAGAAGCAGATGCTCGAGGTCGTTTTCAGAAAGAATGGCGACCGGCCGCTCGACCGAGAGACCGCGATCGAGCAGTGCCTGGCCAATGCTGCGTACGGAGTCCCAGACCTGCCCGTAGCTGAGCGAGCGCCACTGATCGTCGGCGCCGCGTTTCGCGATCGAGACTCGTTCGGGAAAGGTCGTGGCCCACTGCCGTAGGCGGTCGGTCAGGACCTTGGGATAGGGCCGAAGCGCTTCCTGTGGCCGAATCAGAAAGCCGCCGCCCGGCAAAGGCCGCATCGAAGCGCCGGAGGTGCGCATCCGAACGGTGCGAACGCCGGAATGTCGAGAGGAACCTGCCTCTAGATGACTTTTGTCGGTCATCGGCGCTGAAGATTTTCCCACAGTTTGTTCAGGCGCTCTATGTCTACAGCGGCCGGTAGATCGCCGGCGGTCGTGACGACGGCGGGACGCAGCTCAAAAACCATTTCGCTCACCCAGCGATCGAAATCACTGGCGGCCGCGCCCGGCCCAAACAGATCCGGGGCCAGTGCAATCCCGAATGCCAAGGGTCCTAGCTCAGATAGTGTCGCGCGATGGTCCCCGTTTACGACCGGGCATACGACCGAATCCCACCCTGCAGCTAGGATCTTCTCGCGGTTTGACGCGACACCATTCGCCGATCCGAGCAGCAGGACGGGTAGCGCCCGGTAAAATCGAATGATATTGACGATGGGTGCGAGGCGCGAACACCAATCTTGGAAGCCGTCGTCTGACAGCGTTGGCAGAAAATCCTCACGAATCAGAATGGCGCTGGCGCCGGCCTCAAGGAATGCTGTCGCGATGGGGGTGATCGCGCCCGTTGCTACATCGAGGGATGATTCGGACGGGTGCGGGCGTTCGAGTGCGTTGCTCACATCCAGCTGGGTCAGTGAGGCTGCAAGCGTCAGTGGGCCGGTGACGGCTGCCATGAGAAGGCTGTCAGACCGCAGCGTCGTCTTTAGCCTTCGGATCACTTCCAGGGCGACCGGAACGCGACCTCTGCTCACAGAGCGGGAAATGTCAGCGGGCTCGCTCCCTATCCCGCCCTCGGGCCACCGCAGCGCAGGCGCCCGGTTATCGGCAGGCCATGCCAGCGTGGCGCCCAGGGCTTCGCTTTCAAGGAAAGGATCGAAATAGCAGGTGACGCCGTCCGAACGTAACCGCGCGCCTATCTGCCTCAGGGAATTCGAGATTTTCGTGGGATTGGTAAGAAAGCTACGCAGCGGAACATTCTCAATGCGAGCCCCATGCGAAAAAACGATGGGCAGGAACAGGGGCCGAGGCGGAGAAGCTCCCTCTAAGATCCCCTTGACGATCTCGTAGGGCGCGGCGTTTTCGGGCATATCTCAGGAACGGATAATCGGTCCGGTGGGTTTTGCGTCCGGCCACGAACCGTACCATTGAAGGATTTCTGCGGGCGGACTCAACTGATCCCATTCCTTCTGGAACTCGTGGTAGGGTTTTCCGCGGCTCAGGCGCTCGCGCTTCTCTTGTTCGCGCAGCTCCCGCGTCCTTTCCGGGTCATGCTTACGGAGGTCGGCACTGTAGGCCAGTTTATAGACATTCTGTGCCGTCCAGTCCGAGATGATGCCCTTGCGAAGGTCTTCGAGGATGGTTGCGGGATCACGCTCGAGTGGATCACCGTATCCCGGCCCGCCGCCGCTGAAACCAAACAGCAAATCACCCTCCTCGTACGATTGCGGTGGACGTGCTACAAGCTCGTAGTTCCACTGCCCGTGTATGGTCGTCTTCTCTAGAATCGTGTGGTGATCGAGCGCGAGATCGGAGCCTTGCTTCATCTGCGCGAGCAGGTCTGCTTTGCGGATGCTGATCCCGGGCACAGGCGAGGACGCGTATCCTCCGAACAGCGGCTGGCCCAGAGGCACTTTGCTGCCGTTCCCCATGCACATGGAAAACAAGGCCGGGACTTTGTGGATCATCCATTGCTGAACGCCGCCTGAGCCGCCGCGATGAAGGCCGGGTCCGGAAGAATCCTTCCAGTGCTGGGAAATCGTCACCGTCACAGGCAGTTCGCTTTCAACCTGCTCAGAATCGGGCGCTCGGCCAAACGCGCACCAGGCGAAACCGTACGCATCCATCCCATCCGTTGCGGCGCGGCCCCCTTGCCCCATGGTGTTTAAAGCAAAAGAAAGCACGTCGGACACCGCCAAATTCCATTGCGAGAGACCCGCGCAGATTTGCGAGGTGTGCTGGCTTCCCGGTGGAGCCGCCACTTGATGCCACAGGCGCGAGTTCGAGAAGGTCATCTTGGCGAAGTTGTTTTGGGTGGCGTTGCGTGCCTGCATGGCGATGTAGACACAACAGCTGGTCGCCGCCGTTTTGTCGGGATAGACAATGCTGTTCTCCGGAAAAATGAAATCAATCGGCGCAAAGGTTGAGCTGGAAATCGGCAGATCGTGGAACATGTATTCGTACATGTAATTCGCGACATGTCCCACAACGGCCTGCGGATGGACGTTGTAGGAAGAAGGATTCTCCGGCGACGTACCTCGGAAATCGAGAACGAGGTGGCCCCCCCGTTTTTCAATCGTGAGATAGCAGGAGCGAACCAGGGCCGGTGTTCGCCCGATGGCGTCATTGAAGACGACACTGCGGAACTTTCCGTCTGGCAGGTCCGCGATCCTCTTGCGCGCTCCTGCTTCTGCCGTGTCCGACATTTTGCGAAACAATCCGACGACAAAGTCTGCTCCTCGTTTTTCCGCAAGTTCCAGGACCCGCACGCGAACGCGATCCGCCGTCGTGCACCGTGCACGCAGGTCGGATATGAACATGGCCGGAGCGCGCATGCCATAGGCCGAGTAAAACTCGAGAAAATCATTGCGCAGTTCGTAGTTTTCTCCGATCTTGATCGGCGGGAGATTGAGACCTTCTTCGAAGCGCGACTTGGCGGTGACCGGCATTCCGCCCGGTTCGACGGCTCCTGTTTCGGTGGTGTGCAACGCCGCGGAGGCCCAGGCCAGCAGCCGGCCTTGGTAGAAAATCGGCATGAGCGCGACCTGATCGGGGTTGTGAATTCCCCCATAGAGCGCATCGTTGGTGTACCAGATGTCACCTTCGCGGATGCCAGGGTTCTCGCTGTAGTATTTGCGAACGAACTTGATGATAATGGGCTGGATGATCGCGTGCAGGTAGGTGCCGCAGGCCGCGTTGATCAGATCGCCGTTTGCCGTGAAGATCGCTACCATCGAATCGCCCGAAACCCCGAAATAGCTACGCGATGAGCGAACGAAGACCTCCATCGCCTCGTCGAGAATGTCATTGGTGATCTGAACGCCGATTTCGTAGTCGCCTTGCGCAATTTTCAAAGCGCAGTCTTTTTCATGAGCCGTAGCGGCCGCGGGCTTGAGCCATTCGAGTTTTTCCGCCAAGGTTGGGATAGGCATACGTTCCTCTCAACTCTCCGATTCGATCTACCCTTCCAGAATTCCGAGTCCTCTGTCATCCACCGAAAAGCGCATCTTGGGAGGCACGACCATGGTGGTGTACTGCCCCTCGATGATCGCGGGTCCGTCGATGCGATTTCCCGGACGCAGACCTTCGAAGGAGAAGATCGGCGTCGGCCGGAACCCTGCCCCGTCGGCCCAGTAGGCGGCCCGCTCGCCTTTCCGCGCGGCCGAGGGATCGGACCCTTCGAGGGCCAGCCTCGGCAGGTGAACTTTTTCGGTGGCCACAATAGCCTTCAAGATAAAGCTTTCAATGAAGATTCCGCCCTCCGGATTCACGACGAACGGACTGAACGCTTCGCTGAATTCCTTGTTAAAGGCGTCACACACCGCACGCACATCCTCGGGCGAATGCAGGGAGGCTCGGGGCGAGAGGGCGCGTTTCACATGGAACTGTCCGCCGTATAACATGTCCAGTTCCAACACGTACGCCGCCTGATCCGGGTCAATTCCGTCCGCCACCAGGTCTTTTCGCGCCTGCACCAGCAGCGATTCGACCGCTTCGTTGAAGGGCGCGTAGTCTTGGGTTAGTTCCTGGGTGATGGGCGTCATCAGGGTGAGTTTTTTCGATAGCTCGTACACGTGCATGATGTCCATTGTCGAGGAGCCATAGGCGCAGAAGACCGGCGAGAAGGGGAACACCACCGCTTTCGGAATATCCCCTTTGAACCCTTCGGCGTGCGTGGCGCCGGCCCCGCCGCCGACAAACAGGATGAATTCCTCCGGGCTGTAGCCGCGCAGGTGCACCTCCTTCATGATGGCCGAGGCCATGTTGCCGTTTACGATCTTGCGGATGATCGCCGCAGCCTCCTCGACCCCGATCCCGAGCGGTTTGGCAATCTTGTCGCGAACGGCCTGTACCGCTCGATTTTTGTCGAGCTTCATCTTTCCGCCGAAGTAGTAGTCCGGGTTGATATATCCCAACACCACGTCCGCGTCTGTCACGGTCGGTTCTGTTCCGCCGAGATTAAAGGACGCAGGCCCGGGCATTGAGCCGGCGCTTCGTGGGCCGACCTGCACGCGGTTCTGAAGCAGCCGATTCACCGAAGCAATCGAGCCGCCACCCGCTCCGATCGAAAGCGTTTTGATCATGGTGATACCGACCATCCAGCGGTCGATAATGGGCCGAAAGTCGTAGCTGCGCACGCTGTCTTTCACCACCAGACCAACGTCGAAGCTCGTCCCGCCCATATCGGTCATCACCACGTTTTGATAGCCGAGCGTTTTTGCAACGTGGTGCGCGCCCATCAGGCCCGAAACCGGCCCGCTGTTAAACGTACGGCTCGCGCTGGTTCGGAAGACTTCGGCAATGCCACCGGAGCTTTGGATCATCAGCAGAGGCTTTTTGTACCCGCGCTCGCGCAGCTTGTCCCACATGGCCGAAAGTTCGATCTGCATGGAGCGCTGCAGGTAGGCATCGAGAATGGCGGCCAGTGTGCGCTCATATTCGCCGAGCTTGCCGACGACCTGTCCGGCGAGTACCACCGGAAGGTAGCCGATGTGGTATTCCTTGTATTCATCACGGATGATTTCCTTCACGCGCCGCTCATGGACTGGATTTAAAAAGCCCCAGAGCAGCGAAACCACAAAACCGCGCGCGCCGCGATTGACCAGGTAGCGCACCTTCTCCCGGACGTCGCTTTCCACGAGCGGCCGAATCACCTGGCCGCGGGAATCGACCCTTTCCTTGACCCCCACGATCATCTCCCTGGGGATCAGCGGTTCGGGCTTGGCTTGAATTGCGAGGTTGCGCCGCTCGGCGACGCGCGTTCCATCGATCCATTGTGCGCCGCGCCCGATCAAGACTACGTCCTCATGTCCCTCGGTCGTGATCAGTGCGAGGCGCGGTCCTTTGCGCTCGATCAGCCGGTTCATCGCAATCGTGGTGGAATACCGGATCATGTCCACGGCAGGCAGCAACTCATCGATCTTTAGGTGGAGCGCTCCGGCGCCTTCCTCGATGACGCGTGAAAAGCAGACGGAGAGATCGTAGGGAGTCGTCGGAACCTTTTGGATGAGTGTCTTGCCGTTGAAATTGAGGACCAGGTCGGTGAACGTACCGCCGACGTCGATGTCGATCGAGTTCATTCGGCCGCCTCGAGTCGCTGTCCGCGAATCACATATTCGCCCTTGCGCAGGCGTTCCTTCAGACTATCGATATCGATTTCAATATCGTGAGTGATGGGGTGTCCAGGGGGCAGGTATTCTGTCTCGATCTGCGTACCACAACCGGGGCAGTAGAACTCGACAATGCGCACCCAGAGTGGGTCCGGCGAGAAGTTGAAGTTGGCTTTCACCAGTGGCTGGTGGATCTCGCGCGGATCGCGGTGATGAACGAGGCAGCCTTTCTTGTAATTCTCACGTGCCGAACCGAGAGAGTGTCTGCAGCGGTTGCAGATCCACTGCTCCAGGTCCATGTCCAGGTCGAGGTATTCGGTAAATCGAATGGTGTTTTCCGCCATGGTGATGCCCCTTAGTTCCGTGTCAACTGCGCGTTCCCGTAACCATCAATGGTCATGGTCCAGCCTTCCGGGATGAAGTAGGTTGTGCTTTCACCTTCCAGTACCGCACACCCGTGAACCCGATGGCCGGGACCGAGCGACTCCCAGCGATAAATATCGGCTTGGCCATTACGACTACCCCAAAAAACCGGCCGCTTTCCGAGCCGCGCTGCGGAAGGATCGCCTCCTTGAGAAGGCCGTTTTGTGAGGCGCGGCTTAGCCATCTCCTTCTTTACGCGCAAACGCACCAGATCGATGGACACGGCACCAGTCGATCCTCCCACGGCACTCTGGATGGCGCGGTCTAGTTCCTCGGCCGAACCGAGTGCCGACTCCGAACAAGCCACCGGAGCCGAATGCCGGTCTCGTCCGGAGACCTCGAATTCCAGCGCATAACCGATCTTTTCCGGACGGATCCCCTCGCCGAGCAGATCCTGTATCGCTTCTGCTTTCATCTCCTCCAGCATCGCTCGCAATCGGGCGAGACTCTGGTCTGAGATCGTGGGACTCGGAAGCGCCCGTTCGTAGACGTGACTAATGTCTGAGACAGACGACCCAAAGGCGCTGAAAACGGGACCGAGGGAGAACACGTAAATCGATCCCAGACCCGTCCGCTCGGCCACATCGCAGGCAAAGAGCCCGCCATTGCCGCCGTAGGCAAATAGGGTGTGTTTGGACAGGTCCCGACCAAGGTCCGCACGGGCATTCGCGATCATCTCCGCGACCATGGCAAAAGCGCGACCGATGATGGCCTGGCAGGCCGGCTCGACCTCGAGGTGGAGGGGCTTGGCCACAGCTTCTTCGATCGTCTTCCGTGCGAGCTCCCGGTCGATCGGTTTCGTTCCGCCCAGGAAATAGTCCGGGTTGATGAGCCCTGCGGTGACGAAAGCATCGGTCAGCGTAGGCTGATCGCCACCCAGTCCATAGCAGGCCGGTCCGGGGTATGAACCCATGCTTTCCGGGCCAAGTTGAATGGCCGGGCTCTTCGGCTTCACGACGCTACCGCCGCCCAGCGCGATCGAGCGCAGATAGGGAAGCGAAAGTTCAACGGGAATGCCGAACAGGTCGGATGGTTTGCGGTAGATCGGCTCGCCTCGGGCAAGGACGCTGATCTTTGCCGTGGTGCCACCGATATCCATCGCCACGACATCTTCGAGGCCGTACATCCTTGCCAGATGGGCGCTTCCAAG
>Ga0187766_10001885_pt1 | contig 12327 bp, 14 predicted proteins | sample 0216_QUI02_MP05__4_FD_132971 | JGI IMG/M metagenome (GOLD analysis project Ga0187766, IMG submission 132971) | Tropical peat soil microbial communities from peatlands in Department of Meta, Colombia - 0216_QUI02_MP05_20_MG | ecosystem: Environmental > Terrestrial > Soil > Wetlands > Peat ... | reverse complement strand
GGCAGCCCGGGGGGGAGCCGGTCTCACACTGGAAGCGGTTATGCCGGATTAGTGCTCTTCCACCGCGCCCGACACGTAAATGATCGGAAGAATGGTAAAAACGAACGCCTGCAAAATCCCCACGGCGATGTGCAGCAGGATGAAAACCAACGGAATCAGCAAAGGGAAAACCGCTGCCGCCTGCCCCGCGGCGCTGAGCTTGGCGAGCGCCACATACACCGAGAGCATCATGCCGAGGAAGATCATGTACAGCATTTCGCTGACCAGCATGTTGACCCAGAGCCGGACCGTCAGCGACAGTAGGCGAAAGGACTGGCTGAAGATCTCAATCGGAAGCATCAGCGGCGCCATCGCTGGGATCGGACCCAGGAAATGCTTCGCGTGGCCTCCCCACCCTCGTTTGACGATGCCCATCAGATTGTAGTAGACGAAAACAATCACGGCACAGCCGAGCGGAACAGTCACCGTCCCCGTCGGTGCTTCAAGACCTGGAATCAGGTTAATCAAATTGCACCACAGAATGAAGATGCCGATGGTTCCGATCAACGGCAAATACTCCTCGCCGCCATGAGAAATGTTGTCATGGATTAGATCGCGAATCCCGACCCCCATCGGATTGGTCAGGAGCATTTCCATCACCTGCTGCGTGGCACCGGGGCGATCAACCGAAATGCGGGCCTTCAGCCAGAGGAAGAAAAGCGCGGCCACCAAGAAGACAAGGATTTCCATACAGACCGCGGTAGGAATCGGGTAGTCGGGATTGGTTGGCTGGATCGCGAGCGCGTGGAGAAGTACCGCCGCGGGCCGCCCCAGCAGCCGGTTCACCACCACCGTGACCCAGATGACATGCTCCATCGATCTCTTTCAGAAACTCGGCCGGTTTGTCCCAAAAAGCTGCCAGACGATTTCTCCGAGCACGGCGAGGACGAGCGCGCCGAACCCGGCCAGAAGACTGACTGCGGGTACGTGGAAGCGAGTCAGAATAACATAGGCAGCCAGGATCAACAAAACGTAGCGCCCGATGAACTTGAAATAGACGCTGCGTGGAACACGCACTTTCCGAGCGCCTTCTTGCGCCTTGGCCACACCAGCCAGCGCGCCCACTCCCTGCTTCAGCCAGCGATAATTCAGCCACCCCAGAACCGCGCCGACGGCCACTCCAACCCCGGCGAGAATGCCCCCCCAAAACAGGGCTGCGATGGCTCCGGCGCCACCGACTCCAAGCGTGACATACTCGATGCGGCGTTCCGCACGTCGATAGTAGGATTCATCGACTGCCACGGCTGTTTCCTGGCTTGGTCGGTTTCGTCTCGCGCGACAGACGCCTGAGAATATCTCTCAGAGCAACACCAAAACCGAAAGCCCCGCCCAGCAGGGTGAGAGCCGGAGCCGTGCGAAGCCAGCGATCGAGCAGGTACCCCAATCCGCCGCCGATCAGTATGCCGCCGACCATGACAAAGGGAAGCTCCATCGCCATGGACAACTGCCGCAGCAACGATCGATTGCGGCTACCGGGCTCCGGATCCTCTGCGGTCACTTGCCTGCTGATTTCGCTTTCTTGATTTTGAAAACGCGCTCGGCGTTCTCGTGGTAGATCTTCTGCTTGTCTTTTTCCGAGATGCGGGCCGCGTCCATGAATTCGACCGCGTCCTGGTGATCCTGATAGGGATAGTCGACCGCCCACATGATCCGGTCAGCTCCCATCACTTCGATGCAATACCTCAGGGTTGGATCCCAATTCATTCCGCTCGTCGTGATGTAGAAGTTCCTCTTGAAATATTCGCTGGGGGTCAGCTGGAGCTTGGGACGGTCGAAAGGAATGCGCACCCGGCCGTGCATGAAATCGAGGCGGTAGAACCAGTAGGGAATGCCCTCGCCCATGTGCCCGAGCACGATTTCAAGCTTCGGAAATTGATCGAAGACGCCGCCTGTAATCAAGCGCAGACCATGGAGTCCGGTCTCAGCCTGGTAGCCCCAGATGGCATGCTCGAGATGATCGGTGCGAAATGCTTTGGCCATCAGCGGAATCGGCGCTCGCGGATGAATGTAGAGAGGTGCGTTCAGTCCCTCAATCGCTTCGAGAATCGGCCAGAATTTGCGCTCACTGAGATACTCGCCGTTGGTGTGGGAGTTGATGATCAGGCCGCTCAATTTAAGCTTGGTCATCACGCGCTCGATTTCCTTGATGGCGCGAGCCGGGTCCTGGGGCGCAAACGTGCCCAAAGCCGCAAAACGGTTCGGATATTTTTCGACTGCCTCGTGCAAGCGATCGTTGGCGATCGTCGCGACCTCACTGCCCTTTTCCGGGCTCATCATCTGCACGCCGGTCGAGGTGAGGCTGAGCACGTGCATCTCGACGTCATATCTGTCCATTTCGCGCAAGCGAAGGTCATACAGATCGATCAGTTTATTGTGCACCGGGCCATTCGGATCGGTCTGAACGCGCCAAAGAAAAAGGTCGGGATCGTACTCCTGGGTGGTCGCAACCAGTTCGCGCTGCACGGCCATCTGCTCCGGGATGGAACAGGCTTCTTCCGTGGCGATTCGCCGGTAGTGCTTTCGTTTCACGCTCGCGCCGGATCCGTTCGCTCTCGACTTCCCTTTTGGACTCATTCCGCACCTCTTGTCACCCAGGGGGCTTGCTTGACAGCGCGGGAGTGTAGCGCAGAACCGACCAGGTTTGCACGCGCCGGCGCCCCGGGGTTAGGAGCCGTGGTGCAATCCGTGAAGGACCGCTACGGAGTGCGGAAGCAGGTCGGCGACTGCATCCAAGGACTCGACGGCGCCGGTGGGACTGCCCGGAAGATTGATGATGATCGTGGCACCGCGAATGCCCGCTGCCCCGCGCGACAGAATGGCGCGGGGGGTTTTCGCGGCGCCCGCCGCACGCATCCGCTCTGGAAAACCGGGGATCAAGCGTTCCACGACCGCCGCCGTGGCTTCGGGCGTCACGTCGCGCGGGCCCAGGCCCGTTCCACCGGTGGTCAAGATGAGATCGACAGCGTTCGAATCCGCGGTCTGCTTGAGGAACCCTGCGATCGCGGCGTGGTCATCGGCCCGCACGGCCGCGGAGACAACTTCCCAGCCGAGTTGCTTGCAGCGGGATGAGACCGATGGGCCGGAGCGGTCTTCCGATTTACCCGCAGAAACGGAATCGCTGATGGTCAGAATCGAGACGCGCATCAAGGGAGTTTCAGCCGGTCGTTCCCACACCTTCGATCGAGGCAGCGTCCCGCTGACTTTCGTCGATTAGTCGCAGCGCTTCCATCAAAAGCCCGGTCGTGGTGCGAGAAATCGTCGACCGCGAGGCCGTGGAGTTGAAGTCGATTTCAAACTCACCGGCGGGCCAGCGCACCACCTGAAAGACGGCCTCTTCGCCCTCAATCGATCCCAGCTTGGCGTCAGCGCATTGCCCCGCCGTAAAAAACATTTCGCAGGCCTCTCCGTCACGGCGAATGGTGAGTTGGCAGGACTTCTGGCCCATCTCGAGCGATTGCATGAGATCGAGGATGCTCATCTCCTCCAGCCGTCCTTGAATCACTCCGGGGCGGACGGCACGATTCTGCAGCTTCTCGAGCGCCAGACGGTCAATCACCTTCTTGGTGCGACGAATCACATCCTTCAAAAAGAACGGCTTGACGACGAATTCCTCCACGCCCTCGACAATCGGCCGGAGCTTCTCTTCCACGTCGCTCCGGCTGGCCAGAAAGATGAACGGAATGTGACGGGTTTGCTGTCGCGCGCGGAGCTTTTCATAGAGCTGGCGTCCATCCAGGCCGGGCATGCGGTAATCGCAGAGGATCAAGTCCGGCGGGTCGTCAACGATTTTCAGCAGAGCGTCGGCGCCGTCGGCGGCTGCGGAGGTCTGGCAATGTGGCGCGAGCGCCTTCATGAGCAGGTCGAGGATCAAGGCATTGTCGTCCACGACAAGCACCCGGACGTCCTTTGCCGGTGTCACTGGCTACTGGCTCCGTCGCGCTGGTAGGTGCCGCTGCGGCCGCCGGATTTTTTCACAAGATACAGTTCGGCGATTTCCATGCCGCGTTCGAGGGCCTTGCACATATCGTAGATCGTGAGCGCAGCGACCGCCGCAGCAGTCAGGGCTTCCATTTCGACCCCCGTTGGTCCGGTCGTCCTCGCTTCCGAGGCAATCTCAATTCCATTCTTGCACAGCTTCGCCCGCACATCCACGTGCGTCAATGGGAGGGGGTGACAAAGCGGAATCAGCTCAAAAGTGCGCTTGGCAGCTGAGATTCCCGCGATTCGCGCCACCTCGAGCGGGTCTCCTTTGGGGGAGCCCAGGCGCTTGAGACTGGCGAGCGTAGCCGGTTTCATTCGCACCAAGGCATGCGCCACGGCGGTGCGCACCGTCGCGGGCTTCTCGGTAACGTCCACCATGCGCACGCGACCCGCCTGATCGTAGTGCGAAAGCCTCTCTCGCCGCTTCATCGTCTCAACCGTTCCCCGAGCCGTAGGCCATCAACCGAAGGGGCGCCCGCAAAAAACGGGGGCGTCCGGCTCCCGGGCTAGCCCTCCGCAGCTGACGCCATCCTCGCGCCCACGTTGGCACAACGTTGGTCTCCGCGCAAGTGTAAGGGGCTGCGGACCTTGGCGCAGAAGTTACTGTTCGCGTGAGGTGGGGCGATCAGAAATGGCGGCGCCCCTCGCCTACACAGGCCCGAGAGGGCCCTGCCAGGCTAGGCGTGCTGAGCAGGTCAAGACGGACGCGTTAGTTCGCTTTGGGTGGAGGCGGAGGACTGATGGTGGCGCCGTCCCAGTGTTCGTCGGCTTTGCCGTCCTTGAATCGCCACATGTCAAACCATGACGTCGTGTACTTCTTCGATGGGTCACGCGGATCGGTTAATTCACGAGGTGTGATGACGACGACCAGGTCGCCTTCGGCGACGACGGCCACGATCTTGGTCGTGGTCAGATGCACGGGAATCGGAGAAGGCTTGCGAAAGGTCATGAAGAATTTGACCACGGTATCGCGTCCGGAAGCCACATTGGGATTGTGCTGGTGGTAGGCAGGCGTCAGCCACTGGTCGGCCAGTTCCCAGTGGTTCGCCTCCAGCAGGTCCTTCATGATGTGGTAGGCCGCCTGCTTGTTGATGTTCAGTTGAGGATCCTTGCTGGTGAACATAGCATCCGCCTCGGCGCCTGTGACGCCAATCACTGGCTCTTGCGCCGTGGCGGGCATGCCGGCAAACCAAATCGTGAGTACAGTGAGCAGTGCGAATCGCGTTTTCATGCCAGCTAGATACATCGCTCGCCCGAACCTGTCAAGCCGCGAAGACAATCATTTTTCTTCGGCGGGCGTGACCGTTGCGGGTCCCTCACCCACAATCTCAATAATGGCCGTTTCGTCCTTAGCCCCGTCATAGTGGGGCTGTTTTGCGAGATCTACGACGTAGCTCCCGGCAGGCATCGGCACGGTAGCGTCGGAATCAAACCTTGTGCCACTGCCAACCCACCAGGTACCTGACAAGACCGTGATGTAGCGATCGTTGGGATGGAAGTGGGGATGGCTCATGCTGTGCGGATTCCATTTCACCAGCACGATGTAGAGCCCCGGTTTCGAGGGGTCTCCCAATAGAACGGCCTGCTGCGGACCACTTGGATTACCCGTCCATTTGATCTGATCCGGATGTTGGTACGTCACCATCGCCGGATTCAGATCGGGCACGGCTGGCGCGGCATTTGCATGAGCCGACCCGAGCGGCCCACCGGTGCCAAGAAACAGGCCGGCCGCCATCAGAATCCCGAATGGTAAGCGATCCCGCAATTTCCATAAGCCGATCATGTTTTCCTCCCTACGCAACCAACGCGACGTCTCATGATGCCGGATACCGATCCCGCTCGGATTGACTCGACCCTCCAGCCGGAGTACGCTCGGCGCCAACAATCCCTGGATCGTGCGACCGACCCCAGAAAGCGATTATCCCAGGAGGGCACGTGAGAATCGTGAAGAAATTGATCGGCGTGGTGCTTATGTTTTTCGGAGTCATCTGGTTTCTACAGGGGATCAACGTGTTGCCGGGCAGTTTCATGACCGGACAGATCAGGTGGGCAATCTACGGTGGGATCGCGTTCCTCGTAGGACTGCTGGTCCTGGTATGGACCAGTCGGAAGCCGCGGAGCGTGCCACCGGCGTCCATCTAATCCGAGCGCCCTAACTCAACCGGTGGATACGCCAGCGTGGATTCCTGATTCGCTCTTAGAGCTTCCCGCGGCGGGGAAACACGTCCACCCATTCGCCCCTTTCCAACTCCAATCGTGAAGTGTGAACCACGAGAAAGCAGTTCGCCCGCACGACAGCACCTACATCCCCAGAGCCTTCCCAGAGGAGAACTTCGACCTTGGGGTCGCCCCCGGTCTCTCCCGAGGGCCAGGTGACGCGTGCGGGAAGGAAATGAGCCACTGTGCCCTTTTCCGTAACCGGATGCGCAAGCTTCGCCTTGAAGAACGGCAGAGATTCGGGCGGGTGCCCGCTCAGGGCCTCAATGGCGGGTAGGACGAAAAGTTCGAAGGTGACCATTGTTGAAACGGGGTTGCCCGGCAGGCCGAAGACCGGCTTGCCACAACACCAGCCAAAAACGGCTGGTCTTCCCGGGCGAATCGCCACCGCATCGAAAAAAATTTCCGCGCCGAGATTCGCCAGAACCGTCTCCACAAGGTCGTACTTTCCTGCCGAAACTCCTCCGCTCAGCACGAGCACATCGGCTCGGAGGGAGTGCTCGATGCGCGCTCGGATCTCGGAGATTTCGTCACGGGCGTTTCCCGCCAAGATCGGTTCGCCACCGGCGAGCGCGACCTGGGCGGCGAGTGAGATGCTGTTGCTGTTGCGGATTTGAAAGGGACCGGGTTTATCGGCAACGCCGATCAGTTCATCGCCTGTGGACAGGATGGCAACGCGCGGGCGCCGGCTGACCTGCAAGCGCCCCCTGCCCACCTCCGCGGCCATGGCAAGCTCTGCGTAGCTCAGGCGCGTACCACGCGGAACGACGACCTCTCCCACCCTCGCCTCGGCGCCAGCCAGAACATAGTGCTGACCCTCGTGCGCGGCCTGTTCCGTCACGATAAACGCGCCCTCGACACGCGTCTGCTCCTGCATCAGAACTGCGTTTGCGCCCTTGGGTAGGGGCGCACCCGTCAGGATGCGCACGCACTCCCCTTCGCTCACCGCACCGTCGAAGGCGACCCCTGCGCGGCTCTCCCCGACCAAGCGCAGGCGGGCGCCGGGCGCCGCGTCCGTTGCCCGAAGCGCAAAACCGTCCCGGATCGAACGGTTGAAAGGAGGGTAGTTGCGATCGGCAAGAATGTCCTCGGCAAGAACGCGCCCGAGCGCGGCGGTAGGTTCGCTACTGATGTCAATCGTTTCCGTGGCCGCCATCTTGGCAGGTGCACCGGTACGCTCGCCGATCACGTCGATGACTTTAGCGCGGGCATCTTCGAAGGAGACCATGGCGGACTATAACCACGCGGCGAGCTTCGTACCACGAGGAATAATGGTCGCATCGCGCTCGGGACCCGTCGAGATCATTCCGATTTCGACCTCCAGTTGATCGGAGATGAAATTCAGATAATCTCGCGCCGCCGTCGGCAGGTCCCGGACATCGCGCACACCGGGCGTCGGTTTTTTCCAGCCGGGCAGAGTTCTGTATTCCGGCTCGATCTGAGCTAGGGTTTCCACATCGGGCGGCATCTCGTTGATCGGTCGGCCCTTGTACCGATAGCCGACGCAGACCTTGATTTCGGGCTGCTCGTCAAATACATCGAGTTTCGTCACCACCAGCGAATCGATCCCGTTGAGCATCTTGGCGTAGCGGAGAACCGCGAGGTCGAGCCAGCCGCAGCGGCGCGGGCGTCCGGTGACTGCCCCAAATTCGTTGCCGCGCGCGCGGACCTCCTGGGCGTCGAGGTCGGGCATTTCGGTGGGAAAGGGACCACTGCCGACGCGCTTTGTGTATGCCTTCGTCACTCCCACGACCCCGGAGATCCGGGTAGGAGCCACCCCCAGGCCGGTGGCGGCACCGCCGGAAATCGCGTTCGAGGACGTAACGAAAGGATACGTTCCGTGATCGATATCGAGCATGGTGCCCTGCGCGCCTTCAAAGAGCACGGATTTTCCACGATCGAGCGCGTCGTTTAAGAGCACGACTGTATCGACGACGAGGCCCCGGATGTGCGCGGCAAGCTCGAGATACTGCTCGAGAAGTCCTGCCGTTTCGAGCGGATGGCCATAGGCTGCGGCGCAAATCGCATTCTTTTCAGCGATCGCACGTTCCAGTTTGATGCGGAAACAGTCCGGCTCGAGCAGCTCACACAGGCGAATCCCGCGCCGCGCCATTTTGTCCTCATAGGCTGGGCCGATGCCCCGTGAGGTGGTGCCGATTTTCGCTTCGCCCCGCGCCGCTTCGGCAGCTTTATCGACTTCGCGATGGTAGGGAAAAATCACGTGCGCGCGATTGCTGAGAAATAGGCGGCTGCGGACCTCCACGCCCGATCGTTTGAGGTTTTCAAGTTCGCCGACAAGAGCCGCCGGATCGACCACCGTTCCGGGACCTATGACCGCTTTCTTGTCCGGACGCAGAATCCCGCTGGGAACCAGTTGTAGGACAAAGCGATGGTTGTTGAAAATGACGGTGTGGCCGGCATTGTGGCCGCCGGCGTAGCGGGCGGTGAAATCAAAGGAAGAGGCCAGGTAGTCGACCACCTTGCCTTTTCCTTCGTCGCCCCATTGGGCGCCGACGACCGCAATCGCTTTGGTCCGGCCTTTTTCCACTGCTTCTTCGACCCCAACCACACGAATCGCACCTTCCCGCTCCGGTTCCTAGATGAAACATTACAGGAGGGCCGACACGATTGGCACCAAGTGCTAATCCTACGCCGCACACGGAGCGAAAGGCAAGCGCAGTGGCTGTGAGGCACCGAAGAAAGCAGTCTAAGCCTTGCCGAAGATTTTCTCAGCGATGTCGGCCGCGATGGGAACGCGGAATCGCTCGCCCTGATACGCCTTGACCATCAGCAGGATCCACAGCACAAACACCACCAGACCCACGATGCCGGACAAGGCCCAAGCCATCGAGAGTCCGCCGAAACCCGACATGAACATACCGACCCCGAAGAACATGCTGAGAACGATCTCGATGATATGCAGGCCTCCGAACACCACAATCGATTGCGCAGCATGGAAGCGGACGTAGGGACGCTTGTCAACAAAATAAAAGATCAGCCCGGTGATCCAACCCAAGACATAACAGAGCAAGCCGGCGACATTTTCCGCCATCTGTTGCGTCGGAGCGGCCGAGCCAGCTGGTGGCGCCACGGGCGGGTTCGCGGCAGACGCCGATTGGGGCGCACCACAGCTGCCGCAAAAGGCGGCATTGTCGGCGATCGCGGCACCGCATTTTGTGCAATGTGGCATCACAACCCTCGCAACTGATCGGAGCGCAGCCTATCAAAACCCATCCAGCCGGGCAAGCGCAATCAGGAAGGCGCAGGTTTGGTCGCTCGGCTCGCCCGGGGCCCGCCGAAGGCGTGAATCGTTCGGGTCCCAGCCACGACCTCAGCGCCGTGCACAGTTCCTTTGGGGATCAGATATTCCGCGCCAGCCTCGAGTCGGATGCCTTCCGCTCCCGGCGTACCTTGGCTGCCGCTAGCAATGCGGTTGGCGGGACACTTCATGAACGACGGAAAATCATCCATAACGAGCAGAATTGTCTCAGTGCCACGGGCGGGTGTCAACGAAGCGAGACTAGGAAGGGCTCGACATCGAGGCGAGAAATTCCCCGTTCGTTTTGGTCTTGGCCAGGCGGCCCAAAAGAAGCTCCATGGCCTCGACTGTCGACAGCGGGCTGAGCACTTTGCGCAGCACCCAGATGCGGTTCAGCTCGTCGGCCGGAAGGAGCAGCTCGTCTTTTCTGGTGCCAGAACGATTGATGTCAATCGTCGGGAAGACGCGCTTGTCCACGAGACGGCGATCCAGGTTGATCTCCATGTTGCCGGTGCCTTTAAACTCCTCGAAAATGACGTCGTCCATGCGGCTGCCCGTGTCGATGAGAGCCGTGGCAATGATCGTCAGCGAGCCTCCTTCTTCCACGTTGCGCGCGGCGGCGAAGAACCGACGCGGCCGCTGCAAGGCGTTCGCATCAATACCGCCCGACAGCACTTTGCCGGAAGGGGGCGTGACGGCGTTGTACGCACGTCCGAGACGTGTGAGCGAATCGAGCAGAATCACCACGTCGCGCTTATGCTCGACTAAACGCTTGGCCTTTTCGAGCACCATTTCCGCCACCTGAATGTGTCGCTGCGGTGGCTCGTCAAACGTAGAGCTGATTACCTCCCCTTTCACCGTGCGCTGCATGTCCGTCACTTCCTCGGGCCGCTCGTCGATGAGCAGAACGATCAGCGCAATTTCGGGGTGATTGGCTGTAATGGAGTTGGCGACAGACTGCAGCATCATCGTTTTTCCCGTCCGGGGAGGCGCCACGATCAAGCCACGCTGCCCCTTGCCGATGGGGCAAAGCATATCGAGGACGCGTCCGGTCAGGTTTTCTTTCGTCGTCTCCAGGCGAATGCGTTCCTGCGGATAGAGAGGCGTTAAGTTATCGAAGAAGATCTTGTTGCGCGCCACTTCGGGGTCTTCGAAGTTGACTGCCTCAACCTTGATCAGAGCGAAATATCGCTCCCCGTCTTTGGGCGGGCGCACCTGGCCAGAGACTGTGTCACCAGTGCGCAGGTCGAACTTGCGGATCTGCGACGGCGAGACGTAGATATCATCCGGCCCCGGCAAATAGTTGTATTCCGGGGCGCGCAGGAATCCGAAACCGTCCGGCAGGCATTCGAGAACGCCCTCGGAGAAAATGAGGCCGTTCTTTTCCGTCTGGGCGCGCAGGATCTGGAAGATCAACTCCTGCTTGCGCATCCCGGAGGAGCCAGGAATGTTCAGCTCCTTGGCAATCTTCGCCAGATCGGTGATGTTCTTATCTTTGAGTTCTGCAAGGCTAACACTCATCGCGTTCTTTCCTTCTCAAGCCTGATTTGGGTCAGGCACGACTGTTTTGTTGAGATCGATCCGGGGCGGGCGCGTTCGTTGAGGCACTCTATCCCAGATTTTCAAACGGGTTTGCTTCCCGAAATTCTTCAGACTCCGGTCGCGGGCGAACCTGCCGAGCAGGAGGTCGGAGGGCCGAAGGTTTCAGTTCGTCAGTTCCTTGTCCTGTGCAACATCCGCGCCGAACTTGGGCTCCACTCCGGAAACCGGGGGGTGACCGGCAATGGGCAGCGGCTGCTCCAGTGCGAGCTGCAGGACCTCGTCCATCGACTCTACGAAATGGATGGACATCTGCGCCTGGATTTCCGGCGGAATATCGGCCAGATCCTTCTCGTTGTCTTTCGGAAGAATGACCGTGTGCAGGCCGAGCCGGTGCGCTGCCAGCAGTTTTTCCTTCACGCCCCCAATCGGCAGCACTTTGCCACGGAGAGTAATCTCACCGGTCATCGCGACATCGCAGCGAACGGGAATCCGGGTGAGAGCGCTGACGATGGAGGTGCAAATGGTGATCCCTGCCGAAGGCCCATCCTTCGGGATGGCGCCCTCGGGCACATGCACGTGAATGTCGAGATGGCGGTAGAAGTCATGCGACAAGCCAAACAGGTGGCTGCGGGAGCGGACGTAGCTCATCCCCGCTTGCGCCGATTCTTGCATGACGTCGCCGAGCTTGCCGGTCAGCGTCAGCCGACCCTTGCCCTGCATCAAGGTCGCTTCCGTTGTCAGCACCTGCCCTCCCACCTCTGTCCAGGCCAGGCCTGTCGTCAACCCCACTTCATTCTTCTTTTCGGCAAAGAAGTCGCGGTATTTCAAAACTCCCAGGAAATCGTTCACGTTCGCCACGGTGACTTCGGTGCGGAAGCTGGCGCCTTCGGCGACGACCTTGCGGGCGACCTTGCGGCAGACATTGGCGATTTCGCGGTCGAGATTGCGCACGCCCGCTTCATGGGTGTAGTGGCGGATCATATGCGTGATCGCCTCGTCGGTAAACTGCACGTTCTCCTTCTTGACACCGGTGGCCTCTAGCTGCTTCGGAATCAGGAAGCGCTTGCCAATCTGATGTTTTTCCTGTTCGGTGTAGCCCGGAAGTCGCAGTACCTCCATACGGTCCTGCAGGGGCTGCGGAATCGTGTGCAGCACGTTCGCCGTGCAGATGAACATCACCTTCGACAGATCGTATTCGACGTCGAGGTAATGGTCTGTGAACGAGTGGTTCAGCTCGGGATCGAGCACTTCCATTAAAGCCGCCGATGGGTCGCCGCGGAAGTCCATCG
>Ga0187766_10001883_pt1 | contig 12340 bp, 13 predicted proteins | sample 0216_QUI02_MP05__4_FD_132971 | JGI IMG/M metagenome (GOLD analysis project Ga0187766, IMG submission 132971) | Tropical peat soil microbial communities from peatlands in Department of Meta, Colombia - 0216_QUI02_MP05_20_MG | ecosystem: Environmental > Terrestrial > Soil > Wetlands > Peat ... | reverse complement strand
TCGTCGCCACTGGCCGCACGCCCAACACTGCCGAAATCGGCCTCGAATTGGCCGGCATCAAGCTGGACCCGCGCGGCTACATTCAGGTGAACGAGCGGCTCCAGACGACGGTTCCCAATGTTTGGGCGATCGGCGAATCTGCCGGCAGCCCCCAATTCACGCACGCCTCCCTGGACGATTTTCGGATCATCCGCGACAATCTCGCGGGTGGCAGCCGCACCACGCGCGACCGGATCATCCCTTCTTGCCTGTTCACCGATCCTCCGGTCGCTCATGTCGGGCTGACTGAGACCGACGCCACGCGCCGCGGTGTGGCGTTTCGTGTCTTGAAAATGCCCGTGGCCTCGGTGCTGCGCGCCCAAACAACGGATGAGACCCGAGGATTTTTGAAGGCGCTGATTAATCCCAGCGACAATCGCATCCTCGGCTTTACGATGATTGGATCTGAGGCCGGTGAAGTTGTGGCAGTCGTACAGATGGCCATGCTCGCAGGGTTTCCTTACACGGCATTGCGCGACGCCATTCTCACGCATCCGACCATGACCGAGGGCCTCAATGTACTGTTTTCAACGAGCAAGCAAGAGAAAGCCGCAACATCGGCAAGCAGTTGAGGGAGGCCGTCTGCGGGGGTTCGCTACTGATCCCCCTTCGACAGTCGCTCGAGTACGTCGTTCGCGAACGAGAATAAAAACGCCAGAAAGCTGTCAATGAGCAGGGGGCGTGAGTGACAGTCGTCACAGCACGGCGGAGGAGGTCAGCGCTATCTTCCCTCGGGTTGAGGTCATGCAGTGCTCGCGGCGACGGCCGCCCATCGAAGCGTGTCGCGGCGAAAGGAGGCGGATTCGACCTACCGCTCAGCGCTCGACACTGGGTTCGAACACAAACCCTAACAGGCGTCCGGCCGCGATCCTTCGATCGCCAGCCATGCATTTTGTTTATAATCCTCCTCGTCAAGGAACCGGAATCGCGGATGCTCCGGAACCTCACCGTGGTCCATAGACCGAGTGCCTGATTGTGAGAGGCGCAGGACTTCAATGAAAGGGCTAGTAGATAGGCCTCTAGTCGAGGCCACGCTTGAAAGAGGGATCGAAGGTGGAGGCATCGGCCGCGACCAAGCGCTCTCGTTGGTCGAGCACGCCGAGCTAAGCCCCTTACTCGACGCGGCTGCAACTGTTCGGGAGCGATCAAAAGGCCGCACGGTGAGCTACTCGAAGAAAGTCTTCATCCCTTTGACACACCTGTGCCGAGATTACTGCGGTTATTGCACGTTTCGAGCGGACCCTACTGCCGATGGCAGGCCTTACATGACACCGCAAGAAGTTCTGGCGGTGGCCGAAGCGGGGCGTCGTGCGGGATGCAAGGAAGCGCTCTTCAGCCTAGGTGACCAACCGGAGAGTGTGTTCCCAGAGGCCAGGGCGTTTTTGCGAAAACAGGGTTTTGAGCGCACGCTCGAATACCTCACGGCCATGGGACAGCTCGTTCTCGACCAAACTGGCTTACTTCCCCATTCGAATCCCGGTCTCATGCCTGCGGTCGATCTGCGCCGCCTGAAGCAATGCAATATCAGTCTTGGGCTGATGCTGGAAAGTAGCAGTCCCCGATTGTGGCGTCGAGGCGGGCCACATTGGAAAGCCCCAGACAAGGTCCCGTCGCTTCGCTTGCAAACGATCGAAGAGGCAGGGCGGTTGTCGATCGCTTTTACGACAGGTATTCTCATTGGCATCGGCGAAACCCCCGAAGAGCGTATCGATTCGCTGCTTGCCATTCGCAATCTCCACCAGACGTATGGCCACATTCAGGAAGTGATCGTCCAACCATTCCGAGCCAAGCCCGGAACGCGGATGGCACTGACGCCTGAGCCGTCGACGGAGGTTTTGCTGCGGACTCTAGCAATCGCGCGATTGATTTTTGGCGGCTCTATGAATATTCAGTCTCCTCCCAACCTGCTTTCGAGCGACTATCCTGTCTTGCTTAAAGCGGGAATCAACGACTGGGGTGGAGTTTCTCCTCTCACAAAGGATTTCATTAATCCAGAGGCAACCTGGCCACAAATCTCTTCCTTGGCCGAAAAGACAACCGCTGCCGGGTTCATCTTGCGCGAGCGACTTGCCATTTATCCTGAATTCTCGTCACGACCAGGATTCGTGGATGCACGCCTTCAACCCTGTTTACAGAAACTCCAAACGGAAGACGGTTATGCCAGAAACTAAGAGCGACCAGGTGTTGAACACCGCAGATCCTCGGTGGCGAGAGATCCCTTGGGAACAGGCCTTGGAAGCGGCGAGTCCGACTGTTGCCAACATTCTCGACAAGGCCCTTGCCGGGAAAGATCTCGACGAGGCTGATGGACTCACCCTGTCTGGCGCCGTAGACGAAGACCTTCTCGCGACGCTAAAGATTGCGAATGAGCTTCGCCGGCGCGCAGTCGGCGATCAAGTGACCTACGTGGTGAACCGAAACCTTAACTTTACCAATGTGTGTATCGTAGGTTGCGCGTTCTGTGGATTTGGCCGAAGCCCTCGCTCGCCGGATGCCTATTTTCATTCGACTGAGTCGCTCGTTGCGAAGGCGGTCGAGGCTGTCGAGCGCGGCGCCACCGAGGTATGCATCCAGGGTGGGTTGCCCCGTGACTTAGACGGCGCCTATTACGTCCATCTTCTGCGCTCCATCAAATCGTGCCTGCCACAGCTCCATCTGCATGCGTATTCACCGATGGAAATCGTGTACGGTGTGGAAAAAACGGGCATGAGCCTCCCTCAATACCTGCGGATGCTGAAAGAGGCCGGGCTAGGCAGCATCCCGGGAACAGCGGCCGAAATCCTCGATGACAAGGTGCGCGAGGTCTTGAGCCCAAACAAGCTCATGGTCCGTCAATGGATCGACGTGATTCGCACGGCACACGAACTCGGCATTCCCTCCACCAGCACCATGATGTACGGCCATGTGGAGCTGCCCCAGCATTGGGTAGGGCATTTGCTCTTGCTGCGCGAGATTCAGATGGAAACGGGCGGGTTCACCGAGTTCGTCCCCTTGGGCTTTATCCATTCACAGACCAGATTGTTCCGCACCGGCCGAGCACGTGCAGGGAGTTCTCTCCGAGAGCATCTCCTGGTGCATGCACTCGCCCGCTTGCTCCTCAACGGCCATGTCAAGCACATCCAGGTATCCTGGGTGAAACTTGGCTTCGCGGTGGCACTGGCCTGCCTCGAAGTGGGCGCCAATGATTTCGGCGGCACATTGATGGAAGAAAGCATCTCCAAAGCCGCAGGATCTGCTTTCGGCGAATCTGTCTCGGCAGGTGAGCTCCGCGCTCTGATTCGAACGATTGGTCGTATGCCTGCCGAGCGCACCACAACCTACAAGATCCGCCAGATCTTCGAACATGCAGACGCAGGCGAATCCCTCCCGCCAGAACGCATGGCCGCACACCCCGGGAATGCCGTGGTGCGCGACCCGGTGCGCTACTGATGGACGTCCTGGCACTGGCGGGCGGGGTGGGCGCCTCCAAACTCCTACTGGGATTCAATCGCGTCATCGATCCGCGCGAGCTAGCGGTCATTGTGAACACGGGTGACGACATTGTCTTGCACGGCCTTTCGATATCACCCGACCTGGACATCGTCACATACACATTGGCGGGCCTGGTAAACCCCGACACGGGCTGGGGCTTCCGAGACGACACGTTCCGCGCACTCGAACAGCTCGCTGTTTACGGAGGTCCCCGGTGGTTCCATCTGGGGGACCGCGATCTGGCGACACACATTCACCGGACAGCCATGCTCCGTGCGGGAGCGCTGTTGTCGCACGTCTCTGACTCGGTTTGTAAAGCGCTGGGCGTCCAGGCGCGGATTCTCCCCATGAGCGACCAGCCCGTACCGACCATGTTGGAAACCAGTGAGGGGCGGCTTCATTTTCAGCAATACCTGGTTCAGCGACGAGCCGAGCCGACGGTTCAGGCAATCTCGTTCGATGGGGTCGAGACCGCGCGTCCGGCTCCCGGCGTTCTTGAAGGGCTCCGGCACGCTCCTAGCATTGTGCTTTGCCCAAGTAATCCGCTGATCAGTATTGGCCCGATTCTCGCAGTTCCGGGCGTGCGGGAGGCTTTGCGACGGCGCCGGGCGCACGTCGTCGCCGTCTGTCCGATCGTTGGGGGTAAATCGCTAAAGGGACCATCCGATCGGATGCTCGCGCAACTGGGGCACGACGTTTCCTGCCTCGGAGTGGCTCGTATGTATCAAGACATCTGCGGAACGTTCGTGATCGATCCTGTCGACCGCGCCGAAAGACCTGCCATCGAATCTCTTGGGATGGAAGTCGTCCTGCACCCGACGGTGATGCGCAGCGATGAAGACAAGGAGTTCCTCGCACGGAGAATTGTGCAGTTCACTGCGAAGCAGAAAGCAGGAGCCGGGGCATGAAGGGAATCCTGATTCCCGTAAAGCAGTTTTGTGAAGCCAAGACACGTCTGGCGCCGCACTTCGCTCCTGCCGACCGCGCAGCCCTCGCAGAAGCTATGTGTGAGGATTTTTTCAGCGTGGTGGCTCGAACGCACTGTGCGGACCGGGTGTTCGTGATCAGCAAAGAGCCCAAGGCTCTCGCGCGGGCACGACAGCGCGGCTGGGATACAATCGTCGAATCCCATCAGACCTCGGAGAGCGATTCCGTTGACGCCGGATCACGCTACTGCGCCGAGCACGGTGTTCATGCCTTGCTTCGGGTACCCATCGATCTGCCGCTTGTTGAGCCCTGCGACATCGAGGCGGTTTTCGAACAATTGGACGGTGCGCCGTCTGTGGTTATGGTTCCCTCGAGTGACGGCACGGGCACGAACGCGCTCTTGCGGTCACCTGCGGTTCTGTTTCCTTCCCACTTCGGCCCTCATAGCTTTCCGCGGCACTTGGCTGAGGCGAAACGATGTGGCGCACGTACTCGAGTACTCCGAAATTCCCGGCTAGAAATCGATATTGACGAGTTGGACGATCTACGGAAGCTTTCGAACCGACTGCGGCCTAGTTCCGCCACAGCGCGATGGCTCGTCGAGCGGGACGTCACGTTGAAAGCGCACTGGGCCAATGGAGTCGGTGACGAAACGGAACTTTCCAACCGCTAAATCATTCTGGGAGTGGCGATCGTGAATGTTGGAATGCCGGCACTGGAACAAGCCGCTTGCTAAATGACTCGATCTCGGCGGAACCCGTCGATCTCGGCCGCGGTGTAGCCGAGTTCTTGAAGAATCGGCTCGGTATCTCCTTCTCCGCCGGAGCCACGCCATCTTCGATGTCCATCATGATGGCGTCCGCCGGAACCCCGAGCGACTTCTCAATCATGCGCTGGCGATTTCCGGGGACGAACATCCAGGAACCCAGTAAGACGTTTTTCTGGTCCATGACCCTTCTCCGTTCACGATGTATCGATCCACGGCGAGCTCTTGGTTCCCTGCCAGCCTTTTAGTACGACTTCGGCATCTTCAGCACGTTCTGGCCAAGGAACGCCAGGATCAAGTTATTGTTTACGGGCGCCACCGTAAGAAGCCGGGTCTCGCGAAACTTCCGCTCGACATCGTAGTCGCAAGCAAACCCGTAACCCCCATAGGTTGAGAGGCAGACGTCAGCTGCCTCCCATGCGGCTTCCGATGCCAGCAGCTTGGCCAGGTTGGCCTCGGCCCCGCATTTTTCGTTCCGGTCAAACTTTTCGGCAGCCTGGAAGCGCATCAAATCGGCTGCCTCGACATGCGCATAGGCTTTGGCGATTGGAAACTGAACTCCCTGATTGGCGCCAATCGGTCGCCCAAAGACCACACGCTCGCGCGCATACGACGACGCCCGCTGGACGAACCAGTGGCCGTCGCCGATGGCTTCCGAGGCAACCAGAATCCGCTCCGCGTTCCACCCGTCGATGATGTAGCGAAAGCCCTTTCCTTCCTCGCCAATCAAGCTCGAGGCCGGGATCTCCACATCCTCGAGGAAAATCGTATTCGTATGGTGATTGACCATCAGATCCAAAGGCCGGATCTGAAGTTTCCCTTTCACTTCCCGCATATCTACGATGAATACGGATATCCCTTGTGTCTTGTCCTGCACGTCGCCGTACGGAGTAGTTCGCGCCAGCAGAAGCATCAGATCGGATTGCTGCGCCCGCGAAATGAAAATCTTCTGGCCGTTGACGACGTAGTGGTCTCCTTTGCGGACCGCTCGGGTCTCGATGCGGGTGGTTTCTGACCCAGCGTTCGGCTCCGTGACGGCAAAGGCCTGCAGGCGCAATTCACCTTTGGCGATCGCCGGTAGATAACGCCGCTTCTGTTCCTCGCTGCCGTGACGCAGTAACGTCCCCATGGTGTACATCTGGGCGTGGCAGGCACCGGAATTGCCCCCGGAGTGGTTGATCTCCTCGAGGATGACGCCCGCCTCCGTGATCCCGAGTCCCGAGCCCCCATACTCCTCGGGAATCAGCACGGCTAGGTACCCGCTCTCCGTGAGGGCCCTCACGAAATCCTGTGGATACGCTCCCTTCTTGTCAGTCTCACGCCAGTAGGTGTCTGGGAAGTCCTTGCAAAGAGCGCGCACGTTTTCACGAATTGACTGAAGATCTTCTGCTGTTGTCGTCATGGCTGTGTCCTCGTGCGCCGATGTGCTCAGTCAAGCCACATCAGCTTCGCCGGATTGTCGTGGGGCATCATTCGGACCTCGTGCTCCTGAATGCCAAACGCCAGCAACGCACGGATGAAAACTCGCATTCCATCGATGCTGTCCATGTGAAGCACCTGTGAGTCCCACGACGCCCTGGGAGACGGTCAGATCTCTCTTCTATTGGCGGATGAGTTCATGAACGACCGCAATTAGGTTACGGGCAATGGCGAAGCCGCCCAGCGCAAGGTGGCTTCCCGAAGGAATCGACTGCACGACGTCGGAAACGGATTTGAGCTTGTCCACCATCTCGGAAGCGCCAACCGTTACTGGTGCGAGGAAGCTGCGTTCCGTACTGCAAGGCTGAAGCGTAGCAGTCACCGAAGTCAAAGTCAACAATAAAATGAAAGGAATTATCATTATACAAGAATAGTGTCGAATATATGTGCCAGTCATACTTTATTGTGATATTTATCGTGGATAATATAGTTCATTTCAATCATACTTATGTGTGGCGTTTCGGGCAGCCACCACATGAATCGTTCGCGCGGAACAGGAGATTTGTGAACACGGCAAATCGGCTTTTGGCTGTCTTGAACCTCTTCACAGTCGAGAAGTCGGAATGGACCGTGGAGGAGGCCGCCAAGGAAATCGGTGTTTCTATTAGCACGGCCTACCGGTATTTCAAGGATCTGTCTAAGGTTGGTCTTCTGGATCCGTTTTCCGGCGGCAAGTACATTCTGGGCCCCGCTGTAATTGAGAATGATCGCAAGATTCGGTTAACCGACCCGCTGATCAAAGTTGGCCGCCCCGCCATGCAGCGCCTGATTGCTCGCTCAGGCAGTGCGGGCGTGGCCCTTCTGTGCCGTGTCTATCGGTATTGCGTCATGTGCGTGCACCAGGAGGGCGCGGTTCTCCCTGAGAATACCGTAGGCTACGAGCGCGGCCGGCCGATGCCGATGTTTCGGGGAGCATCGTCCAAGGTCATTTTTGCCAACCTTCCGTCGAGAACAGCGCGATGGTTTTTCGAGAGGTTTCCGGACGAAATCGCGGCCGCAGGGCTCGGTTCCGCCTGGGAAACCATTCGGGGCAATCTTCGTCGGATCCGTAAGGCTGGCCTCCTTGTTACGCGAGGCGAAGTTGACGACGGGCGGGTGGGCATAGCGTCGCCCGTATTTGGACCCGACCGGGAGGTAATCGGAAGTATCGCGATGGCCATTGCAGATCGTGAGGCAACTGCCCAGTCCATCGCCAATGTCTCGGCGCTCGTTGAGGCAGCGGCGCGCGAGATCGATGCGGGTCTGCAACTCGCATCGTCCGGTGACGTTATCCAGGAACATGGCCAATCTCGCTTTGATCGTAAGATGTCCGGTTTTCCAGATGGAACTGCGGATGGCTCGAAAGGCTCATGACCGACCGCGGGCAACCCATCGAACGGCTGTTTTACTGCGACGACAGATGAAACTGTTTCCTGAGATTGTCAGCCGAGCCGGTCTCATCAACCTGCTCGACGCTGAAATGGACACAGCATGAGCGTTGGAAGGTTCGGACTACTACGGAAACAGATCTCTTTCCGCCGGTCGAATAAGGTCGCTTCCGCTCCCGGTTCCCTTCGGCATCGTCACGCTTTGAACAACCGCCGCGGGTATTCGGTTGAGCTTGCCCATAACGAGACCGCTCGCAGCGGCGATCTCGTCTGCCAGGCCAATGACAGTCGCCTGGAGCGTCTTTCCCTGCGGATCGTGCTGCCCCCGATAATCGACCAAGGGCTTCATTCCAGCGACGCCCAGGGCGACATTCACCAGGCCTTCCCGCCACGGGCGCCCAAATGTATCAGAAATGATAACGGCCAGCGGAACGCCAACTGCTCGCGTGAGCTGCTCCTGAAGCATTCGCGCGGAACGATCCGGATTCTCTGGCAACAACGACGCCGTTCCCACCGGAACGTTCGAGACATCTACACCGGCATTGGCACAGACAAAGCCATGGTGCGTCTTCGCGATGATCACGCCGCGCTCCATTCGCACGATGCTGCTCGCTTCCCTCAATACGATTTCCGTCACACGAGGCTCCTTCTGGTATTCCGCAGCCCACCGCTCGGCCCGCTCAGAGGGCTTGATGGAGTCAAGGTGCACGATTCTTCCTTCGGCCTTGGACACGATCTTCTGTGCCACCACGAAGATGTCCCCTTGCCGAAGAACGAGCTTTTGCCGTTGGGTCGCTTCAATAAGGAGCCGTGCGAGATTGTCGCCAGGCGCAACCTCCGGCAGTCCCGTCAGCGGAATGATGTGTACCGGAGGAGGCGACGGTGTTGTGTAGGCTGCGGGATTCGACACCATCGGGGGATTCGACGCTCGATAGACTAGCACCTGCCCCGGACGGCACCAAGAGATTCTGCGCCACAGCGAAACCTACGGGGAGGAAATATGGGCAAGATTGCCGTCGTTGGTGGAAGTGGTGACCTGGGATTCGGCTTGGCCCTGCGGTGGGCACGGGCAGGGGTAGAGGTCATTGTCGGCTCTCGTGACCAAGGCAAGGCGAGCGAAACGGCGCTGCGCATCCAGGCAACCCTGAACGCACACGCGCCAACTGAGTCGGCGCGTTTTTCGATCCGCGGGCTCGAGAACGCACAGGCTGCCGCGGAGGCTTCGGTACTGGTGTTGGCCGTTCCGATCTCGGCCCAAGTCGACATCCTGAAGAGCATTCGAGGTTCCCTAAAAGGCGCTATCTTGGTAGACGCCACGGTTCCCTTGGCTGCAGCCCTGGGCGGGAAACCGACGCGAATGTTGAGGCTTTGGCAGGGGTCCGCCGCAGCGCAAACGCGCGAGCTGGTGCCGGCCACAACACCGGTGCTAGCAGCCTTTCACAATGTCTCGGCTGGTGTTTTGCAGGACCTGACAGCAACACCCGACTGCGACATTCTCGTATGCGGAGATGATGAGGCTGCCAAACAGATTCTGTTTCCCCTGGTGAAGTTGATCCCCGGCTTGCGCCCGATTGACGCAGGCCCTTTGGAACTGGCCAGTATTGTCGAGAGCATAACAGCCCTGTTACTCTCGGTGAACCGTCGCTATCGCGTCCAGCATAGCGGTATTCGCATTACGGGATTGGAGCTCAAAACGCCGAGCTAATTCATGAGAAGGCGTACTCGTCGTGTCCGGACAGCTGCCGCCGCTCGGCGCGCATGTCGTCGCCGCGCAGCTCCCGCAGCGCGTAGGTTACGAATTCTGAGGTGACCTTCTTGCGCCAGCTCATGTCGAAATCGGTGTTCGAAAGGGGCTTGGCAAGGCGGCTCGCCAGTGAGGCGGCTTTGGCGATACCCTCTTGATCGAGACCCCGACCCAGCAAGGACTTCGCCGCTTCATCCGCTACGATCGGGCGCGAGGCGACCGCACCCAGGACGATGCGTGCGTCCTCGACGACTCCATTCGTCATCCGCGCCGCCGCTGCCACTGACACGACCGGAAAATCGAACGAGCTGCGCCGCCGCAACTTCCAGTAGGTGCTCGTCCATCCTTCTAGCGAGCCGAGGGATATCTCGGTCACGATCTCGTTGGGCCTGCGCGTGAGGTAGTTCGTGCCGTCGTTGTTGTACAGGTCGAGCAGCGCAACCTCTCGTTCTTCGGAACGCGACTGCAGCTGCACTTTGGCTCCCAGCGCAATCAGCGCCGGCGCCGTGTCCGTGGAGGACACTGCCATGCAGCGGTCGCTCCCCGAAGCAACCCAGCAGGTCTCGCCGTCCTTCTTCAAGCAGAAATGAATGGCCTTCCTCCATTCGTAACTTTGGTCGTAATAGAGGCAGCGAGTGTCGAGGCAGACGTTGCCCCCCAGCGTGGCCAGGTTGCGAATCAGCGGGGTGGCAACTAGCGAAGCCGCCTGCCACAGCGCAGAACATCCGTTGCGAAATCGACCATCTCTGGCAATCCCAGTTAGTGTGAGGCACGACCCGAGCCGCAAGGAAGTGCCATCGACCCGCACGGAGTCGAGCCCTTTGACATTCCGCAAGCTGATGAGGGTCTGCGGAACCTGCTGCCTTCGCTTCATGTTAGGGAGCAGGTCGGTGCCGCCGGCAAGCAAAGTTGCCTTCGCGCCTTCGCCGTCCAAAATGCGTGCGGCTTCATCCACCGTCCGCGGCGCGCGAAAATCGAATAACGGCAGACGCATCATCGGGTGAGTACCTTCTCTTTCTCCGGATGAGGTTTGGCTGGCCGCGAAGGCTCGTTGATTGCGTGCCCGTCCCCTCCTTCCCACGGTGGTGGCACACGCAGCGCCTCCGGCCAAGAAACGTCCGGAAAGTGAGTCGGGCCAGAGCGCGGCAAGCGTCCGGCCCTCTTCTCGGCCAGTGCCTTCAGGATTTTTTCCGGTGTGATGGGCACTTCATCGATGCGCACGCCCACTGCGTCATAGACAGCGTTAGCCACCGCAGGCATGATGGGAAGAAGCGGACCTTGCCCCACCTCCTTGGCCCCAAAGGGCCCGCGTGGGTCGGGTCCCTCGACAAACTCTGTGAAGATTTCAGGCATGTCGAGGGAGGTCGGGCTCTTGTAGTCCAGCATCGAAGGCGTCCTGTGCACGAGTGCATGCGAAAGCTTTTTCGGAAGCCGCCGGAATGCCTGCTCCTCCATCAAGGCCTCTCCGAGCCCCATATAGATGCTGCCCTCGACCTGTCCCAGCGCAACGGTTGGATTCAGTGCGCGTCCCAGGTCATGCGTATTCCAGATCTTAGCTACCCGCACCCAACCGGTCGCCGGGTTCACCTCGACTTCTGCGACGGCAGCCGAATACGTATACGTCGGAGAAGTCCCGACGCCACCTCCTTTGTACTGCGCCGCGGGCATTTTAGGCGGCCAGTAGGATCCCACCGTGCCGATCGTGCCAAATCGAGCCTCGCCGAAGCAAACGGCCTCTGGAAAGGTAACCCGCTTCTCCGGCGCCGCTGTGTCGAACACCGCGCTGTCGGCAAAGCGCAGGCGCTCCATGGGCACCTGAAGCTTCTCGGCCACCGCCTCGGCCAGCATGGCCTTGGCCCTTTCGGCGGCTTGAAGGGCTGCGTTGCCGGCCATCAGGGTCACACGACTTGAGTACGATCCCAGATCGACCGGTCCCAGATCGGTATCGCCCGAGTACACGCGGATATCCGTCGTCTGAAGACCCAGGATTTCGGCCACAATCGCCGCCAGAACATCGTCCGAACCCTGGCCGATTTCCGTGGTGCCCGCCTGAACCGTCACTCCGCCTCCCCTGTCCAGTTTCAGTTGTATTCCCGAGTGCGGCATTTTGTTCCAGTAGATGGCGAGGCCTGCCCCAGTCAGGTAGCAGGAGCAAGCGAGACCGACGCCCCGGCCCTCCGGAAGTTTGCGAAACTTATCTTTCCAGCCCGACATCTCTACGACGCGACGGATGCACTGATCCAGTCCCACGGTTCCGAGCTGAAGGAAGTTTGCGGTCAATTCGTTGGGCTGTACGGCGATCCGCAGACGGAGCTCAGCTGGGTCGATGTTCAGTCTCTCTGCAATCTTGTCCATCTGGACTTCTTGGCCGAAGCGGGGCTGCGGAGTCCCGTGGCCGCGTTTGGGTCCGCACGGAGGTTTGTTGGTGAAGGTTCGGCAGGCCCGGAATTTGTACCTCGGTACATGATAGGTCGTGGTCTGGAGCGCGCCCGTATAGAATGTGCTGGCCACCCCGAATGATCCATACCCGCCGCCATCGATCAGCGT
>Ga0187766_10001882_pt1 | contig 12340 bp, 10 predicted proteins | sample 0216_QUI02_MP05__4_FD_132971 | JGI IMG/M metagenome (GOLD analysis project Ga0187766, IMG submission 132971) | Tropical peat soil microbial communities from peatlands in Department of Meta, Colombia - 0216_QUI02_MP05_20_MG | ecosystem: Environmental > Terrestrial > Soil > Wetlands > Peat ... | reverse complement strand
GAAAAGCGGATCCTCGAGCAGCGGATTCGACGGGCTTTTCTCGTGGATGGTGCCGCGCGTTGCGATGTTGACGACCGCCGGGGAGACTTTCTTCACGATCGGCGCAAGGGTCGGCAGCGCCTGCTCGCCGACCGCGGGGGGCATGGCCGCAGGCAGCGGTGCCGATAGCGGCACAAGCAGCAGCAGCTGCGCCGCGAATGAAAGCGCGAGTCTCATGTGGCGGGAATTCTAGCCTCACGGAGCAGGGCGCGCGCTCGCGCTCTCCGAGTGGACATAAAAAAGGAACGCCGGTAGTGCGACAGCGCACTACCGGCTTTTTGGCTCAAGTGCCGATTAGGCAGCCTGGACGCTGATCCGCCGCGGCTGTTCCTGGGGACGCTTCGGGATGGAAACTTCCAGCACCCCGTTGTTGTGCGTCGCCTTGATCGCCTCGGCATCCACGCTCTCGGGCAGCGTGAAGCGGCGCAGGAACGTGCCGGTAGCACGCTCGACGCTCTCGAAGCCGTCCGTGGCGGACTTCTTCTCGGAGCGGCGCTCGCCGCGAATCGTCAGCACGCCCTTGTCGGCCGTGACTTCGATGTCCTTGCCCTCAACGCCCGGCAGGTCGGCCGCCACAACGAAGCGCTCAGCCTCCTCGCGAATGTCGACATGCGGGATCCAGCTGACGCTCGCGGAATCCGCGCTCGCAGCATTCTCACCCAGGGCACGATCGAGCTGCCGCTGAAAGCGGCTCACGATCGCCCAAGGGTCGTAACGAACGATGGTCATAACAAAAACTCCTCTGAGACAGGTATTCAAAAACTGAAACTGGGTGCGCCCTCAGGCGCGGTTGCACACGATGTGCGGATGGCTGCTTTACGTTTCAAGAGCGGCGCGTGTGAACGCCATCTGCGTGTGGCGAGTCAATAGCGAAGCTCGGGCCGCACGATTTTCTTGCAGCAAAAACCTGCGCTGCGAGGCGCGCGATCACTTGAGGCTCGAGGAAGAAACCCCATCTCACGGGCGCGGCGGCGCCGCCGCTGTGGGCAGGCTGTGCAGAAGCTGTGCTTGCCCTGAGCACAATATATTGGGGTTGGCCGGGTTCTGTTAAAGACGCGCGTTTATATAAATATTATCGTGGAACTTACAGCCAATAATCTCGTAACGCATTGAAAAATATTAATAAAAATGACATTACAAAATACCCTTCGGAGCCTTGACGCTTCCCCGAGTGCTCATTAGGCTTTTGACCCCGACACAAGATCTTGTGTTCGCGCGCCAGCGCGATCAGGGGTCACGCGGTCGGGGGAGGTTTCAGGGATCTGACTGTCTTGAAGGCAGCAGGTACCCGGTCAGGCAGCGCGGCTCGCTGAGCTCGTAGCGCTTTGATCGGTATTCCCTGTAAATCCGGCATGGCAACGAGTGCATTCGGAGCGCCGCGGATTGAAATGAATACGGTCGTCAAGATTGATCCCAAAGACATCGACGCGATTCCGTTCCAGGAAGCCTCGCTCGACATCTGGGACAAGAAATATCGGCTGACTGCGAAGGACGGCACGCCCATCGACAAGACGATGGACGATACCTACAAGCGCGTCGCCCGAGCGCTCGCCGAGGTCGAGAGCGAGGACGTGCGCGAGAGCTGGACCGAGCGTTTTCTCTGGGCGCTGCGGCGCGGCGCGATTCCCGCGGGCCGCGTTACCTCCAACGCCGGAGCGTTCGAGCACAAGCCGGCAACATCGACGATCAATTGCACGGTCTCGGGCACGATCCATGACTCGATGGACGACATTCTCAAGAAAGTCCACGAGGCGGGACTCACGCTGAAGGCGGGATGCGGCATCGGCTATGAGCACTCGACGCTGCGGCCGCGCGGCGCATACGTGTCGGGAGCGGGTGCCTACACGTCCGGCCCGCTTTCCTTCATGGATATTTTCGACAAGATGTGTTTCACGATCTCGTCTGCGGGTGGAAGGCGCGGGGCGCAGATGGGTACTTTCGATATCGGCCATCCCGATGTTATGGAGTTCATCCGCGCCAAGCGCGAGAGCGGGCGTCTGCGACAATTCAATCTCTCGCTCCTCATCACGGATGAGTTTATGCGGGCCGTGCGCGAGGACCGCGAGTGGAAGCTCGCTTTTCCCGTGTCGCTCAAGGAGTACGAGACCGACAAGCCCGAGCTCGCCGATCAGACAAAGTTCATGTGGCGCGAGTGGCCGGTGCACGACGGCTACGTCGTCAATGACGACGGCCTCGTCGCTTGCAGGATCTACAAAACTCTGCCGGCGCGGCGCATGTGGGACGTCATCATGACGTCCACCTATGACTTCGCCGAGCCCGGATTCATTCTCATCGACCGCGTCAATGAGATGAACAACAACTGGTGGTGCGAGAACATTCGCGCGACGAACCCCTGCGGCGAACAAAGTCTTCCGCCCTACGGCTCATGTTTGCTCGGGTCCATCAACCTAACACGTTTCGTAAAACATCCGTTCACGGATTTCGCGGAATTCGACTGGTCGGAGTACCGCGAGGTAGTGAAGGTGTTCACGCGCATGCTCGACAATGTCGTCGAGATAAATGGACTTCCACTCGCGCAGCAGCGCGAGGAGATCCTGCGCAAGCGCCGTCATGGCATGGGATACCTCGGGCTCGGCAGCACGATGACGCTGCTCAAGATGAAGTACGGTTCGCCCGAAGCGGTGCAGTTCACCGAGGACGTGACGCGCGAGATGGCGGTCGCGGGCTGGGAGGCCGCTCTCGAGCTCGCGCGCGAGAAGGGTCCGGCACCGATCATGAACGAGGAGTTCACGGTTACCAGGGAAATGCTGCGCAAGCGCCCGGAGATGGCGCGCGATGGCTGGAAGGCGGGCGTGAAGATCGCAGGCAGGCTCCTGCACGCCAAGTACAGCCGCTACATGCAGCGCATCGCGCAGGTCGCACCGCAACTCGTGCACGAGCTCGCCGAGACCGGCGCGCGCTTCACGCACCACACCTCGATCGCGCCCACAGGCACGATCTCGCTTTCGCTCGCCAACAATGCCTCGAACGGCATCGAGCCCTCGTTCGCGCATCATTACTTCCGCAACGTGATCCGGGAGGGAAAGAAAACCAAGGAAAAGATCGACGTCTATTCCTTCGAGCTACTCGCCTACCGCGAGCTGGTCAATCTAGAGGCCAAACCGGGAGCCACCACCGATGCAGAGAGACTGCCCGAGTACTTCATCGCTTCCGAAGACATCACTCCCAAGGAGCATGTCGAAGTGCAGGCTGCGGCCCAAAAGTGGGTCGATTCATCGATTTCTAAGACGGCGAACGTGCCTACGGATTTCCCGTACGCGAAATTCAAAGACATCTATCTGTACGCATATGAGCAGGGGCTGAAGGGCTGCACCACCTTCCGCTTCAACCCGGAGGCGTTCCAGGGCGTGCTCGTGAAGGAACAGGATCTCAAGAACACGATCTACAAGTTCACCCTCGAAGACGGCTCGGTAGTCGAGGTGCGCGGGGACGAGGAGATCGAGTACGACGGTGAGGTGCACACCGCCGCCAATCTTTACGACGCGATGCGCGAGGGCTACTACGGCCGCTTCTGAGCGCGGGCAGTTAAAGCAGGAAAACCAACATGACCAAGATCGACCGCAAGATCGTCAAGTATCAGGTGCAGAAGCCTGAAGAGAAGCCCGCCGCGGCGGCGGCGCAAGCTCCCGCGGCCCCGCAGGGCGGGGAGCCCGAGATCGTGCGCGACAAGAATGGCGGCACCGCCAAAGTAATCCGCATGCACGAGAAGCTCGAGCGTCCGGAAATGCTGGTCGGCTCGACCTACAAGATCAAGACGCCGATCTCCGATCACGCCATGTACGTGACGATCAACGACATCGTGCTGAACGAGGGTACCGAGTACGAGCAGCGCCGGCCGTTCGAGATCTTCATCAACTCGAAGAATCTCGATCACTTCCAGTGGATCGTGGCGCTCACGCGCATCATCTCCGCGGTGTTCCGCAAGGGGGGCGATGTCACCTTCCTCGTCGATGAGCTCAAGGCGGTGTTCGACCCGCGCGGCGGCTATTGGCAGCCGGGCGGCAAGTTCATGCCATCGATCATCGCCGAGCTCGGCTACGTCATCGAGAAACACCTGCAGGCGATCGGCTTGATCCGCAAGAGCCCCCTCGATCCCCACCAGCAAAAGTTCGTCGACCAGAAGCGCGCCGAGTACGAGGCGCGCGCCAAGCAGACCGACGCCTTCGCCAAGCCGCACTTCCCCGAAGGCGCCCAGCTCTGCGGCCGCTGCAGCACGGCGGCGGTCGTCATGATGGACGGCTGCATGACGTGCCTGAACTGCGGTGATTCGAAGTGTGGTTAACGCTCAAGGTTTCTGCGCCAACCAACCGGCACTGACAGACCCCGAGCGCAACTGACGAGGCAGCCATCCGGGCTGCCTCGTTTTGTCAGTGCGGATCTAATCGAGCGCGCTACCGCTCCGTGCGGACGATCGCCTATGATTTCGGGCGTCGCGGCTGCGCAGCGTTGCGCAAGTGAGGGGAGCCAAAAGATGAGAACACCAAGAGGGATGCTGATCGCGCTTGCGATAGCTGTGATCGGTACGGGCTGCGCGGCGCAGAAGATCAGCGCCGTGCCGGGTGCCGATGCGGTCAAGGTCACGAGCAATAATGCGGACGTCGCCAACTGCAACCCGCTCGGCAACGTCACCTATTACGCAACCGACCCGAATGCGAAGCAGCTGGCACTGAATGCGACCGTCGGCCTTGGCGGGAACACGCTCCAGCTGCTCGATAACCCGGGCCAGTACGGCGGGGTCGCCTACAAGTGTCCCGTTAAGTAGGAGCGGCTTTCTTCCGTGTTAACCTGCCGCCGCTGACTCAATCCTTTATCGGCGGCGGCGTTGCGTGAACCATCCCGGGCCGTCTGGCTCGGGATAGGTCCCTCGCGTCCCCCGATCTAAAGCTCGCCACCGGATGCGGAAAAAAAGACCCCGCCAGGAGGCGGGGTGTCGGTCGCTTTGCTTGTGTGGAGGAGTGTCTTCTCGTTGTTATCCGGTCAGCGCGCGATAGTCCCTACCTTCCCCAATTCTCGATTCCGGACCCGCGCGTTCTTTGATAATCCCTGTGGCTTTCCTTCCGCCGAAATTTGCTGTTCCTATGAAGTGAGCAACACTCGTGCCAGCGCGATTTCCCTTTAACTAAATATGCTGCGACGCATGTGCAGAGCCTCGCGGGAACGAAGCGGCCTTCGCCGAGTCTTCGGCCTTGGAGCCGGTGTCAAAATAGCCGACGCATTGATGCGCGGGCGCGACATCGTCCGAGCGCAGCGTACGCGGCAAACCTTTGAATTTTCTGGCGAAGCGTGCGGTTTCGAGAGCTGTAAATGATCCCGACAGGAGCTCTAGAAGGTCTCGGGCGCGCAATTCGGACGCTCGGAACACTCGCCTCGCTCCTCCCGACGATCGCCTGCGCGCTCTTCGGTGCGGGGCGTGCGCTCGCGGGGGAGAACGCGATGCCGCGCCCCCCGCAGCTCGAACCCGACGTCCAGTTCTGGATCCGCGTCTACACCGAGATCGATACCAACTCGGGATTCCTCCACGACGAGCACGACCTGACGGTCGTCTACGAAGCGCTCCACTTCGCGCCCGAAGCACCCCCCGCCGAGCGCGAGCGTTTGGTCGATGACGCCCGCGATCGCATCTCTGCGGCGCTGCGCCGGATCGTCGATGCAGGGGAGGGACCGCTCTCGGCGGACGATCAGCGCATCAAAGACGCCTGGGGCACGGCGGGCACGCCGGTGCGGCTGCGCCAGGCGGTCGATGAGGTTCGCTTCCAGCTCGGGCAGTCGGATCGCTTCCGCAGCGGCCTCATCCGCTCCGGAGCCTGGGAGACGCACATCGCCGAGACGCTCGCGAACCGCGGATTGCCCGCAGAGCTCGCAGTCCTGCCGCACGTCGAATCCTCTTTCAACCCGGCGGCGTATTCGAAGGCGGGCGCCGCGGGCCTCTGGCAGTTCATGCGCTCGACGGGGCGGCGCTACATGCGCATCGACACCGCCGTGGACGATCGGCTCGATCCCTTCCGCTCCACCGAGGCCGCCGCGCAGCTCCTCGCCTACAACTACCACGTGCTTGGCACCTGGCCGCTCGCGCTGACGGCCTATAACCACGGCACTGCGGGCGTGCGTCACGCGGTCGAGACGCTCGGCACCGACGACATTGTGACGATCGTGCGCCACTACACGAGCCGCACGTTCGGCTTCGCCTCGCGCAACTTCTACGTCTCGTTTCTCGCCGCACTCGAGATCGATCACAACCCGAAGAAGTACTTCGGCGCACTCGAGCGCGAGCGGGAGGTGCGCTTCCAGGAGGTGCAACTGCCCGCCTACGTGCCCGCGGCGGCGCTCACGCGCACGCTCCAGATCGACACGGATAAGCTGCGCGCCCTGAACCCGGCACTCCTGCCTGGAGTGTGGAGCGGCGAGCAGCGCGTACCTCGGGCCTATCGGCTGCGCTTACCCCGCGAGGGAACCCCACTTACGAACGAGCAGTTCGCGAAACAGCTCAGCCCCGAGGACATGTTCGCCGGCCAGCGCAGCCCGCGCCGCTACAAGGTGCAACAGGGCGACACGCTCGCGAATATCGCCGATCGCTACGGCGTGTCGATCGAGACACTGGCGCGCAAGAACGGCTTGCGCACGAGTGCGGGGCTGCATGCCGGCCACATGCTCACGATACCCGAGGCATCGCCCGGTCTTCTCGTGGCGGCCAACACGCCGCCACCGCGCAGGGGAGTCGTCACGATCATTCCGCTGCCACCCGAAGTCGCCCCGGGCGGAGCCGTGCCGGTCGAGGTCGCGCAGCGCGAGAGCGCGGAGGACGCCGCGGCGGCGGCGAAATCGCGCGCGGCGGCGGCCACGAACGTGGAGCCGCTCTCGGCCGCACAGGCCGAGGCGGTCGGACCTGCGATCGGCCCCGCCGCCGAGAGTACGCAAAGCGCCGATCCCACCGATTACAGCGTCGCGCAGGATGACACGATCCGCGTCGCCCCCGATGAGACGCTCGGGCACTACGCCGACTGGCTTGGCATCAGCGCGACCCGCGTACGCGAACTCAACAACATGGCCGGTAAGAGCGCGGTGCTCATCGGCGAGCGCATCAAGCTCGATTTCCACAAAGTGACGCACGAGGTGTTTGAAGCGCGCCGTCGTGACTATCACCAGCAGCTGCAGGCGAGCTACTTCGCCGCGCACCGCATCGTTGGCACCGAGGTGTACATCGCCCGCCCCGGGGATTCGCCCTGGACGCTCACGCAACACGGCCCGCGGCTGCCGCTTTGGCTCCTGCAGCAGTACAACCCCGATGTCGATTTCTCGGCACTGCGCGCCGGCACGCAACTCGTGATGCCGCGCGTGCAGGAAATCGCCGCGGGCGGCTGAAGCAGGAGGGTGTCAGGGCGCTTGGAATCGGCTCACCCCGGCCGCTGTGACGGATGCCCGTGCCGGGGTTTGGGTGGAACGCCTATAATCCCCCCGGGTTTTGTCGTATTGACCAGGGAATGAAGAACATTTTCAGGGCGTTAGCCGTCGTCGCGGCGCTTCCTTGCGCCGCCGCGCTCGTGCGCGCCGATTCCCTGCCACAGGCCCAGCCGGTCGTATTCACCCCGTCCACGCAGTCCCTCCCGATCGTCGATCGGGTGGTGGTGCACAAATCCGAGCGGCGGCTGGTCCTCATGCACGGCGGCAACATCGTGCGCTCGTATCACGTCGCGCTCGGGCTCAGCCCCGCGGGTCAAAAGGAGCGTTCGGGCGATTTTCGCACTCCCGAGGGGAGCTACCGTCTCGACCGGCGCAATCCGCGCAGCGACTTCTTTCTCTCGATCAAGGTGTCTTACCCGAGCCCCGCGGACCTCAAGCGCGCGCACGATCACCACTGGGTGACCGGCGGTTCGATCATGATCCACGGGCTGCCGAACTTCCTCAGGCACGAACCCGAGTACTACCTGAGCCACGACTGGACCGATGGCTGCATCGCCGTGTCGAACGCCGACATGGTCGAGATCTGGATGCTCACCCCTGACGACGCGCCGATCGATATCCTTCCCTAGCGCGTGAGCACAGAGCTTCCAGAATTCGTCGACGCGCGCGTCGGGCCGCGCGGTAGTCTCGAAAATCTCTCCCAGACCGAGATCGATATGCTGCTCGACACCGGGCAGGGCGGGCTCTATCCGCTCTTCCGGCGCTGCGCGCTCGCCGTGCTCAATTCCGGCGCACCCACCGACAACACCAAGGAGATCTTCGACCGCTACCGCGACTTCGATATCCGCATCGTGCGCAGCGCCTGGGGCGTGAAGCTCGAGATGCAGAATGCTCCGGCCGCGGCCTTCGTCGACGGACAGATGATCCGCGGCATCAAGGAGCACCTCTTCGCGGTGCTGCGCGATGTGGTGTTCATCTCGAACGAAATCGTGGCGAGCGGGCGTTTCGATCTTACGAGCTCCGCTTCGATCACGAACGCGGTGTTCCACGTGCTGCGCAACGCGCGCCTCCTCGATTACCGCGGCAGGCCGAACCTCGCGGTGTGCTGGGGAGGGCACTCGATCGACTCCGGGGAGTACCAGTACAGCAAGAACGTCGGCTACGAGCTCGGGCTGCGCGGACTCGATGTGTGCACCGGTTGCGGCCCGGGCGCCATGAAGGGTCCGATGAAAGGTGCCGCGGTCGGTCACGCGAAGCAGCGCATCGAGCATGGCCGCTATATCGGCATCACCGAGCCAGGGATCATCGCCGCCGAACCCCCGAACCCGATCGTGAGTCAGCTCGCGATCATGCCCGACATCGAGAAGCGCCTTGAGGCGTTCGTGCGGCTCGCGCACGGCATCGTCGTGCTCCCGGGCGGTGCCGGCACGGCGGAGGAAATCCTCTATCTCGCCGGCATGCTCCTCGATCCGGCCAATCGCGACCAGCCCTTTCCGATCGTGCTCACCGGTCCCGCTGGCAGCGCCGCCTACTTCGAGCAGATCAGCCGCTTCCTCGAGGGCACCCTCGGGAGCGATGCCGTACGGCACATGAGCGTCATCATCGACGACCCGCCGCAGGTTGCACGCGAGCTCGTGCGCGGGATGCAGGCGGTGCGCGAATTCCGCCGCGAGCGCAGCGATTCTTTCAACTTCAACTGGCTGCTCTCGGTGCGGCCCGAGTTCCAGAAGCCCTTCGAGGTGACGCACGCCTCGATGCGCGCGCTCGATCTCAGCCGCGATCAGCCGCCACACGAACTCGCCGCCAACCTGCGGCGCGCGTTCTCCGGGATCGTCACCGGCAACGTCAAGGAGCAGGGCATCGCCGCCATCGAGCGCGAGGGTCCTTATGAGCTCTCGGGCGATCCCGCGATCATGCAGCTCCTCGATGAACTCCTCGCCGCCTTCGTCGCCCAGCGCCGCATGCGGCTGCCGGGCGCCATCTACCGCCCCGTCTACCGCCTCGTCGCCTGAAGCGCGCCACCCGCGCTGCGCTGAAGCTTCGTGCACCGCTCACGTCAGCGCTGCCAACTGCACGCCGCGGTGCGCGCGTTCGGCTCACTCGTTACATAACGTTTCTTTCGCCGCACACTTTTTTCGCAGCGCGCGAGAGCTAGTTCCCAGCGCGGCAGAGCGAGGAGGTGGCTGTGAACCAGTTCCTGCGGTGGCTGTCGCTAACGCCGTACGCTGCCCCTCAGTTCTTCAGGAGCTTCTCATGGGCTCAAGCGACAGGGGGCGAGACGACGTCCCCGGCACGCAAAACGACCCGGCACCCGCGGGCAATCAGACGGGTAATCCGGATGCGTATGCGAATTGGCTCGATCGAATGCAGCGCGCGCGTGCCCGCCACGCCGCCATCACCCGAAACCTCTACACGTGGTCGAACTATAAGAATTGGGCCGACCAGGTGCGCGACACCTGGCAGAACCCCGAAGGCAACGGCGCCCCGGGCGCCGGCAAGCCCCGCAACAAGTAGCTCTCCGGAGCGGGCACTGCCGCCGCACTGAGTGCGGGGGCGCCCGCCATTCCCCGACGCCCAAGTCCTTCAGGCGATGTGTGCCGCCGCAGGAACGGCGGGCATCTCAGCCTCGGCCGCGGCTGAGGGGCTCGTGGGGACCGCCTCCGCGGCCTCCGGTGCGTCCTGCGCCGCACTCGTCGGCCCAGGCAGAACTCCGGCCTCAAAGCGCGCCCCTGCGAGCCACTCGATGAGGGGCTGCCATTGCTCGAGATCGTCCTGAGCGAGATAGGTCTTCATCTCGTGCAAACCGACCCCGAGCTCGGCGGCGCGCACGTAGTTTTGTGAGTCACGCAGCGTCGCCACGATCGGGATGCCGAGGGTCTGCAGAAAGCGCAGCAGCGCCTGATACGCAAGCGTATTGCGGCGGATGCGGTTCGCGATCACGCCGATGCGGTTGTCCTCGCGGCGGATCTTGGCGACGAGGAGGAGGTCGCGGATGCAGGTCGAGCAGGTATGGATGTCGATGTCGGAGGGCAGCACCGGCACGATGATCTTGTTCGCGTTACGGGTCATCTCCGGGAGCTGCTGCGCCGCGAGTGCCGCGGGCGTGTCCACGATGACGTGTGTCGCCTCGTGCGGCACGCGCAGCTGGAAGGAGCGCGTCGTGCGGCTGTCCTTCTCGTACGCGGGGATGATCTGCACCTGCGGCTGAGTCGGCTGACGCTTCTTCGCCCAGCGAACCGACGATCCCTGCGGGTCGAAGTCCATGAGCACGGGCGCATGCCCGCGCGTGGCCAGGTAGCTCGCCAGATTGATCGCGATGGTCGTCTTGCCGGACCCGCCTTTGGGGTTCAGGACGACAATGCGCTGCATGATGAGCCTTGTTTTGTCACATCCGTGATGCGCGGATCGCGGGGCAAGCCTACGCACGCACCCGATTCACCGCAAGCCACAGTATGTCGCATGTGTGACTGTGAGCACGGGCACGGCGCGCGGCACGCGCGCTCCGTAGAGTGCCCCTCGAATGGAAGAGTTCTTCTTGCACCTCTGGGACGAATTCGACGACATCGTCGGGATCTGCCGACACGTCGTGAGCTGCACGGCAGCCGAGGCGGTCGCAGACGCCGCACCGCTGATCGGTGCGGTCTCGGGGGCACTCCTTGCCGGGGCGGCAGCGTTGCTGCTCGCACACCCGCACTTCACCAGCTTCCTCAGCTAGTCTTGCCCGGTTCGCCGCGCGGAACTTGAAAATTCCGCGCCGATTCCCAAGATCGTGCGTCTCAAGAACGCGCGCAGCGGACGGCGAGCATGGCACCCGAACCGAACCCGAAAGAAGAGTCGCGAGCGGACGGCTCGCCTGCCACCCACGGCTTTCAGGCCGAGGTGCGCGAGCTCCTCAAGCTCATGATCCACTCCCTGTACAGCCACAGGGAAATCTTCCTGCGCGAGCTCATCTCCAACGCCTCGGACGCCTGCGACCGGCTGCGCTTTGCCGCGATCGCCGACAGCTCACTCCTCGCCCCCGCTCCCGAGCTCGGCATCCGCATCGACTCCGATCCCGCGCAGGGCACGGTGACCATCACCGATAACGGCATTGGCATGACGCGCGAGGAGGCGATCGCGAACCTCGGCACCATCGCCCGCTCGGGCACGGCCGAGTTCTTCCGCTCGCTCTCGGGCGATGAGCAGAAGGCCTCGCAACTCATCGGGCAGTTCGGCGTGGGCTTTTATTCCGCGTTCATCGTCGCCGAGCGCGTCGAGGTGCGCTCGCGCAAGGCCGGCACCGCGCCCGAGGCGGGCGTGCACTGGCAGTCGCGCGCCGAGGGCGATTTCACCGTCGAAACCGTGAGACAGGAAGCGCGCGGCACTTCGGTGACGCTGCACCTCAAGCAGGATGCGCGCGAGTTCGCCGATCCCTTCCGCCTGCGCGCGCTCATCCGCCGCTACTCCGATCACATCGGCTTCCCGGTGCACATGCGCAAGGAGGGCGAGGCGTCGCTCGAGTACGAGGTGGTGAACCAGGCGAAGGCGCTCTGGACACTGCCGCGTACCGAGATCTCGGACGAGGAATACAAGCAGTTCTATCAGTATGTCGCCCACGATTTCACCGACCCGCTCGCCTGGAGCCACAACAAGGTGGAGGGCAAGCGCGAGTACGTCAGCCTGCTGTACGTGCCGGGGCGCGCGCCGTTCGACCTGTGGCAGCGCGAGGGGGCGCGGGGGCTGCGCCTTTACGTGCGGCGCGTCTTCATCATGGACGATGCCGAGCAGTTCCTGCCGCTGTACCTGCGGTTCATCAAGGGCGTGGTGGATTCCAGCGACCTGCCGCTCAATGTCTCGCGCGAGCTGCTGCAGCAGGACCCCGAGGTCGAGGCCATCCGCGGCG
>Ga0187766_10001880_pt1 | contig 12352 bp, 9 predicted proteins | sample 0216_QUI02_MP05__4_FD_132971 | JGI IMG/M metagenome (GOLD analysis project Ga0187766, IMG submission 132971) | Tropical peat soil microbial communities from peatlands in Department of Meta, Colombia - 0216_QUI02_MP05_20_MG | ecosystem: Environmental > Terrestrial > Soil > Wetlands > Peat ... | reverse complement strand
GGGAGTCTGGCCGATGCGCTTCCGTACCGTCACCATGAGGCCGGCCGGAGCGCGCCGCTCATCGAGGGTCCGGGCCGCCCGAATCGCCCGCACGAGCGACGATCCGTCCAATCCTCCACGTCCGAGCACATCGCTCAGCGTCTCGCCGGAGCGAAGCGTGTCGACGTGCTCGATCCAGGGCTCCGGCCCTCCACTCAATGGCCCTTGTGCCGAGTCGCCCATCAAGGCGAGCATCGGTGCGGGGCCAAAGGGCGTCGCAGCTCGCGGAGGAGGCAGACGACCGGAGACGGCGAGCACCGCCACTGCGCCGAGTGCTCCGAGCGCCGTGGCGTGGAGGAGCGCTTTGGTCAATCCATCTGTCTCCGGATGAAGGTGGGGATCTCCATGTCGCTCAGATCCTGCCCCTTCTCCGCCGGCGCCTGCCCCGGAGGGCTCGGCGCGGACGGTCGACGCTCGGCCGGCGGCGCGCCGCGTTGCACGACCGTTTGGCGAGAGGACCGGGGTGCCGGGAATGGAATTACCGGCGTGGCCGCACCGCGGCCGACCGCCGCATCGGCGGCGCCGGCCGGCTGAACAGCACGATCGAAACCGGTGGCAATGACCGTCACGCGAATCTCTCCCGACATCGCTGGCTCGTTCACGGCCCCGAAGATGATCTCGGCATCATCACCCACGGCGTCGTGAATGATCTCGTTGATCTGGTGAACTTCGCCGAGCGTGAGGTCCGTGCCGCCCGTGATGTTCACCAACACGCCCGTCGCTCCCGAGATCGAGACGTTGTCGAGCAAGGGCGATGAGATCGCCTGCTGCGCCGCCTCGACTGCCCGATTCTCCCCCCTCCCGATCCCCGTCCCCATGAGCGCCGACCCACCATTTTGCATCACCGTACGCACATCCGCAAAGTCTACGTTCACAAGGCCGGTGACGCTGATCAGGTTAGAAATTCCTTGCGTGGCGTGGAGGAGCACCTCATCGGCCCTTTTGAGGGCGTCGCCAAAGGGGATCCCCTTCCCGACGACGGCCAACAAGCGCTCGTTCGGTACGACGATCATCGTATCGACGTGTTTCCGCATCTCCGAGATGCCCATCTCGGCCTGACGCATCCGTTTCCTGCCCTCGAACAGGAACGGCTTCGTGACAATCCCCACGCAGAGCGAGCCGGCGTCGCGTGTCATCTCGCAGATGATCGGCGCCGCTCCGGTGCCCGTGCCCCCACCCATACCGCATGTCACGAAGACGAGGTCCGCGCCCTGCAGAACGCGCGCCACGTCCTCTCGGTTCTCGTCGATCGCCTGCCGGCCGATCTCCGGTCGCGCTCCCGCACCGAGCCCGCGGGTGAGCTTCTTCCCGATCTGGATCTTCACGTCCGACTTTGAGGACAGGAGCGCTTGAGCGTCGGTGTTGACCGAGATGAACTCGACCCCTTCGAGATGTTCCTCGATCATCCGATTGACCGCGTTGCCGCCACCCCCACCGACGCCCACCACCTTCATGCGAGCGACCTGGGAGGTACTCTCCTCGAACTCGAAGGTCATGGTGGGGCTGGCTCCCGATATGTGAAGATCAGAGCGGCCGAGCCTGGCGGGGCCGGCTCGGAAGGCCGGCTGGAGGCTCGAAAGACGGGCTGAAGACCCCGCCAATATAATGCTTTCGGGAGTTTCGCACACTAACCCACACGGTCCACGCCAGTGTGGAAAACTCCTAGAAGAAGTCCTGCAGCCAGGTCCTCACCCGCTCCGCCAGCTTGTCCACGCCGGGAGCGCTCATCGCCTTCCTGCGCCCCCCGATGGCCGACCCCGCGAGTCCCGCCGCCATCCGCTGTGCGCCGTACAGCACCAGACCGGTCGCGGTCGCGAAGCGGGGCGACTCGACGGCGTCGCTCAACCCGCCGACGCTCGCCGCCGGAGAGCCTACCCGGGTCCCGATGCCGAAGACGTCGCTCGAGAGCTCCACGGCGCCCTCGATGGCCGACGCGCCGCCGCTCAGAACAATGCCGGCGGGGAGTCGACCGATGAAGCCGGCCGCCGCGATGCGCTCATTCACCAGGCCGAAGATCTCATCCATCCGCTGATGGATGATGTGCGCAAGGAGCTCGCGACGGATCTGTCGGTCTCCCTGCGCGACCGTGCTCGGGAGCTGAATGACCTCCTGCGAGGCGCTGTAGAGCGGCTCGTACGCGCACCCGTAGTGTTCCTTGAGCCGCTCGGCGTCGTGTTGGGTCACACCGAGGCCGTGGACGATGTCGCTCGTGACGTGGTTCCCGCCGAAGGCGACGGAGTCGATGTGGCGAATCTTCCCCTCGTGGAAGATCGCGAGGTCGGTGGTGGCGGCGCCCATCTCGACGAGAGCAACGCCGAGCTCCTTCTCGTCGTCGGTGAGGACGGCGATCGCGCTCGCCAGCGGCTCGAGAACGAGCTCGCGCACCTTGTACCCGGCGCGCTCCACCGCCTTTCGCAGGTTCATCGCCGGAGACGTTCCGACGGTGACGAGGTACATCTCCGTCTCCAGGCGCATCCCGATCATGCCTACAGGATCGCGGATGCCATCGTTCCGGTCGACGCGATACTCCTGCGGCATCGCGTGGAGGAGCTCGCGGTCGGCGGGAATCGGCTGAGCGCGTGCGACTTCGTTCGCGCGCTGCACATCGGCCCGAGTCACCTCATCGCCGTTGACGGCGACGACACCGGTGCTCGTCATCGCCTGCACGTGCTCGCCGGCGATGCCGGCGTAGAGATGCTCGATCTGTACACCAGCCATGCGCTCGGCTTCCTGCAGCGCCTTCTGGATGGAGCGCGTGGTCTCCTCGATGTCGGAGACGACACCCCGGCGCATCCCCGCCGTCCGCGCTTGGCCGACGCCGAGGATCTTGAGTTCCGGATGCTTGGGGACGTCGCCCACGACCTCGCCGACGATGGCGGTGGTCTTGGACGAGCCGATATCGAGTCCTGCGACGAGGCGGTCGGGGTTCATTGCAGCCTGGCGATCACTTGATCACGATAACGAAGGTCGATCTCGATTGCGCGAGCACGGCGCCTCGAGAGGTCGCGCTCCACGGGGACGATGTCCGCGAGGCGCTCGGCGGAGACGTCGGCCGGCGCTCGCACGGTGAGATTGGCCAGCGAGAGCGAGAGCTCCGACGAAGCCGCGCGGTGCGCGGTGTTGATCTGCTCGTACAGTGCCGGCGCTCGGCTGCGCACCTCCGCCAGAAGGCGGAGAAGGGCGGTGTCCCGTGCCGGCAGTACCGGAAGATCGACAGGAACGTGGCTGGGGTCGAGGGGGAGGATCCTCCCCGATCCGTCCGCGGCGCGGAGCCCGTTGGCGGTGGGCACGAGCGCCGCCGGGAGCGTCTCCTCGATCCGCACCAGGAGCGTGCCCGGCAGCCTCCTCTCGATGCGAGCGGAATGGATCTGCGGATCGAGCGCGAGACGCCGCTCGAGAACGCCGAGGTCGGTGAAGATGGAGGTGGTTGTATCGATGCGAAGCCGGTCGAGCACCTGGCGCGGCGGGAGGAAGTGCGTGCCGTACACCTCGACGCGGCGCGCGCGGAAGTACGAGACGTGGGAGAGCACCCGGACGCCCCACCACGGGAGCGTGAGGAGGACGAGGGCGCCGACGACCAGCGCGGGAGCGCGCCATCCCCATCGTGTGAGGACCTCGGTGAGGCGCTTCATGCCGCAGCCGTTAGGCGGGCCACGAGCTCGGGCGCCGTCCGTGTGATATCGCCCGCTCCCAGGACGAGCACGACGTCGCCGGGGCGAACCCCCCGGGCCAGAGCGTCGGCGAGATCCCCTCGCTCGCCGCGCCACGCCAGCGTTCCGCTGGCCCGACGGAGCGATCGGGCGATGAGATCGGAGGTGACGCCATCGATCGGCTGTTCGCGCGCCGGATAAATCTCGGTCAGGTAGATCGCATCGGCGCCGGCCAGCGCGGCACCGAAGTCGTCGGCAAAGTCCCTCGTGCGGCTGTAAAGGTGCGGTTGGAAGGCGGCGACGATGCGGCGGTTCGGAAAGGCGCTCCGCGCCGCCGCCAAGGTCGCGCGGATCTCGGTGGGGTGGTGCGCGTAGTCGTCCACCACCGTCACACCGCCCGCGTCCCCGATCCGCTGGAAGCGCCGCTCCACGCCATGAAAGCGCGCGAGTCCGCGAGCCAGCGCCGCACCGTCGGCGCCGAGGGAGAGCCCGACTCCGAGCGCGGCCAGCGCGTTGAGGACGTTGTGTCGCCCTGGAACCACCAGCTCGACCGACGATACGTCCTCACCATCGTAGACGGCGATGAAGCGCGACCCGCCGGCGGTCGCCTCGACCTCACGCGCCACGAGTCGGGCATCTGGAGCGCGAATACCGTAGCGGATGATCTCCGCACTCGCCGGGAGCGGGAGCGACATCGCCCCCGGGTCTTCCGCGCAGAGGATGATGCGGTGCGCGCCACGAACGAATTGCGCGAAGGCGTCGAGGATCTCGCCGACATTGGCGTAGATGTCGAGATGATCGGCCTCGACGTTCGTCACCACCGCGACGTCAGGAGAGAGCGCGAGGAAGGAGCGGTCGTACTCATCCGCTTCGACCACGAAGAGCCCGTCGGAGCCCTCGCTCACGTTTCCCCGCCATTGCCCCACGCGTCCACCGGCGATCCCCGTCGGCTCGAGGCCTGCGGCGGCCAACGCCTCGGTGGTCATCACCGTCGTCGTCGTCTTGCCGTGGGTCCCCGCGACGGCGACGACGGTTCCGCCCTCGATGGCCGCGGCGAGCGCCTCGGCGCGACGAATCACCGGGACTCCGAGAGCGCGAGCGCGCGCCAACTCCGGGTGATCGGCGCGCATGGCCGAGGTCACCACCACGGCCTGTGCGCCCTCGACGTGGGAGGGGTCGTGCCCGAGCACGACAGACACTCCGCGCTGCTCGAGGTCCGCAGTGGCAGCCGCCGCATCACAACCGGTGACGTGCACCCCGCGCCGCACGAGGAGCTCGGCGAGCGCGCTCATCCCCGCGCCGGCAACGCCGACGAAATGCACTGGTCTGGAATCTGATGGGGAGAATGGCGACATCACGCGCGGCCAATATAGGTAAGCGCTGGGAGACGACTCAAGTCTCGTTCTGCTCGAGATGGAGTAAGGTAAGTATCCGACGCGCAATATCCTCAGCGGCGCGCGGTCGCGCTCGCGCGAGCGCGGCAGCCGCTGCCGTCGCGAGCGCATCGCCTGATGCCAACAGGCGCAATACGGTGGAGCCGAGGGAAGCCGGCGTGAGCGCGGATTGGGAGAGAACGCGGGCCGCACCCGAGGCGGCCAGAGCGTCGGCGTTGGCACTCTGGTGATCGGCGGCGGCGGTGGGCAGCGGGATGAGGAGAGAGGGGATCCCCCACGCGCACAGCTCGGCCAAGGTCAGCGCGCCGGCGCGCGTGACGGCCAGATCGGCGGCCGCATAGGCGTGCTCGATCGGCGACAGATAGGGGAGAACACGCACGGCGGCGCGCTCGAGATGCGCGAACCGTTCGTGCGTGGCGCGCCCGGTCGCCCAGATGATGTAGAGGCCTTTCGGGGAATCCTTGTCGAGCCATCCGGCCATCGCGTCGTTGATCGCCTTCGCCCCCTGGCTCCCGCCGAAGACCAGGAGCACCATCCCTCCCACCTCCGGAAACTGCCACCGACGCCGCGCCTCCTCGCGCGAGGGGCGGGGCACGGGAGGTGGCTGGATCGGGTTGCCGGTTTCACCGATCCAGCCGCCTCGCCGGATCGTTAGGCGCCGCTTCGCCTCGCCGTAGCCCAGATAGACTTCGCGAGCGAAGCGGCTGAAGAAGCGCGTCACGATTCCCGGTTCACTGTTCTGCTCCTGGAGCACGAAGGGCACGCCACGCCTCCAGGCCCAGGTGAGGATTGGCGCCGAGGCGTAGCCGCCGGTCCCAACCACCAACGCCGGGTGCGCCCGCTCCCACTCACGATCGAGGTCGGCGACCGCGCGCATTGCCGAGGCGATCGTGCCGCCGACCAACCAGGGCCGGCGACGATCGAGCGGCCGTAGATCGAGCAGGAGGTGCGGGAATTCCGTCTTCGGCAGGACGTCACGCTCGACACCCCGTCGCGCACCGATGAAGAAGGGGTGGATCCGATCGTCGAGCCGCACCAGAGCGCGGGCGATCGCGAGGCCGGGATAAAGGTGTCCGCCGGTGCCGCCCCCGGCGAAGACGACCTTCACGCGGGGAGCACGGCGAGCGGATCGGTGGCGTGAGCGCCGACCACCTTCTCCTTCGCGCTCCCGATGTTGACGAGAATGCCGGTCATCACGATCGACATGATGAGATTCGTGCGACCGTAGCTGATGAACGGGAGGGTGAGCCCTGTCGTCGGCAGGAGACCGATCACGACGCCGATGTGGAGGAGGGCCGTCGAGACCGTGTTGAAGGTGATCCCCACCGCGATCAGGTACTGAAAGGGGGTGCGCGCCGCCCGAGCGATGCGGAAGCCGAGCACACCGTATGCGACGAAGAGGAGCGTGACGCCGATGAGACCGACGAAGCCCCACTCCTCGCCGATGTTGCTGCCGATGAAGTCGTTGAACGGGAAGGGGAGGAAGCCGTACTGCTGGTGCCCGTGGCCGAAGCCCACTCCGAACGCCCCACCCGACCCGACGGCGATGAGCGACTGCTTGAGCTGATAGTTCGCCTGTGCCGGAGCGCTCCCCGGATCGAGGAATGATGTCATTCGGAGAAGCGCGTACTGGGCCTTCTCGACGGCTCGCCAGAGCACGGGAATCGAGAGCGCGGTGAGGAGCACGACGTGACCCATGCGCACTCCTCCGGCGAAGAGCACGATGCCACCGATGAGGGTGAAGGTCATCGCCATCGAGAGATCGGGCTCGAGGATCGCCAGCAAGTCCATCACCGCGAGCACCAGCAGGAAGGGCATGAGCCCCTTGGTGAATCGGCGCATGAGGGGCCCCTTCTTCACCACCAGCATCGCCGTCCACACGATCACCGTCAGCTTGGCGAGCTCCGACGGTTGGAAGGCGAAGCCGAGGTTCACCCAGCGGCGCGAGCCGTTGATGCGTGGCGCGATCGATCCGGTGAATGGCAGGACCGGAATGAGAAGGAGCAGGAGCGTGGCACCCATGAGTGGCCAGGCCCATCCCCGCCACCGCTCGGCATCGAGCTTGGCGCAGACGGCGAAGAGCACGGCTCCGGCGACGACGCCGGAGAGCTGCCGCAGCAGATAGTACATGCTGGCGTGGCCCTCGCGCATGGCGACGATGGCGCTGGCGCTGTAAAGAACCGAGAGGCCGAAGGCGACGAGCGTGGCGGTGACGATGACCATCGCGCGCGCCTCGACGCCCATGCGCCAGCGTTCCCGCACAGCCGCGACTCCTGTCATGCGCCCTGCACAAGTTGGCGGAACACGCGTCCTCGCTCCTCGTAGTTCCGAAACATATCGTAGCTCGAGCAGGCGGGGGACAGGAGCACGACGTCGCCGTGTTCCGCCATCGCGCGCGCCTGGTCGATCACGCGGGCGAAATCGGAGCCGAGCCTGACGATCGGCACGACGCCCTTCAGGTCCTGCTCCACCAGCTCCGCCGACTCGCCATAGGCGATCACCGCCTTGCCGACCCGAGAGAGCGGCTCGGCCAGGGCCGCATACGGCTCACCTTTGTGGCGTCCGCCGAGCAGCAGGATCGTGGGTCGTGTCATTCCCTCGATCGCCACCCGGGTCGAGCTGACGTTGGTCGCCTTCGAGTCGTTGATCCACAGCACGCCGTCGAGTTCGCCGACGACCTCCAGCCGGTGCGCCAGCGCGCGGAAGGATCGGAGACCGTCGGCCAAACGCGTGCGGGCCTCGGCGCTCTGGTGTGCCTCGTCGGCGGCCATCACCGCCAGCGAGGCGGCGAGTGCGTTCGCCACGTTGTGGTCGCCGAAGAGCCCGAGCGCGCTCCGCTCGAGCAGCGGACCCCCCAGGGCACGCAGACGCCCGCTCGCGCGATCGTAGCAGGCGTCGGCTTCGCAGGTGAGCGAGAAGGTGTAGACCATCCCGGGGACGAGCGCGCGACCAGCACGCCGTGAGCCCGAGCGGATGACGCGCTCCGGCAGGCGCATCACCGCCGGGTCGTCCGCATTCAGCACCCAGCGCGACTCCGCGCTCGCGTTGCGGAAGAGGAGGGCTTTGTCGGCGTAGTAGTCGTCGACGCCCGCATAACGATCGAGGTGATCCGGGCTGAGGTTCGTGACCACCCCCACCGCCGGCGCGATGCTCGGCGTGTCGTGCAGCTGAAAGGAGGAGAGCTCGAGAGCGACCCAGGCGGGAGCACGGCCGCGAAGAATCACCTGCGACAGAGGCATGCCGATGTTCCCTGCGTCGAGCGCGTCGTGGCCGAGTGCGCGAAGCAGATGTCCGACGAGAGCCGTGGTGGTGGTCTTCCCGTTCGTTCCGGTGACGGCGATGTAGCGCGTCGGCCCGAGCTCTCGCAGCGCGACCTCGATCTCGCTGACGATGCTCACACCGGCATCTCGCGCCGCACGCAGCGGAGGAGCATCGGGGGGGATCCCGGGGCTCGCCACCACCGCTTCCGCGCGAGAGATGCGCTCCAGGTCATGACCGCCGACGTCGGCAGTCACTCCGAGCTGCGCGAGCTGTGCCGCCGCTTCCAGCGTCTCGGCATTCCGCGCCGCATCGGAGGCATAAACACGCGCGCCGCGCGAAGAGAGCAGTGACGCCACGGCCGTCCCGCTCCGTCCGAGTCCCACCACCGCCACTTCCCTCCCCTCCGCGCACCACGCGGCCGGAATCATCGCAGCTTGAGAGTGCTCAGAGCGATCACGGCGCAGAGAACGCCGAGAATCCAGAAGCGCACGACGACCTGTGTCTCCTCCCAGCCCGCCAGCTCGAAGTGGTGGTGGATGGGTGCTCGTCGGAAGACGCGGTGCGCCTGCGCGTACTCGAGGCCGTATCGGCGCTTCCGGTAGCGGAAGACCCACCGCTGGATGATGACCGACAGCGTTTCGGCAGCGAACACGCCGCCGACAAGGAGGAGGAGGAACTCGGACTTGAGCAGGATCGCCACCGCGCCGAGCGCTCCACCGAGGGCGAGCGAGCCGGTGTCACCCATGAAGACCTGCGCCGGATGGGTGTTGTACCAGAGGAAGCCGACCAGCGCCCCGAGGATCGCGGCGCAGAAGACCGCGAGCTCTCCGGAGCCGCGCAGGTAGTAGATCTGGAGATACTGGCTCGTGTCGATGCGGCCGATCACGTACGCGAAGATGGCGAAGGTGGCGAAGGCGATCGCGCTCAGACCGGTCGCCAACCCATCGAGACCATCGGTGAGGTTCACGGCGTTACTGACTCCCGTGAGGACGAAGGCCACCCAGGGGACGTAGAGCCAAGCCACGAGCGGAACGACGAGCACGTACTTGTAGAAGGGGAGCGTGGTCGAGGCGCCGGGGAGGTTGGAGACCGGCATGAGCCAGAGGTAGAGGCCGAGCGCGACGCCGATCGTCACCTGTCCGGCCAGCTTGTATCGCTCCACCAGCCCCAAATTCTTCTTCCCCTCGCGGCGCTGCTTGAGCTTGAGATAGTCATCGATGAATCCGAGGGCGCCCATCCACGCCGTGACGGCGATGGCGATCCAGACGTAGGTGTTCGAGAGGCGCATCCAGAGCACGGTCGCGGTGAGGCCGGCCGCGAGGATGATGAGCCCGCCCATCGTGGGCGTGGTCTTCTTCGACTGATGCGTTTCCGGCGTCCCTTCGCGGATGCCCTGGCGCACGCGCATGGCGCGAAGGCGGCGGATGATCCCGGGGCCGACGAGAAAGGCGAGGAGGAGGGACGTGACGGCGGCGCCGGCCGAGCGAAAGGTGATGTAGTTGAAGACGTTGAACACCGTGCAGAGACGGCAGGCGCCGGTGAGCGGCGTGAGCAGGTGGTAGAGCACTAGCGTGCCGCCCAGGCGGAGAGCAGAGGGACGAGCCGTTCCAGCTTCACGCCGCGCGATGCCTTGATGAGGATCACCCCGTCACGCGCCAATCGCGGCTCGAGCGCCGGCCAGAGCTCCTCGAGGTCGGCGGCGGTGACGACGCGCGGATCGCCGGGGGCGAGGGCCCGAACGGCCACGCCCATCTCTCCGATCGCAGCGAGCACGTCGACCTTCGAGGCGAGGGCGTGCCGCGCGACCTCCTCGTGCAGGCGAGACGCGTGGGCGCCGAGCTCGCGCATCGGGCCGAGCACGGCCACGCGCTGGCGGCCGCCGTCGATGGCCGTGAGCACGTCGAGCGCGGCGCGCATCGAGGCCGGACTCGCGTTGTAGGCGTCGTTGATCAGCGTGGCTCGCCCCAGGCTCTCCCAGGCGAGGCGCATTCCGGGCAGCGATGCGGCCGCCATCCCTCGCGCGGCGTCGACCACCGACACGCCCATCTCGCGTGCCACGGCGAGGGCGAGCATGGCGTTCCGGAGATTGTGGGCGCCGCGTACGGGCGGGCGCACCGCCACGCCCTCCACTTCGGCCCAGCCCAACCCGTCGGGGCCGATCCCCCAGCGCTCGGCGCACAGATCTCCCTTGTCCAAGCCGGCCGTCACCACGCGCCCGACGCGTGCCTGTGCGACGGGGACGAGCTCGGGTTGCGAGGACGGGACGATGGCGACGCTCGCACCATCGAGCAGCAAGGACTCCTCGCGCAGGACCCCTTCGAGGCTCCCCAAGCCCTCGAGATGCTCCTCGGCCACCGATGTGAGCACAGCGATGTCGGGGGCGGCCACGGCGTTCAGCCGAGCCATCTCGCCGGGAACGTTCACTCCCATCTCCACCACCGCCGCATCCGCCTCGTCAGGCAGGGCCAACAGGGTGAGGGGGACCCCGACCAGATTGTTGAGGTTTCCCTCGGTGGCGTGCACGGTGAGGCGCGAGGCGAGGGCCGAGCGGGTCAGCTCCTTAGTGGTCGTCTTCCCGTTCGACCCTCCGATCCCGACTACCGGACGCGCCCACGCGGTTCGGCGGTAGTGGGCGAGCGCCCCGAGGGCCAGCGAGGTGTCACGCACCACGAAGGCCGGCACGCCGAGGCCCGTCGCGCGGTCGGCGCGAGCGATCACGACCGCCGACGCGCCCTTCCCCACCGCCTCGCCGAGAAACTCGTGGGCGTCGAATCGCTCGCCGGAGAGTGCGATGAAGAGGTCTCCCTTGGCCAGCGTGCGGGTGTCGGTCGAGACCTTCTGGATCGCGGTGTCACCGCCGGGGCGGCTGGCGATGAGCTGGTCGTCGAGCGCCGCGGAGACGCGCTCGAACGTCCAGAACGTGCGCCTCACTCCGCCCCCGACGTCAACTCGGCGACAATCGCCTTCTCGTCGAAGGGATGTCGCGTGGTCCCTCGTACCTGGTAGGTTTCGTGTCCCTTGCCGGCCAGGAGGACGACATCATCGTTGGCATGGGCGAGTGCGAGGGCCCGCGCGATGGCGGCGCGCCGATCCTCGATCCGCTCGTGATTGTCGCGCCGCATGCCGCGCTCGATGTCGTCGAGGATCTCCTCGGGGTCCTCGGTGCGTGGATTGTCGCTGGTGAGGATGACGTAGTCGGCGCTCCGCTCGGCGATCGCACCCATGAGCGGGCGCTTGCCGCGGTCGCGGTCTCCGCCGGCGCCGAAGACCACGATGAGCTTCCGGCGGGTGAACGGCCGCACCGCCGCGAGCGAGCGGTCCAGGGCATCGGGCGTGTGCGCGTAGTCGCGCACGACCGTCGGACATTCGTGCACCACTTCCAGCCGACCGGGCACTTGAGGAACGGTGCGCAGCTTGGCGGCGATCGACGCGAAGGTCATCCCGAGATGCCAGGCGGCGCCGGCGGCCCCGAGGGCGTTGCTCACGTTGAAGTCGCCGATGAGCGGGAGCCGCAGAGCGTGGCGCTGGGTGCCGGCGACGAGGCGCCACTCGCTCCCCCGCGGCTGGAAGTAGACCGACTCGGCGCGGATGGTGGCGTCGGGATCGAGCCCGAAGGTGATCAGGCAGGGCGCCGGCGGGAGCCGCTGCCAGGCCTCGTCATCGGCGTTGATGACGGCCGCTCCCTTCGGGGTGAGCTGCGCGACGAGTCGCGTTTTCGCCTCGAAGTAGGCCTCCATCGTGCCGTGGTAGTCGAGGTGATCGCGAGTGAAGTTCGTGAACACCGCGGCCTCGAAGCGCAGCCCCTCCACACGCCGCTGGTCGAGGCTGTGGGACGACACCTCCATCGCCACCGTCCGCACTCCCTGCGTGACGAGCTCGCGCAGAACGCGTTGCAGCTCCACCGGGCCCGGGGTCGTGAGCCCGGCGCCGCCGTCCATCGGAGCGCCGGCACTGCCTAACAAGACGCCGAGCGTGCCGATGGATGCGCCGCGCGCGCCCGGAGCGTCG